>Ga0265295_1009182_pt1 | contig 10675 bp, 18 predicted proteins | sample Munlansysbiofilm_FD_192503 | JGI IMG/M metagenome (GOLD analysis project Ga0265295, IMG submission 192503) | Leachate microbial communities from a municipal landfill in Southern Ontario, Canada - Methane capture system biofilm | ecosystem: Engineered > Solid waste > Landfill > Unclassified ... | reverse complement strand
CATGGGATGCCCTGCGGGCCGAATACGCCGGGTACGACCTTGGCCCTCTGCCGGATGGCACGATGGTGCATCCTGTGCCCGCTCCGGAGCTGGACTTGCGCACCAAGCAGGTAGCTGTATCTTTAAAAAAATACGCTCTGGATATGATTGACCGCAAGGCCGCTGCCGCCGGCATGACCCGCTCCGGCTTTCTCGTGAAAGCGGCAGAAGCATACCAGCCAGAACAGCGCTGATTTATTGACTAAAAAAATAAATAAAATCATGCAGAAAGGACTTGCAACAATCTTGGAACCAAGGTCAAAGGGATTCACGGCAAGCGTGAAACCAACTAAACCAAGAGGTTACAAGAATGTCCCGCAAGTTTGGAGTCGAACTGGAAATGACCGGCATCACCCGTGAACAGGCTGTACGCGCTCTCAATCAGGTAGGCGTCAGCGTGCAAAGCGAAAGCTACAACCACGTCACCCGCGCACACTGGAAAATCGTTCCGGATGGATCCGTTTCCGGAGGGTTCGAGGTCGTGTCTCCTGTTCTGGAAGGCGAAGCAGGGTTGGAGCAGCTCCGCACTGTTGTTACAGCTCTGGACGACATGGGCGGTAAGGTCGACCGTCGTTGCGGCTACCATGTGCATTTTGACGCTGCCGATCTTTCGGTTGAGCACATCCGCGCGATTGTGCTGCGCTATGCAGCCTTTGAAGCCGAAATTGACGCCTTTATGCCTCCTTCCCGCCGGGGCAGCGCCAATACTTACTGCCAGAGCGTGCGTGACTTGGCCCGGAGCGAACGCTTCCTGAGTGCCACCACCTTGCAGGCCCTTACCGCCGCGCAGCGCGGCCGGTATTTCAAGGTTAATCTGCAGGCATACCACGCGCATGGCACGGTTGAATTCAGGCAGCATTCCGGCACCCTTAACGCCCCCAAGGCTGTCAACTGGGTCCGCTTGCTGGAAGCCTTTGTGGCTGAAACCAAGGCTCGGGTGGATGCCCCTGTAGTGGTTGCCGCTCCTGTACTCCCGGTTCCCACGGGGCATCTGCAGGGCGTACTGGCGCAGTTGGCCAATATGTTCCGTCAGGGTGAGGTCAGCCTGCAGGCAATGGTGGAGCGCTTTGGCTGGCAGCCCCACACCGCCCGCGCCGCCGTAAGCCGCCTGCGCCGTGCTGGACTGAATATCGTCTGCCCCCGCCACGGCGGCAATGTCTACCGCTTGGCTGGTACCGCAGCCCCGGCCCCGGTTGCCTCGCCTGACCGCATTGGCCGCCTCTGGGACGGCGTGGCCGACACGCTCCGTACTTATTATCGCAATCGCGCGGCCGTGCTGGCCGTGGCCGCATAGGAGGCCTATGTACCGCTATCGAACCATTGACGGTAAGACCCTGGAGGCAGACAGCCTCCAGGGGGTAGCCGAGGCCCTCTGGCAGATGATGCTGGTGCCGCCGCCGACACTGGAGGAATGGATGGAAGGCTCGGCCCGCCGGGCCGCAAACTGGAATGGCAGTGCCGTTCGCACCAGCTCACCCGAGGAGCATGTGCAGGATCTCATTGCTGCGGGGCTGCTTGCCCCTCTGTAGCCTGCTGTTGGCTTGTTTCTCTCTTGTGCGTGTGGAGCCGGGATTGTCCCGGCTCCTTTTATTTTAACTTCCGCCATTCCCACGGCGGTATAGGACTATCTTGTGCCCAGAGACCTCGGCCTTCTTTTTTTGCACGGGACTCTGTGTCTCGCCATCGGCGAGTGCCGTAGGCCCAAGCATGGCCCATACGCACCATGTTACCGTTAATGCTCCAGTCCGGGCGTCCGTTCTGGCCCGGCCGTACTAGAACGGCCAGAAGGCGGGCGTATTTGTCTCGAGCCACCTCTTGCACGTCAACAGTTTGCCACAGGGCAATGGCCGCGCAGTGGGTTCGGGCGGGCTCGCCTCCGGGCTGATCGCGCTCGGGCGCATCTATGCCCCACAGCCGAATGCGGGTGCGCTGGCCATCATGGGTTTCTACGGTGACAGTGTCACCATCGGTGACGCCCACCACGCGTGCCTCCCATGCCCACGATGGAGTGGACAACATGATGGCAAGAAGCATCAGTCCGATACAGTTTTTTGCCATGCGCAAAAACCACTATTACATGCTACTTCAGCGGGGCACTGCCGGGCACGGCATCGGCCAGTTCTACCGGGGCTTGCTCCATGGGCAGATAGAGCGCGCCGGGTTTTTCCGTCTTCAGCGCCGCATCTGTGGGGCCTGCTTCGGCGGCTGAGAACATGTGCCAGCGCCAGTTGTCCTTGCCGGAAACACCTTTGCCGTCCGGCGCGTAGTCCACAGTGGCCAGACGGGCCGCGCCGTGGTTGGGGAAAAATTGCGTCTGCAGGGCCACGCTTACCATCTGCGCGCCGGTGAGCTGCGCGTGATACTTGGCCGCTGCCGCCGCCGTGGCGGCAAGCTGTTCCTTGGTGAGCTTGTTCTGGCCATGCAGGGGCTGAAGTTTGCCGTCCTTGCCCTTGGCCACGGGCACGATGCGCAGCAGCAGCTTGGTGCGCCCAATGGCGGCACGGTGCTCCTTTTGTGCCTGCACTACGGCATATGGCACTGCTTTGGCCCTGGTCATATCCCAGGACAGGGAGGCCTCGGCTTGGGGAGAAGACTCTGCAGGTTTGTCGGCCGAATCAAGAGCCATGGCGGCTCCGGCCGCGGCAATGCGTTCTTCCATGGTGGCGGCGTTTGTGGTTGCCTGAAACGCAAGCAGGGCAACCAGGGCCACGAACGTGCAGAATTTCTTCACAGCTTGCCTCCTTCACGGTCAGTTGCGCGGCGCAACAAATGGGCAGCACTGGGCGTGCCAGGGGCAGATGCGGTGTGGGCAGGAGGACCGCCGCTGAACTCCATGCCTCGCTGGTCCTGGCCAGCCTGGTCGGCGACCTTGGCCAGTAACTGTTTCTGCAGGGCTATAACTTCATTCTTGCTGTCCACGAGTTCGCGCAGGGCCGCATTTTCTTTTTCTAAGGCCGGGACTGCTCCTATGTTCTGGTCAGCCTGATCTGCCGCCGACCGGATTGGCTTCAGAGCCTTTTCACAGTCGGCCTTCAGCATTTCACCTTCATCAAAATAGAGCCATTCGCGGCTTACTTGCGGAAAAATTTTAAGAATAGTTGGCAGTAGCGGCCAGAGGTTATGTTCCCTGGATTCCTTCAGGTAGCCATTTAGGGTCCGGGGGTTCATTTTCATCGCCGTACCCAATTTGACTTCTGACCCCGCCAGATCCTGCGCAATTTTTTTAACCCGCTGGTATAGCTTCATAAGATAAAATCTTTCTAGTCATGCCTATTTCTAGCTTGACTCTTTGCCTAATTTTAGTTTATCTCGAAAGAAACAAGCGAACTATTTTGCTTAATCCTTTCGAGGGTGCGAAAAATGAAGTTAGACGAAAAGATTAGCTTAACCATAAGCAAGAAGCAAGAACTGCGCATCTGGCTTTTGCGCCAGCCATGCCCGGCTGAGGGGAAGCGACTGACTCTGCAGGCATTGGCAGACGCTTTAGGTATCCGGCTGTCTACGTTGAGCAAGCACCTGGACAATCCCACCATACCCGTCGATCACCATCGGATTCTCCGAGAACGCTTTGGCATTCCAGCAGAATTACTACCAGAACCCAAAGATTTACCTCCAGGGCCGCGTCCTAAAATGATGGCGTCCGTTCATCAGTTCATGTGACCTCGTGAGTTTCAATCTTGGTACGCCATTTTTCACGCGCATGACCACGCAATTTCAGGAGGCGCAATAGCATGACTTCCAATTTCGGATTGAAAAATTACCCCTCTCTCACGGGTTACTGCCACCATCTGCTGGTGAATGTGATGCCCAACGGCCTCAACGCCAAAACCAACTTCATCCGTGTGGGAATCGAATATCAGACGGCTATGTCCGAGCTTTCACGCCAACGCGGTCACAAGTGGGGTGCGGATAATCTGCTGCCCTTCATGGATATGCTGGACTGTGATGCTCCTGTTGAATTTTTGGCCGAAGAGCGTGGTGGCGTGTTTTTCAAGCTGCCGGCCGCCCAGGTTCCTACCAAAAGCATGACCATACAACTGGCCAATACCGTCAAAGAATGCAGTGAGGCGGCCGCCGTTGCCGCCGCCCATATCATCGACGGGCGGGTCACCAAGGCCGAGTTTGCCGTGTTTAAAAAGGAAAACCGCGAAGCCATCGCCGCCTTGCTGGCGCTGGAACACCTTATGGAACAGGCGTCCGTGGAGGAAAGCCGTGATGAGTAAGGCCCTCAACATTTTTCTTGTTTCCGCTGCCGATAACCTGGGCACCCTGTCCAGTGTGCAGGCCGAACTTGCCGCGCATGGCCATAACGTGCGGGGGCGGGCGCTCCATGCCCGAGCCATGCAGGAACGGCGGCCATTCGGCGGCATGCTCCTGGGCGAGGAAGATCAGCTTTTCAGCGAATTGGCCCTGCAGATAGGTATGGCAGATCTGTTTGTACTGGTGCCGCCGGATGATCACGATGTGGCCTGCCTGGCGGGCATGGCTCATGTTTCCGGCGTCCCTGTGGCCGTCATTAGCGTCGACCCACGATGCTGCTTCATGGTCAAAGGTTGCGTCAGTTTCTGGCTTGAAACAGTGGATGGCTTGCTGGAAATGCTCGCGCAGTGGAGCGACCAGGGCGTCATTCCCGGGGAGGATGCATAGATGGCCGCGCGCGATGAATACAGCCGCATTCTTGTGGCTCTTGGACTGCGCACTCAGGTTGAGATGGCTGCCTATTTGGGCGTTCGGCAGTCAAGTATCTCCGATGTCCTTCGGCGAAACGATTCGGACGGCGTTCCGGCTGGCTGGAAGCTCCGTCTGCTGGAAACCAGGGAACTGAATCCTCACTGGATCCAGACTGGTGAGGGGCCCATGTACATGGTGCCTTCGGAGGATCGTATCACCACGGCGTCAAACGATGTTTCGGCCAAGCCGTCAACGCTCGATGAGCTGATTGCGGAGATCGGCCGACTTGTGCCCGGCAGTGTTGTCAGCCTGGCTCCGCTGTCATCGACCGCGCAGAGCCCGACCTGCAGCGCCTGCAAATAAAAATGCCCCGGCGTGATTGCAGCACGTCGGGGCCAACTCCAAAGGAGCCTCAGATGGCGAGAATCTATTTTGAACAGCCCCGTGATGTCAAGCCCCTTTCCGGCGCGCAGCGCGTCACCACCTATCACGTCACCATCAACGGCGAGCGCTATGCGGTGCCCACCACTCACCGGGGCATGCTGGCCTTTCTGCGCAGTGCCATGCCCGTTCCGCGTCGGCAAGAGGCTCAGGCATGAGCCTGCTGTTGGCAGCCGTCTTTATCGGCCTTGCCGTGGGCCTGGGCCTTGCGGAGCAATGGCGCGAATGGCTGCGCCTGGGACGCATGGCCCGTGATTTTAAACAGATGGAGGAACGGCCATGAGCGCTATGCGAGACGGTCTTGAATACCGGGTTTACTACACCGACCCTGTTTCATCCACTTACCGTATCGGAGCCAGGATATCCAAGAAGGAACCTCTCCACGGTGGAAACATTCACTGGCTGGATGGATTATTCGATACTCGCGAGGATGCCCAGGCCGCATTGGATGCCATGCAGGCCAAAAAGGAGCGCGTATGACAACTACAGCCTACGATTACCCTTGCGGCCCTGCCCTGCAGTGCGGAAACAAAGGGCCTGATGGCCCACTCGTAGCTCACTTGTGCCCCCTGTGCGGAACCTATTTCAGGATCGCAGTTGTGGGCTGGAACCGCCGCAAGGCCTTTGACGTCTCCAATGGCGAACAGTCCCGCCCTGAAAGTGCGAGTGCATGGGACACCGCCTATGCCGCCGTGGACGCCCTGGGAGCCATGGCGGAACACAACCACGCTATCTACCTGTTTTACCGGGCGCTGCACTTCGTGACCTGCGCACAGTACGGGCGCTCGTTCGGCTCCACCGTAAAGCAGTTCGCCGGGCTTTTTGACGCCCTCCCCAGCCTGTCCATGCACACGATTTTTTTAGACTCCGAGTGGGAGAAGGTACGCAAATGTCGCCAATGGTGCGGGCGCAAAAAGCCCGATGACAGATGCAAAAATCCGTGCCAGCAGGCGGGATTCTACCTCTTGGAAATGCAGCGCACGGCTGGTCAATCTGGGCTGGATCGAGCGAGGGAGATTCTCAACGCCTTTGCTGGCATGGGAGGTCTGCTACGCTGCCCGGCCGTCAACGTGGTTGACGACATCCTTGGGCTTGACCCCATGTCATGCGTAGGGCTGGGGCAGTACACCCGTAAAGTGATCGACGGTTTGGAAATCTCGCTCCACGCGCGGCTGGAAGCATGGATAGCCGACCGCGCCCGGCTCAGGAATACGGCGTGCCGGCAAGCGGTGCAACCCCCTTTAACCCAAACGCAAGGGGCATTTCATGAGTAAGGACGTCATTCAACCCAAAGCAGAAATCAACCTTCTGGAACTCATGCAGCATCATGATGATATTCATGCCGCCTTGCTCGAATTGTTGTTCCCGTGCGCCCATTGCGGGGGAAAGGCGGAAATAAGAAGCGGTTATGGCAACAACAGCATCTATCTGAGTTGTCCCTGCGGCGTGAGCGTGAGCGGCGGTATGCTGGAAGTGCTTTCCGCCTGGAACAGACGGGATGGCAAGGACTTTGATTTGGATTCCGAATACGCGCAGCGCTTGGTGGCGTCAGAATCCAAATACGCAAGCTTTCGGGCTTCTGCCTTCAGGGAATTTGCAGCGCTCCAAGCCCGCGCGGATGAGCTCCAAAAAGAACTCGGGAGGAAGGGCAAATGAGCACTTCATCGGAGAACCATGCCAGCCGTGAGCAAATTTCCATGAAGGAGTTTCTCTCCCGGCTTCAGGCACAGGGGGTTCCCCCTGAGCACTACGCCTACAAGTGCGTGCGATGCGGCCATGTGCAGAGCGCTGCCTCCTTGGCCAGATACATACCAGCCGGGGACGCCATAAACGCTGCCTACTTCTCTTGCGAGGGCCGTTTCACCAAGGGGAGCGGTTGTGACTGGACGCTAGGTGGCCTGTTTCAGATCCATAAACTTGAAGTCCTGGCGGAAGACGACGTTGTTGTTGGCATGCTGCGTACAGTTCCGGTCTTTGAGCCCGCTAGCCCGGAAGAAGCTCAAGCCCTTATGGCCAAGATCGTTGGCAACATCCGCAAATGCCGTGTCTGCGGCTGCGATGATTTTCATCCCTGCCCAGACGGGTGTTCTTGGGTGGAGTCCGACCTGTGCTCCGCCTGCCAGGGAAAGGAGGCGTCCCGTGTCGAAGCCTAAGCATAATCTTGAAGATCTCCGCGCCAAGTGCCGGGGTTATGGCAACGTGGGTGTTGGTGCTCGCCAGCTTGAATTCGTTTTTTCCGAGCTGGATGCACAGAAGGACAGGGCTGATGCTGCGGAGCGCGCCGCAAAGGATCTGCAGGAACGTGTTGAGGCGTACCAGTGGCTTCGCGAGGTCGAGGAAGTCGATCTGTGGCACGGATCGCCCATCGACAGCAACTGCCTGGTCAATGCGCTGGATGATTACCGCAAGGTCGTTGCGTGCGCCAAAAAGGCCGTGGAGGGGTAATAGCTGTGAAATACTACTACTATTTCGGTAAAAATAAGAAGTGCGCCCGCTGTGGTGGAAAGCCCACGCTTCATATGGTTGCTGGCATGATCGGTTTTGTATGCCGTAACTGCTCCCCAAGAAGTTGCAAAGTGTTCGGTTCACGGGCTTTGGCCCGCAAGCGCTGGAATAAAGCGAACTAAGGAACCTCAGCCATGTCCAAACTAAAGTCTTGCCATAAATGCGGAGCGCCAGCGTTGCTCGACTTGGCGGTTAATGGAAGCGACGAGGAACACTGGCAAATAACATGTTCTCGTGATGGTTGCCCCTGCAAGCCCATAAAATATCGGCCCGGAAACAGTCGGTCGCGCGCATGGGCCGTGCAGACGTGGAACAAGCGCGCCGTGGCCGGATCGAGGGGATAGCATATGGGCCTGTCTTGTTCTTGCGGTCACGATTATGACCAGTGGTATGAGGCCGCCGAGGATACAGAATCGTTGCAAACAGTACGTTCGCGCAAATGTTGGTCTTGTGACAAGCGCATTTCTTCCGGTGAAGAAGTCTTAGCTCGCTGCGCCTGGACGAGGACATTTACCTGCAACCGCAAACCATTGATGAGCTGCCATGAAAATTTACATCGCGTCCAAGCTCGAAAACTATCTGCAGGTGCAAGCCCTTCGAGATGCTCTTCTCGCCGCAGGGCATTCCATCACCTACGATTGGACTCTACACGGCTCTGTCCAGGGGCAGGGGGAGGATCGTCTGCGTGAGGTTGCGGCCGCAGAGCGTAACGGTGTTCTTCAGGCTGACCTGGTGATTGTGCTGCTTCCTGGTGGTCGCGGGACTCATGCCGAATTGGGCATGGCCAACGCTCTGGGCAAGCCGGTGATCATCTTCAGTGCCTCTGATGCATTTGACGCTTATGGCGGATCCACCTGCGCTTTCTACTGGAACGACAACGTGCGTCAAATCTTCTCGTATCAGGGGCAGCCTGAAAAGATTCTCCCAAAGCTGATCCTCTATAAGTATATGGAGGTGTCGTCATGAGAAATAATCCATCGCGGCCAGCATTGCGCTACCACGGCAGCAAGTGGCGCATTGCCCCGTGGGTAATCAACCATTTTCCTCGGCACACGCTCTACGTGGAGCCGTTCGGAGGTGGTGCCGCGATCCTGCTGCGGAAGCAACCATCCACCATTGAAGTCTACAATGACCTGGACGGCGAGATCGTAAATTTTTTCAAGGTGCTCCGTAACCCAATGCTCGCCGAAGAATTAGGGCGGCAGTTGCTGTTTACTCCATATTCCAGGGCTGAATACGATCTGGCGCATGAGCCTGTTGACGGCCCCGGCTACGAGGTCGAACAGGCACGGCGCACGCTGGTCAAGTCTTTCATGGGCTTTGCCAGCAACGCGGCCACCGCCAAGTATAAGAGTGGCTTCGCCAGGCGCTACAAGAGCAACAACGGCGTGGTGGACGGATGGGTGGAGTACCCTAAGCACCTTGCATCGTTTACCAAGCGGTTGCGCTCTGTGACCATTGAATGTTGGCCAGCGCTGGAGGTGCTGGAAAAGTATGATGCTCCCGACACGTTGTTTTATGTGGACCCTCCTTACGTCCAGGCCACCAGAAATTCCAGGGGCTGCTACCGGCATGAAATGACCGATGCGCAGCATAAGGAGCTTGCAGAGCGCCTACACGGTCTGCAAGGCAAGGTCGTCTTATCCGGGTATGCCTGCCCTTTGTACGACCGCCTCTATTCCGGGTGGCTGACGGCAAGCATGGAAACCATTGGAGATAAGGCTGCCAAGCGCACCGAACGCCTCTGGATATCACCAGCGGCTGTCAAGGATTTTTCCCAAAGGACTTTGTTGGAATGCGCATCCCTGCAGGAGCCAGTCTATGCTTAACACTGTCGTCATCAATCACGCCCACATGTACTGTGGCCTGGGTGGCGGTGCCAAGGGAATGAACCGCGGCCGCGCCCAGGTGGGCAACCTTCAGGCCCAATTCGAGTGCATTGGCGGCATCGATGTGGATGCCGCGGCCGTGCGCGATTTTGAGCGACTGTCTGGAGTGCCGGGCACCGTCATGGACCTGATGGATCGTGAACAGTATGTGGATTTTCACGGCCATCAGCCGCCAACGGACTGGCGGGAGGCCGTGCCAGCGGATATTTTGCGGGCCTATGGCTACAGGCATCCGCACATTCTTTTCCTGTCTGCGCCGTGCAAAGGCTTTTCCGGCCTGTTGTCCGCCGCCAAGTCGCAGAGCCGCAAGTACCAGTCATTGAACGCGCTTACTTTGCGCGGTATCTGGCTTGCGCTGGAGGCGTTCAAGGACGATCCCATTGAGCTGATTGTATTCGAGAACGTCCCGCGTATCGCAACGCGGGGACGCTGGCTGCTGGATCAGATTATAGGGTTGCTGCGCGCCTACGGTTACGCCACGGCGGAAACTACACACGACTGCGGCGAATTGGGCGGTCTGGCCCAGACCCGCAAGCGGTTTCTGCTGGTGGCCCGGCACCGCGAATTGGTGCCCAATTTTCTTTATGAACCCGTCAAACGTCCCTTGCGAGCCGTCGGCGACATCTTGGGCCGCATGCCTCTGCCGGGCGACCCTGCGGCCGGTCCTATGCATCGCATTCCACGCCTTCAATGGAAGACGTGGGTGCGCTTGGCCTTTATTGAGGCTGGCAAGGATTGGCGTTCTCTGAACCGTCTAGCGGTGGATGAAGGTTTTTTGCGCGATTACGGCATCGTGCCGGCAGGATCCTGGCGCGATGATATCCTGGGAGTATTGCCATGGGAAAACCATGCCATGACGGTCACCGGCAAGGGTAGCCCGACCAATGGGCGGTACGCAGTGGCTGATCCGCGCGCGCATGAAGGAATGCACAACGACAGCCTGGGTGTACTCGCATTCAGCGACACGGCTGGCACTGTGACCTCCCGTGGGTTTCCCCTGAACGGCAAGTTCAGCGTGGCTGATCCGCGCCTCGAAGGCGCCTTCAGGGGCAAATATACGGTCACTGAGTTTGGGGAACGTGCAGGCACGGTGCTTTCGCGCAGCACCACCGCTCAGGGCTGCTTTGCAG
>Ga0265295_1009181_pt1 | contig 10678 bp, 6 predicted proteins | sample Munlansysbiofilm_FD_192503 | JGI IMG/M metagenome (GOLD analysis project Ga0265295, IMG submission 192503) | Leachate microbial communities from a municipal landfill in Southern Ontario, Canada - Methane capture system biofilm | ecosystem: Engineered > Solid waste > Landfill > Unclassified ... | reverse complement strand
TCGAGCTTCCGATAACTGTGTTTGGACAGATAAAAAAATTGCTCAATGATGCCGTGGCACCGCACAACAAGTAAATCCAGCGGACGCCGTACCGGCGCCGCTGATTTCTGACGTTGGACCCGCCTGTCGGCGGTCACATCACCCCGGATGCTCCGCGCACCATTAACTAAAGTCGAAACAAAATGCACATTCGGTACATGAACCGAATTGAGACAGACGCGTAACGCGCTCCTCATCCGGGGCGTTAGCTGTCGCAAGCAGATCGATCTACTTACAATCACTCAGCTTTGATTTGGCCAAGGAGATGAGATAATAATGAGTTCGGCAGTCAAGCAGGAGTTCTTTCGTTGGATCGGGGGGCTTGGTTCTTCACCGCTTACAGACGTTGAACGCAAGCTGCTTAATCTTTTGGTTATTCATTTTGACATATTGGCACCGCTCACGACTGCAAAAGGAAGTAACAATAGAGCCTCAAAGTTGAATGAGCTGATTCAAAATCATCATGCCTCACTCTCAAACGAATTCCCCGATATCCTGAGCCATCAAACCGAAAGCTCGAAAAAATTCGATAGGATAACAAAACTGATAATCGGGCCGTTCCGAGGCTTCGCAAAAAGCGAATCGTTTGCATTCGACAAAAAGTACACCTTCATGTATGGTCCCAACGGTTCCGGAAAATCAACCTTTTGCGAAGGTCTTGAATATGCCCTGCTCGGTGGAATTGAAGAAGCTGACGCCAGAAGAATCGCAATTGATGAATACATAAGGAATACCCAGAAAAGCGCTGCGTCATCCCCAATCGTTCATAGTGTAAACGATGCCGGTCACCAAGTGCAAATACCTCAAAATCAGGCTCTCTACCGTTTTGCCTTCGTCGAGAAAAATCGGATAAACGGCTTCGCACGAATAACCGCAACAACGGCAAGTGCCCAGAAGGACCGTATTGCAACGCTCTTCGGACTCGACGCATTCAGTGCATTTGTTGATGGCTTTACCGATGATTTTGAAAAGTACATTACTCTTGCAAATGCAAAAGCTGCCGCGTTCAAGGTTGAATCTCAAAAACATGAGGATGACAAAAAACGGATTTCAGAGATAGATTCGAAATTATCAGAAAATGCCAATAACATAGTGTTACTACTCAAAGAGGTCGCACGGGAAGGTATTCTTTCTGCGGATGATTTAAAACTGTTTCTCAACGGTGCCGATGAAGTTTCCGGCTATATTGGCGAACTTCAGCGAAAAAAGACTGAACAGATACCAGCTAATCTCAGAACCGAATCACTTGATTCATTGCCGATAGCTCTATCAAAAATCAATGCCGCACTGAAATTACTCAACACAGATCTGGACCGTCTCAAAGTTCTCTCCTCGGATGTCAATTTCAAAGATTTGTTTTCGGCGATTGTGTTAATCGGTTCTACTCCAGATGCTGACTTATGTCATTGCCCTGCATGTAAAACCCCGATTGAACAAGTAGTTGTCAATCCCTTTGAAAACGCAAAAGCAGAACTGGGCAAGTTGGAAAGCCTTTCCGAATTACAAGAACAAATTTCCGAAACCGGCAATTTTCTTTCCACAAATGTTCGCAGTGCGATTTCAACAATCAAAACCATAAATGAACTGGGCAAGAGTGCCGGTCATGCAGGCAGTGCACTTCCAGTGCTGACAGAATTTGTTTTCATCAATGTTGCGACAGTCGAGAATTGGAAACCTGTTCTTGCGTCGGAACTATTGGCTTTAGAAAACCTTGCTGCAAAGATTGAAGCAATCAAGGCTTCAATTTCAGTCCATAACTCTGCACTGTCGATTAAAAGAGAGCAGCAAAAGGCAGTTGATAGCGAGTTGAAGAAAAATCAGGACTTCAATACCCGACTTATCGCATTGACTGCCATTGAAAAAAAACTTGCCGATGAAAAGAGCTCACGCCAAAAAGCTGTCGATGATTTTACAAAAGCCAATGCAGTAAAGCTTAAAGAGATTGAAGATGAGAACCAGAGAATAGCAATAAACCAGCAGTATGCAAATGCTTACAAGAAGTTAATAAGGCACTTGAAGTTGACTCGTGATCAGTTGCCTTCCAAGCTTTCAGCGGGACTTTCAGAGAAGGTAAAAGAGTATTACAATATAGTCAACGCTCACGACCCCGACTTTGAACTACTAGACTCACTGACGCTCCCTGCCGCAACTGGAACAAAAATTTTAATCAAACTCAAAGGGGATTCACGAACCCATGATGCCCTGCATATCCTGAGTGAAGGACACATAAAGGTACTCGGCGTCTCAATACTGCTCGCCAAAGCAGTAAATGAAAATCTAGGGTTCCTGATTTTTGACGACATTGTAAATGCCATTGACGACGACCACCGGAGTGGCATTGCCGATCTCTTGTTGCGCCACAAGGATCTGAAAAACCGTCAACACATTTTAACTTGTCATGGTGAGACCTTCATCAATAAACTTGAACACAATCTTGGCGCATCACTGGCCGGAAAACTTGTGAAAAGGTATCGGTTTATCCCTGCCGACACGGTAACAACGCGCGGCGTTCAAGTTGCAATTGGTGATTCGAAACACTATTTACTCAAGGCGAAAGAATCTCTGGATAAGAATAATTTGAAGGACTCTGCCACGGATTGCCGTAGGGCAGTTGAGAGTATTTCCTACCAACTCTGGAAAAATCTCAACAAGCAACTGAAAGTAAATTTGAAAGTTACCATGCGAGCCCCGGGCGTGACACCTGACTTAGCTACTGTTGTGGAAAGCTTGACAAAAGAACTGGAAGAAATAAGCGGGGTTGAAGAACTCCATGGAAACCTTTCAGCGTTAAAAGCAAAATATCCTTGGAGCCTTCTCAATAAAGGTGTGCATGAAGATGGCGCGGACAACCAACCAGAATTTGAGCGAAAAGACATTTTGGAACTTATCGAGCTTATTCAAAGCATCGAAGAGGATGTTGCTTCTTTCAAATTGTCAGTGGCAAGTGCAGGGGAAATTTTAAAGTAATAATCCACTCGCGGCCGATTTTTGCGATGGACCCGCCTTCGGCGGTCCATCGCCGTTTGGAGAAAGTAGAATAACGGAGGACATATGCAGAAGCTTGTTAGAACGACGTTGACAGTATTCGTCGTGATTGTTGGGGCCACAGCTGCTCTTGTCCTTGGCGGCCTTGCCTATCTCTGGTTCTTCCCCTCTCAAAGTGCCCGATCGGACCTTCCGTATCTCGGCGGCCTCGTGACAGCTTTGCTTCTCGAAGTGGTGGGCGTCGTTCTTGCCCTCGCGCGTAATGGATTTAAATACCTGCCACACGTTGAAAATCACAAAAACGAGGCCAAGACGCTCAGCTTCATGGCTGAGTTTATTACAGGTGGTAGCACAGTCCAGATCGTGAGCAGTCGCCTTGCATGGATTAAGAACTCTCCGGACTTGCTGGAAAAGATTAGATCTTTGGCGCTAGAAGGAACATTAGTTGAGGTCATAACGCCCACAGAAGTAACCGAAGATATTCGGAAACCACTCCATGATGCAGGAGTCAAGTTTTTCACCACTGGCGAACCTGTTCCACCTGAAGCACGCTTCACTTTGATAAACGGGACAAGAAGTGGAGCAGAGCGACTCGCTATTGCCAGAGGGTCACATCCCGATCACGAGGTCACGGTGTTCGACGGCTTTTCTGGTCCTCAGATTATTGCCATGGCAAAGGACATCATTCGCAAGTCGAAGGGATTGGATGATGGAAGCCGCATGGGATAAAGCGGGTGATGCCCGTCGTCAGCAGATCGAATCAGGCAGTGACCTAACATTCTGCAAGGTCTTTGTCCCTTACTATGTCGAACTTGTCGTACGACTTAAACCCGCGTCTCTTCTCGAAGTAGGCTGTGGTACCGGCCATTTGTCAGCTAGATTAGCCGAGTATGTACCTACCGTGGTTGCTATTGAACCTTCCCATGGGATGTACGAGATAGCGCTGCAGACGCTTGCTAACCGGGGCGTGATTGTGCGTAACCGTACGGTGCAAGACTATGATGATGACATATGCTTTGATTTAATAATTTCGCACATGTGCGTCCAAGTCGTGGCTGATCTGGACGTTTTCCTTAGCGGTGTCGCCCGTCATATGTCTGGCCAGTCGGTACTGATCCTTGTCCTCCCACATCCATGCTTCTACAACGACTACAAGGAGTTCTTCACCTCGGAGGAATACGAGTACATGAAGGAATCCAGAAAGCTCGTGTCGTTCACGATTACGAAGGAGCCGGGCACTCGAATATCGAACGTCCCTTACAGCCACCGCCCCTTGTCGCAATATTTCTCATGCCTGCGAGATCACGATTTGTTGTTGACTGATTTCGTTGAGGTATATCCGGAACCGGAAATTGAGGCTCTGTACGGAACCCCGTGGGGGGTGCCCCGGTACTGTATCATGTATGCCGAAAAACGTTCGAAAGGCGAATAAATGCATCGAGCGCTTCAAAATCTGCATAAAGTGTGACTTCCGAAGCGTTTCATCATGACCTTACATTGTCTATAGTGCCCTTTGGGCTGAAACCAGATAGAATCCGGACAGAAAGAGGAACTTTATGCCACGACTGACCGAGCAGGAACAGCAGGAGATTATCCGCTTTATCGAGGCGGACAGGCCGTTGCCGGAGAAGTACCGCTTTCTGCTATTTGAGGACAAGCGGGAGGTGGAGCTGGTCTGGAACGGCAAGACGAGCGAGGTCTGCAATATCGTTCTGCCCTTTCAGGTCATCGAACAGGTGGACGAGCCGCGGGCAGAGAAGCCGGAAGACAGTGGACTACAAGGGGAGCTTTTCGATTTTCGCGGCCGTCAGCTCAAGGGCTGGACGAACAAACTGATCTGGGGTGACAACAAGCTAATTCTCGCCAGTCTGAAAAACGGTCCGCTGCGTGAGGAAATCGAAAAGCAGGGCGGCCTCAAACTGATTTATATCGATCCGCCCTTCGATGTGGGGGCCGATTTCTCGATGGACATCGAGATTGGCGGCGACACCTTCACCAAGAAGCCAAACATCCTCGAAGAAATTGCCTACCGTGACACCTGGGGCAAGGGTGCCGATTCCTTCATCGCCATGATCTATGAACGGCTGGTGCTGATGCGGGATTTGCTGGCCGAGGATGGGAGTATTTATGTGCATTGTGATTGGCGCGTGAATAGTTTTATTAGGATGGTGCTGGATGAAATTTTTGGGAAGGACAAAATAATTGGGGAACTAATCTGGAAGCATCAGATCATGGGCGGCGCACACGGGCGACGACTGCCGAAGGCCCATGAGACAATTCTATGGTTCAAAAAGAGTGACGCATTCAAAATCAACGAAGAGTCGCCCGAGGTACGGGTTCCTTTCAGTGATTACGTCCGCGACTCAATGCAGCAAGATTCTGAGGGTCGATGGTTCTATACAAGACGGAGAATGAGCCGTAAAGCATCTGCCGCTGAGCAAGAGTCAAAGGCTCACACCGTTACATATGTTGATGATCCGGGAAAGGGAACCTTGGCATCGGACGTATGGGACGACTTCCCTTCATATCAACCAAAGCCCATTGACAACACAAAATATCCAACGCAAAAGCCAAATGAACTGCTTGAACGGGTCATCGGTTCGGGAAGCCACGAAGGCGATTTGGTGGCCGACTTCTTCTGCGGCTCGGGCACTACGGCGGCGGTGGCGGAGAAATTGGGCCGAAAATGGATTTGCACCGACCTGGGAAAGTTCGCCATTCACACGACGCGCAAGCGGCTGATCGGCGTCCAGCGGCAGCTCAAGGCCGAGGGCAAGGACTACCGCGCCTTTGAAATCCTCAACCTAGGCAAGTATGAGCGCCAGCACTACATCGGTGTCAACCCGAACCTGCGCGAGGCGGAGCAGCAAAAGCAGATGGAAGAAAAAGAGGCGGCCTTCCTCGACCTGATCCTGCGGGCCTACCGGGCGGAAAAGACGACGGGCTTCGCGGCGTTCCACGGTAAAAAGGCCGGGCGGCTGGTGGCCGTCGGGCCGGTGAACCTGCCGGTGACGCGCCTCTTCGTCGAAGAGATTATTCTGGAATGCCGCAAGAAGCATATCACCAAGGTGGACATCCTGGGCTTCGAGTTCGAGATGGGGCTGTTCCCCAACGTGCTGGACGAGGCGCGGAACAAGGGCATCGACATCGCGCCCAAGTACATTCCCGCCGAGGTCTTCGACAAGCGGGCCGTGGAGAAAAATCAGGTGGTGTTTCACGATGTTTCCTATATCGAGGTCAAACCGCTTGTGAAAGCCAATAAACGTGAATGCAGCGTGGCGGTGGAGCTGACCGACTTCTCCGTGTTCTATTCTCAGGATTCCATTGCCCACGCCGAGGCGGCGATCAAGAACAAGGGCAGCCGGATCGTGGTGGAGAAGGGGCAGATCGTGAAGGTAAGCAAGGACAAAGACGGGATCGTCACCCGCGAGGCGCTCACGAAGCAATGGACGGACTGGATTGACTACTGGGCCGTGGATTTCAACTTCGAGAACAAACGGGAGATCATCCGGGTGAAGAATGAGGAAACCGGCCTTTGGGAAGAACTGTGGACCGGGGATTACATCTTCGAGAACGAGTGGCAGTCTTTCCGCACGAAGAAGGACCGAACGCTGGAACTGAAAAGCGTCTTTCACGAATGCACGCCTGGACGGCGCAAGATCGCGGTCAAGGTGGTGGATATCTTCGGCAACGACACGATGACGATCGTGGACGTGAGCGTTGGAAAGAAATAATGGTGAGACCATTTCGGTGATGTCACCGAAATGGTCGCTCATGTGGGTGGTGTGAAATAGTCAACGCGGTTTGGCTGAATTCAGGAGACTCCAAGGAGAGTGAAATGGCAAAGATCAAAGTCAAAGGCAGTGAAATAGCCGTATTCACGCGGGACGAAGCGGATTACATCTGCATAACGGACATTGCGCGATACAAAAACCCGGACAGAACCGATGACTTGATCCGCAATTGGCTCAGAAACAGGAACACCATTGAGTTCCTTGGCATTTGGGAGCAATTGAACAATCCGGCTTTTAAACCCGTCGAATTCGACGGGTTTAAAAAACAGGCAGGGCTGAATAGCTTTACGCTGACGCTCACCCCAAGCATCGAGCGGCTGGAAGGAAAGGACAAATAATGGCGCTGCATAAAGACTTTCCGCAATCCCCACACGCGATTCTCGATCCGGCCATCCGCTGGTTCCCTGCTGATGAGGCGTTGCGGGAAAGCAGCATGGAGAAGCTCATGCCGCCGCTGGTGGCAGAGCTGCGCCGCAAGGTAAAGGAATTCCGGGACGGGGGGTATGGGGGCGCGGCGGACACAAGCCGGAGCCTGCTCAACTGGTGGTTCAAGACACCGCACCTGTTGCCGAAAGCCGACGGGACCATGGTGGAGTTTGAATACTTCTTTGCCCAGCGCGAGGCGCTGGAGACGATTATCTACCTCTACGATGTGGCGGGGGTTAAAGACAAGCACGATCTGATGCGCTACGACGCAAGCGGCCTGGTATCCGGGAGCATGTTCGATGAGACCTGGCGGCGGTTCGTGGTGAAGATGGCGACGGGCAGCGGCAAGACCAAGGTCTTGAGCCTGGTGCTGGCATGGAGTTTTTATCACAAGCTCTACGAGCCGGAATCGGAACTGGCGCGAAACTTCCTGGTCATCACGCCCAACATCATCGTGCTGGACCGGGTTTATCGGGATTTCCAGGGTCTCCGGATCTTTTTCGACGATCCGGTCCTGCCGGATAACGGCTTTGACGGGCGCAACTGGCGCGATGATTTTCAACTGACGCTGCATCTGCAAGACGAGGTTCGGGTCACCCGACCGACGGGCAATATTTTCCTGACCAACATCCACCGTGTTTATTCGGGCGAGGACATTCCACCGTCACCCGATGATGAAGACATGCGGGATTATTTTCTGGGCAAGCGGCCTTCGGGCGCGACCACAGATTCCAAGGTGGACTTGGGCATGATCGTGCGGGATATTGAGGAACTGCTGGTGTTGAATGACGAGGCGCACCATATCCACGACCCTCGCATGGCCTGGTTCAAAGCAATCGAAGACATCCACAACCGGCTGAAGCAGAAGGGGGCGGCTCTTTCCATGCAGGTGGACACGACGGCCACGCCCAAGCACAACAACGGGGCGATTTTTGTACAGACTGTGGCCGATTACCCGCTCGTGGAGGCCATCTCACAGAACGTCGTCAAACATCCCGTCCTGCCCGACGCCGCCAGCCGGGCGAAATTGAGCGAACGTCAGAGCGCGAAGTACACCGAGAAATATACCGACTATCTCCATCTGGGCGTGATCGAATGGCGCAAGGCATACGCCGAGCACGAGAAGATGGGCAAGAAGGCCATTCTATTCGTGATGACCGACGACACGCGCAACTGCGACGACGTGGCCGAGTATCTGCGGGTTACCTATCCGGAATTTGCCGATAAAGACGCCGTGCTGGTCATTCACACCAAGAACAACGGCGATATTTCCGAATCCGCCTCGGGCAAAGACAAGGAGGAACTGACGAAATTGCGCAAACAGGCCAATGAGATTGACGGGATGGATAGCCCGGCCAAGGCCATCATATCGGTGATGATGCTCAAAGAGGGGTGGGACGTGAAGAACGTCACCACCATCGTGGGCCTGCGCGCCTATAGCGCGAAGAGCAACATCCTTCCCGAACAGACGCTGGGCCGGGGTTTGCGCAAGATGTATCCCGGCGATGTGGAAGAGTACGTCAGCGTGATCGGCACCAATGCCTTCATGGAGTTCGTGGAATCCATTCAGGCCGAGGGCGTGATGTTGGAGCACAAGGCGATGGGAGAAGGGACGGGGCCGAAGACTCCCCTGATGATCGAGGTTGATAAGGAGAACGAGAAGAAGGACCTCGCCGCATTGGACATTGAAATCCCGGTGCTGACGCCGCGTGTCTACCGGGAATACAAAAGCCTGGGGGAGCTGGATATCACCGCTCTGGAACATCAGCGATTAGCCTGCCGGCAATTCAGTGAAGCGGAACAGCGGGAGATCGTCTTCAAGGATATTACCACCGGCGAGATTACGCATACCACGATTCTCGACACGGCCGGCGTTGCCGACTACCACAGCGTGATCGGCTACTTTGCGCAAAGCATCATGAAGGATCTGCGCCTGATCAGCGGCTATGACGCGCTGTATGGCAAGGTCAAGGCGTTTGTGCAAGAGGAGTTGTTTGACCGCCCGGTGGAACTGGAAGACCCCAACACCTTGCGCAACCTGTCGGAACCGGTCGCCACCAAGACTCTGATTGAGGCCTTCAAAAGGGCGATCAATGCGCTGACCGTCCGGGACAAAGGCGACGCCGAAATCCGGGAAACGATCAAGTTGCGCCAGACCCGGCCTTTTGTGGCCAGGGACCAAGGCTACCTGGTCCCGAAGAAAAGCGTTTTCAACCGTATTCTTGGCGACAGCCGACTGGAACTTCGGTTTGCCGCATTTCTGGAGGATTGCAGCGACGTGGTCTCCTTCGCGAAGAACTACCTGGCGGTGCATTTCAAGCTCGATTACGTGAACGCAGATGGCGATATCTCCAACTACTACCCGGATTTCATGGTCAAGCTGTCGGACAAGCGGATCGTCATTGTTGAAACCAAAGGGCAGGAAGATCTGGACGTGCCGCTGAAGATGGTGCGGCTGAGGCAATGGTGCGAAGATCTCAACCGGGTGCAGGCCGACGTGGCGTACGACTTCGTTTACGTGGACGAAGAAAGTTTTGAAAAATACAAGCCCACTTCCTTCCGGCAATTGCTGGAGGGCTTCAAGGAATACAAGGGGAACATACAACAAGGACCGGTGAGATGAAAAAGCCGCAGGAGGTCTCCATCTCCATGGGGATCGCGGCCTTTTCGACTTGCCGACACGGGAGGGCGCACAGGCGGGTCTGAGCCGGCTGACCATCCTCCGTGACCATCTGCCTGTTAACGCTCCCGGCAGATAAACCGGATCTTGTGAGACAAACTAAATAATTGAATTTAAGCGGTATTTGTGTGAAAATCACTCATAAAACGTTGTCCATTCTTTTCCACGGTATCGCTGAAAAGGAGGCCGGAGATGATTTTTGAAAACGTGGCGGATACCGACAAAAAGCTTCGGAAGGTGGGATACATTTCCTCACAGGAAATCGCCACGGTGGTTTTTCTGGCAGGTGCGACTCAGAAGCCGGTTCTTGTAGAGGGACCGGCGGGCGTGGGAAAAACCGAACTGGCCAAAGCTGTGGCGAAGGCGCTGGGCCGGGACCTGATCCGCCTCCAGTGTTATGAAGGGCTCGACGAGAGCAAGGCCCTTTACGACTGGGAGTATTCCAAGCAGCTCCTCTATACCCAGATGTTGAAAGAGAAGATCCACGACATCATCGCCGACGCCCGGACGCTCCCGGAGGCAATGGACCGGATCGCCCTCCAGGAAGATGCGTTTTTTTCCGATCGGTTTGTTCATCCTCGCCCACTCCTTCAGGCCATTACCTCCAAGGACCCTGTCGTGCTTCTCATCGATGAAATCGACAAGTCCGACCCGGAGTTCGAGGCCTTTCTCCTGGAGCTGCTCAGCGACTTTCAGGTAACGATTCCTGAGATAGGAACGCAAAGCGCCCGGCACATTCCCTTTGTTTTCCTCA
>Ga0265295_1009180_pt1 | contig 10679 bp, 7 predicted proteins | sample Munlansysbiofilm_FD_192503 | JGI IMG/M metagenome (GOLD analysis project Ga0265295, IMG submission 192503) | Leachate microbial communities from a municipal landfill in Southern Ontario, Canada - Methane capture system biofilm | ecosystem: Engineered > Solid waste > Landfill > Unclassified ... | reverse complement strand
CAGTCTTACACGTCGATATCTTTATCTTAATTGGTGCTCCCGAAAAAGAAAAGCAACATAAAAGGTTTTCAAGAAAAATTGACAGAGTCAATAAGATTCTTTTCCATAAATTTGCCGACCCTGCCGTAGCATCATTTTGGAGCAACTCTTCTTATAGACTCCACCGACTCTACAAAGCTTTATGTTCACTGGTGCCTTTAAAACTCATACATGCTAGGTATCATCAACTCTGCAGGCGGTATAACGTGGAAGAGACAGGGTACTATACAGGAGCTGCCTTCTTTACCGAGTCATCGCTACGATTTCCGAAACACCTCATTGACGATGTTATTAAAATTAACATCAACGGGAATGAATATTGTATACCTAGAGAATACGATACGTTATTAACTCTCATTTACGGGGATTACATGGAGTATCCTGAGATGAATTTACGGCTTAAAGAGGTTTTTAAAAGTCTTAATAATATCAACTATTCTATGAAATTAATGAGTGCTTCCATCCCGTTTTATTAATTTCATATACTTCTAATGTTAGTATTTATGTGATCTTCTTGGGTTTCCTGATAATTCCCTTATTTTAGAAGGGGCTGCCCCCAGTTCTTTGCGAATCGTTTTATTGAAGTGATTTATATCGGGAATACCAACTGCTTGGGCAATTGATTTAATAGCTAAAGATGAGTGGAGTAAAAGGAATTCGGCCTGCTGGCAACGTTTGCGCCTGATGTAGGTAGCAATGGTACAGCCGAAATGTTCTTTAAAAAGTTGAATGAGGTAGTTGTGTGAAACGCCTGAAAGATCAGCTAGTTCTTTAATAACTAGTGGCATACTATAATTTTGATTAATATGGCTAACTACAATTTGAACGCTAGAGGGGAGCGTGTTTGGCAAAGTCTCCCTATAGATGTCGGCATCGGCGATGTTAAACAGAAGATTCCAGAGGCAGACTTGCGCTTTTAAAGGGTTACTGCGGTAGACACTCCCTATTAATTCCATATCTCTGACAATCGCATCGAAACGTTCAAAAGGGCCATTCATGATAGGAAATTGACAATCATACGGTGTTGAGGGGGACTGGGTAGTTACTTGTTGAGACGATTCACTGGGAATGAAATGGACGTAGTAGTGGGGGGCATGGTCGGGGAACTCCCACTCCAATGGGGTGTTGGGTGGCGTTAGACTTGCCATTCCCGATCCAATTTCGAATTCATTTTCTTGTAAGCGCAATTTTCCCGAATAAAAATAGATGTGTAGCCCCCACACCTCGTGCATAAGAAATTGTTGCTTGCGGAGGTGGCCATGCAGGCTTAATCCGGCTTGGATTATAGTTGGTAATCCCCCTAAGTGTATCGTTATAGACATAGTGTGATATTATACCAGTTAATGCAAAAATTCAACTGTTGACGTCCGCATTGCAGGATCTTACTATTAGGATACAAACGAAGGAGGAAAGTATGCCCCTTTATGAAAATCGAATAAATGCCGTAAACACTGTACCCTTAGACGAACGTCTACTCGCGAGTGTGCAGGTAGGTAATGATATTATCGCAGGATCAATCTTGGATTCCTTACTGGCTAAGAAGTCTAACGAGACCCGAGTTCTCGCTCTCGATGGTTGGTATGGAGTAGATTTTTCTAGTTTAGTGACCCTTTTAGAGCAGGTGGCAAAAAGACGAGGTCTTTCTCTTGAACGAATAGCGACTGCTTCTCTTTTTAAAACTTCTGAAGAAATAGCTACCTATACTCAAAAATTTGTTACTGATGATCCTAGTTTTGGTTGGGTTAATAGCGAAGGGGTGTTAGCAGATCTACTGAATCCAGTTGCTGTTACACAATTGAAGAATTACCAAAGCTCCAACGATATATTATTGGTTTATGGGCCAGGTGCTTGTGTGCCTGAATTGGCAGATCTCTATGATTTAGTGGTGTATGCCGACTTTACTATGCAACCGATGCTTTGGCAAATGTGGGATGGAAAGCTAATTCCGTTTGGGAAAACTGAAGCTGACGCGAACTATGCTTGGAAACGTTATTATTACAACGATTTTTACCTATTGTATCGGCAGAAAAAATTTGTTTTTACTAAGATGGATCTTTATATTGATGCTGTCATAGCCGATGAATTGAAAATGATGGGGGTGGAGGCTTATCAGGCGATGATTGATGAGATGGTCCGCTATCCTATTAAACAGGTCAAGATTATGCAACCAGGTCCTTGGGGTGCTTATCGTTATAAAGATTTATGGCCGATTGAAGGGCTTGAATGTAACGCTTGGAATGAATTAGCTGGTATTGAATTAAGCATCTTGATTGATATTGGAGCAGAAAAGCTCATCAACATCCCAACTCAGAACATTATGCAGCGCCCTGAAGAATTGGTCGGTGAGTATGTCAATAAGACCTATCCAGATCTTTTTCCGCTACAGGTTTGGTTAGACGATGGCTATTTCCCCGAACCGGTACCTTGGGAACGCTCTAGTATGCCAATTCATAACCATCCCAGTACACAGTATGTCCAACAACACTTTAATGAACCTCTAGGACGCTATGAAACCTACTATATCGTTGAATCTTATAAAGGTTCCTCGACCTGGATGGGGTATAAAGAGAGTGCGGATTTAGAGGAGTGGGAGCGCCTTTGTCGTGAGTCAGAAAATTTAAAAGTCATCCCCAACTGGCAAGACTTTATTAAACGTTGGGACACGAATGTCGGAGATCTCTTTTTGATTCCACCGGGGACAACCCATGGCCACGGAGGCAATCAGATGATATTGGAAATGGATACAGGCCCCAGTGTGGCTGGTACCGAATATTCATTCTTTACCTATGATTTTGCTCGTAACACATGGGATGACCAAAGTAAGACCATGACTGCTAAACCGATGCGCATGCACTTGGAACACTCTTTCGATAACCAGAAATGGATTAGGGAGAGTCGAGTGCTCAGCCATCACCGTTCACGACCGATTGCCGTTGACGGGGATGGGAAGTTTAGAAAAGATCAGTATGAAACCATAGCTGAGATGCCTTTTCATATTGAACGGATCTTTATGGAAGAAAAAGCGGATGGCGATACCGATGGTCGCTTTATGCAAATAGTTACCCTCACTGAAGGGGAACGAGTTACCATAGTAAGTAAGGCTGATCCTAATTGCAAAACTACTATCGAGCGCTTACAAGCCTGTATTATTCCTGCCAGCTTTGGTGAACATACCTATATTAATGAGTCGGGAAAACACGCTATGGTTGTTATTTTACGGTTAAAGAAAGGCTAGGTATGGCAAGTTTTTAAGATGCAGGAAGTCTGTCATAGTGCAGATTAATTGATGGAGGAGGAATTACATGAAAAAAGTATTACAGGTACTTTTAGTTTTAACGATGGTGCTTGTACTTGGTGGGCAAGTATTTGCCGCCGCACAAGCAGAGACTGGTAGGCCAAAGGTGGCCGGGGTGGTTTTTCAAGAAGATCAGTTCATGAAGTTGTTGCAACTCGGTTATAAAGATACCGCTGAAAAAGCTGGGTTTGATTTTTATCCAGGAAATACCAACGGTGATGCAGCAAAAGAAGCTGAGTTTTTGAATACCTATGTAACACAAGGTTATAAAGGGGTGGCGATTTCTCCAATTAGTGAAGAGGCTTCTTTAAAAGTGCTCACTGATGCAGCCAATAAAGGGCTCTTAATTGGGATTTCTAACCATGAATTTAACCTTCCATTCCTAACAGGTGCTTTTACTTCAGATAACTACAACCTTGGTTCAACTGTGGGTAAAGCAGCTGCGAAGTATATTAAAGAAAATTTGGGCGGAAAAGCAACAATTGCAATTGTGCAGTTTAAAACGCTTCTTCCTGAACAATCTGGTGCTCGTAGTAAAGGATTCATAGATCAAGTTAAAGATCTACCAGGAGTCAAAATTGTAACAGACCAAGATGCTTGGATGCAGGATAAAGCCATCACTATTGCTGGTGATATTATTACCGCTCATAGCGATGTAAACCTTATTTTTGCCGCTAATGAAGGTGGTACAATAGGCTCGACTATGGCTGTAAAGAATGCTGGAAAAGCAGGCAAAATCGCAGTTTTCGGTTTCGATGGAAGTGAGCAAATAGTGCAACTTCTCAAAGATCCCGCCAATGTATTACAAGCTGCTATTGCTCAAGACCCTTACAATATTGGGGTGAAGACCATGGAATCTGTGGTGAAAGCGGTCAAGGGTGAAGATTACAGTAGCACGAAGGGGCAATCTTTTATCGTGCCTGGTATTCTCTTAGAGCGGGCCAACCCTGCTGGTTTGGATGCATTCCTGGCTGACTTAAAGTCAAAGATGTAGATTCAAATTTATTATCTTGAGATTGTAAGAATTTAGGAAAATGAGGTGAAGCTTGGAGTATTCTCTGGGCTTCACCGCTCCTATGTTATAACAGACATGGAAATTGAGGTGAGCATGAGCGTATTGCGAACAAGCAATGTAACAAAAAGATTCCCTGGGACCGTTGCTCTAAAAGATGTTTCGATTTCATTTCAAAGTGGTAAGGTTAACGCCCTTGTTGGAAAGAATGGTTCTGGAAAATCTACTTTGATGAAAGTTATCAACGGCGCCTATAATGATTTTGAAGGATCATTGTACATAGATGATCAAGAGTTTCGATATCAACATCCCAAACAAGCTTTTGAAGCTGGAATTGCCACGGTGTACCAAGAGATGAGTCTTATTCCTGGCCTTTCGGTGGCTGAGAATATTTTGCTGGGGCGGTATAGGAAAAATGGCCCATTTATAGACTGGAAAGCAACCTATCAGGATGCCCAGGATGTATTAGATGATATGGGGATCACCTTGCCGGTCAAAGAGATGGTGGCCCACTTGTCAGTATGGCAATGTCAGGTGATTGAGATTGCCAAAGCGATGAGTGCCAACCCAAAGGTGCTAATCCTTGATGAACCCACTTCAGCTTTAGCCCAAAGTGAAACTGAGATGCTCTTCGCCCTAATTCGGCGTTTAGTAAAAAAAGATGTGATTGTTATCTATATTTCTCACCGCTTACAAGAGTTGTGGGAAATTGCAGATACCTGCTCAGTACTCCGAGATGGCAAGTATGTAGGAACTATTGAGATGGAAGGGGCTAAACATGCCGATCTCTTATCACTCATGTTTGGCGATTTACAATTAAAGGAGCGGCCTGCTGATGTGGTCGCACTTGATGAAGTAGTTCTCGAAGTTAAAGATTTTAATCGTGAACCAAAGTTCATGGATATCAATTTCAAGCTCTATAAGGGTGAAGTTTTAGGTATTGCTGGTATGTTGGGAGCTGGGCGGACTGAATTGCTTCGGGCTATCTTTGGTGCCGACAAACCAGATTCTGGTGCAATTTTTATTGATGGTGAGGTAGTGACAAATCCTTCTCCTGTGTTAATGAAGAATAAAGGGATTGCTTTTGTTCCTGAAGATCGTAAACAACAGGGGTTAGTCCAAATCCTTTCGATAAAAAGTAATTTGAATCATTCAAGCCTCGACCTTATCTCAAATGGTATGTTTGTTGATGCCAAGAAAGAGACTGATTTTTGTCGCCGTCAGATTAAAGACTTAGATATAAATGTGCCAGGAGAAGAGTTTCCGATGACCAGCCTCTCAGGTGGGAATCAGCAGAAGGTAGTAGTTGGTAAGTGGTTAAATATTGATCCCAAAATTGTTATTTTTGATGAACCTTCACGCGGGATTGATGTAAACGCTAAACAACAAATATTTCAGATAATTTGGGATTTATCACGTCATGGATTGAGTTCAATTGTGGTTTCCTCTGAGTTAGAGGAGTTACTTGAGATCTGTAACCGAATAATAATAATGAAGGACGGCCGGTTTGTCGATGAAGTGAACCCCGACGACTTATCAGTCAATGAATTGTACGCACTTAGCATGGGAGGCAATTGATTATGGAGAAAGTTCAACTTAGGGATAGAGCTGACCGCATATCCCAAATATCAAAACGTTACATGATGGAAATTATTCTGATAATTATCGTCGTAGTGCTTATTGTAACTGCACCAGGATTTTTCACTCTCGGTAATATTCTCAATATTTTTAGAAACGTAGCGATTACCGGTGTTATCTCATTTGCTATGACGATGGTGATTATCGGGGGAGAAATTGACCTTTCGGTTGGCTCTTCAATTGCCCTTTCTGCCGTTATTACCTCTACCGTAACGGGGAAGTTAGCCGCTACAGGACGCATGTCGATGGATTCGGCTGTGTGGATTGCGATGTTGATTGCTTTGCTTGTAGGAGCCTGTATTGGCCTGTTCAATGGGTTTATCAGAACTAAGTACAATATTCCTTCTTTCATTGCTACCTTAGCCATGCTCAATGTGCTCTATGGTGTTGCGGCAATTATCTCGAAAGGATTTCCTGTTACAACACTGCCCAACTGGTATAACTGGATTGGGGCCGGACGGTTTTTTAACTTGATTCCGGTTCCTGCTTTATGGCTGGCCATAGCTTTTATCTTCGTCTATATAATTATGAATAAGACTACCCTTGGCCGTGAGATTTATGCCGTGGGGGGCAACCCTGAAGCAGCGCGCCTTTCCGGAATTAACGTAAAGTTTGTAAAAATTATTATTTTGATGATAGTCCAAATATTCGCAGCCTTTTCTGGTATTATCCTTTCAGCCCAGGTGATGTCTGGTTCTTCAACCTTCGGACGGGGCTATGAAATGGAAGTCATTGCCGCAGTAATTATTGGAGGAACCAGCTTAAGTGGTGGTATTGGTAAAGCATGGGGAACCCTCATTGGAATTATCTTTATGGGCGTAATTAATAATGGGATGACCCTCTTTGGCGTTGGTGACTTTGAAAAATATGTAGTACGTGGATTATTGATCCTCGGTGCCGTAATGCTCAACACCATTCAGCTACAGAGCCTCCAGAAGGTAAAACAGTAGATTATTAGCAATGATCAAGAGAGAGAAGCCCTAAAAGTTCACAAGGTTTGGGTGGAGAACATTGTTCTAGGTAGGATTTGATACGATGCTGAATGCACGCTCTTCTTCTGTAATCTCCTTTCTTTTGTAAGTATAAAGTCGTCTCTACCGGGCAAAGGAGTACTAGGTGCTAACCCAAAAAGATACTACGTATGCCATAATACATGCTCTTGTGGTTACCTCTGAAACTTTACTGGTGGATGCGACCATAGTGGTGAGACAGGGGAAAATTGCGTATGTTGGCCAGCATAAGGATGCGTTAACGAAAGATCTCAAACTGTATGATGCCAAGGGCAAACTTGTTGGCCCAGGTCTCATTGATATGCACATCCATGGTGCTGGTACCTTTGACTCAACAAGGGGCAATATTCAGGAAAATCTTGAAGGACTTGCATTGTTCTTACAGCAGAAGGGGATCACCTCCTTCCAGTTGGCCATTGTCATGGATTTGGACTTGTTATTTCAAATAAGAGAGGCCTTAGAAAAGAGCCCTTTTCTGGCCTCCCACTTACTTGGCATCTATGCCGAAGGCCCCTTTATTGCACCAAAGAGGAGGGGAGGCATCCCACTAATGAATATCAGAGCCTTTGAAAGGGAGTATCTCGATGCAATTCTTGCTATCGAATTTGACGGTGTTCCTTTAGTCCATACTATGACTATTGCTCCTGAATTGGCTGGTAGTGAAGAACTTTCTTCCATTCTGAAAGAGCACAACGTCGTGGTGGCTTATGGACATAGTGATTGTTCCCTAGAGAGTATAGAGCCGAGAGAAAAAAATCATATTACCCATCTATTCAATGCCATGAGCCCCATAAACCACAAACAACCGGGCTTGGCAGCCATGCCTTTTATCCACTCTGCTACCTATGAACTTGTTTGTGACGGGGTACATGTCCATCCTCTCATGTTACATTTCGTAATCAACACATTAGGGACATCTAATTTCTGCCTTATCTCTGATGCCATGAATGTAGCCGGTATGGGACCAGGTGAGAGCACATACCTAAATCGGGATATCTATTGTGATGGGAAGGCCTGTTATTATAAAGATAACAATATCTTGATAGGATCTGCTACGTTGATTAGTGCATCAGCTAAGAGGCTCTACCAAGAAGGCCTTCTGGATAAGCATTCCTTCTTCAAGGTTGCTTCTGAGAACCCAGCCAGAGTGCTTTCCCTATGTGATAGGGGAAAAATTGCTCTTGGCTATAAAGCAGACCTCGTGATGCTTTCTGAAGAAATGAATATTGTGCAAGTGTTCAAGGCAGATTGATTTGATTGGTGGCTGTTGTTGTAAAATGAATTTGGTACAATAGGTTTTCTGTTCAGGACGTTGGGCTCTTATTCATCCCCTTGTTTCTTTTTTTCTCAGCTGGGATTGCCCTTCGTATTGGGTAAAATCATGCTCGTTACAATATGGATAACGGAATTTTTCGATTGGTTTATCCTCTTGTAAGAAACGTAAGATTGTGCGAAATTGTAAAAACTTAGTTTTCTTTTTTGCCTTGAACTTAGGGCATTCATGGTGTAAAAGAGGGAAGATAGCTCCAAAAAGGAAAGGGTAAATTAGCATGGCCGCAATCGGTACACTCACAGTTATTACAGATGAAAAGCAATTAAAATTGACCAGCGAGATTGAGCGAACCATGCTCGAGCTCTTAATGGATGCCGGAATCACAGACATTTCTGCCCCATGTGGAGGCAATGGATTGTGTGGCAAGTGTACCATTCAAGTGCTCGAGGGTGGCAGTCAAAACGTGCATGAAGATGAACAGCGTCTCCTTAGCAGTGATCAAATAGAAGCTGGTATTCGTTTGGCCTGTCGGATGCGTCTTAGCCCTGGAGAAGAAGTAACCATTTCTCTGCTAAACCGAGAAGAAGATGCCCAAGTTGTCGCCGCTTATCAAGGAGGCGAAACTGTAAAAGCAGGGCGTTCAGAGTTTCCCCCTCAGTCCTATGGGTGTGCCATTGACATTGGCACCACCACGGTAGTGGTGTACCTTGTTCGACTTGATACACAAGAGATTGTTGACTACCGCTCCCGGATGAACCCGCAACGTGCCTATGGTGGGGACGTTATTAGCCGTATTCAGTTTACAGAGGAGCACGCCAAAGGCCTAAGTACCCTCCAAGGCTCAATTGTGCAACAACTTTCAACTATGATCGATGAATTACTTTCCAGTCACAAAGTACCTCACCAGAATTTAGTTGAGATTGTGGCTGTCGGGAATCCTACTATGTTGCACCTCCTTGTTGGTGCTGATCCTGCAGGAATTGCCTGTGCCCCTTTTACGCCCGCTTTTGTAGAACCTAAAGAGTTAGAAGCCGCATCTATTGGTTTTAAAACTCATGCTACATTAGTTCTGCCTGGCTCAGTCTCAGCCTATATTGGTAGCGATATCACTGTAGGAGTACTCGCTACAGGCTTTATGGAAAATAATAAACCAGTTCTCTATATCGATATCGGTACCAATGGAGAAATTGTCCTTTGGGATGGCAAAAAGCTCTATTGTTGCTCCTCAGCAGCGGGTCCTGCTTTTGAAGGAGCTTCAATTCGACAGGGGTTGGGAGCTATCCCTGGGGCGGTTGACCGTATCTGGCAATCTGAAGATGGGTCAGTGGCTTCTACAACAATCGGGGGAAAACCAGCTAAAGGAATCTGTGGATCCGCTATTATTGATGTTATGGCCCTTTTACTTGAAACCGGCTTGGTGGATGAAACCGGAGCTATGGATGAAGATCATCCGTTAGCTGAAACACATCTTGTGGAAAGTCCCGACGGAAATGCCCTTCGCATTACCGAGGGCGTCTCTTTTACCAACCGCGATGTACGCGAAGTTCAGTTAGCTAAAGCTGCCATTGCTGCCGGTGCTGAAATTTTGCTCATGGAAGCCGGCCTGCAAATTTCTGATTTAGATGCGGTGATAATAGCTGGTGGATTTGGTTCTTATATCGATAGTAAAAATGCCCAGCGCATTGGATTGTTACCTGCAGTGCCCATTGAAAAAATTGCTACTGCGGGTAATGCTGCAGGTAAAGGAGCCTTGGCGGTATTGATGCACGCTGGTGCAGCTGAGCAGGTCGAGAAAATTCGTCAGGGAGCCCACTATATTGAACTCTCATCTTCATTAGCCTTTCAAGAACGGTATGTGGAGCACATGTTCTTTGGGGAGGGGTGATGACAATAAGTTATCCCGTTATTCCGCAGAGTGTAATGGAGATTGCAGACCACTACAGTAAAGCAACTGGTATTTCATGTATGATATTAGATGTTTTACACACACGATTAGTGGATGACAAGGATCAGATAGATCCTCTACTACTAGAGCAACTTGAGCCAAACTGGCGAAGTCGTTGTCTGCAGAGCCATCTTCACAATGCAATGCTCTCGGAGCGATTTGGTGGTTCGTATATCTATTTTTGCCTCCTTTCTATGCTTTACTGGGTCAGCCCAGTGATTATGCATGGGCGGATGGATTATGCTATTATTGCCGGCCCCGTCCTTATATTTGATCACAGTGAGGTTCTTGGCGATACTTTAATAACCAACGAAGCCCTGCGCGAAGAGGTTGAATTAGCACTCCAAAAGATACCGCAAGTTGAGGTTAGTCGTATTCATAACCTCTCTGAGGTATTACGAATGTGCGCTGGTTGGGCTTCTGGGTATGTTGAACACCGTATGGTGGAAAACCGACAATCGTTATTG
>Ga0265295_1009179_pt1 | contig 10685 bp, 5 predicted proteins | sample Munlansysbiofilm_FD_192503 | JGI IMG/M metagenome (GOLD analysis project Ga0265295, IMG submission 192503) | Leachate microbial communities from a municipal landfill in Southern Ontario, Canada - Methane capture system biofilm | ecosystem: Engineered > Solid waste > Landfill > Unclassified ... | reverse complement strand
CGGACAGTTCAAAAAATATTGGCGTCCGGCATGCGTACATTGACTGGCGCGTGCCCAAGACCGATATAAAGGTGCGCATGGGTATGCAGCCGCAGCTTCTGCCCGGTTATGTGACCGGCTGGAGCGCGGTGTACGGCCAGTATTCCACGGGTGTAACCGTCAGCTCTCCCCTGGTGAGCAACGGTGATTACAAGATGGGGCTGACGGGCTTCTGGGCGCGGCCGTACAACGACAATTCGGAAATTACGCAAAACGGACAGACGCAGAAAAACTACCTTGATAACCTTGATCTGTTGGCGCTGACCTTGCCGATCACCGGCAACGGCATGAAAATAACCCCTTGGGGCATGTACGGCCTCATTGGCGAGAACAGCCTGCGCGGCATCAACAACAACACCGATCAGCGCGAACCTGCCATTTACGCCCCGCGCGGCGGGCTTATGCCTGTGCTTGGCAGCGGCGGCAACTATGTCAGCACGTTTGAAAAAAAGTATCGCAACGCAAACAATACCTGGGGCAATGGCTTCTGGGGCGGCCTGACCTCTGAAGTCACGACTTTTGAGCCTTTTGATATCGCGGCGGAGTTCACCTATGGCCGCGTGGATATGGGCGAGTTGAAAGATTACACCCAGTTCAGCTCCACCCGCGAGGCCAAGACTTTTGATCTCGTGCGCCAGGGCTGGTATGCCGCCCTGCGTGTGGACTACAAGTGTACCTGGGGTACCCCCGGCGTAACCGCCTGGTACGGCAGCGGCGACGACAGCAACCCCTATAACGGTTCGGAACGTCTGCCTGTGTTCAACTCCCCCTGGCCGGTCACGCCTCTAGGTTTTGGCGGCGGCTTCTTTGATCTCAATACATGGAAGGTTCTCGGGCACAACCCCGGCGGTCTGGCTGGCGTTGTGGGCACCATCAAGGATGTCAGCTTTATTGACGACCTGACCCACACCTTCAAGCTCGCGTATTTTCATGGCACCAACAGTGCGGAAATGCCCCGCAAGGCCAATATGACGAGCTATCCCAGCAGGGCCGACGGCCCCATGGCCTACCTCACCACGACCGATCATGCCTGGGAAGGCAGCGTGTCCAATACCTACAAGATTTACGAGAACCTGCTGATGAATGTTGAAGCCGCCTACGTGAACCTGCATCTTGACGGCAGCACGTGGCGTGGCGTGGAAGATTCGCAGTATCGGGATAACTGGCGGGTTTCGCTGACCTTCCGTTATCAGTTCTGATTTTTTGCAGCCCTTGGGCTGATGCGGCGGGGGAGCTTGCTCTCCCGCCATTTTTATGGCGAAAATTGGGTAGTGGAGTCGTGTTGGGGGGCTTCCTTACCTGAAATTTGTCGGCGAGGTTGTCCCCGTGTGGGAGGTATCCTCATACTGCCAGAAGCTCTTTGCCTGCATCATGAGGAACAGGCTTTAAGCGGGATTCATCCAAAAAAACAGAGGCCCCGTCCGAAGACGGAGCCCCTGCAAGGAAGGTATGGCGGACAGTTTTCTATTCCGTGGCGGCCACGCAGTGCCCTGCGCCGCTGTAGTAACCGATGGTGCCTTCAACCTTGACTTCAGACATGGGGCCAAACGGGGCCGCACCGGGTACGCGGAAGGTTTTGACTTCCAGAGGTTCAATGGCTTTTTCTTCCGGCACATCCGCCTGCGGCACCCAGGAGTAGGGCAGGCGATAGGCGCGGTACACCCAGTTCATGGGCAGGCTGATATGACCCTTGTAGGGGCAGATGTATTCCCACACGATTTCGTGTTCTGCCGTCACTTCGCAAATAAGCGTGTTGCCGTTGGGCAGGCGCTGGGCAGAGCTGATGAAGGGGCTGTAAAAACGGCTGGCATCCAGTGGCACGAGGAAGCCTGCTTCATGCGGCGTATACTGCCACACAATCTTGCGGGCCACGGGGTCTATTTCCAGCACGCGGGAGTAGTCGCGCTGGGCCGCCTTGACGCCCTTGGGCGCGCCGGGATTGGGGTTGCCGTAGCCGCCCCAGCCGCCGTTGTCGTATACCAGAATATTGCCTTCACCGGGCAAACCACGGGGGATCATGTGCGCATGGTGCTGACCAATGATCCAGCCGATGGCCTTGTCTTCGGGGCTGCGGTCATAGTCCGGGCCAAGCTGCCAGACAATCTTGCCGGTTTTTTTGTCCAGGATGAGAATAATATTGGTTTCCCGTCCATCAATGATGATGTTGTCGGGGTGGAAGCGGGCATCGCCAGCTTCAAACCATTTGTTGGGGCCGAGGGTGGACATGGAGTTGACGTGCATCCAGTCGCCCACGCCGGGGGCGTCTTCCATGAGGGTGCCGCCCCGGTAGTTGGGGTCGCGGCACATGGCATTGAGCGCGGCCTCGGTGAAGCCCATTTCTTCCGCATGGTCAGAGCAGTTCCATTCCCACACGATGTCGCCGTCCCAGGTGACTTCGTAGATAACATCGTCAACCAGCGGTTTGTCGCTGATGTAGGGCTGCACAGTGTTTTTGTGGCAAAGCACAAGGGTGTTGCCGGAGTCGATCTTGGGTTCCTGACCGGGGGCGTAGTAGCCTGTGGAGCTGCCTTCGCGCTGGAAATCGTGGTGCTGACGCGCCATCCACTGAGCCTTCTGGCCGGGATCTTCTACAAATTCGGCGCGGTCGAACTTCCACACGATTTTTCCGTCCCAGTCGATCTGCACAAGATCAAGCTGATCCTGAAGCCCGTGCTTGGGGTGGCGTGTGCCGGTGCTGCCCATGAGCATGCCGCCGGGGAACATCTTGTTGGGAAAGCCGTGAACGTCCTTCCACATGCGGATTTCATGACCGTTCATGCCAAGAAGCAGAGCGCCGTTGTCCGGCGCCTGAATGATGGTGAATCCACTCCAGGCTTTTTCCGGGTTATAAACCGTTACGCCTGTGGGATAGATAGTCGGGTGTCCCATGACAACCTCCTCGAGTGGGCTGAATGTGCTTCATTGAACCGTTGAAGGCTTTCCGGCAAGCAGTGCAACAACACGCAGTGCCGAAGTGAAAGTCTCACGATGGCTGGTCACTGGCCTGAGGCCTTTGACCGTGTACGCTGGAATGCTGCCACAAGATAAATGGTCAAAACGTTGTCCTTGCAACATAATTCACAAAAAGGGTACGGTAGGTTCCAAAACAGCATGTGGAACGCTGGCATGATAGAGGCCGGAATTCCGCATAGCGCCTTGAGTTCATCACTTTCCCAGGGGGCTGACGTGTCATTTACTGAATTGCTCAGACAAAATGAGTGTTGGCGAAGCGTGGCGCTGACAAAGCCGCGTCTGTTTCGTAAGGGGCATAAATTTTATGACAATCAGCCAGAAATGTACTTTCTGGTGAGTGGCAGGGTTCGCCTTATGGCTTTGGCCCCTGATGGAAGTGAAAAAACGCTCTGGTACCTTGGCGATGGCTCATGCTTTAATGAAACACCAATGTTTATGGACGGGGATAAGAGTATAGCCACAGGGCAAGGCGAGGTGCGTTTTTTTCACGATTGCGCAGAAGACTGCTATATCTGCACATTTACCAGAGAAGATGTACATCGTTTGGGTATGGAAAATCCTGAACTTTTTTTTAATCTTTGCAAAAGCTACAGTGTAAAAGTTACACTATTGTCAAAAAATGCTGTTTCATTATGTATGGAATCGCACCTTACACGTATTTGTAAATTTTTGGCTTCACGGATTGTGCCGGACTCAGAACCGCTGCGGGCCAAACGCGATATATCTTACCGTGATATGGCTGATCTGCTCGGCATGCACCGCATCACCCTATACAAGGTGATGCGGCAGGCGCAGGAACGGGGCCTGTTTTCTTTTGACAAGAACAGCGATGAAATTTTTATTCTCAAGCCGGACGAATTTTACAAAGAAGCGCATCTGTAGCTGGAATGCCCTGCTGCCTTTTGCGGTGTATTTTAGTATTGTTTGCATGCTGCTATTTTTTGTGTAGCGCAATGCGAAATAATAAAAAATAGCAACATGCGTAGGTGTATTGCAGGTCTTTGAATATCTGCAACACTTGAAGTATGCATGGTTATTGAAAGAATAAACAAATTAACATATTATAATATCAGGATAAACCTTTTATTCACACGGATTGCGCAACCTGTAGTAGCTGGACTTCGCCTCTGGATGTATTTACTCTAAAATACAAGATGTAATAAGTAGCCAAGAGGTGCGCAGCGCGCACGGCAGGCACCCTTACGCAGATTCCTCGTTTTATAAATGGGCTTGCGACGCAGGGGTGAATAGATGCAATCACTGCTACCCATTGTGAAACTGCCGAAGAGCAGTTTTCATCGTCCATCTATCCTGCGCATTGCTGCAATGTGTCTGGTTATCATGGGCTGCGCCCTGTTACTGGCTTCTGATACCGATTTTTCCGCCTTCGCGGCAAGCGCCGCCACGGCCAATGCGCAAGGCATGCAGTCGGAAAGGCGATCGGGCAAGCCGCAAACCGCAGAGCACAAGGCCGTACTCATTCTTTCCGGGTCGCAATATGGCCTGCCTGTTACAGACAACATGGCTGCCGGAACAGTTGAAGTCCTCAGGGAAAAAGGTCTGAGTTTCAGCGATATCTACGTTGAAATGCTCGACCTTGTACGCAACGACAGCACCTATTGGCGCTCCAGGCTTGCATCCGTATTGCAGGAAAAGATTGCCCGGGCAGACATTGGGCTGGTGGTAGTGCAAAATCAGGCTGCGCTGGAATTTTTTGCATATGAGTGCGCTGGCATGGTGCCGCTTGAAGTGCCAGTTCTGGCAACCCAGATATCCAATCCTGCGGTATTGTGGCGCGGTCGCCCGCACTCAGTTTTGTATGTGGGCAGCCGCTGGGATATTGCCGGAACGCTCCGCTATGGGCTCGATCTTTTTCCGCAAACGCGTCAGCTGGTTGTAGTTGCCGGAGCATACAATAAAAAGTCTTTGTTCCATACTCAGGTGGTTTCGGCCCTGACCGCATTGCCGGAAAATATTGAGATGGAGGATACTGCGGCATTGTCCTACGGGGAAATGCTGGAGCGGATTTCGTCATTGCCCCCCAATACCCTTGTCTTGCTTGGAACCTATTACAAAGACAGCACCGGGCACAGTTTTGTTCCCGCAGAAGTGGCCGCCGATGTTGCCAGGCTGGCAAACGCGCCAGTGCTGGCCCTCTATGATGCGCATGTCCTCCAGGGCGCACTGGGAGGTTCTGTCGTAATGACCACAGAGGTTGGGCGGCGAGTAGGCAAAGTCGGTTTTGAGTTTCTGACCGGAATCCGCAAAATGGATGCCGACAACACAGATGCCGCAGTGCTGCCGCAGCCCATGTTTGACTGGGTTCAGTTGCTGCGTTGGGGGGCCGACACCACCAAGTTACCCCCAGATTCCATAGTATTGAACCGCCCGCGAACCATTTGGAGCGAATACCGCAATTCGGTAATTGCCGCTGCGATAGCCATTGCCATTTTGTCTGCATTGTCCATTGCTCTGGCAATACAGAATCAAAAACGCAAAAGGGCGGAGCAGGCCACTGCCGCGCTTAACGATCAACTGGAGGAGCAGGTTGCCAGTCGCTCTGCCGAGCTTGCCGCGCGCACGGCTGTGCTGCAGACCATATACGACTGCGCCAGCTCAGGCATAGCGCTGATCGCCGACCGCACAATCATTCGCGGCAACCGCAGAATGCACGAAATGTTTGGCTGGCCTGAGGGCGGGATGATCGGTAAATCCGTGAGAATATGGTATGTAGACAACGAGGCGTACCTTGATGCGGGCAAAATCCCTTACGAGCGGATATGGAACGGTGAAACCTATTGCAGGGAAGAAGAACTGGTGCGCCGCGATGGAACCCTTTTTTGGGCGCGCATGACAGGCACGGCGGTTGATCCGGCTGACCACTCCAAGGGGATAGTGTCTGTTATTGACGACATCACAAATGAACGCCTGGCAATGGCCCAGATGACGTTGTCCCGCGAGCAGGCCGAAGCTGCCAATGCCGCCAAGAGCGTCTTTCTGGCAAGCATGAGCCACGAAATACGCACACCGTTGAACGCCATAATCGGGCTTGCCCACCTTTTGCGGAAAAAAACGCAGGATAAGGATACAACGGAAAAGCTGGAGCGCGTTCAGGCATCAGGCAGGCATCTTCTCCGCATTATCAATGATATCCTTGATTTTTCAAAGATTGAAGTCGGCAAGCTGGTTATTGTTGCCGAACCGATGGATATAAGGGCTATCTTCGACAATGTGGTGTCAATCATGGCAGAAAGCGCTTCTGCCAAGGGCATACAACTGCATGTGGAATCTGATCCTGTGCCCTGCGCGCTCAAGGGCGATGCCCTGCGCGTTACGCAGGCCCTGCTCAATCTGGTGAGCAATGCCATCAAGTTTACCCCCTCTGGCAGTGTTGCCATCCGTACCCTGATGGACGCGGAAATGGAATCGCACGTGAGACTCCGCTTTGAGGTGACAGATACCGGCATAGGCTTTGCCGAGGTGCAACTGCCAAACCTGTTTGCTCCCTTTGAGCAGGCTGATTCTTCCATGTCCAAGCGTTTTGGCGGCACGGGCCTTGGCTTGGCCATTACCAGAAAACTTGCAGAACTCATGGGCGGGCAGGCCGGGGCCCATAGTACATTGGGGCAGGGCAGCACGTTCTGGTTTACGGCGGTTTTTGACAAAGTTGAAGACGCCAGCCTTGTTAAGGCCAGGGAGCAGATCAAGGATGCCTGCAAGGAAATTTCAGTAAATTTTGCAGGCAGCCGTATTTTGCTTGCGGAAGATAATGAAATAAATATGATTGTTGCAACAGAAACACTGGCAGAGGCCCTGCTTGAAGTAGAGGTTGCGCGTGACGGGCTGGAAGCCCTCGCCAAGGTGCGCCAAACCAGCCCCAGCCACTATGCCCTGGTGTTGATGGATATGCAGATGCCCAATATGGACGGTCTGGAGGCGACACGCGAGCTTAGAAAGATGCCGTCCGCTCAGCACCTGCCCATCATTGCCATGACGGCCAATGCATTTAATGAAGATCGCGACCGCTGCTTTGCAGCAGGAATGAATGATTTTATTGCCAAACCGGTGGAACCGGATCAAATGTTTGCAACCATTTTGCGCTGGCTGCGGCGGGGGCAAAATACAGGTTGATGTCGGCACGTAAGTGCCTGTATAGGCTAAGATATCTGGATTGTTTCCCTGTTTTTATAAAACGGCACCATGCAGGAGAAGTACATGTTTAAAAAGAATTGCGCCCTCGCGATGGCCGCAGGCATTGCCATTTTTGCTGCGGGTTTCTGGGCGGGCGGCAGAGACGCGGTGCTGTTTGAGGCGGGCCAGGCTGTTGCCGCTGTGGCCCCTGCCACCGGCGTGACCAAGACGGTGCTGTTTGAAGCCGAACACTCCTGGGATGGAACGCCCTATGGCTCATACCCGGCAGGGAATGCGGACATCAAGATTGTAAAAATTGTGATTCCCCCCAATTCGCGTCTGGGCAGCCACACTCACCCAATGCCGAATATTGCCTATGTGCATGCGGGCGCGCTGACAGTAAAAAGCGAGGTGGACGGGCTGGAGCGGCAGTTGAAGCAGGGGGACTTTCTGGCGGAGATGGTCAATAAGCCGCACTATGGCTATACGGGCGATGAGGGCGTGGAGCTCTTACTTGTCTACTGCGGGGTGACTGGGCAGGAGTTGTCCGTCAGCACAAAATAGTCCACTCTTTGGGAGCAAACGATTGGGGCGAGCCGGGGGTTTTCCGGCTCGCCTTTTTTTATGGCGTACCCGCCACCGCAATTTTCTACTGGTTTCCAGCCCCAGACTGATGTTGAGCCGCCTCATGGGTGAGTCGCTCCATCAACTTCTGTATTTTTTGCGCAACGTCCGCGTTTTTGACAATTCCGTGGCGGCGCGCAATCCAAGCTGGGTCATTCCAGAGCAGGCAAACCCCTTGGGGCGTTTCCACCGCTAAAATGCGCAAGGGCAGATCAAGGGCTGCCTCCGGGGCTTCAAGCATGAGGGCTGTGCCCACAGCCGGATTGCCAAAGGTAATCACGCGTGCGCCAGTCATATCAAGGCCTGCTTCAACTGCATTCTTTTTGTGATCTACGACAGAAAAAACAGGAATTTTCGTGCTCTCGATGGCGTTGAGCAACCGCTTCCAGACAGTTTCAAGGTCATCTTGAGGCGCTGCCAATACGCGTTGCAAGCCATTGTCAGGGCTGTCCATAACTACTCCTGCTGCGGGGCGACAGGTTTATTTTTTTGCGCACAGGGTTCGCCAGCATGTGCATCCGGTCAATGTGTCTTGGGGGGAACCGGATATGTCGCACTGTGGGGGAGGATCATCACTGTGCATGCCGCAGGGTGCGGTCAACAAGAAAAGACGGAGGGTAGAGCAGGCATGCTCAGGATGCTACGTAGGAATTCCAGAGCCGAATGGCGGCAGATTCGCTGACTGACCACTGCAAGGGACAGTTCCCGCAGTCGCAATAGAGGCGGAAGATGTCGTGGGTTCTGCCTTCAGGTCTGGATGTTTGGAGCTTGGGGTAGTTGCCGCATTTTATACAGGGCCGAATCACGGGAAGGTTGTCTTTATTCATTGGTAAAACATAGCCCTTGGCAGAGAGGCCGTCAAAGATTTGTTGTAATCAGATAAATTAAGCTATGTATATTAATTAGTCTATTGATTTGTAATATTAAAATTATTCGTGCCCCTCTCCACAATATGCAACGGGTGCAATTGCACCATCCCCAGTGCAGAAAAGCTGCAGCATCAATCCTCATTTTACGCGGTTGGCGGAACATTTCTCCTTTTTTTCTCATCCAGAATTTATTGAAGCCAGCAGATCCTGCGAAAAGCTAAGGAGTCCTGCTGTCTTTTTATTTTTTTAACAGCAAGGTTAGTTAATTACCTCTTCCCTCCTGAAATTTAAGGAGATCGCTTCCCAAAGCTTCACCAATAATCACGGTTCCCAATATATCGTGCCACCGTTGCCCCCCTTCAATCGGTTGTTTACACAATAAAATATTAATTATCAGAAGCATTTTTAAATAATTGGCAGGAAGAGGGCAGGGAAGACGATTCAAATCTGGAGGCACAATGAAACAGTGGCAAAGGCATGCGGCGGTAATGGCTTTATTGGGGATCATAGGCAGCCCATGTGCTGCATCCGCCGGTAATGAAGGTAATGGCGAAGTTCAACTTTCTCCTCTGGAAATGGCAGCTTCCAAGGATACCATCGACCACATCACCCAGGTGGACATAGAGCGGAAAACCGCCAGAAACCTCTGGGAAGCCCTGCGCGGCGTGGAAGGTGTGAACCTGCAAACTTCCGCAGGCCGCAATGAGGGAACCATCAGCATTCGTGGCTCCAACCGTTATCAGGTGGGCCTGTATATTGACGATATCCCAGTTGCAACCGCGTATCGCAACGAATGGGATGCCAACAACATCCTGACCTATGGTCTTGAATCCATCGAAGTCTCCAAGGGCTACAGCTCGCCCCTGCTGATCAGCAACAACAACCTTGCGGGTGCAGTGAACCTGCGTACGGCAAAACCCAAAAAAGAGTTTGAAGCCACCGCCAAGTACATGAACTTTTTTGACCGCAACGTGCAGAATCAGGGTCAAATGGCTGCGGCAAGCGTGGGAACCAAGCAGGATCTCTACTACCTCAAGGGAACGTTTATATTCAACAACCAGAATTTCTTCACCTATCCTGCCAGTTTTGACTCCGCGCCCTACCAGCCGGGCAGCCGCGCGCGCAACTCGGACAATCAGACCCTCTCCGGCAACATCATTGGCGGCTGGACGCCCAATGATGATGTGGATGTTATGGTGGGCTACACGCGGCAGCATTTTCAGAAGGGACAGCCCTTTGATGCCGCCCAGACCCGCACGGGCGACTCAACCACCTATCCTTACAAGCGCTTTTGGGAATGGCCGGAGTATGAAACCAGCCGCGTGTATGCCAATGGCAATTTCAATCTCAGCAGCAAGGCGCACCTGAAGGCTGTTGCCTATTACGACTGGCATCAGGACACCTCAAAAAGTTACACCGACGTGTCCATGACCAAACGGGATTCTGCGGACAAGACGTATGACCAGTTCACCACTGGCGGTCAGTTGACGTTTGACTATACCTTCAACCCCGCCAACAAGATCGCCCTTTCCGCTGGTTATCGCCTTCTTTCACACAAAGAATACAATGACTACAGCGTGTTTGACGACACAGGCGTGAAGCCGAAGCTCAAGAAAAAGGCCGCTGATGTGGGTTCGCAGCTGGATGAGCACATCACGGAAACCTACACGGATCTGGGCGCGGAATACACCCTCAAGCCCGTGGACAAGCTCACTCTTGTTTTCGGCAGCAGCCTCAGCACCATGGTTCCGCAAACCCTTGAAAGCCGCGATCACACCACGGGCGACATGAATTCCTACAAGGACGGGTTGAGCGACCCCAAGACCCTGTTCAACTATCAGGTCGGGGCCTTCTATGACCTGACGGAACACCATGAGGTGTTCGCCACCTTTGCCAAAAAATCACGTTTTGCCACCATGCGCGAGCGCTATATGCGCACGAACGGCACTCCGGCCAACCCAGATCTTAATCCGGAACAGGCCTATCATTATGAACTGGGCTACAAGGGTATTTTTGGCGACTGGCTCAAGCTCAACAGCAGCGTGTACT
>Ga0265295_1009178_pt1 | contig 10685 bp, 8 predicted proteins | sample Munlansysbiofilm_FD_192503 | JGI IMG/M metagenome (GOLD analysis project Ga0265295, IMG submission 192503) | Leachate microbial communities from a municipal landfill in Southern Ontario, Canada - Methane capture system biofilm | ecosystem: Engineered > Solid waste > Landfill > Unclassified ... | reverse complement strand
TCTCTTCTTTTTTAAGTGCTTTTTTCTCAGCTTTTAAGATCTTTCTAAGCTTGATCATACTGTTAATTGCTAATCTAAAATTGCGTCTGCCCAGTGAATCTTCAACATAGATTCTAATCTTTTTAACTTTCTTACCATCACCTAAAACATAAGATCTCAACTCACTAAGAGGTAAAGATAACTTGAATGAATCCCTTGCTAAAACGATGGTGTTTTCCTCTTTTAAAGGTAGTAATGTCTTCTGGTATATGAGACCAATTGCTGCGGCTTCGACATTTACATAGCTTGAATTTGCTACTAAAATATCGACAACATCTTTGCCATCACGAATCACTAAATCCTCAGTTAAAATGAGTGCACGACGTCCAATTAAGTTTAAAGTACGCTGTGCCTTAATCAATAAAACAATCAATGAGATTACGACGATAGCTAATAATGCAAAGATGATGACAAACTCTAATTCAAGATTTTTCAACCATTCTAACATCTTACTTACCTCCAATCAAGTTCAAAAATGACGCTCCATTTTTTGGTTTTTCACATTCAAAATTATCAGTAATGGTATAACCGATATCAGCAAAAGTCTTTAATAATGGTAACTTTTTCCCTTCTTTAAAACGTGGTGTATATACAAGCATTGGCACGTATTCACGTGTATGATCTGTGCCATGATGAATGGGATCATTACCGTGGTCTGCTGTTAAGATTAAGAGATCATCTTCTTTGAGTTCATTCATCAATAATGGGAGATCACGGTCAAAATCTTCAATCGCTTTACCATATCCAATGGGGTCCCTTCTGTGACCATAAAGGGCATCAAAGTCAACTAAATTTAAGAAACATAAACCTGTAAAATCTTCTTTAGCAACCTGGGTAATTTGAACCATGCCATCATCATTACTCTTTGTTTTACTATAACGATTGATACCATAGCCATCAAAAATATCATTGATTTTACCTAATGCAATCACGTCAAATCCAGCTTCATCTAAGTAATTTAAAGCAGTTTTTTCATGTGGTCTTAAGGCATAATCGTGACGATTTGGTGTACGTTTAAAGTCATTTTTGTTCGTTCCTACGAATGGTCTCGCAATAACTCTTCCGACTTTCCATTCAGGTTTCATCGTGATTTCACGTGCAATTTCACAGATTCGATATTGTTCTTCGATAGGAATAATACCTTCATGCATTGCGATTTGAAGTACTGAGTCTGCTGATGTATAGACGATTAAATCACCAGTTTTCATGTGTTCTTCACCGAGATCTCTAATGATATCTGTACCAGATGCACTGATATTCCCAATGACTTTACGACCTGTTTTTTGTTCAAGTTCTTGGATCAGTTCAGCTGGAAAACCAGTATCTGTGAATGTCTGAAATGGTTTTGTAATATACATCCCCATCATTTCCCAATGGCCAGTCATGGTGTCTTTACCTAACGATGCTTCTTGAATTTTGGTGTAAAAAGCTTGTGGTTTTTCTGCTGGTTCGACATGCTTTATAGGTGCAATATTCCCATATCCAAAAGCTTGTAAATGTGGAATATTTAATACCATTCTTTCTGCAATATGTCCAATCGTATTCGATCCAACATCATTGTAATCCTTTGCATCAGGAGCTTCTCCAATCCCTAAGCTGTCTAGTACAATTAAAAAGATTCTTTTATATGTCATATTATTCCTCCTTTGCACGTGGATGTGCATTTTGATAAATTTCTTTGATTCTCTTTTGACTAATGTGTGTATATATTTGAGTCGTCGATATGTCTTCATGACCTAACAACGTTTGTAGTGTTCTTAAGTCCATACCGTTTTCTAAAAGGTGTGTTGCGAATGAATGTCTTAAAGTATGTGGTGAACAATCGGTTTGGATATGAGCATCCGAAGCAAGTTTTTTTAACAATTTAAAGAAGCCTTGCCGAGATAATCTAGACCCCTGTTGATTGATGAAAACATAGCTCGTTTTATGATCTTTAAGAAAGACATCACGGCCTTTAATGATGTAATTTCTTAAGGCAATGACAGCTGGATCTGAAATGGGAACCATACGTTCTTTAGATCCTTTTCCCTTAACCATGATGTATCCTTGATTCAAATGTATGTCTTCCATCTCGATATCTAGAAGTTCTGAAACACGTAATCCAGAACCGTAAATAAGTTCGAGTAATGCTTGATTTCTTAACCCCAAAGGCTTTGATAGATCGATTTGGTTCAGGATGGCCATGACCTCATCAACTGATAAAACCTGAGGTAAATGCTTTTCAATTCTAGGTGATTCTATTGCCTTAACAACATCTTCATCAACTTCTTTTTCTAAAAATAAAAAGTGATGAAAACTTCTGATTGCAGTCAATTTTCTTGCCATACTCTTAGTCGTCATATGTCTTTTGAGACTGCGCATGTAAGATTCGATATGCATCTTTTTGATCTGATCTGGCTTTTTAACACCGTGAACTTTATCTAAAAACTGTGTGTACTGTTCGAGATCTCTTAAGTAAGATTCAATCGTATTTTGACTTGATCCCTTTTCATTCTTTAAGTAATATGCATAGTCTTTCAATAAGAATTTCATATGAATACCATAAAGACTTGATTACCTAAAAAGAGTCCCTTTTCAGTTAATTTCAGTCTTCCTTCTTTTATTTCTACAAGACCGTAAGCCATCTTTTCTTCAAGTTTTGGATATTCATTTAACAAACGAATATGATATTTTTCTTCAATTTCAGCGATGTTAATACCATCAATTTTACGTAAGCCAAAGATCAATTCATCTTGCAATAACATCTCTTTTGACTGCAGGTCTTTATGATCCATCCATGCCTGATGATAGTCATTTAAATGGCGATAATTGTATGTTCGGTAACCATTTACAAATCCATGAGCACCAAGACCAACACCGATGTATTCTCCTAATGTCCAATAGAGTAAATTGTGCATAGAAACATGTCCATGTTTTGCATAATTAGAGATTTCATAATGATCAAATCCCATCGTTTTAAGACGTTTATTAATCATGTCATACATCATGGCTTCTGTATCTTCATCCATTTGGTGAAATTCGCCTTTTAAATACTGATGATAAAAATAAGTTTTCTCCTCTAAGATGAGTGAATAACATGAAACATGTGTAATATCAAGCTGTTCAACTTTATCTAAATCACGTGATAACATATCCATGGTTTGACCAGGAATCGCATAGATTAAATCAATTGAAATACGTGGAATTTCATTCTTTTTGAGATCGCTAACGACATCAAAAATCTGAGCTTCTGTATGTTTTCTATTCAGATAATGTAGAAGATTTTGATCAAATGTTTGAACACCTAAGCTGATTCGATTAATCCCATACGCTTTAAATAAACGTCCCTTTTCTTTAGAATACGATTCAGGATTAACTTCAATCGTATACTCAAGAGGTTTAATATCTTTAACAGATTCGAATAGTTTTCTTAATTGTTCTAAAGTTAACATCGACGGTGTTCCACCACCGATATAAATCGTTTCAATTGTAGAAAAATGATCCTTATAAGATCTAATTTCTAAGATGAGTTCATCGATATAAGCATCCATCATTTCTTGGTTCTTAGGCACACGTTTGACAAAGTCACAGTAATGACAGATGGATTCACAAAATGGTATGTGGATATAGAGTCCCTTCAACGGATCACGTCCTTTCTTATATTATAGCATTATTGGTTTACATAATAAAGAATAGTGACGAGTTTATCACTCATCACTATTTGCTAAAATCGCCATAAATGCTTCCTGTGGAACGTCAACACGACCTAAGGTCTTCATCTTCTTCTTACCTTCTTTTTGTTTAGATAAGAGTTTCTTCTTACGTGAAATATCGCCGCCATAACATTTAGCTAAAACGTCTTTACGCATAGCCTTGATCGTCGTTCGTGCAATGATCTTGTTTCCGATTGCTGCTTGAACTGGAATTTCAAACATTTGTCGTGGAATTAATTCAACCATTTTTTCACAGATCACCTTACCTCTATTATAGGCAAAATCTCGGTGTGTGATAACTGATAAGGCATCGACAACTTCACCATTCAATAAGATATCCATCTTCATCAAATTAGATGGCTTGTAGCCAGACATCTCGTAATCAAATGATGCATAACCTTTCGTCGAGGACTTCAATTTATCAAAGAAATCATAGACAATTTCAGATAAAGGTAATTCATAAGTGATATGAACACGATTTGCATCGATGTATTTCATATCACCAAAGATACCACGCTTTTTTTGAGAAATGTCCATAATGGCACCAACATATTCTTTTGGTGTCATGATTGATGCTTTAATATAAGGTTCTTCAATCCGTTCGATACGTTGTGGATCTGGTAGTTTTGATGGATTGTCGACAGCAACCATTGTTTGATCCGTTAAATAGACATGATAAATAACTGATGGCGCGGTTACTATTAAATCGATATTAAACTCACGTCTTATACGTTCTTGAATAATATCCATATGAAGCAATCCTAAGAAGCCGGTTCTAAATCCAAAACCTAAAGCTTGTGATGTTTCAGGTTCATATAATAAGGATGCATCATTAAGTTTGAGTTTTTCTAACGCATCTTTTAAGTCCAAGAATTGATCTGCATCAATCGGATAAAGTCCACAAAAGACCACGCTGTTCATCGTTCGATAACCAGGAAGTGCACTTTTTGCACGATGGTTTGCATAGGTGATTGTATCACCAACACGAACGGTATTAATATCCTTAATACTTGCGACTAAATAACCAACATCACCTGGTCCTAAATAATCTCTTTTAACTATTTTAGGAGTATGTACACCAACTTCTAAAACTTCATATTTTGCCTTCGATGCCATGAATTCAATCATGTCACCTTTTTGAATGGTTCCATTAACAACTCTAATTGATGGAATAACACCTTTATAAGCATCGAAAACAGAATCAAAAACGAGTGCTTGCAATGGTGCACTTGCATCTCCTTGAGGTGCAGGTACATCATGTACGATACGCTCTAATATTTCAGCAATACCAACACCTTCTTTTGCAGATGCTAAAACTGCATCTTGTGCAGGTATGCCAATAATATCTTCAATTTCCTTTTTTACTTTTTCAGGTTCAGCACTTGGTAAATCAATCTTGTTAATGACAGGAATGATTTCTAAATCATTATCAATCGCTAAATAGACATTCGCTAGTGTTTGTGCTTCAATACCTTGTGCTGCATCTACAACTAAAATAGCCCCTTCACAGGCAGCAAGTGATCGTGATACTTCATACGTAAAATCGACATGTCCTGGAGTGTCGATTAAATGCATGATATACTCATTGCCATCTTGTGATTTATACATCATTTCAACGGCATTAAGTTTAATGGTAATTCCTCTTTCTCTTTCTAAATCCATAGAGTCGAGGAGTTGTTCTTTCATTTCGCGATCGCTCACGGTGTTTGTCGACTGCAATAAACGGTCAGCCAATGTGGACTTACCGTGGTCAATATGTGCGATAATCGAAAAGTTTCTTATTCTCTTTTGTCGTTCATTAAGCAAAGCTTTGTTCATGTTACACTTACCTTTCCGCTTTATTATTGTATCATAAAACGCGTCTAAAAAAAGCATATTAATGTTGAAAGATTTAGTTATTTAATTTTCTAAACTACGTAAACGTTTTTATTACTTTTAATTCACAATTACAATTGCATAACACTTGACTTTTGTGTATAATAAAAGCGTAATGAAACAATTCATAGGAGGAATTTAATAAATGAAGAAATTGATTGCATTCTTTTTTGTTGCCGTACTTGCATTAAGCTTGGCAGCATGTAAAGAAAGAGAATACCCAGTTGATGGCGTGTTCTTAGGTTATGAAGTTGGCGTTAGCAGAAACGCTCCAATGGTTACTTTTGTAACAATTACTGTTGAAGATGGCGAAATCGTAGCATACGATATCGACGTACGTCAAGGTGCTAGAACTGGTGATGGAACAACGGAAGCTCCATATGCTTGGGCATGGAACGCATCAACTAAGAAAGAATTAGGTTTTGCTTATCATATGCATTATGATACATCTGGTGCAACAAATGACACAGAATACCAAGCATGGTTAACAGCAAACAACAAGTTAGAATGGTTCCAACAAGCAGAACTTATCGAAGCATACTGGTTAGAAAATGACATCGAAACACTCGGTGGCGATCCAGAAACAGCAATCGATAACGTAACTGGTGTTACCATTAAGAATGCTTATGAAGTTGCAGCTACAAGAGCATTAGAAAATGCAAAAGCTGGTAAATTCCAAGCTATCTACTGCTCAGGTTCAGACTTATATATCGCTAACATGACTTTAACAAGCAAAGGTGCTATTGATACATTAGTTATTGATACATTACAAGCTACTAAAGACAAGACTACTGGTACATTCACATGGAAGACTCAAACTAAGCAAGAATTAGGTTATGCTTATGGCTTACATAAGGGTGCATCTGGTACAACTACTGAAGCAGAATACATTGCATGGTTAGAAGCAAACAACAAGCTTGAATGGTTCGAACAAGTTAACTTGATTTCTGATGACATCATTGCTAACGGTTGGAGCACATCAGCAGCTGAAAACGTTCCTGCAGGTGTAAGTATTACAACTACTGGTTATTATGCAGTATTAGCTAAACTCTTTGATTTAGCAGGCAACTCAGTTAAATAACACTCACTAAAGCATCCAATAAAATGGGTGCTTTATTTTTTAATCAAATCATGATAAAATCTCTTTCTATTTCTTCATTGATATGATACAATTTTTTCGAAGGGGAGTAGTTTCCCATAAATCAATCGTCAAGACGGCGATGCCCGGTTGATTTTCAAGCACAGCTTGTAACAAGACCTTCAAGACTATTTGTCTTGTGGGTCTTTTATATATAGAAAGGGTAAATATCATGAACTATGTATTTAATGTATTACTATTAGTTATTGGATTTGTAGCACTCGTCAAAGGTGCAGATTTTTTCGTTTCTTCATCGAGTTCAATCGCTAGAAAATTTAGAGTTTCTCCACTCGTCATCGGTTTAACATTAGTTGCTTTTGGTACATCATTACCAGAACTAGCTGTTAGTTTTGCTGCTTCACTCACTGTGGAACCTGGACAAACAGCTGATATAGCAATGGGTAATGTCATTGGATCAAATATTGTCAATATCACATTGATTCTAGGATTAACTGCTCTAGCGAGACCGATTAAAGTCTCAGAAACCATGCATAAAAAAGAGTTCCCTTATTTAATCTTTTCATCAATCCTTATTCTTATACTATCTGTTGCTTTTCAATCTGATTTAATGATCGTTTGGTGGGAAGGATTAATTCTTCTTGTCATGTTTATCCTCTATGTGTGGATGATGATTAAAACACAAAAACGAAGTGATTCAATTCAAGAGATTCAAACCATATCTACAAAAAAATCGATCCTACTTTTAGTCATAGGGATTGCTATGGTTTCATTAGGTGGTTATATAGTCACCACAGGTGCTAAAGGGTTAGCAGTTGATATTCTTGTGAACTTACTTTCGATGACTGAAACAAAAGCTGTGACACTGGTTGGGCTATCAATTGTTGCTGTTGGGACATCATTACCTGAATTAGTGACATCTGTTGTTGCTGCTAAAAAGAATGAAAACGAAATTGCTTTTGGTAATCTGATCGGATCAAATATCTTTAACGTTCTATTTATCCTGGGTCTTTCCAGTCTTGTTACGCCGTTAGGGATTAATCCAGATGTCATCATTGACACCTATCTCATGCTTGCCATTACAGTCTGTGCAGTCATCTTCTCAATCACCAAAAGGATTGTTACAAAGCAAGAAGGTTTTATTCTCGTTTTGATTTACATTCTATATGTCATTTATATCGTATTAAGAGCTTTTGCTTTTATATAAAAAAAGGATCTCAGTCGAGATCCTATTCAACATCTTCAGTTAATTCGGGTTCTAAGTTGACAATATGTATGTTAACTTCTAGAACCTTTTTTGTATCTGCACTTGTTACAACAACTTTTAAATTTTTAAAGATGAAAGATTCACCAATTTGAGGAATCTTACCTAAAACTTCGAGTACCCAACCATTAACAGTTGAAAAGTCCATCTCATCTTCTATATCTAAAACTTCGAAAAGTTCTTCTAAATCAGCAGTTCCTTTAACTTTATAGGTATATTCATCAACCTGTGTGATCTGTTCAATAATTTCATCATGTTCATCCCAGATTTCACCAACGATTTCTTCTAAAATATCTTCCATCGTCACAAGTCCTAATGTACCACCAAACTCGTCTTTAACAATCGCCATATGAGCCTTATTTTCCTGCAACAAATCAAGTAAATTTGATACTTTCATATATTCAGTAACAAACACAGGTGGCTTTATAATGCTATCAAGTGGCTTTTTGTCTAAAACAACCTTGTTATAAAAATCTTTGTGGTTAATGATCCCAATGATGTTATCAATAGACTCTTCAAACACTGGTATACGTGAGTATCCACTGTGTTTGAACTTCTTGATGATCTCTTTGATATCTTCATCTTTTTCTATGGAAATGATATTCACACGTGGTGTAAAAATCTCTTCAATACGTAAGTCATCAAAGTCAATAACATTTCTGATCAATTCGCCTTCATTTTCGTTAATACCACCTTCATTTTCAACTTCAGTGACATAGGTCAATAATTCTTCTTCAGTTATCGATGGACCTTCAGTTTCCTTAAATCCTCTATTAATCAACTTTTGGATTCCAGTGAAAATAATGGCAAATGGATACAAAATCCAAATGAAGAATTGAAGGATTGGTGTAATGGCCATTGCGAATTTCTCAGGTATTTTCTTTGCGATACTCTTAGGTGCAATCTCACCAAATATGAGCACTAAAACCGTCATCACTGCAGTGGAGAGCGTGACACCTAAATCTCCCCAATATTTAACAAAAATAACAGTAGCTAACGATGCAGATAAGATATTAACGATGTTATTACCTACTAAAATCGTGGTTAAAATCCTGTCGAAATCCTCGGCAAGTCTTAAAGTGTGTTCAGCACGTTTATTTTTATTTTGAATCAAATTTTTTAGTTTAATTTGATTAAGTGATGAAAATGCGATTTCAGTAGCTGAAAAAAATGCTGATAACATGATTAAACACGCAATGATGATAATCTGTATTATTACTTCTTCTGTCATTTATGATCTTCCTTTTCGTCTTCCTCAAGATGTTCTTCATCTATTTTGGTCACACGAACTTTTGTAATAATTTTGTTTTCGATTTCAATAATTTCGAACATGAATCCATGATAAGGTATCTGTACGACTTCATTTTCCTCTGGGAATCTACCCAATTGTCCAAGAATAAAGCCTGATAATGTGTCATAATCTTCAACAGGCAAGTGTGCTTCTAGACGATCTTCAACATCATTGATGCTCATAAGTCCATCGATTTCAAAGACATTATCTTCAATTTCATTAATGGATTCTTCATCTTCATCATACTCGTCAGAAATATTACCGACGATTTCCTCAATAAGGTCTTCAATAGTAACAATACCTGCTGTTCCACCGTATTCATCTAAGATGATGGCGATATGATTTTTTGTTTTTTGCATTTCTCTGAACAATTCAGCTGTTTTCTTAGACTCTGGTACGAAATAAGGTGGACGAATCAAAGATCTTAAACTGAATTTTTCTTCTGGCTTATCTAAATATTTGAGTAAATCTTTAACGTGAATGGTCCCAATGATATGGTCAATGCCACCTTCATAAACGGGGTATCTTGTATATTGTTCGGTCTGAACAAATTCAATGAGTTGACTTTTGTTTGATTTAACGTTAAGTGCTGATATTTCAGTACGATGTGTCATAATTTCATCAACCGTCGTATCTGAGAAGTCGAAAATGTTTTGAATCATTTCACTTTCTTCTTCATCAATGGCACCCTGTTGTGAACTTTCTTCAACAATGGTTCTAATTTCTTCTTCGGTTACAGTGCGATCTCCTTCATGTGCTTTAAGTCCAAAAATTCTACCAATGACAACAGATAACATATTCATGATCCAAATCAGTGGTGCAAACATGGTTATGAAGCCGACAGCGACATAAACTAAACGATATGCAAATGTATCAGGATACTTATGTGCTAAACGTCTTGGAATTAAAACCCCAAACACCATATGAAAAATTAAAAGTAAAATGGCAATCACGATCACGACGAGTGCTTCAACAAACCATAGATCCGAATTGAACCACCCTAAAACATCCTGACTAAATGCATTCAGTGCAATCGCTCCATTGATAATTGGCGATAGAACCGTCACGATTTGTAAGGCTGTTTGATAGCTCTTGGGTTGATCTAAAAAGCGTTTAACACGTATCGCTCTCTTATGTCCATTTTCTGCATCTTCTTCAACTTTCGCATCACTGATGCTAACAAATGATGCTTCGCTCGCTACAGCAATCGCTGACAAAAAAATGAGTAACAACATGATTAAAAGTGATGTTAGCATATGCTCACCTCACGATAACAAAAAAAGACACCGAAAAAAGCGCGTTGCTTCATGTCTTTGAGTTTACTCGATATGGGATCGTCGATCCTACTACTGCTTTCTTCCATTCCTTATGTATTCCTCCATCTGGATGTACTATGATTATCATACATGATATTCATCAAAAAGTCAA
>Ga0265295_1009177_pt1 | contig 10686 bp, 9 predicted proteins | sample Munlansysbiofilm_FD_192503 | JGI IMG/M metagenome (GOLD analysis project Ga0265295, IMG submission 192503) | Leachate microbial communities from a municipal landfill in Southern Ontario, Canada - Methane capture system biofilm | ecosystem: Engineered > Solid waste > Landfill > Unclassified ... | reverse complement strand
ATGTTGGACCAATCGCTATTACTGTATGTTCATCTTCATCACACAAAGTATAATCATCAATACTAAATATATAAGCCGTAACTTCACTTTCATCAAGCTGTTCAGGATTTCCTATCAGCATTTCAAAGGCGCTGTTCCTTCAGGAATGATATTCCGATCAACAACTGTATATAAAACGACACTAGGATAAGTCGGTACTAAGTGTTTTGCCCAAGTACGGCACTTCTTTGTTGTGTAGCGTTCATCGATTAACTTTTCATACAAATTCCAAACTGTGCCTGAATAAATGATATTATCTGCATTAATCACACTCCCATCATCAAGTAAAACTCCTGATGGTTTATGATCAACAAAGACGATTTTGACTACTTCCTTTTCTAGATACATGTCTCCATTCTTTTCTTCAATCACTTTTTCTAGTTTTCCAGGAAGAAATAGCGTCGAACCAGCTGGATAATAACTACCACCAACATGATTATCAATAAACATAACCGCAGCTAGTACCGCTGGTGATTCTTCTACTGTGCTATAGCAATAAGTAGATGTTAATTTATCAAAGAAATGAAAAATTTGCTTGCTGAAAAAATATTTTTCCAATATGCTCTTAGCACTTTTATTTAAATATCCAAGAAATTGAAGATATGAAAACGGATGACGAAAGACACTCTTTAAAGCATTTTGCTTATTAATTTCATCTGGTGTGGTATAACTAGGAGTTTCGACCATTACATCTTGATATATCTTGAGCATATCGCCATAAAAACGTTTAATTCCCTCTTTTTCAATGGGAAAAACTTCTGATAGCTCTTGAACAAATTGTTCAACATTAGGCCAGAAACGAATTCTTTTCTCCTCAAAATTAACGCAATAAAGTAAATCATGTTTAATGATATCAATCGGCTCTTCTAAACAATTAAATACAAATCGATGAGAATTAAATCCGTTTTCTCCAAAGCCATAAAGCATGGCAGACCCCTGATCAAACGTACGATGACCTCGTTTAAATATCCCACATGACCCTCCAGGATTATAATTTTTGTCAACTATTGCCACTTTTAAGTTGCGTTTTGCCAATAGACTTCCAGCAGTTAAACCAGACAGCCCTCCCCCAATAATAACAACATCATACTTCATACATACCCCCATATATGTTTATTTATTAATTCCTTCATCAATTTATTTCTATCTATGTGCTTACCTAGTTTTTTACCATCTTGGTTTACTGAAGTGTACAAACTCTCTTTTCAAAAACAATCCTTTTCTTTTGGAATATTCATTGATATTTATTCAGAATGAGAAAATTTTTATTCGTGAAAAGCTTCTCTATATAGCCTTATTATACCTTTTTTTTACCTAAAAAGAAAGAGCAAGTTTAAATTGGTATATTAAAAAATGCTCCCTTTAAGGAACATCAATGAAATGATTGTGAAGAGCAATACTTAAGTTTATTTTGTAAAAGAAACTCATGAAATAGACTATCGAACAAACGCTATGATTGTTTCATTCATCGCTTTCTATTAGTAAAGATAGTAACAAGAAGGGGAATAACAGAACCAACGAAAGCAAAAAAAATCAAAATACTGTACTTTATAAAGCCTTGTTCTTGTCGTTTTGGAAATATGAGCCCTAGTATCAATACTAGAAAACATGCCAGTAAAAGTAAACTAGATATAGCAAAGTTATAGATTTTCTTTTTTCTCACAAGGAAATTGATTAAGCTTGTTATTCCAAAAGAAAGAATTACATAAAAACCAAAAATCATGATTTGTTTGAAGAGAACCATGTCTAAAATCCTTTCTTGTTACAACAAATAGAAATTAATCATAAAACTTTCCCTTATGAAAATTTTCGTTTCCCAATTTTTTTGCAGTCATTCTAAAAATAACACATCCATCTGGACATACAATGTTTTTACTATATTTACTATCGCCACCAATATTCTCCAAATCTCCCCCACTTCGAATGGCTTCCATAATTGGAAACATCATCATCATTACTTTAGAGCAAATTCCTTGTCCATTGCTATTAACAGGGCATCCATAAGTACACGTATACGTATCTCCTATTTCTTCTCCATTGCGGCAATATCTTTCTGTCTTATCGCCACGAAGAAATCCAATCACTTCGATGTTCCACTCATATTCTTCCGCATACCACTTTTTCATAACAGACCTCACTTCTCTTGTTTTTATTCATTGTTTCGTAGAAAAAAATTCAAAAAATTAACTATCTAACGATCATTTAAAATATAGGAAGAACCAAATCGTACTTCAATGAATAAGTTTGTTTTTAGTACTTGTTTATATATACTTCTTTTGCTTTTTTTGTAACCTTCATTATAAACTCTGTTTTAGCAAGCGTATAAGCATCTCTATTATTTTCATGCCTTTTCCACAGCTGTAATTTCATTTTTTCATATTCCTTTGCCACTTCAGGATAATCGATAAGATAGTCACGGAAATATAATTCATCATTATCACCAATGAATCTTAGGTGTAAATGAAATACTCTTTCAGAAAAACCATTTTCAGTATATCCTTTATTAAAAGAAATTCTATTTTCACTTTGCTTCATGCAAAGATAGCCATTGCTTAACAATCGATCTTTTATTATTGAGAAATTACTTTCTTGAGACACTTCTAACAAAATATCAATAATTGGTTTTGCCCATATTGTCGCAATCGATGTACTCCCTATATGACTAATTCGTTTCCTATTACTTGGAAGTCCTATGTTTCTTAGTATCGCTTCTTCTTCTAGATACCAATCTTTCCAACAAGCACGATGTTCTGTTAAAAAGATAGGAAATAGTTCCCATAATTCTTGTAAACTCATTTCTGAAAGCCTTTTTCCCATCCATTACCTCACAATGCTTCTACTCCAACTTATCAATCAATTGACTATATCCCATTGTCTTTTCATAATAATCAATGGTACCCTTACCTTTATTTTCTCAGGTCATGAGCCAACTGATTGTAGGTGGCGCGCTCATAATACCTATTAACTTCTAAATTCTTTTTTTCTTTTTTCCTTATACATCTCTTGATCAGCAATATTGATGAGATCATCAGAATTTATCCCATCCTCTGGACAGTAAGCCAATCCTAAACTGAACCCTAGAAATGGTAAATCAAAAACCATTGCTTTTGTAACATTCTCTCTAAACTGATCCCCGTTAAAATGAGTATAGTCAGTCTTGATGAGACAAATAAATTCATCTCCAGCAAAGCGGTAGACTTCTCCTGTTTCTTGAATAGTATTTTTAATTGCTAAAGCAAATTGGGCTAAGTAAAAATCCCCTTTGGCGTGGCTATAAGTATCATTAATTTTTTTTAGATTATCCAAGTCAATGAAAACCACAAGAAAATTCTGTTTATTTTCTATTAGTTGATCCATTTGTCTAAATAAAGAATACCGATTGTTAATCCCAGTCAAAGAGTCCTTGTAAGCAATGTTTTTAATTTCTATCGATTGGGCTGCAAGCGAACTTACTTGGTTAGAAAGATTTTGTTTGTCTAGTTCTGCACCGACTTTTTTTTGAACCACAACAAATAAATAAAAGATAATGGCATAAATGAGAATACAAAGACAAATGACAGCATAGGCATGAATAAAATATTCGGGTCGTTCAAAAATCGTAGTCGGAACAAAAAGAATAAAGTACAAGACTACATACGATAATACAAGAGAGAAATTTAAAATCCACCATCCTTTATCCAGCATTTTCGCCATTTTCAAGTATGTGGGAGTGATAAATCGAAACAAAATAGGTAAAAATAGAAGATAGGTAAGCACTCGAGCAGCGGTGTCAATCAAGGGATTATTTTGTTGGTAAAAAATATAGGCTGTAAAAAGGCCATTGGTAATAGCAATATTACCGATTACTTGCGAAGACAACAAGGCAAAGACTAATTTTCCACCTTTATATTTTGCAAAGAATATGAATAAAAATAAGTGAGGTAAAACAAGGGTGATAAAATAAAAACGAATATAGGTTAGTATTCCAAAAAAATGAATCAATACGGCATTTATTATAGTAATAATAAGAGCCCCAACAACAATTCTCACAATGTTTTTTTTCTTCGGTTCTTTGATAGGTATCATCACAAGCAAATAATAAATAATAAACACTTGCGATACAAATAATCTTAACATAGTAGCATCTTTTGGCATTTGTGTTCACCTCATTATAAAAATATCATCACGATTTACAAAGTTTAGCCATGGTTTGCAGTTTTTTGTTACAAAAAAATTGTTTTTTATCGCTTCACTCTCGGAATAAATTCATCCTATTTTTAGATCATTTAAAATCTAAATCTGTTTGGTATACCTTAAACCACAAATATATTATATCATAATCTTTTTTTAAAATACATTTTTTTAGCTTTTCGAATCCTTTTTTTGTTTTCTCGTAATGAATTCAAATCAATTTTAAAATTAGAAAAAAGCTCTAGCACAATATTTTGTACCAAAGCTCAAGTTCTTAAATGGGGCGGACGATGGGAATCGAACCCACGAATGCCGGAGCCACAATCCGGAGCGTTAACCACTTCGCCACGTTCGCCATCAAAAATGGCAGGGGTAGAAGGATTCGAACCCTCATCTACGGTTTTGGAGACCGCTGCTCTACCGTTGAACTATACCCCTAGTTCATGCCTTACTATTATACTAAAGTTATCCCTTATTTGCAAGTATTTTTTAAAACAAAAAAAGAAAAGAGTATCTTCTGGATACTCTTGTGAAAGGCTATTAACAATTTAATTGATCGTATAATTTTACTCCATGAGTAGAAATTAAAATATAGGATATTGCTGTCACAATTATGGCTAACAATGTTACAAATAAATAAGCCAATGAAACACTAGATAGTACAACAAAGCCCAATAGAATGGCACCAACTAATAAAATTGTGATTACAAATGAGAAGGCCATTGTTACCAATACACTCATGGATTGTTTAATTGCCTTAATTTCTTGGTCGTAATCAAATCTCGGCAACAATAAATTAGCATACAATCCTAACAAACTAATTGATATTGCAAAAAGAGAAGGGATTAACACAATCATTAAGACACTAAATAGATCCAGTTTTAAAAATATTGCCGCAATAATGGCATCAATTACAATAATAGGTAGCGTAATAATAATATTCACAAATATTTTTCCCATAAATACCGTTTTTGTTGGAATTGGTGCTGATTTAATAATCCAAAAATTCTTTCCTTCTAGTGACAATGAACAAGATGTTGTACTTGTTAAAGATACCATAAAGGTAATTAGACCAATGATGATGAGAGTAAATAGTCGTTGATCGATTTCTTCACCAAAATTGATGAATTCACCAGTTTTAGTAATCAAAAAAATTAACATCACCAAAGATAAAAGTGGACCAACAATCGTATTTAATAAATACATAGGAGTACCAAAATACTTTCTTATTTCCTTCCCAAAAATTGCTTCTGTCTGTCCAACAACTTTTGTTTCAGTCAACTTGAAATCCTTGACAACATCCCCACTCACTGTTGTTGTATTCGCTTTATGATAATTATGACTAACTAAAAGAATAAAACCAACAAAAGGAACTGCCGATATAACGACAAATATGAAGAAGTGATTAATATTACCTTGGATGCCTGAAAACGCATAAGGAGCTAAGAAATAGGCCTTATTTAGAGTATTAACGATACTATCCGTGAAACCTTGCGGATCTGACTCAATAACCTCTGCTCCCATACTTCCTAACATCACAACGAAAATAAACACCAATGAAAAGATAATAGTAGCAAAATTTTTAAGTTTACGCTTAATAGGGATTAGCCCTAACAAATAAGCCAAAATACCACAAACAGTTACAGGTAAAAGTGGAATAAACAATATTGCTACAACTGCAAGTACCCAAAACAATACTCCTGTTGGATTAAAGATTGCATAAATGACTAAAGCAGGAAAATAAGTATATAACATGATAAAATAATTAACCAATAACAAACTGACCAATTTACTAGCAATGATGGTACGAGGTCTTACAGGTAAAGCCATCAACATTTCAAAATCTTTCGCCTTAAATAAGTATCCATTGGCACGAGCAATCGTCATGACTACGGACATTAAGGACCAAAAAACAATACCAACTAGTAAAATGATTTCTGGCTTTCCTCCAGCAACAAATGCTGTTTCGAAGACATACATATAGACACCAAACAGCGCCATCATTGCCAAACCAGCAATACCGATAAATATCAGCATGATGATCGAACGTGCACGGTTTTGCGACTTTTTAAAGAGTTTATTGATAGCAAACGAATTAATTAAGCTTGCTTTTAAGATTGTCCAAAAGTTACGCATTGTTTTCCAACTCCAAAAAAACGTCTTCTAGGGATTTGTTACCACGGACATCTTCCATGGTTCCTACAGCAATAATTTTTCCGTTTTTAATGATTGCTACTTTATTACACAACTTTTCTGCAACCTCAAGAACATGAGTTGAGAAGAAAATACTTGTTCCTTCCGCACACATTTCTTTCATCACTTCTTTGACTTGATACGATGCCTTTGGATCTAAACCTACAAATGGTTCATCTAAGATTAATAATTTTGGTTTTCTAATTAAAGCAGATATTAACGCAAGTTTTTGCTTCATACCATGAGAATAACTAGAAATAATATCTCCCAAATTTTTTGTAATTTCAAACATATCAGCATATTTTTTGATTCCCTCGCTACGTTCATCTTGAGAAATTTGATAAATATCACTAATGAAATTAAGATATTGAATCCCCGTTAATGATTCATAGATGTCTGGATTATCAGGAATATATGCCGTTTTTCGTTTACACTCTAATGGATTTTTCTTTACAGATAAACCATCAATGCAAATTTCTCCTGCTTCAAAATCAAGAATTCCAACTACACATTTAATTGTTGTCGTCTTTCCTGCCCCATTATGACCAATAAAGGCAAATATTTCACCAGAGTCAATGACTAACGATACATTATCAACAGCCTTTTTCCCCTTCGTGTACGTCTTAGATAAATTTTTAATTTCTAACATAGTTTCCTCCGTTTATTCCTATGGAACCATTATACAACATTATACAATTATATTCAAGTTTATTTTTAATTATTTTTATTTATTTTTAGATAGAACATATCTATTTCCGCCTTCGCTTTTGCCCTGATATAACAGCTCATCTGCTTTTACATATAACTCATCAAACGTCCGCCCATCATATGGAACAATCAATGCTCCAATGGTCACCGTCATCGGTTCCTTGATCCCATCAAAAACAAATCTTTCTTCAATAGCCTGACAGATACTACTAAGTTTCGCCTCTATTTTATTATGTGAATAAGCATGTGTGTGCAAAACAATGAACTCGTCACCACCAAGTCGACATACAATATCATTTTCGCTGAACATAGACTTTAGAATCAAACCAAAATCCTTTAGGACTTCATCACCAAAATTATGGCCAAAGCTATCATTTATTTCCTTAAAACGATCTAAGTCAAGCATATAAAAGCCATGAATTGATTTCGTTTCTTTTGCAATGAATTCATCAATTTTTCTTCGTGCACTTCTTCTATTGTATAGTTTTGTTAAAAAATCTTGTTCTGATTGCTTTAATAAATAAAATTCTTTTTTCTTTTCTTTTTCAATGTTTGTTATATAGGCATAACACAACAATTCTTTCTTCTCAAGATTTTCAATAACATTGATATGACCACGTGCCCATACAAAATGTCCTTTGTCTTGATATATCTTAAAATCAATGGTTTTATTTGTTTGTTCATGACGATAATCAAAAATAATTTTCTTTAAATTAAAATAGTTTTGAAGGCGACGATGATCTTCTTTATTAATCTTATTTAAAATAACATCATTGAGTTCATCATACCAATTAATCGGTTTATCCATGACAAGATTTGGATCGTCTTGAGTAAATTTATAAGTAATCCCATCTGTATTTAAATCAATAATATATGAGTACATTGCATAAGACATCATTCCTTCGAGATGAGCTTGTGTTTTTTCAATCCTTATCTGGGCCTCTCTTTGGATTGTAATATCTTCAATAATCCCTACAGCCTTATCAAAACTACCATCCTCATTCACAACAACAGAACCATGAATCCTTTTCCATGAAAAAGATCCGCGTGTGTTTTTTGTCTTGACAACACAAAATTGTTTGGTTGCTCCTTTTCGAATTGTTTGAATGAAATGATTAATGATTTCTTTGTTTTCATCATCAAGAAAAGCTAAGTTGGTAACTTTCGTGCTCAAATGTTCAATCACTGAAGGCAGTCCATACATTTTATCCGCATTGGTAATAAACTTTAAAGTATCTGTTGCTATTTCATAATCAAGCACGACCTTATCCGTTTGCAACATGACAATTTCATATCGATTTTTACTGATCTCTAATTCTCTTTCCAGTTGTTTTTGCTTTGTAATATCAACCAAAAGACAACAACAATATTTCTCGTCATGCTCTAAAATGATGGTGCTTTGGTCAGAAACCCAAATACTATCATTTTCCTTCGTGTTCAAGCGATACTGATGATTGTATATTTTATGGTTTTCCATTGTTTGATTCAATAGTTGCTGTGTTTTTTCATCTGCAATGATTAAGTCATAGGAATTTTTAAATTTATCAATAACTTCTGCTTGAGTATATCCTAACATCCGATAAAATCGTTCGGAAGCATAAACAATTTCATGGCCTTCACTTAAACGATATTTAATCAGTCCTCCTGGGGAGTTGTTGGTAATAAATGAAAGCTGTTGATAAATATTGCGATATTCTTTTGTTTGTTGATTTGCATAAATAAATACAACGACTACCAAGGCAGTGAAAGCTAGTGTTAAGCCTGTAATTAATCGTATTGCCCAATCAATAATCACTTGTGTGTTTTGGGTAATAATGCTACTGGGAAGAACAGAAAGGATGACCCAGTCATTGATACCCAATCGTGAGTAATATGTAAAAAACGTTTCCTTATTTAATAAATAGCAAGCAGTTCCACTTTGATTTTTCTCGATATTATCCCGCATTTGAGGAAGGCTACTATCTTCACAAAACTCTAACTGACCAAGGGTTTCCCAGGCATCCTGGTCTATCATTAAGTTATCGTTACCACTATTTAAAATTTGGATTCCATCATCATATTGGAAAATGACTGTATATCCTTGTTCATTAAAAAAATTAGTTTCTATCTTGTTTGCTAGATTAGATAGTAAATAGGTTGCTCCCAACATGCCAACAATAGTGCCTTCTTGGTAAATTGGGGCATACACCACAAAAACATTATTTGCATCTAATTTCGATTTTACTGCTTTTGAGATTCCTGACTTCCCAGTCAACGCTTTTTGATAATACTCGCGATCGTTAAGATCAATTGTTTTTCCACTACTATACGTTGCTATGCCATTTAAGTCAGTTACAAATAGTCGATCAAAAATGCTTTCTTCTTTAAGCTCTAAAAGCATTGTTAAAGAAGCCTCTGAATTCAAAGGCTCATATTGAGAAAAAACTTTTGCCATGCTTTCGATATAAGCAAGCGATGTATTGATGCGTTCATTAAAAATATTAATTGTTTGGGTTGATAGCTCTTCTAATTGATTTTTTGTTAGGTTTTCAATATGCTTAATACTTCTTTTATTGAAAGAATTTAAGAAAAATAGAGAAAAAATTAGAATTAAAACTATCGAAGAAAACAAAAAAATGAGTTGCTTATTAATCTTATTTTTCTTCATACTATATCCCATCCTATTGTCAGCATACAAATAGATATATATATCATAATACAAGAAGGTAACAATGTCAATATTTCCGCTTTTCCTCCTCTTTTTTGGTAATTTTTATTTCCCAAATCAACCTTTTTTGTTGGTATTTTAACTATATTATGATATAATAGTAACGATAAAAGGAGCAGACAATCATGCAAACAACATTAATTGGCATTGCTGGAGGAACCGCTAGCGGTAAAACAACTGTTGCCCAAAAAGTCTTTCGCGAAGCAAAAAAATTCGGTTCTGTTGTCGTCATTCGTCTTGATGATTATTATAAAGAAATGTTTAATTTAAACCTCTCAGAAAGAGCTAACATCAATTATGATCATCCTGATTCCTATGATTCTCAATTATTAGTATCACACCTTAAGTTATTAAAGCAAGGCTTAAGTATTGAAAAACCAACCTATGATTTTGTTGTTCATAACCGTAGTAAAGATGTAGAAATTATTAACCCAGCCAATGTGGTGATTGTTGAAGGAATTATGGTTTTTGCAATTCCTGAGTTGAAAAACTTATTTGATATTAAATTATTTGTTGATACACCAGATGATATTCGTTTTATTCGAAGATTAAATCGAGACATTGAGCATCGCGGTCGAACAGTAGAATCAGTTGTTAATCAATATTTGTCAACTGTTCGACCCATGCATTTATTATTTGTTGAACCATCAAAAATATTTGCTGATATTATCATTCCCGAAGGGGGAGAAAATCAAGTTGCCATCGATTTCATTATCACAAAAATAGTAAATTTATTTGAAAAATAAAATAGCCATTGACATGGCTATTCAGACTGATGACAAACTACCTTTTTGTATTTTAAGAAAAAGGTAGTTTTTTATTTTCCCCACACGAGATATAAAAAGAAGCATATTATAGTAATATACCCC
>Ga0265295_1009175_pt1 | contig 10687 bp, 6 predicted proteins | sample Munlansysbiofilm_FD_192503 | JGI IMG/M metagenome (GOLD analysis project Ga0265295, IMG submission 192503) | Leachate microbial communities from a municipal landfill in Southern Ontario, Canada - Methane capture system biofilm | ecosystem: Engineered > Solid waste > Landfill > Unclassified ... | reverse complement strand
CTTGAAAATGTCTTTTCAATAAGGTAATTCTTCCGATTATTCTGACTATAGTAGATTTTCATCATAATATCAGCAAGAATTCCCAGTGCAAAAAATTGCAGACCGATTAGCATCATCACAAGTGCAATGATAAAGGTAGGTCTGTTAATGAGACTTTCTCCTGAAAAAATTCTTAAAAAGACGAGGTAAACCGCGATTATAAAGCCAAAAAGGGCAATTATTAGGCCCATAATCCCAAATACATGCATGGGACGAACGGAATATCGTTTCCAGAAAACAACAACGAAGAGATCCAATAATCCCTTAATCAGTCGAACCCAGTTGTACTTGGATACCCCAAACGAACGCGGACGATGATTTATTTTAACCTCAGTAACACGGTATCCTTTCCAGAGAAGAAGAGCAGGAATGTATCGGTGCAATTCTCCACTTAATTCTAGATTAGCAATGCAAAATGATTTATAGACGCGAAGTGTACATCCTGAATCATGAACCGTTTCATGTGTTAAACTTTTACGGATTATATTCGCAAATTTCGAAAAAATACGTTTGGATAATGAGTCATGGCGGTTGTATCGCCATCCACAGACAACATCTACATCACTCTCTTCCAGGGTCTTAAGCATGAGGGGTATATCGTTGGGATCATTCTGAAGATCTCCATCAAGAGTGATAATAATGTCTCCGGATGCAGTATCAAATCCCGCTCTCATCGCAGCACTTTGTCCGAAATTATTATGCAATTTAATAATTTTTATGCATGAATCGGAATCCAGTATTTCTTTTAACTTGTCAAATGTCTTGTCTGTCGAACCATCATCGATGAAGAGAATCTCATATGGTCGTCCCACTCTCTGAAGAACCTCGGTAATTTCAGAATATAAAGGAAAAATATTCTCTTCTTCGTTATAGACCGGGATTATTACTGATATCTCGATGTCACCCATTGTTTATACCTTTTTAATCCCTCTTCAAGAGTAAAATTAAAACTCAAACCTAATTCCTTTTTAGCCTTGTTACTATTCGCGAGAGTATGTTCAGCATCTCCTTTTTTTGCCGGGAGGTAAATAATTTCCGAACGCCCTCCGTGAAGAGCATTGATTGCATCTGCCAGACTGGTTATACTAATTTGGTGACCCCCCCCGATATTAAAGGGACCTGATCCTCTTTTCATTGCAAGAACATTTGCCTCGACCGCTGAATCAATATAGGTATAATCACGTGTCTTTGAACCATCCCCGAAAATTTCAATGTCTTCTCCTGCCATTGCCTTTTGTGTAAAAATATGTATTGCTAGATCAGGCCTCATCCGTGGTCCGTACACTGTAAAGTAACGGAGTGAGATCGTGTTTAACCCATATATCTCTTCGAACACCCGGCAATAATGTTCACTTGATAGTTTGGACACTCCATAAGGAGAGATTGGTATCGTTGGGTGCTCTTCATCAAATGGGAGGTACTTTACTTTTCCGTATACCGATGACGAGGAAGCATTGATAACCTTTTTTACCCCGGCATCACGCGCGGCAATAAGCACTTTCAGAGTCCCAGTTGCATTCGTATCATGAGATTTTTCCGGGTTGGTTATAGATATCTGAACCCCGGCCTGGGCTGCCTGGTGGAAAACATAATCCGCCCCTTCGAAGAAATCACGCAATGATGCAGATTTTTGAATGTCATCTTCAATACATGTAAAATTCGGGTTCTCAAAGAAAGGTGAGATATTCTCCATTTTAATTTGTTTTTGGTAGTACCTATCATAGTTGTCTATGCAGACAACTTCATGACCGTCATGTAATAACCGTTCGATAAGATGAGAACCAATAAAACCCGCTCCCCCAGTTACAATACACCGAATAACCATTCACCCCTTAATATTTATACGATATAAAAATCATTAAATATTCACTCTAATAGTGTTCTATAATATGTTATCTCACATTCGCCATTTTTTCTTTCAATTATGGATTTTTTCATTCTTCGTGCAGGGCAATTTTAGCACCATAATAAGTTCTTCATTTAGTTGTTGAATTGAAGAGCGCACTATAATCTTTAAAGAAATAATGCATAATTGTAAATATTCAATAAAGTGAAGCAACACCCAAATTCTATCGGAACGCACTTTGGTATTGAGTGATAATTCAATCATTAATATTATTACATTCTATAAGGCATTAAAGATATTACTTTCGCATATTCCCTTACTGGACATAGTGTTCAAGTTGAATAGACTCGCTGCTCAGATCTGATTGGAATATGCAACTAAATTGTTGTTGGATTTTTTTTTTCGCATGAAAACATATCCTCCGATACCTAGAAATATTGTACATGCAAGCATGACCAGGTGAAAAGTAAAACCTGATGCAACAGCAACTGATTCAGGGACATTAACGAGAATAAACCCAATGGCCCACCCTCCCTCAATGGTCCCGAAACCTCCTAAACCTTGTATAGGGAGGACTGTAGTAAAAACTGCAAAACTTGCAGCAAATAATATCTGAAAAAATCCAATATTAATGCTCATTGCGAGTGCTATGCAATAGAAAAATAAATATGTACAACCCCAAATCCCAAATGTATAAATAAAACTGATAAGATGGGCATATTTACCTAGTTGCTTTAAAGCATCAAAACTGTTAAATGTTTCTTCCACTTTCTCTAAAATATATTTTGCCATTTGAGAATTTTCAGTTTTGAACAAATAAAATATCTGAATAATAAATCGAGTTATCTTTGCTTTTTCAGATTTCAATAAAAAAACCATAATTCCAAGAGATAACACTATTGTGATTATCGCATAGAATGCAGTTTGCATCGTTGTACCGGACAAATGTCTAATCATCATGAAAAGAAAAAGAAATATCACTCCTATTGCGATGAAATCCAGGATTCTTGCAATAACCAACGTAGCTATTCCATCACCTGTTTTTTTTCCTTGAGTTTTATTAAGAAGAAAGACGTATGATAATTCCCCGGTTCGTGCAGGTAAGAGATTATTTAGCATATTATGAACACAGACGATATTAAAAAGGCCCTTAAAGGTTACATCCTTGTTTAATAGAGTATGAAATCGGGCAGTCCGAAAGATGTAACTCATCACATAAAAAAAGAAACCAAATATGAGATATTGAGTGTCTAATGTGAGGATCGTTTCCATTAATTCATTGAGAGATATTTGTGAGAAAAGGATTATTATGAGCACTAAAGTGAGTATACCTGTGGAAAGCTTGATGAATGTGTTACGATGCATAGAATCTCCAGATGATAAATGAGGTGAACACGCAGTGTTTTAGTTTATAAGTGCTCACTCAAAATAAATTTGATAAGAAATTTCATTTATAAACACATCTTGCGAGTAGTAAGAATATCTATTTGTTCCAATCCTACAAAAAAACATCGTAAATATTTGCGGGATATCAATAACGTTACTTTTTTTCTGGTTTTTCATGATGTGTTGACCCATTATATCTACTAATTCGGGATAAGAGAAATATTTTGGAGAGATAATGTCAATTCTCTTGAATCTTCCCATGCTCCGATAGTAGATGGTATGGTGCCTTTTTGTTGGACTGAAAATTTTATAGAATTCTCACCCTTCATAAGATATAACTGACATTCTTTCATTAATGGTGTATTATCTATTTTATTTATTAAAGGTACATTAAAGGATTGAACGGATTCATTATTCACAATAATTGACAAATCCCTTTGACAATTAAAACTTCCAACTTCAAAAGTTAGGTAATATTTCTGATTTACTGGAGAAAAAACATTAAGATTTGCTTCTCTATTGATCCAACGACCTGGCCCATCTTTCCATTTTTCAATGGCATACCATCCTTTTCCAAATTCAACTGTTGACACCAATGCCTTATCAGGTACTTTATATGCGATAATTTTATCCTTAGGGTAATAAACAGGGTCCATTTGTAGAGATGCATTAATTAAATTAGTAGCGAATAAGATCTCCTTTGGGGACATATATTTTTCATGAATAATAATATATTTGATATTATATCTGTTTAAAATTGAATTCGCGATTTCAGTGACATTTTGGTTAAGGATGTCATCATCAAAATTTTGTAAAAAAAATAATTCTCGAATAAATGAAGTATTTTGTTCAAAATCTCTTGCATTCTGAGGTATTCTCGCAAGATGATTACCAACAAGAGCTTTATTATGAATTGTCTGATAATAAACAGTCTCTACTTGGGCGTTATAATTTTTTATTGCTGATGGAATGCTTAAAATACCATATTGTTCGCTATCATTAGAAATAATCGTATAAATTTCAGGTTGTTCAACTGGTGATGTTGGAAAAGGGATACATAAATATTCAAAAACGATAAATAAAAAAATTATTGCTATAATAATGATATTTTTTCCTTTTTGGTATTCTAAAATTTTTTTAATCCCATATCCTGCGAGAACAGCATATGCAAGCGAAGCAATAACAAAAAATCTACCCAATGCACGACAATTCTCCATAAATGGGATGATATAATATAGTATAAGGTAAGGTAAAGGTATTGTTGAATTAAAAACAGTAAAACTAGTTTTTCCGAAAATATGTAATATTGGTCCAAGACTTAAGAGGGAAAAGAAGATTGCAACAATTAGCCAGAGCCTCGCAATTATATCTTTTCTATAAGCAAAAAAAGCAACTAAACTTAATAATAAAACGGTATATCCAATATATGTGGTACTTTCAGAAGAGTTACCTAAAAAACTGTTATATATTGGTAGAACAAATTCGCCAAAAAACGGATGTAATACTGCAGGTATAAAAAAACTAATTAAATCTGTAGAATAAATAACAGCTTCGTACGGATTAGGTTTTAGAAAATTTTGGTGTGATAGTGCAACAATAATATCACTCATTGCAATTATCAAAACACCAGGGATTGCAACTCCCAAAAAAACTGAATATTTTTTAAAAATTTTTAAAAAATTTATTAAGAAGAATTCACTATCTTTTTGATATACGCTTATATAAGAATCATATGTTATCAATATTACAATAAATATTCCTGTAAAAAGAAGATATTGCATATCACTCATTGCTACTAAAGTAAAAAATAACCCACTATATATGCAATTTTTTATTCCACCCTCTTTGAAGACTTTCATCAGAAAAAGAGCACAAAATGGGATCCACTGTATGTTTGTCGCTCCAAAGTGTCCTTGGGCATGCATTAAGTGAAATGGGTTAAATGCGAAAATTATACCTGAAATAAATGCCGCGTAATTATTTTTAGTTAAATATTTCACTAGAAGGTATGTCCCAAATGCGCCAAGAATAAAAGTGAGAAGCCATTGTATTGAATAAAAACTACTTAATTCTAAAAAAGGCGATAACAAAACATACAAAACCTGATTATATACGGATGAAAACGGCGAAACTGGAACACCATATGGATAGAAAAGTAGATTATCATGAGTTAATGAGGTAATTTCCGGGTTGAAAATTGCATATTTAGTATACCAAAGTGAACGCATCCAATGAAATGCGTCAGACACCCCGGGGATTGCTGTTCCAATTTGGAATGCAACTGGGTAAGTAAGCAAGATTGTTAATAATAAATAGCCTAATAATACAAAAATTTCAGTTTTGTAATGCTTAATTAATTGAGAAATCCTAGGGAGAAGATCTTTCACTTTCATTAATATTCCATAAAATTATAGTTAACAAAACAAATTTTAATAATTAATATTTCCAAATAATTTTTCCTCATCATCACAGGGTATTGTTAGATTCAGGTTTTTATAATCCAGAACGATCCTCCATGACGCTCGTCAATTGCGATAGAATCATCATTCCATATTGGCAATAAAATACTATGTAATTCTGGTATAGTAGAGATGTAATGGTTTGGCAGTAGAATTTCAATATTTTTCGCACCACCAAGGAGGAATGCACCTAATATGTATTGCTCTGAGTAGTAACGATTGCTCCATTCTTCAGGATAATCATAAGGAAGAAAGATATCATGAAATTGGATAATTACTCCGGGTTTTAAATATGGGAGAACATCAAGAAACATCATGGTGACATCAGAATTAGTGAAAACACGATGTGAATTGTCAACAAAGAGAATATCACCTTTTTCAAGTCCCAAAAATAAACCGGTAGCAACATCTTCAACTGGCTTTCGAATAATCTCGTCACAGATTGTGTCTATTTCTGCACGAGGGTAAGGATCGATAGAGATAATCTTTGTTTGTAAATTGTTGTCCTGAATACTCCGTCGGACAAATTTTGTTGAATTACCAGATCCCACTTCCAAATATTTATTTGGATTATTTAAAGCTAAAAAAGAATATAGTGAAATTGCATCTAATCCTGGAATAAATCCATTTGACCAGTATGGTAAAGACAGGTTATTAGAATCATTATTTTTAGCAATTGATTTAAAATTATTTTTAAATTTTAAAAACATATTTAGATTTTTTGCATACACGCCTTCATAAGATTTTATTAAATCAAATAAAGCTTTATTGGGCTTATTTGTTGTCCATCGTGGTTTTGGGTTAACCGGGTAATCTAAAGATATTTCCATAATACTCACATCTTATTTGTTTTTGCGATTATAATATTTACTCCAACAGAAAAGATAAATTAATTAAATCTGGTTAAATAATTTTAAATATGAATTACATATTTTTTCCCAGGAATAATTATTCTGAATATACTGTGACCCATTATCTCCCATTTTCGTTCTTACATCACTATGAATTAAAAAATAATTAGTACATTCAACGAATTCATCATAATTATTGTAATATAATCCTGCATTACTCCGCAGACAATGACCTTTCAGGACTTCACATTCACCATTCACCAATACTGGGGTTTTGCAGGCCATAGCTTCGAGGGTGACTAGCGATAAACTCTCATATGGAGATGGCATTATTAAAAATTTAGAGTTTTTTATATATTGAAATTTTTCCTTTTCTGAAACGAATCCTAAATATTTTATTTTTTTATGTGAGGGTATTCCGATATGATCTGCCCCCACTAATATGAGATCTGGAGTTTCTGGATAATCATTTACCATGCGCTGATAATATTCAAATAATTGGTAACACCCTTTTGATCCTTCAATTCTTCCTACATAAATGATATAATTACCATTTGGGACGTCGCTCTTTTCATCATAACAAGAGTCTGGAATCTCTATTCCGCACCCTACGATATCCCAGAATTTTTCATCATCATCAATGCCTGTTCTTTCTCTAATTAATGTTCTTTCCTCAGGAGTGCTATAAATGATTCCCTTTGCATTCTGAAATATTTCTTTTGTTGTATCCAAATCTAATGCAGGTTCATTTTCTGCAAACGGTGCAAGGAATGATCTCCGCCCAACACATTTTATTCCATAATAACTTGGATAATATCGAAAAGTAAAAAAAACGAAACAATCATAATCCTCCTGCATTTCTTTGACAAAACGAATTAAATCGGGAGAATCCGGACCGTTCTCATGTATCCATTGTATTTCATCATTTTTTGAATGAGCATTATAAAATATTTTATCCTGTATTTTATTGACCTGATTGGTATCTCTTTGCTTATAAGTCTTAAATCTTCTAACAATTACACCGTTGATCTCTTCACTTCCTTCCGGATATTCATTATTCCATGTACGATAATCCCTTGCACAGGTAGTAAGCACTTCAATGCTATGATATTGATTAAGGCGTTCTGCCACAAGTCTAGTGAGATATTCCGCACCGCCGACAATATCCAGTCCATATCTTTGGACAACAAAACATATTTTCATAATTCACACATAATCACGTAAGGTTTGATCAAAATTATTTGCAATTGTGTTCCATGAGTATTTTTTCTCTACTAAATTCCGGCCATTCTGCTTTAAGGTGTCCTGAAGTTTTTCATTATTGTAGAGTTCAACAATTTTATCTGATATTTCCTCTGCAGGGCAAACAATTGCATGCTTATAATTCTCGATCTCAATTCCACGGGCCCCGACGATGGTTGTAATTACGGGTATTCCAGCACTCATGTAATCTAGCATTTTTAAATTTGTTCCTGAACCACTAAACATAGGGTTAATGGCTATATCTGCCAGTTTATATAATTCATACTTCTCTTCCTCAGAAACAGTCCCAAATGCCAAAATTTTTCTAGGTAATTTTCCTGATTCATGGTAGTAGTAATCACAGACTGATCCAATGACCATAAACAGACAATCCTTTCGTTTTGGTATGAGGTTGTCAACGACAAATTCTAACGCTTCAAGATTTGGGGGGTGCCAGCTTCCAACAAATAAGATTATTGGAACACTCGGTAAACCTACTATTTTTTTCTGTTCTTTTTTCATTTGTGTTGGAATATTTTGTATACTGGTTGTGTCAACTCCATTAGGAATAACAAAAATATTATCCGGGTTTGAATTATAATATTTTATGATATTTTCTTTATCTTCATAAGATGTAACCAGGGTGAGATCTGTCTCGATACAAGCATTATTTTCAATTGTAAATATTCTCTCTAACAATTGTTTATCTTTGACATAATCTTTTTTCAAAAGGTATTCCATATTATGGGCTTCATAAATACTGATTTGATCTTTTTGCAAGTACGATTTTAAGGAATATAAATAAGGATGTGAAAAAATAACGATATCAGAATCTTTTAAATATTCTTTTACTTTGGTCACATATTCCTGTGACAATTCCACATGGTCAATCATTGCGACATCATAAAGGTTAACCCCTGTCTTTCTTTCTAATTCCCATTGAACCGTAGCATGAGAGTGACTCTGTGGAATACAAACCTGTTTTAATCCATTTTTTAATATATTGTTTTGATATAATTTATTTGATTCAATTATTGAACAAATGGTAACGTCAAAATTTCTGGCTATCAAAGAGTATAAATTGTAAACTCTCTGTTGACCTCCTCCTTGAGGTGGATAACATGAATATGTTGCTAAAACAAGAATTTTTGTCTTTTTTGAAAAAATTGGGATGTCCTTATAAATTAAAGATGAAGCGACATTTTCCCAGGAGATTCCTTGAACTATTGAATGTGCATTTATCCCCATTTTCGGGGCAAGGTCTCTATTTTCCAAAAGATAATTAATTTTTTCTGAAATACTATGGGGATTAGGATCACAGATTAAACCAGTTTCATTATTTTTTACAAATTCAAGTGAACCTCCACTATCTGTAAGTGTAATTACTGGTTTTGAACTCTTCATCCCTTCAATAGTAATCAAACCATAATCCTCATCATATGGAAAATATAAAACAGCCAGTGCATTTGAATATAATTCACGAATTTCTCTTTCAGATAAATAACCTAAAAATTTAATCCGTTTATCATTTTTCGCAGATATTTTTAATTGGTTTTCTTCAGGACCAGTTCCCGCAATTAATAAATTGATATCATGTGGAACATTTTTTAGCGCATCTATCATCAAATCAATTCTTTTAGGAGAATCCAAGCGGCTAATTGTAAATAAATAATCAAATGAATTACATTGAAAATTATCTATCAATGATGGATGATATATTACAGAAATCTCAACATTCTCTGGAAAATAATCCTTCCTGCTTATTACATTATGAGATATCGCGCAATATCTTTTTATTCGATTAGGTGAAAGAGCAAATGAATCAAAGAAATGAACGATTTTTCTGATGAAAGGACCCGGAAATAAAAATAAATCGGGGGGATAGTCCTTTTGTCTATTTTTTAAGGCATCAAGCAGATTTATTAGCATTTCCAAATTTTTATTAGAGAAACTACCTGAATCAATAATATTACAAATGTCTGCAACAAGTTCAGTAATCAATTGATCAGGGATATTAATAGGTAGATGAAAAAAATGATACGTATCAAAAAGTCCCCTTAAATGATGTTGCATATACACTATGTGATTCTCATGTTGAACCATCCAGGCGGGATACTTGGTGGAGATAACTAGGTCAAATCCCTCCAAATTTAATTTATAATATCGAATATATGAATCAATAAGGTTCCAAAAATCATTTTCCTTAGTTTGAATTTTAATTAATTCACACTGATGTGACGTATGACTATTAACGTAATTTTGTAGACCCCACCATAATTTTTCAGCTCCACCAATAGTAAATGGTACAGGACTCGGTGCAATTATTGCTATTCGCATGTCTTTGTTCCTACCAGCACAGATCTTAAGTAAACTGATTGGGTAATTTCGGAAGCATTCTTGATAAAATATATTGAAAACGACATTTTTTCATTTATTATCACTATTTTTTTCCAATTACTGAATAATCCTGTTCCCCATACAGAGTCCCATTCAGCATCTCAATATTTCTGTTGTATACTCCAATCCGTTGCTGCTCCATCTCATCTTTCTCCTCACCCTCAGGCATCTTCTGAAGTCGTGCGTCTTCCGTCACCGGCGAATGAAAATTTACCTCAAGTTCCCGGAAACCGGCATTGTCGAAAAGAAATCTCAGTGTCTCCGGATGAACTGGCCTTACATGAGACATATCAATGTAGAAATTTGCAAAAGAGAAAAATGAGAGAGGGTTTACCGTCTCAGCAACGAGGTAGAACCCATATTTCAGTTTTTTATGACAGAGTGCGAGCAACCGGACAAGGAAGGAAGGCTCCAAATGCTCTACTACCTGGTCTATAAAGATTCCATCAAGACTCGCGTCATCCAAT
>Ga0265295_1009174_pt1 | contig 10689 bp, 11 predicted proteins | sample Munlansysbiofilm_FD_192503 | JGI IMG/M metagenome (GOLD analysis project Ga0265295, IMG submission 192503) | Leachate microbial communities from a municipal landfill in Southern Ontario, Canada - Methane capture system biofilm | ecosystem: Engineered > Solid waste > Landfill > Unclassified ... | reverse complement strand
CATTTGCCATTTAAAACACCCTTTTATCAATTACTCTCTTAGCTTTTCCATCGAACCTAGGTAGTTCTCCGGGTGCCTTTAACTCCACTGCGACAGCGATGTTAAGGTATTTTTTAAGTTCGGATTCGATATGAGCTCTGAGGCGAATCATATCGTCTACTTTATCGCTGAATGCTTCTGGTTTGATCTCTACTTGGAGAATCACATTGTCCAATGCTCCCTCTCTGGTTATGTAGATCATGTATTGATGTCCTACTTGAGGTATCTGCAATAAAGTGTATTCTATCTGTGATGGGAATACATTGATTCCGCGGATTATGAGCATATCATCGCTTCTTCCTGTGATCCTGGAGATCCTCGGAGAAGTCCTTCCACATGCACAAGGTTCTGTGTTCAAGGATGTGATATCTTTGATACGGTATCTGATCATCGGCATTGCTTCTTTTTTGAGCATTGTGACGACCATTTCTCCTTTGTCGCCTTCGTTACAAGGTTCTCCTGATTCTGGATCGATGATCTCTACATATGCTATATCTGCTCCAATATGAATGCCGTCTCTTTCTTCGCATTCTGAGAACATAGGTCCAGCTTGTTCGGATGTTCCGTAGATATCGTATGCTTTTACACCCGATGCATCCTCTATGTGTTTTCTCATGCTCTCTGTCCAAGGTTCTGCACCGAGGACTGCTTTTCTCAGATGCGTGTCTTTTCTGATATCAACGCCCATTTGTGCCGCGACATCAATAATGTGGACCAGATATGAAGGAGTGCAGGCGATGGCAGTAACGTTAAGATCCTGCATAAGTTCGATCTGCCGTTCTGTATTGCCGGTTCCTGCTGGAAGAACAGATGCTCCGACCTTCTCCGCTCCATAATGGAGTCCGAGTCCGCCCGTGAAGAGCCCGTATCCGTATGATACCTGCATAGTGTCCTCAGCACCGATGCCTATCGATGTTAAGGATCTAGCCAAAGCCTCTGACCAGTAATCGAGATCGTTACGCGTGTATCCGACAAGTGTTGGTTTTCCGCTTGTTCCTGACGATACATGGTATCTCACGATATCATTGTTCGGTACTGTGAACATTTTAGTTGGATAATTGTCCCTCAGGTCTTGTTTATACATGAATGGCAATTTTCTTATATCTTCCAGGCACGTGATATCATCTGGATGAACTTTTTGTTCGATCATTTTGTTATGATAAAAATGATTGAAACTGTATAGATTGTTCACCAATTTCTTCAAACTTCTGTACTGGAGCTGCTGAAGGTCTTCCTTTGGCATGCATTCGATCCTGGGATTCCAAAACATAATCCTTCTCTCTGCTTCTCGTTATATGAGTCTTATTATTTATGAAATGCTTTTCACCCCTAGGTAATTAGATGAGTGCCCCCCAGGAAAACGAAATGGAACAGAAGGATCGTTGGGAGCAGTTCTATCAGGAGAATCAACGCCCTTGGAGAGGGGTGGGAAAACTTGGAAATTTCAATATCGAACAGGGTTCTAAGGTTCTGGATATCGGATGCGGGAATGGAAAGACCACGGTTGCATTGATACAAATGGGTGCAGAAGTGACCGGTATAGATTTCTCTCCTTCTGCAATCGAATATTGTATGAAAGCATTCGGAGATAAAGCAAAATTCCTTGTTTCTGATTGTAATAAATTGCCATTTCCGGATAACAGTTTTGATGCTGTTACGATTGTGCATGTCTTGGAACATCTAGTTGATGATCAGCTTTTGAAGGCCGTCTCGGAGATCGGCAGAGTGCTCATTCCAGGAGGCAAGGTTCTGGTAAGATCATTTGCGATAGGAGATCTGAGATCTGAAGGAAAAGATTCGAATGTCAGAGGCAACGGAATATCTTACAGGTATTTTACAGTAGAACAGATGGAAGATATTTTTACAGGGTTTAGAGCAATAGATTCAAAATGCATTGACGAACCCACGCGTTTCGGTGCCATAAGAGTCAAGGTAGAATGTGTTTTCTCCAACTTGAAAATATCTTAATATATTATGTGAAACTCACATGTATTAGTAACGGGAGTTATAAAAATGGATGATATTAATGTTCCTCAGTCAAATCCGATGGGAAAATGTATCGCAGCACTTTTATGTGGTCTGATCGGAGTAGTATTGGTGTTTATCGATGGAATGGCAGCAATAGGTTTTGCTATCGGAGCAATCGGATTGGTTCTTGGTGGATTCGCCATCAATGTTGCTGGCAAATCAACTGGAAACGAGAGGATGATGCTTATGGCTTTCGCAGGTTTAGGCATCATGCTATCTGTTCTTGCGTTCATGTTAGGAATTTCAAAATTAGTTTCGTGATAACTTATGAAATCTGCAATTTACAGAGGAAAATACATTCTTCAAGGTCTTGATAAGATAACTCCAGAAATGGAGGTCGATCTCGATAAGGCCTATGAGATCTGTATCGGTTACAAGAATGAAATCCCCTGTGAATTATGCGGCCGGTGTTGTCACCAGCCGCATATTGTAGTATTGCCTCAGGAGGTCGATAAGATCTCTACTGCGACAGGAATAAATCTTTTCGAATTCATGACAGAATACGTAACTCAGACGAGCGATGGAAGACTACTTTTTAAGAAGACAGATCCGTGTGCATTTTTAGGTTCTGACAATAAATGCACTATATGGAAGAACAGGCCAGAGATATGCGATGAATTTCCATTCGTTGTTTCCATGTTCATGAGCCGTGTTTATCTGGCCATTACAAATCATAAAGCAGATATCTTGGAACTTGTTTCATATATGGATGATACCTGGCCTTGTACAAGAGCTATTAAAAATACCATCGTTCAGAAAGTGGAAGAAGCAAGAAAACAGCATGTTCAGTCGCTGTGAATTCTGATATGCTTCTTGAATTCTTCAATGTATAAACTTGAAGATATAGAATGACCAACATCCTGTATCCAGAATCTTTTGCAGTCTTTGATTTGATCCGCAACAGCATCTCCTTCTTCTGCTTCCACCATGATGTCTTCAACACCGTGTATCAGTAATGTTGGTGCATTAATCCTCTTTGTTGTGTCTGTTGTATCCGAAAGGTCAATCGCTTTTAATTGTGCACGGAGCCCCGTAGCATCTGAGATTTTGGGAAGTTTGATGTTCCCTCCGGTTTCTTCTTTTGTCTTGAAAAATTCTTCTGTGAAACTCATTCCGTTTATTACATAACCTAAATAATCCTTAGATACGCCGTGTTCCATGGCTCTTACCATTGCCGAAAGGACATATGCTGCCCGTGCAGGACGGTAGCGGTACGTAGAAACCACTGTAAGTGTTTTCACTCTGTCGGGATGATTGATCGCTATTTTTTGAGCTATTGTCGAACCCATGGACCATCCAAGAATATGTGCCTTTTTAATCGACAGATCATCCAATAAAAATACAATATCATCTGCCATGTCATCTATAGAGAAAGTTCCGGAATATAATGTGGATCCGGAACCGCGATTATCCACGGTGATCACCATAAATTCATTGGACAAGCGGGGTACTGTTGTTTTCCAGAAATTGAGGTCGGCACCGAATCCCGTGATTAGGACGATCGGTTCTCCGGATCCTTCTACGTTGTAATTGAGTTTTATTCCATTTACATTTGCATATGGCACGATTCTACGATTATTGAATTAGTACTAAAAACTAACGTGAATAGTATACGGCAATAGTCGTATTGAAGATATCTTTGTATTGTTCCTACCTTTTGTTTATTAATGTGAAATTCTTTCAAGGTGCATATACATAGAAGTAGGTGTGATTTGAATGAAGGTCGTTGCTTTTAACTGCAGTCCGAGAAAGGACGGAAATACCAGCCATATGATCAAAGAGATTCTCAGAATCTTGGAATCTGAAGGGATCGAGACAGAATTCGTGCAGGTCGGAGGAAACGATCTTCACGGATGCAGAGCATGCGGTGCGTGTGGTAAGAGCAAGAATATGAAATGCATCTACAATGATGATATCGTTAACGAATGTATTTCGAAGATGGTCGCTGCGGACGGAATAATCATCGGTTCGCCCACTTATTTTGCAGATTTGACAACTGAAGCAAAAGCATTGATCGACAGGGCAGGATATGTTATCAGAGCAAACGGAATGTTGACCAATAGGAAGGTCGGAGCCGCAGTAAGTGCAGTAAGGCGTGCAGGTTCCATACACACACTGGATTCAATAACACATTTCTTCACAATCAACGGTATGTACGTTGTAGGTTCGTCTTATTGGGGTATGAGTCTTTCTCGTATGGAAGGAGACTTTGAGAATGACAAAGAGGGTGTAAAGACCGTACAGGACCTCGGTTCCAATATGGCTTGGATCCTTAAAAAGATCAACGGGGAATAAAATTGTCATCGATTAAAAAGAAGATTTTGATAATAGTCATGGACGGTCTTGGAGATCGCGGATGCGAAGAACTCAACGGATTGACTCCATTGCAGGCTACGAATACGCCCAATCTAGACTGGTTCACAAAGCATGGTATCGCAGGAACATGTGATACGGTCGCTCCAGGAGTAAGGCCTGGAAGCGATACTTCGCATCTTTCTATATTAGGATACGATCCCTTGAAGGTCTACACTGGTCGCGGACCCTTTGAAGCAGCAGGTATCGGCCTTATAGGAAAATATGGAGATGTGGCATTTAGATGTAATTTTTCATCATGCGATGAGCATATGAATATCACAGACCGTCGTGCAGGGAGAATAAAGGCACCCGAGACGATAGAGCTTGTTAAAGCCCTTCAGGGAATGAATATAGATGGTATCGAATGCATCATCAAAGAAGGAACAGAGCACAGAGCCGCACTTGTTTTAAGAGGCCCGGGACTTTCGTCACAGGTAACCGATGCAGATTCACATGATCTCGGTCCGCTTCACACATCTACGGGAATAGATGGATCCAAAGAAGCTGATTTCACAGCATCGATAGTTAACAAATTTGTAAAGGAATCATACAATAGATTAAAGGATCACCCGGTCAATAAGAAAAGGGTAGCAGAAGGATCAGCTCCTGCAAATATTCTTGTGCCCAGAGGTGCTGGTTCTTTTCCGAATATTCAGTCTTTCCCAGAAAAATACGGTATGACTGCTGCATGTGTCGCAGGCGTAGGAATGATCAAGGGAATCTGTGGGGTGTGTGGACTCGATGTCATAGATCTTCCCAAGGAATGTACAGGCGGAGTGGATTCTGATTTCACATTAAAGGCAAAGGTCGCTCTAGAGACATTGAAGACACACGAATTCATCTTGATGAACTGCAAAGCACCCGATGTCTGCGGTCATGATTCTAATCCTAAGCTGAAATGTGACATAATTGAGAGATTGGATATTATGGCAGGATATATCAAGGATCATTTCCCAGAGGACCTTGTCATAGTATTCACAGCCGATCACAGCACACCGTGTTCATTAGGGGATCATAGTGGTGATCCTGTCCCAATAACGATCTATACCCCAGGCAATGTAACGGATGATGCTGATACATTCAGTGAATCCGGATGTGCCCACGGACGTATCGGACGTATCAGAGGACATTGCATTGTGCCTATATGTTTGGATCTTGCCGATCGCACTCCGAAATACGGTGCATGATCAGTAAAGATACAATTCAAAGGTCAATGTTCCGCCGAACGTGACCGTTGAGTCTGTGATATAACCGGAGACGGGACTTCCGTCTCCGTTTCCCAAACTTATTACTTTTCCATTATATTTCAGATTCAATAGATATGAGTCAGGTCTTTCTGTAAGGGCATCTAAAACAGTCACTACATAATCGGTTATGGATGCATCACCTGTGACGACAGCTGCGGCTAGAAGGTCCGTCAACGACACCACAGAAGAATCGTCAGTGTTCATGAGGTCAGAAATTCTGAAGTCAGATGATAATAATTGATTGGAAACATCTGAGGCATCGTTCATTATGAATTCCTCGTCTCCTGTAGTGGCATAAAGTGCTGCTACAGCTAGGGAGATGATAACAATGAAGATCATTGCATCTACAATCGCTGTGATGCCTTTTTTGTCTTTCAGATACATATGGCCACCTCAAAAATTATTGGGATTGACCGACCGTCATCTGTTGGAACAGATCTTAAAAATTTTTCTCCTGTTATCTCGTTGTCCATAAAACCAACGGAGAATCTCAAATCACAGTCAACGATGTTGCCAGGTGATATACAATTTACGATTATTCCGCGATAACCGTTCTTATCCATGATTTCGATGAGTTTTTCGGAGATGTTTCCTGTGACCACTCCGTTCTCTATGACAATAATATCAACAAGATCTCTGTCGAACTCGGGAAGGTCATCATCCGAGGGCATTCCGTTGTATATGATTATTGCCACATATGCAGAAAGCACAATGGTCACTATCATCACGGACATCAGTACTTCAGGAAATCCTATGTCTCCTTTTTTATTCAATCTCATGAAAGACTGTTTGTCTTTTCAGATTTTAAATAGTGGAAGTTACAGTTAATTTAATTTATGGCCTTAAGATAGGCTCCGTAATTTATGCTTCCGCACATCTCGGTGATCTTTCCTTTATTAGAAAGGTTTCCTGTAGCATACGCTTCTGCCACTAGCTTTGTTAATTGTGTAGGACGTTTTCTTACATCTATTCCCAAAGAATCCACACCGATATGTTGCAATTCTTTTGTGTAAGGTAGCAACATAAGATCAGATGAATTGAGGAAGTGCGATAGTCCTTCCGAATCTTTATACACGGGAAATTCGAATTCTTTTTCGTCTATTAGAATGCCATTGCCCATGTTAGGGTCTCTGGAGCACATTATCTCGGTTCTTCCAAAAGACATGACCTCAATGCGCCCAGAATAATGTTTCGCAATACTTTCGATATCGATCTTTGATAATTCCACAGACAGCGTCGTTTGATACATATCTGTTGGAAAGTCGAAGTTGAACATATTCATATGATAACTTCCATAGATTCTGCAGTCTTCATCGGTTTTGATCTGCCTAGGGCTGTGCATCATAACCGAATCGTATGAATATTTCATCTTACCTGTAGGGAAGAATCTCGGAATGTTCATTACACATTCTATGTTTGCTTTGTCGCACATTTTCTTTGCTTCGGGGAAATATTCATTCATGTCGAAGTAGACACGTTTTGTATAGGGAATCACTGCATCGAGATTCTTGAGAGAATTGACGTAGAATGATATATCGGGTCTTTTGCCTTTGATACGATTGGATAGTTTGCCATCGTGTCTTATCGGCACTCTTCTGCTTAGACCTGTGAATTTAGGTGCGGGACCTACAAGATTTTTGATCTCATCTATGTGAGGATCGAACGTTCTGTAGATATCATATTCTCCGTCTTCTATTTTGAACGGTGCCATTACTTTACCAACATTCGATATTTTGAATCCACCGATCTTGGTTTCTCCGCTGAATATAGACAAACCGTCTTTCAGATTGACGGGTTCTTTGAATTCATATGTATCGAATTTACGGTCTGTTATACGGATCCTTCCGAGGTAAAATCCTCTGTTATCTGCAAATATGTATTGCACAGGTGACTTAACGCCGCCGAAATATCCCTCGCAGACACCTCTGTTGAATACGGTTTTCAGAAGAGCATCGGTCTCTGCGATCTCTTCTTTGGATGCGCCTTTATTGGCCATTGAATAGACATTTGTTGCAAGATATGCATAGGCCTGACTTCTCATTCTTCCTTCTATTTTAGCGGACGTTATACCAATTGATTCCAATTTAGGAAGCCAATCGACACCGTAAAGATCTGCGCTGCTTAGAAGATATCCTTCCTTTGTTCCGAATTTATATCTTTTTCTGCATGGTTGTGCACACTGTCCTCTGTTGCCGCTCCTTCCTCCCGCAAGGCTGGAGAAGAGACACCCTCCTGAAATGCAGTAACACATTGCCCCCTGGACGAAAACTTCCGTATCTATTGGAGAATCCTTTACTACCTCTGAGAGTTCTTCGAAGGTGAGTTCTCTTGAAAGAACCGCACGGTCGATATCATTATTTGAACACCATTCTAGGCCTGCTGCAGAATGGATGCCCATTTGAGTGGAAGCATGTTTGTCAATATCTATATTGTATATTGCTTTTAGAAGACCCAGATCTTGAATCAAGACAGCGTCCGCTGCAATATTTTTAAGGAATTTTACATAAGAGATGGCGTCTTCCATTTCGGAATCTTTTATCAGGGTATTCACTGTAACGTAAACTTTGACCCTCGCATCGTGGGCATAATTTATTGCTCCCTGTAATTCTTGATCTGTAAAATTATCAGAGAACGCTCTTGCACCAAAAGACTTGCCGCCGAGATAGACAGCATCGCAGCCTCCTTTCACAGAAGCAACCAATCCTTCAGGAGAGCCCGCAGGCGCCAATATCTCCATGATACCTCTTAAGGTCTACGCATTTAATATCTTGTCGTTTAAGAGACCCTGTGGATTATATTAATTGTAAGGTTTTTCTTTAATAGATTATGAAGTGAAATCCTACAAATCATGAATACGATAAAAAAATTCTGTTTGGCTGTAAATAAGAAAAAAGAACAGTCATCGGACGTTGAGATCATAGGTGAGACATTATGCATAGATTGCAGGAAATGTCTGCAGATTCCTGATATAAGATCTTCAGATTGTGTAAGGTGCATAGTTTACAACATTTCCAAATGTGGAAATTCGGAAAGGATCAAACTCAGGACAAGCAAGGATGTTGAGATATCTGGTATTGCAGCGGAGATATTGTGCGATATGGCATTTTTGGACAGGTCTGCACATACGATCTCAAGATCGGAAAAGTCTCATTCCTGCAATAATTGTGAATTTTCATGCGTGAACATATTCAATGTTGCATGGCAGGGATTCCCAGATCCTTTTTTTGAATCGGCCAGAGGAAAATTATTGACATTTAGGCCTACAAATAGGGATTGTGATATCTGTCTTCAGAAGACATATCGTGCGTTGGATCAGGCCGAATTGGGCCTTAACAACATCAAAAAGAAAGTATCTTTAGAAGCTGCAAAGACAGGAGTGATCTGAATGCCGAGAATACTGCCTTCACTGACTGAGTTCTTCACACACAAGTCTGCATATGTAAGCAATAACGATAGATTGATAGTCTCTGATTACAGCGATGCAGAATATAGACAGTTCTACGATGAGAAGGTTGCGGCGGGTCACATATCAAAAAGAAGAATATATGAAACATGTTCGCCGGTAATTGTCTCGTCACAATCAGATCCAGAGAGTGTGAAACAGCGTTCGGTACAGTTCGAAACAAAGAACACATCTGATATCGATTCAGTCAAGTCAAGAAGTTATCTGAACAATCAGCCGACCGGTTCATTCATGAATGATTTCTGTGCGATAGCAAATAACAATGTACGGATCAAACCGACTTATGCGGATTGTTGGTTAGTCGGAAATAAAAGCGATCTTGAAAAAATTGCAGATTACGATACGCCGAATGGGAAGGTCCTAATCGGTACAGCTATGGATGGAGAAACAGAGTATAATCTCACACCCATCGAGTATTCTTATCCAGATTCATTAAACGCTGTCATAGGAAAATCCATAGAAGGAGTAAGGGAGACCTATAGGAATAAAGGAGGTAGGATGGACAAACAAACTGTCCTTAGTACGGCAAGAGGCCTCATAATGGATTCTTCTGATACAGTAGAGGCTGTATATGGAAGCGATACTCGTCAGCTCGAAGCAGCCATAGAAGAAATGTGTGATATCGTTTATCGATATACTGTGGGATTGGGGGTATTTGACACATTAATGTCAGACCCTAAGTTAGAAGATATCTACATAGATGCTCCATGCGAAAGAAATCGTATTCATGTAACGATGAATGGGATTTCTGGTGTTAATTCTCATATACGCTGTAGAACAAATCTAATCGTTGATAAGAAAGAAGTGATGAATCTTATCAATATTTTAAAAAGAGAAAGTAATCTTCCGTTCTGTGAATCCAATCCTATTTTGGAAACCGATATAAAAGCACATGATGCAAGGGCGACCGTTGTCGGATATCCGATGAGTCCTAACGGAGATGCTGTAGCGATCAGGAAGCATTCTACATGTCCGTGGACACTTACAAGACTCATAGCAAATGGAACTATTGATCCAAAGATCGCAGGATTGTTGTCATTCTTTATCGATAATCGTGCAACATTTCTAATCTGTGGTGCGAGAGGAGCAGGAAAGAGCTCTTTGTTGTCTTCACTCATGTTCGAGTTTCCAATGTCTCAAAGGATCTTGACGATCGAGGATACAATGGAACTTCCCGGCGAGAAAATGAGAAAGATGGGATACAAGGTACAATCCATGCTCATCGATGACCGGATGGACGGAAGCGATTTGTCAAGAGCAGATGAAGCATTGAGGGTATCACTGAGGATGGGAGAATCAGCGATCATATTAGGGGAGGTCAGAGGAGAAGAGGCAAAGACCCTATATCAGAGTATGAGGACGGGGCGTGCGGGGAGTTCAATAATGGGAACAATACACGGGGATTCTGCTAAGTCTGTTTATGAGCGTGTAGTTCATGATATGAATATTGCACCCGAGGCTTTCATGGCTACGGAGATTCTAGTCACATTAGGTACTGTAAGGGATAGAAGGACAGGCAATCAGATCAGAAAAATGAATGAAATTGTTGCTACAGGA
>Ga0265295_1009173_pt1 | contig 10689 bp, 9 predicted proteins | sample Munlansysbiofilm_FD_192503 | JGI IMG/M metagenome (GOLD analysis project Ga0265295, IMG submission 192503) | Leachate microbial communities from a municipal landfill in Southern Ontario, Canada - Methane capture system biofilm | ecosystem: Engineered > Solid waste > Landfill > Unclassified ... | reverse complement strand
GAACAACTTCATCTGGCACGAACTTGATATAACCGTACCTAATAGATTTACCCCCCTATCTCAATCAGTTGTTATCAGCCTGCTGCCCCTGTGGCTGTTGCCCCCTCTTTTGCCTCGGCTGGAGGAGTGCCAACAACTAATCGCCTTCAGTACAACGAGTATCTTTGGCAAAAGCGATAGTCCCAACCTTGAAGAACAAAAACTTATCAAGACTATAAAAACAGCAGAAGAAGAAATGATCAAGATATCAGCAGAAATGAAAATTCCCTGGACAATACTGCGCCCAACCCTGATCTACGACGGCCAGAATGATCAAAACATTACAGCGATGGCCCGATTCATTCAAAAATGGCGGGTACTGCCGCTTGCAAGACCCGCCAATGGATTACGACAGCCCGTCCATGCAGATGACCTTGCCGCCGCAGCAGTTTCAACCATTGGGAACCCTTCAGCTTATAACCGCAATTTCAATCTGGGGGGAAAAGAGATTTTAACCTACCAACAGATGTCTCGGCAGGTTTTTAAGGCCTTGGGGAAACCTTCTCGCATCCTACCCCTGCCGTTAAAACTGATTCTCACCACTTGTAATTTAGTCAACCTGATTACAACAAAAAAACCAAATGCTGCAATGTTTATGCGCATGAATCAAGACTTGATATATGACTATACTAATGCTGTAAAGGCACTGAATTACAGCCCCCGCCCATTTTTACCTGACTTTCAGAAAATAGAAAAAAACTCAGTATCTATTCAGCGTCGAAAAAAAATGAGTCATTTTTCATTTTTTACTTGACAGTGTTTTTTTGAGAAAAATGAATTTTTGAGTTGTGTCTCAGGCTTTATATGTTTAAAGAGTATAGCCCCTAGAATAGGCTATTACCTCAACAACCCGGTCACGGTCAATGACCAGCTATATGGGAAAAAAACAAATGCAATCAGAGGCAACCTGAAGCGAAAAAATTGCCTCTGAAAACCTGTGTTATAATACCTCCATAAATAAACGATATACATGGAGGTTTTTGTTGGGAATAAAGGTGGATTCAATCGACGTAGATGAAACAGTTAAGACAGCCAGAAAATTGCTGGAGGAGGAACAGATTTCTCCGGCATTGAAAGCTGCACTTGACATTTTATTTTTGTTGGTCACTTTATTGCGTAACCGCCTGGGTCTTAACAGTAGTAACAGCAGCAAGCCTCCTTCTTCAGATCCCAATCGAAAAAAGACAAAAAAAGAGCCGGGGGTAAACAAGCCCGGCGGACAAGTTGGGCATACGGGTAGTACTCTGGAAAGAGACCCGAATCCTGATTTCGTAGAACCCATAAAGGTTGACAGGGCCACCCTTCCCGAGGGTACTTACAAAGAGATAGAACCTGTTGTCAGACAGGTGATTGATATCGACATATTAAAAGTTGTGACGGAATACCGGGCTCAAGTACTTGAGGCTGAAAATGGCATACGCTATACCGCAGTTTTCCCTGAAGGCGTCACCAAAGCCATTCAGTATGGTGTCAGTGTGAAGGCTCATGCCACATTTTTTTCTCAATATCAGCTAATTCCCTATGACAGGGTAGAAGAAACTTTCAGGGACCAGTTGGGAATTCCCATCAGTAAAGGGTCAATATATAATTTCAACAAAGAGGCCTTTATAAGGCTGGAGGAGTTTGACCAAATTGTCAAACGCAGACTGTTTCAGTCACATTTATGTCATGCCGATGAGACAGGTATCAATATAAACAGCATCAGGCGCTGGCTGCATTGCACATCCAATGCGCTCTGGACCTATTTTTTTCCCCATGAGAAAAGAGGCAAGGAGGCCATGGATGAAATAGGAATTATTCCCCTATTCAAAGGCATTCTTTGTCACGATCACTGGAAACCATATTTGAAATATGATTGTCAGCATTCCCTTTGCAATGCTCACCACTTGAGGGAGTTAGAGCGGGCATGGGAACAGGACAATCAAATATGGGCCAGAGACATGAGGGATTTGTTGAAAGAGATCAATATTGCAGTGGATGATGCCGGTGGCCAACTCAAACCGGCAGATTCTGAAAACTACCGAAAAAAATATCAGGATCTGCTGGAAACAGCCCAAGGAGAATGCCCACCACCGGATGAAAGCAAGAGGAAAAAGGACAACGGGGCCGACTCAAGCGCTCTAAGTCAAGAAATCTCCTTGAACGATTGGTGGACTATGAAACGGAAACTCTGAGATTCATGGACGATCCCATAGTGCCCTTCACCAACAATCAGGGTGAAAATGATCTCAGAATGACCAAAGTTCAGCAGAAGATATCCGGGTGCTTCCGCTCCGAAGAGGGTGCGAAAATTTTCTGTCGGGTTCGAAGCTATATTTCCACTTGCAAAAAACATGGGATGATGGCAAGCGAAGCATTGCGCATTTTATTTGAAGGCAAGCTTCCCGATTTTTGCTATGAAGATTAGTCAAGCTAAGGAATTACCCTGCTGTTTATTTCGATAAACAGCAGGGAACTATATTTCGAGGCTGAATAGATACGTTATATCTTAAATAATACCCAATTCCACATCCCATATCCAGGACCCTGCCTGAGATATACCGGCTTATATACGGATACAGGAGATACCGCTTAAAAAAGGACAGACAATTTGCTCCTGCTGTTCAGATAACAAAAACAGGTCTTATCGTCCTGTAAAACGATCCGATCCTCTGTCAAATAAAACATGTATTGGTATCTGTCTGAGATTTCCGGAATTTGAAATCTTTTGCGGGGTGAATAACCAAAATCACGCCTTGCTTCGGAAGAATCAAACACCAGATCCTCGTTCATCCGTTTTACCATGGCCATGGTCCAGTTGCGGTACCGGGGAACCATCCGCACCCCGTTCAGTGCGACCCGGAACATCCACTCGGGGAGACACGGCATCACCGGCCTGCGGCCAAGCCCCTCAAACACCCGGGCCACCATGTCCCGCTAGGTCAGAATTTCTCCTCCGGGAAGGTTGTAGGATCGATTGGCCACATGGACGGCATCCAGAGCTGCCAGGCAGGCAGCCGCCACATCCTGGGCATGCACGGGTTGACGTTTTCCCAAAGATTTGCCCATCAGCGGAAAAAATCCCAGCCGGTTCACAATCGCGACAATCTCTGAAATATTTCTATCATTGCCACCCCCATAGATCAGCGTGGGCCGCAAAACGATCCAGTCCACTTTCCGGGCTTTCCCCCAGGTACAAAGGAATGATTCTCCCCGGAGCAGTTCACGGACCACTTCCCGTTCACTCGGATCTGTTGAATCCTGCTTCACCAGACAACTGGTGGAGGAAAGCGCCACCTCCGGTTAGCGCCATGCGCCTTGATACAGTCGCCATATTCAGGCAATACCCAGACAGGCATCAGACTGATCCAGTGAGAAATAGGTTCACGGACCGGCGTATGGACAGACATCTGTCTCCACTGCATCTAATCGCTGGGCAATGCGATACGCTGCCGTGAAAATGCCGTAACCCTGTGGCCTGATTCAGCCAGCAGGGTCATTAAAGCCGTGCCCACCTGACCGGACCACCCAGAACACCGATATGGGTCTTATTCATGCCCGGACCGCCTCCATCGACCAATCGTCTGGTGGTAAAGCGCCACCAGCCCGAACCGGATCCAGACACTGCCTTTTACCAACCACATCAACACGCCGGGATACTGGTGCCGGAAAAATTTGTTGTAAAACCGCAGCATCCCCTTGTGTTTGTACAATTCCACGGCAATGGGCCGGGAGGTGCTGCAATGACCCTGGTGATGGATGACCTCGGCCTGGGGGACAAACAAAATTTTCCACCCTTTCCGGCGGAACCGCATGCACCAGTCCAGGTCTTCGCAATGCATGAAATAATGATCATCCAACGGGCCGACATCCTCCAGCGCCTTTCGGGTCACCAGCATGAACGCTCCGGAAATCGCCTCTATCGCCACAGGATGATCCGGCAGCGGAGCGGTATTCATGGAAATACCTTGAAACCGGGGATGTCCGGGAAATGCCTTGTCCAAATGTGAAACACGCACCAGAGACCGCCAGGGCGTGGGCACCTGCCTCCGGCATCCGGCCTGTTCGCTGCCGTCTGAGTTGCGCAGCAGACACCCGGACATGCCGGCATCCGGATTTTCATCCAACACCTGTGCAACGGTTTCAATGGTATCGGTTTTCAATACACAATCCGGATTCAACAGCAGGACAAAGTTTCCTTTTGCCTTTTCAAGCAACCGGTTGACACCGGCGGCAAAACCAATGTTTTCTGAATGCCGGAACAAAGCAAAGCGCGATTCACCGGCAAATGCTTTTTCCAGTGAATCAGGACTGCCATCTACAGATGCATTGTCCCACACCAGCACTTCCACATTCATGCCGGACCTCAGGACTGCTTTAACACAGTCCAAAACCAGTTCTCCGCCATTATAGTTGACAATTAAAACGGAACACATACGAACCGGGTCTGTTTTTGTCAGAACCACCTTATTTTGTCTCATTATTTTTGGGCCATGGGATTACACTGTGATCTAAAACTCTGTAAATTTCTTTTTGTGAAACCTGTTTTGTCCTTTGAATATTTTTTCGCTTCTGCCACATATGCGCCAGCCCGAAAACCGCATCTTTTTTTGCTTTTAAAATGACCCGGGCCTGCCCTTTGCCTGAATACCAGAAAACAGCCGCCAGATTTGTCACCAGATGGAGCGGCAAAAAGATCCAGAAAAGCGCTTCAGGCATATTTTTAACAAAAGTCCAGACAAGATTGCGGTGCCCGTGGTAAACAGCAAAATCACTTTGCTGGCCCCCGGAAGTGGCAGACCCCATATGCCGGACAACGGCATCCGGCACCTGCAGGCAGTGATGCCCTGAAAGGCGCAGACGAAACCCCAGGTCCACATCTTCCAGATAACAGAAAAAATCTTCATCAAACCCGCCTGCCCGGCAAAGCACCTCGGTTTTGTACATGGCAGCGGCCGCACAGGGAGAAAAGACCTCCCACGGAAAATGTGCCGCTCTGAATTCAAATCCATACCCTGCCCGCCAGACAATCCCGCTGACATGGTACTGATCTCCGTCACCGTCAAGCACTTCAGGGTTACCCGATGACACCAATCGGCTGCCGAACATGGCGCATTCCGGATACGCAGATGCAGCAGCCAGCATTTTTTCCAGCCAGTCGGGGTCGGGAAAGGCGTCCGGATTCAGCAAGACCACCAGCGGGGTGGTGCACCGGGCCAACGCCTGGTTGTTAGCCCCGGCAAAACCGATGTTCCGGGTCTGCCGGATCGCGGTCACATGCAAGGGGAACGCTGCCATGTCTTCAAATCCGTCAGTGCTGGCATTGTCCACCACAAAAACCTGATCCGGCAGAACCGTCTGCACAGCAAGGTGTTCAAGGCATTTTATCAGCAGGCGGGTGCTGTTGTAATTTACTATGATGATACTGACAGACATCTCAATCGCTGGGTTCCTTATCCGAGTTAGATATCGGGTTATTAAATTTGGGCCAGTTCAATCTGGGCGTTGGTATAATCTTCAGGCACACCAATGTCTATAAAATGCCCATTGGTGACATAAATTTCAAACTGCTGCCTGGTAACCGCTTTCATCAAAAAATCATTTTCCAGGGAAAAAGGGACATCCATGGAAAAACCATTCAGAATATCACACGGAAACACATAGCATCCGGCATTGATCAAACCCGGGCCGGCCATGCCTTTTTCGGCAAACCCTGCCACATAATCGCCGGAAACATCCAAGCGCCCATACCGTGCCGTATCTGGAACCTCACGTGCCACGATAATCGGTGATCGGTTTTGGTGCCACTGTTGTTCCACTTTCTGCACATCCAGATCAAGGTAGGTATCCCCATTAAAAATAAAGACATGGTCCGTTTTACAGCGGTTCATTGCCCGGCGAAGGGCTCCGCCGGTTCCCAAAGGCGTCTTTTCAATTTCGTAAACCAGTTCCATGCCTGCAAACTTGCCGCCAAAATATGACACCACCTTGTCTGCTTTATATCCCAGTGAAAGTACCACCCGTTGCACGCCTTTGCGGGACAACAAAGTCATCAGTATCTCCAGAAAAGGCCGTTCTCCGATTGGGGCCATGGGTTTTGGCAGATCCGGCACTATCTGCTGCAGCCGGGTACCGAATCCGCCTGCCAGAACAATCGCTTCCATTAACCCGCCTCCTTAGGTTTACCTGGCACTTGTTCAAACATCAGGTTGTGATATTTTTCCAACAGACGTCCCATATGCCTGGCGGCGGAAACACTGAGATGATGCCGGTCATATGTGAACAGTTTATCATCGAAAATCAATGGACAATCATTGATATCATCGCCCCGGCAAAACAGTTTTTTCTTGCTGATAAAGATAAAATCAAGCTTTGTCGCCAATGCTTCCAGTTCATCATCAAAAGCCAGGCTGTGCCAATCCAGATTCCTGCTGTATACATGATCCATCTGTGTACTCCCATGCCGGACGATCATATCCGGCACGTCTTCATTGAAGAACAGATAATTTCCAAACACCACGATGGGCGCACTGGTTTTGGTTCTGATCTGCTGGATGGTGTGTGCTAGATGTTCTGGTTTGTACCAGCTGAACACTGTATTGATGATAATAAGGTCTGCTTTGGATAATTGGTCTCCATACAACAACGATTCATTTCTTTCAATACAGCTGTCACGATTCGGGTGTTTGGCTGTGAGCAATCCAAAATCTTCCCGAACCAAGGGGGGGCATCCGCCTATTCCACTGAACATGTAATGGTGTTGTGGATATTGTATGGCAAGGGCATTGAACGCATCTGCCGCATGACTATCACCGATGATCAACACATTAACCCGCCCCTGCACTGGTTCATCACACACCCCATTGTTTTTTACCAGGCAGCGGTCCCGGTACAAACTAAACCGTGCTTTTTTTTCTGATTCCGCTTCTTTGGCAAACCGGGCCAGGTTATCTGGAAACCTCCATGCAAGACCATCCCCGGTCCAAATCACTGTGGATATAACGACCAGACAAAGGGTCAGTGCGGCAAACAATTTAATGAAGCCAGGTGTAGATATGACCGATTTTGTTGATTCATTTCTAAACCGAAATGGCTGTTCAATGTATTTATACATCACCATGGCGATAATCATTGAAACAGAGCTGATGACCAGCCCTTCTCCCGGGCCGGGCTCCCCGCCATAAATCTGCCGGAAAAACACATATAGCGGCCAGTGGATCAGGTACAGTGAATAAGAAATACGCCCGATACCGACTGCCGCCCGATTGGCCAGCAACGGCACAGCGATCCGGCTGTTTTTACCAAAATGAATCACCATGGCCGTGCCCAGACAAGGGACCAGTGCGGTAATGCCGGGAAACCGCGTGGTTTCTGTAAACCTGAACACGGCAAAAAAGATCAGCATCAACCCGGACAAAACCATCAGATTGTCTATCAATGCCGACATTTTTCGCTCAGGAAGCCATGCGCACATGGCACCCAGGGCAAATTCTCCCATCCGGTAAGGCATCAAATAAAACGCTTCGGACGGATCCCTGCCGATCGCCATCTCCGCCCCGAAAGTACTGACTACGCCGAGCGCCGCCAGTGCCATGACCGCATGCCGGTAGTTTCGCCAGTATCGTACCATCAGAACAACCACCACCGGCCATATCAGGTAGAACTGTTCCTCCACCGACAGGGTCCAGGTGTGCAAAAAGGGCTTTTGGATAGCAGCGGAATCAAAATATCCCGACTGGGTCCAGAAATAAAAATTGGATACTGAAAACACAGAAGCAACCGCACTCTCTCCGATATGCTGCAAATCACCAGGTGATGATATGAAAACGCCGGCTGCCAATGTAATGGCAATGGTAAAAAAATGGGCCGGGAACAATCTTCTGATCCGCCGCACATAAAAATCTGCAAATGAAAACACACCCGCATCTGCACGAACAAAAATATTTTTTGTTATCAGATAGCCACTGATGACTAAAAACACATCCACTCCCACAAACCCACCCGCAAAAAAAGGCGCCCAGTTATGATGGAATGCCAGTACCGAAAGGACTGCCAGGGCTCGTAAGCCTTCAATATCAGGGCGGAATATTGATTGTTCCTGGATTTGTGAGGTTGGTAGGATCATAATAATAGATCTTTGAACAATTAGTTTTCGCCTAAATTGTGCGATTTCATGTTTAAAACTCGACTATATTAAAATATGCCTTTAGATGATTGTAATTGATGTTGGGTGTTGATTTTTTGTGAGGGCATATTGAACACACTGTGATATGATCCCCATCAAAATCAGATTTAAAAAAACCCTCACGTGATTTTATATAGTTAGAAGTATTGAAAACATCTACATTTTTATTTATATCTCCAAATATCGATGTTGGATTTGATAGCGGCTCGAAACAGCAGGGCATAATCCGGCCTTTTGCATCCATTGCCATATTCATATATAACCACAGACAGGTTTCGGATTTTGAATGATCAGTAAAAGTATCATCCATTCTAGAAAACCATGTTGTTTCCCATTGATCATCTATAATCGGATCAAGATTGGATAGTGCATTAACAATTGACCAACGACCAGCACCTACCTTCGTATCAAAAACATCTACACGAACTGGGCATTTATTTGGCTTGGTGATTTTTGGATCATATTTCGAAACATCATAAGGTTCTGCAAAAATTATACGATCGACGCCAAGCTTTTCAGCCAAAATTTTTGCTTGATCCATCTCTGAAATCGTATGGTCAAAAAGCAAATATTGCCAGACAATAACAGGGGTTTGAGATTTAAGTTTCTTTCTTGCCTCAACAAGTTTTTCTATATTCGAGAGAACCAAACCAAAGTTGCCCCCTACACGATATTTTTCATAGGTTGCTGCAGTTGCTCCATCAATTGACATTACAAGATAATCAAGTCCTGACGAGATCAAAGCTTCAGCATCGAAATTTACCGAAAGATTAGTTGAAACCGATGTTCGCATAAGAAATCTACGTGAATTTTTGATAAACTGTGGAGTGCTCTTATTTAGAAGAGGTTCTCCCCAATTAAAGTACTGAGTATTGATAGCAAAAGGCCCAAACGTAGCAAGCAGTTTATCAAGAGTTTTCTCTTTCAAGGTTCCGTTAATCCAATCGATATTCGACTTTTCAAATTTTCTTTTCCTATGAATGCATCCAGGACATTCCAAAGGGCAAGCGTTTGACGGATCGACAATAAGACCGAAAGGACGAGCGATTAGGAAGCGGTGTCGTCGCAAGTATTGATACCTACTCACTGCAATATTTGAGAGCTTCAATAATATTGCTTTGGCATGTCTTTCAGAAAGACCTTTTTTCCTCATTTGGGGCAAAGATTTACGATTTAGAATATCGATTTGTTTGAGAAATTCATATAATGAGATCTCAGATTCAGCAAGATAGGACAAATATTGCAGTAAATCATTAGCTATATTGCTTGGTAAAATTTTATTCATAAAAATTGATAAAGTTCCTTTTCCACAAAATAAGGATCATTCTTTCTATTATGAAAGAAAGCGAGTATTTCATCAGACATTTATTTGATCTGCATATTTTTCATAATGATCCACAAGTTCACTGAATATTTTTGCATCAGAAGCACCAGGCAATTTATAATATATTTTTTGATAAAAATCATTTGCCACCTTACCTTCTGATGTGCTTAGTTTAAATTGTGATGGTGAATTGCCAACTTTTGAACTATTAACTTTTTGCTGTATCGGCAATAGACAATCTGAGTTAAATTCCTCACCAAGAAAATTAAAACACTTTCGTAATGTCTTTTCGGAATCAGCCACTAATTCTTCATAATTAATACGTAAAACTTTTTCTTTTCCAAGTGCCTGTTCTCCTTTGACCGCATACTCAACACCTTTTTGCCATTTTAAAAAGGCTTCTGCTTCTCTATGATCTAACCCAGCACCACCAGCTTGAGAAAAATTCATTAAAGATCGAGCCACATCACTTGGATTTCTTAACAGATGTATAAAAACGGCTTCAGGAAAAAGTGTTGACAGGCTATACATATAGAATGTGTTTTCAGGGGTTCCATCCACCCAGCGCCTTTTAGGATCGCTGGACGAACGGATCACCTGATAATTTTTTGCAGAAACCAAAACAGGATCTGGACTAAGGTTTCCTTTTTTCTCCATTTCTCTGATTTTCTCATCTGAAAAACCACATTCTTTTCTTGACAATTTACGGATAAATTGGAGACGTGGTTCGCGGGTATTAACAATAAACTGATCTATCGTCCGCCCCAACTCTGCATAGAAATCCTTTTCTGTCCAATCTAATGCTCCCAAATGAGAATATCGCCCATTAATAGAGCCAAAGCGATAAAGTTGCCGCATATGCACACTTAACCGAGCTATCCAGTGTGTTTCGGGCAAAGGCAAGACATTAGGGTGTTGGCCAAGGCACCAAGTCAGAAGGCTTGTTCCTGATCTTGGTGAACCGACAATAAAAATGGGTTTGTTTTCTGATTGCATATTATTTCTCATAATTAAATGATGGGCGACTATTATAATCTCAACTTTCGGTGGTAAAAAATGAGCAGGGTTAGACTTATAACCACTTGGATTTGCAATAAAAAATTGACGAATTCCGCTTTGTATGATATGTTTTGTTTACCCATAAACTAACACAACATACAAA
>Ga0265295_1009172_pt1 | contig 10690 bp, 8 predicted proteins | sample Munlansysbiofilm_FD_192503 | JGI IMG/M metagenome (GOLD analysis project Ga0265295, IMG submission 192503) | Leachate microbial communities from a municipal landfill in Southern Ontario, Canada - Methane capture system biofilm | ecosystem: Engineered > Solid waste > Landfill > Unclassified ... | reverse complement strand
TATTTCTAACTTTTGTGGTTATTGCAGGGTTGGGTATTCTTATCTATTCTCAAGCTAATTGATTTACCGAGTCTCTCCCAAAATTAGTGGATCGATTTACCGAGATTATCAATCAAACCATGGTGTGGATTTCGGGTCATTTTAATTTAAGCAACAAGGAGATAACTGCCTGGATTACAGAGACCAAAAACGAACTCATTGGTTCACTGGAAATTGGGAAAACCATCTCCAATATTAGTAGTGTTTTGGTTTTTTATTCTTAATTCCGGTCTATATATTTATGTTACTGTATTACCAATCACTGTTAATTGAGTTTCTTCACCGTCTATTTGGTAAAGATCACCGCAGTAAGGTCAGCACAGTGATAAATTTAACAAAGACACTTATTCAGCACTATTTAGTAGGATTACTTATTCAGGTGGCTATAATTGCTACATTGTATTCGGTGGGACTCTTGATGTTGGGAATAGAATATGCCATAATTCTTGGCGTAATGGGAGCTTTCCTAAATCTTATTCCTTATATAGGTTCCATTTTTGCCGCATTAATGCCTATGGTTATCGCCGTTGTGACAAAAACATCACCCTGGTTTGCGTTGTTGGTTTTGGCTCTCTATCTAATAACTCAATTTATTGACAATAATTTTATCACACCGAAAATAGTTGGCTCAAAAGTAAAACTCAACGCCTTGGCTTCTATCGTTGCTGTAATTGGATTTGCCGCCTTGTGGGGCATTCAGGGGATGATTATAGCCATTCCCCTTACTGCCATTGCCAAACTGATATTTGATCATATCACACCTTTAAAACCGTGGGGATTTTTATTGGGCGACACTTTGCCTTCAGTATCAATTATTGATCCCTTGCTTAAAAAACTAATTCGAAAGTAGTTTGCTGTTGAATGTGTGAATGTTGTAAAGAATTACTAAAACGGTGTAAAATTATTCACGACTCCATCGCTTATCTTTATATAGTGTAAATTTTGGTGGGGATACCAGGATCGTTTCCTAAAAGTGATTTTGGAAATTGAATCAGAATTTTAAAGTCATAATCATGAAAATACTTGCCCCGGTAGTAAAAATCAAAGGGTTTGCAACGCAGCAATCCAGACGACTGAGTGAAAAAACACTGGAGAAAAATCAAATTGCAAGTGTTTTCTTTGCCGAAGTTGCTTCGGCTTTTCTGTTCATTACAGTGCTCATAAGAGAGACGTTTTCCCGTGATTTTGAAGTAAAGGAATTTTTTCGTCAATGTTTTCAAGTTGGCTATAAATCATTACCCTTAATTTCAGTAACTGGAGCCATTATGGGGTTAGTGCTAACAATTCAATCGCGACCGCCATTGGTTGACTTTGGTGCAGTTTCATTGCTTCCGGGAATGGTGTCCATATCGCTTATTAGAGAAATTGGACCTGTAATTACTGCTCTGATTTGTGCCGGAAAAATTGGTTCAGGCATGGGTGCAGAACTAGGATCCATGAAAGTAACCGAACAAATTGAGGCCATGGAAGTATCTTCCATCAATCCAATGCGTTTTTTAGTTGTTACTCGGGTAGCCGCAGCAACGTTCATGATTCCCATACTTGTATTATATGCCGACACGCTTGGTATTCTAGGAAGTTGGGCAGGAGCTAATATTAAAGGGAGCGTAAGTTTTGTCTTGTTTTTTTCACAGGCATTTAGTTCGATCGATTTTATGGATTTTCTACCTGCTGTAATAAAAACGTTCTTTTTTGGAGCCGTAATCGGATTGGTTGGATGCTATAAGGGTTACAATGCAGGGCGGGGTACTGCAAGCGTTGGCATTGCTGCTAACTCGGCGGTTGTGTTGGCTTCGTTTCTAGTAATTGTAATCGATTTAATTGCCGTTCAAATATCAGATATGTTAACATTATGAATTTAGTACAAACAGATTTACGTTCCCATTCTCCGTATTCGCCCATTGAATGCGAAGCAGTAATTGAGATCTCCAATCTCTTTAAATCATTCGATAATCAGGGTGTTTTAAAAGATGTTTCTCTAAAACTTTATGATGGTGAAAACCTAGTGGTTCTTGGTAAATCAGGAAGTGGTAAATCGGTATTAATAAAATGTATCGTAGGGTTATTAAAGCCTGATAGCGGAATAATCAACGTTTTTGGGCAAGATATTACTTCGTTACATCGAAAAGAGGTAGATGAGTTAAGAAAGCGGATCGGGTTTTTATTTCAAAGCGGGGCATTATATGATTCAATGACCGTGAAACAAAACTTGGAGTTTCATTTAAAAAGAATCAAAAAGAACCTTTCGAACAAAGAAATTAATGAAAAAATTGAGGAGGTTCTCGAAAATGTAGGATTGCCCGACTCATTGAATAAAATGCCATCGCAACTTTCGGGTGGAATGAGAAAGAGAATTAGCCTAGCGCGAACAATTGTTATTGATCCGGAAATAATGCTCTACGACGAACCCACTACAGGCCTCGACCCTGTAACCTCCGACGAGATTAGTTTGCTTATCAACGAAGTTCAAGAAAAATACAATACCTCGTCCATAATTATTACACATGATATTGCCTGTGCACGCACCAATGCCGACCGTGTGATGATGTTGCTCGACGGTGAAAATTACTTGGAAGGGAGTTTGGAGTTGTTTGAAAATTCGTTCGACCCCAATATTAAACCGTTCTTTAAATAAAAGCAAAAACTAGAAATTATGGACACACATACTGAGAAATTTAAAGTGCGGTTAGGAATGTTTATCATTGGTGGAATAGCGATTTTTGTACTCGCCATTTTTATCATTGGGAAACAGCAAAATTTGTTTAATCCTGTTTTTAAACTTTCTGCGAACTTCTATAATGTGAGCGGTTTACAAGTGGGAAATAATGTGCGGTTTACTGGAATAAACGTTGGAACCGTTGATAATATAAAAATAATTAACGACTCAACCGTTTTGGTGGAAATGTTGATTAAAAAGGATGTTCAACAGTTTGTGAAATCGGATTGTCAGGTGGCTGTTGGCTCCGAAGGTCTCATTGGCGATCGTTTGTTGATAATCTCCCAGGGAAGTCCCACAGCATCCATGGCAATGGATGGACAAAAACTCATGTCGAAAGAACCCGTTGAAACCGATGCTATTATTGCAAGTTTACAAACATCGGCTACCAATGCCGAGGTGATTACGAAACAACTTGCCGAAGTTATGACCAATATTAATAGTGGACGGGGTACATTAGGTAGGTTAATTCAAGATTCAACCATTGCTGAAAATATCGAACAGGCAATTAATAATCTCAAAAAGAGTTCGGAAGGCATCGATGAAACCATTGATCTTACAAAAGAAAATGTGTTTGCCTTTATGACTAGTTTGCAAAAAACGGTTTCTAAAACCGAAGTTGCCTCCAATCAATTGGGCGAAATTATGGTGAAAATTAACAGCGGCGAAGGAACTTTGGGTATGTTAATTCAAGATTCAACAATCGCGGCACACTTATTAGAGACTATTATTTACCTCAAAGAAAGTTCCGAAGGATTGAATGAAAACATGGAAGCGCTCAAACATAATTTCCTATTTAGAGGCTATTTTAGACGTAAGGAAAAAGCAGATAAGAAGTTAAAAATGATGGAGGAGCGAGAAAAATCATCCGAAAAGGAAAAAAAATAAAAGTGAGGAGATGAAAAGAAAAGATGGGTCTCAGAAATGTTATTTTATTCGTTATTATTTTATTTTCCATTGGTAATCGAGCCTATGGACAGGGAATAGTAGCACCTAAAGACTCAACACTTATCTATAAGAAAATAGAGGTGTACAGCAACAAAAGTAAATTTTCCAGATTTATCTATCGCTTGATTTTTAAACCTGTTGACAGTAAAACACCCCGAAAAGTAAAAAAACCTCTAATTCAAAAACCCGATTCCACGTTGGAAGGTAAAATTATTCGGAATATTAATATTGTAACCCTCGATCCTTTTAAAAACTCAATTGCCGATACCATTACCCCATCGGTAAATTTTATCCTCAAAGCCGGAAATCACGTTCACATAAAAAGCCGAGCTCAAACCATTCGTAATTTATTGCTCATTCGCAAAAATCAATCTTTCGATGCCTTGCTAGCAAAGGAATCTGAACGTTTAATTCGCAGTATGCGTTATGTGACCGATGTGCGATTCTATGTTGAAACGGTGCCGGAAAGTCCTGATTCGGTGGATGTGTTTATTCGAGAACTTGACAAATGGAGCCTTATTCCGGGGGGCTCTATCTCCCCGTCGAATGTTACTTCCAAGCTGAAGGATAATAATTTTTTGGGGCTAGGACATGAGTTTCAGAACAAACTTGTATGGAATCATTCAACGGGCAAATATGCGTATCATACCAAATATTTTGTTCCAAATATTCGCAATACATATATTAACTCAACAATGCAATACGGAATCGATGAGGACGGAGATTTCATTAAACGTCTAGCCGTTGATAGACCGTTTTTTTCACCCTTTGCAAAGTGGGCTGCCGGTGTCAATATATCGCAACACCTTCATAATGTATCCGATAGCACGATCAGCAATATGCACTACAAGTACAATCGGCAAGATTATTGGGCTGGAAATTCCTTCCGTATTTTTAAGGGTGATACAGATTATAAACGAACCACGAATTTTATTTTAAGTGCGCGATATGTCCGAACCCATTTTCTTGAGAACCCACTCGCAACGGTTGATACACTTCAGTTTTACACCAACGAAGATTTGTATCTTACGAGTTTAGGGGTCTCATCGCGGTTGTATGTCAAAGATAAATATATTTTCAAATTTGGAGTAACGGAGGATGTTCCTGTAGGAAAAGTCATTAGTTTAACCAGTGGTTATCAGAAGAAAAACGGCTATGGACGTATATATATGGGAGGACAGTTTTCTGCGGGAGGATTTTATTCTTGGGGCTACATGAGTTCCAATTTTGAATATGGAACGTTTTTGAATGCATCAAAATTTGAACAAGGTGTTTTTAGCATTGGCGTAAATTATTTCACGAAATTGATTGAAGTTGGACGATGGAAAATCAGACAATTTGTAAAACCACGGCTTATTATCGGTCTCAATCGTACTGATTATGATAGTTTAACTTTGAATAGCGGATATGGACTCGAGGGATTTAACAGTCCATTACTATCGGGCAATAGTCGGGTTTTGTTCACCTCGCAAACACAACTCTATGCTCCATGGGATTTTATAGGCTTCCATTTTGGACCTTATGTGACCTTTTCGATGGGCGTGCTTGGCAGTGCTGAAAAAGGATTTCAGGCGGGTAAAGTCTATTCGCAAATTGGCGTTGGTGTAATAATAAAGAACGAGAATTTGGTGTTAAATACGTTTCAACTCTCCCTCTCGTTTTATCCCGAAATTCCTGGGAAGGGTTTTAACATGTTTAAAATGAACGCTTTCCACTCTGCTGATTTTGGGTTTCGCGATTTTGAAATTGGAAAACCCACAACGGTTGAGTTCCATTGAAACGGATAGAATCCCGATTTGTTGGAACAGTTTTTAGATCAATTGAGCACTTGTCTTCTAGAGTGCTAATAAATTGTGTCTGCAAGAAAACGCATGTTTTTTTCAAGTGCTTGATAAGAAGGCGTCAAGTGCAAGGCATGCAAAGACTGAAAACAGGAGTTTATTCTTCGTAAATGACTGTTTTGAAGACAAGCATAACGCAGCAATTGGCGTTTTCTTGCAAGTACTAAATACGGAATGTACTCTCAATACGATAATTTGCGTCATGCCATACGTCTTAATTGCACAAACTCTCATTCAGATAAGAACCACCTTGAAAGCGACCCAATTTAACTGATTTTTAATGGGTTGGTGCCTTTTCAAGTTGCATTTGTGTGTTCTCGATTTTTCTTTTTATTGCAGAAACCCACGATATCATTTTCACTAACAAGTCACTTTGTTTTTATAAACAACGGAATATTTCGATTTGTTTTCAAAATACTTGATGCTACATTTATACGAATTATATATATTTGCAATAAGGCATCAATGTCTAAATGAACTGATTCTGAATTCATACTCTCTATTCTCCTCAAAATGAGTTATGTAGAGGTGAGGTATGAAAGAGGTGCAATTTTAAATTGTTTTCATGAGGAGATTTCATTGCCGATAGACCTTTAATTATGAGTACTTGAAAAGCCCGGTCGTGATCTGGGGAGAGAAAATGTGAGTCATCCAGTGACCAAATTGTATCTCCTTTTGCTTATACGAGTTCCAACAAGCCCCCCGATGTTAAAGGCCAAAGAATATAGTAGATTATTTTTTAGGCAAACGAACAAAACAAGTTTTTTATAATCAGTGTGGATGTAAATACCGACGTTCCAAAGGTTAGAGAACCTGTATCCTCGAATAAACTGTATAAGTAGATGTTTCTTTAGCATGGGCATTCTATCGTTGGATCGAAATAGGTATAAGAGTGTTTTCACGAAAATTGTATGCAAATGAAAAATCATTTAAAAGTACCTTTAGGAGTAGCTATGCCCATGTTGTTTAAATACGCATGGTCTAGAATAAAGGATCAGATTAAATCGGTTACCTTTATTATTTTGTACTTGGTTGTTTTTCAGACTTTAATTCTGAAAGTGCCACTGGCCAATGCCCTCAGTACTACTTTTGGTATTGCCTTGGTTATATTTGGGCTTGCGTTTTTCCTCGAAGGACTTATTCTTGGTTTGATGCCGTTGGGCGAACGTGTTGGTATAAAAATGCCTCAACGTGTTGGCATTATAGTTATTGCAGCATTTGGTCTTATTTTAGGATTTGGTGCAACCCTTGCCGAGCCGGCAATTAGTGCCTTACGTATGGCGGGCTCAAGCATCACGGCGTGGGATGCTCCACTGTTATTTATGTTGTTAGAGCCATATTCAAATTGGCTGATTCTCTCCGTTGGCGTTGGTGTAGGGTTTGCTGTTGCCCTCGGAATGTTCCGCTTTTATTACAACTGGTCCATTAAACCTATTATTTATATTATTATTCCTGTTTTGCTCCTATTGTCAATTTATGCATACTATAACGACAGTTTGGCAAAGATTATTGGCCTAGCATGGGATTGCGGAGCAGTAACAACGGGAGCCGTTACAGTACCACTGGTGCTTGCTCTTGGGATTGGCGTTTCGCGTTCTTCGAATAAAGGACAGGGTTCTAGCGGAGGCTTTGGAATTATTTTGTTGGCATCTGCTTTCCCCGTGTTGGCGGTGCTAACTCTCGGCTTTTTTCTAAATACGAAAGCGCCAGCACCCACTGATGAGAAAACTTTCTTTTCCATCGAAAATAGAGAACGTGCTTTAGGGGCATTCGCCAATGAAGAACGACTTCTACAACATGCCTTTACACATGCTAGTGAAGTAGGTCGGAAATCCTTTTTTGGCAATGAAGCATCTTATAATGAGGCTTTACTAACATTAAAAAACAATCCGGAAGCACAAGCCAAATATTTGGGATTAATAACGTTGTCTGATTGGTTTAAATCAAAAGCTTCAGTTTATGAAAGGAATATTATCCATGATGTTAGTAATTCCACCAACGATGTTTCCGAAAGTTCTTTAGGTCAGGTGTTTAAAGATGAAACCATTGGAGGAATTCGGGCAGTTATTCCCCTTTCGCTATTGTTGTTACTTGTTCTTGTTTATTTTCTCAAGGAAAAAATCCGATTTAAAGACGAAGTTGCTACTGGAATCATTTTTACATTGATTGGGATGATCCTCCTAACCACCGGTATTCGATTAGGATTGGCTTCTTTGGGAGGTGAGGTAGGGGGCGAATTGCCTCGGGCGTTTGCCAAGGAGGATAAGTTTATCGATCGAGTAATGATTGATAATTTCGACACTTCGCTCTTGTTTCAAGGGATTGCTCAGGATGGAACAATCAAAACCTATTTTACGATGATTGGAAACGATGATCAACTTACCAATGTGGAATTCAATAATGACAATTATAGTGTTGATAATAAACAGTATGAACATATCCTAACTCAACCACCTTTGTTTGGCAAGCAGCTAACGATTCTTGGTTTAATATTGGTTTTAGTTTTTGCTTTTGGGTTGGGTTTTGGAGCTACTTTAGCTGAACCGGCATTAAAAGCCCTGGGTTTAACGGTTGAAAATCTAACAGTTGGCGCCATTAAACAGAAGCAAATTGTTAACATTGTTTCTCTTGGCGTTGGCATTGGGATAACGCTCGGGTTTTCTCGCATTTTATTTGATTTGCCTCTTATTTGGCTCTTAGTAGTGCCGTATGGATTGCTAATTGTACTTTCAATTTTTAGTGAGGAGGAATATACAGCCATGGCATGGGATAGTGGCGGTGTTACAACTGGGCCAGTTACTGTTCCGCTTGTTTTGGCAATGGGACTCAGTATAGGAGGCGCACTTAATATGGCCGATGGATTTGGTATTTTAGCCTTAGCTTCGGCGTGCCCCATTATTACGGTTTTATTATACGGATTGTATAAAAATGCAAGACAGAAACGTTCAATAGACAATAATTTAAAGGAGGAAAACCATGGATAGCGAAGATATAAAACCAAAAAAAGAAAAAGTATTTTCTCCCTCTCGTACCGTTTGGAGAACACAAATGAACAAAGGTGTTTATACACCACATCGAGTGAGTCGAATAACTTGCATTGTAAATCCATTGCTGGCCGATAAAGTAATCGATTTTCTCAGGAAAATTGAGGTTATGATTTATGATGAGACAGGGAGAGTCGTCAGAGAACATATTACCTCACGTCCATTTGGTTTGGCAGGCGAGGTTAGTAAACTTGAAAGTACCGCCGTTCGAATATTCCGATTTACTGTACCTCGCGAAAATTCAGTTTCAGTTACATCAGTTTTAACAGATATTGCTGAGCTGTATATTCCTGGTCGCGGATCCATTTTTTCTCAAGAGTTGATGGAGTTTTCTAATGAACCGCCCAAATGTAATACAAGTGCCTTAGACGGTTTTTTATCCGACACGTATAATTTTGAACTGCAAAACAAACTATCATATGTTATTTGCGTTCTTTCTGATCCCGGCAGTGGCGACGAAATTGCAAAAATTGCGCTCGATTTAGGGATTTGTGTTCCACTAATAACCTTCGGAACGGGAAATGATATCCGAGATCAGTTGGGACTTATCCGAATAACGATACCCGCCGAAAAGGAGATTGTTCACTTGCTTATGCCTGCACAAGATTCGGAAAGTATAATCAAATTATTGGTCGAGCATGGCCGACTTGATAAACCTGGCAAAGGATTTATTTATCAAACGCCTGTTTCTGTGGGTTTGATTGATACTCGGATGAAAATTGGAAAGCAAAAATATGCTGCCAGCATGGAGCAAATAATTGCCGCCATCGATCAATTAAAATCAGATACAACTTGGCGGAAGAGATTGGATGCTGATTTGGAAAACTCCAAAATAGGGAAGTCGATGTTGCCCCACGATAATTGCGAAGTATCTATTGTATCCGAAGAGGATAGAATCGATGTTTTGCGAGAAACCTGCCTTGAAATCGGGGCTTCGGGTGCCATAACATCTAAAGTAGTACCTATTACAAATAAGGAGGGAGTGGTTAAAACCATGATCCGTAGTGCCATCAGTGTTCCCGCTCATATGACCGACAATGTTGTTGATAAGTTGCTTGATGTCAGCACTATAAAAAAAGAGGATATCGATAGAATACAGGTTTTGGATTCTCCTGCAGCCTATGTTCGATCGTTATAAATGTACATGAATTATGCGTTTGACGTATCATGGATTTGTCAAACGCATTTTTTTGAAATTTTGCCAATAAAATAGTAGGAAACAGGGACGATTTTACCACGTTTTATATGGGTTTGTTGATAAGTTTGAGTTGTAATACTTTGTTTCTGCAGTTACTTCTTTGTCTATCCAGTTCGGTTTTGTGAAATGTTCATCTTCGCTTAATAATTCGATTTCAGCAACAATAAGTCCAGTGTTTTCACATAAGAATTCGTCAACTTCCCATGTTTTATTGTCGAAATGTATTTTGTATCTAATTTTCGACAGTTCAGAAACTGCAAATTGATCGAGCAACTCCTTTGCATCGCCTATTGGGATCTCATATTCATATTCGGGTCGTGTGGCTCCTATGGTAGCTCCTTTTATGGTTAAAAAGCCCTTTTCGTTTGTTTGCCTAACTCGAATTGTTTTATCCGGATCGGTTAATAAATAGCCTTGTCGATAGGGATGACCCATTGGTTTTTCAAGAGTTTTCCAAATATCATGGTTCACCAAAAATTTTCTTTCGATCTCTTTTGCCATAGTATGGTTTGTTTGTTTTATAGGAAAACAATAATTCTTATCGAGAACTATATAAAGACTTCGATCTCTTTTCGTTGGCTGGCTATAATCTCCAAGTTTTTTATAAAAGCAATAAATTCTTCATTCCGAATCGCTCTTGAACCCGTTGGGCATACATTGATGCAACTACCACAACCGATACACAAATCACCATCGGTTAATCGAAAGTTGCTTTCATTAATTGCGTTAACCGGACAATTTTCTGCACATAACCCGCACAATATACATTTTTCGTCGCCTGTGGGGACTTGGTGTGTTTTTAACGGATTATAAGGATAATTCCCTTTCACGTATAGTTCTGGTAATGAATTAATAGAGTTTGTTTTATTAATCTTATACTTCAATTTATTTATGTAATCAAATA
>Ga0265295_1009170_pt1 | contig 10694 bp, 9 predicted proteins | sample Munlansysbiofilm_FD_192503 | JGI IMG/M metagenome (GOLD analysis project Ga0265295, IMG submission 192503) | Leachate microbial communities from a municipal landfill in Southern Ontario, Canada - Methane capture system biofilm | ecosystem: Engineered > Solid waste > Landfill > Unclassified ... | reverse complement strand
CTCAGTTTCTCAGTTGAACATCGAATTAATTGATTCGTTACTATATATTCTTTTGATTGTCTCAGCCATTATAACAGAAGCTGTAAGAACTGTTATTTTTGGATGTTGTTGTTTTAGTGGTATAGTATCTGATATTACAAGCTCATCTAAAGCATCACTATTTAGTCTCTCATACGCTGCACCACTCAAAACTCCATGAGTACAACATGCCATTACAGATGTCGCCCCTCGTTGTTTCAAAATCTCAGCAGCTTTTACCAAAGTCCCTGCTGTATCTACCATATCATCAAGCATAATTACATCTTTGCCTGTTACATCACCTATTATATTCATCACTTCGCATTGATTTGCTTTTTCTCTTTTTTTATCTACTATTACAAGATCAAGCCCTAGCTTTTCTGCATAGCTTCTAGCTCTTGCTACACCACCAATATCTGGACTCGCAATAATAGGATTTTTAAGATTTTTTGCCTTAATATACTCAATAAAAAGCATACTTCCAAGTAAATGATCCACAGGAATTGAGAAAAATCCTTGTATTTGAGCAGCATGTAAATCTATCGTAATAACTCTATCAACACCAGCCGTTTCAAGCATATCAGCCACAAGTTTTGCAGTAATTGGAACTCTAGGAGCTGCTTTTCTATCTTGTCTAGCATAGCCAAAATATGGAATTACAGCGTTTATTGTCCCTGCACTACTTCTTTTGAAAGCATCTACTATGATAAGAAGCTCCATAAGATTGTCATTTGCTGGTGAACAAGTTGGTTGGATAATAAATATATCATCACCTCTTACGCTTTTTGAAATATTGACATTTATCTCACCATCACTAAATCGACTCACCTGAACTTCAGCTAGTTCTTTACCAAGATAACTAGCCACCTTTTTTGCAAATTCTGGGTTTGCAGTACCACTTACTAATTCATATCTATCCACTATCTATCCTTTTTATCGGAAATTTTAAACTTGAAATTTTCACGGATTATATCAAAATGGTACTTAAGTTGTGTTTAGGTTGTAGGTTGTAGGTGGTAGAGGGTAGGTGGTAGGTTGTAGGTTGTAGAGTTTGGAACGCCAAATTTATTCGGTATATAATAAAATGTACGAAGCACTCAACAATTATTAATTATTAGTTATTAATTGTTAGTTGTTAAGATTTCCCCCGACCCCACAACCTTATCACCCATATAAAATACTCCATATTGCCCCACAGCTACGCCGTAAACTGGCTCTTGTAGAGTTACTTCCGCTTTAGAGTCTTTTATCACTACGAGACACGGCACTCCGCTACTTCTATATCTTAGCTTCACTACAGCGTCAAATTCCAAATCATTTATAAACATATTAAGACTACTCAAAACTACACTATTTACTGCTAGTTGGTCTTTTGTTCCTACTATTATAGTATTGTCTTCTGGGTTGGTTGATAGTACAAAATGTGGGTCATGAGCACCGTGGACGCTAAAACCTCTTCTTTTGCCTATAGTGTAGTGCATATAACCTTTGTGTTTGCCTACTACTTTGCCCTCTTTTATCACATCACCTTCTATATCTGTATTATAATATTGACTTAAAATATCAGTATAAACCGTAGGTACGAAACATATCTCTTGTGATTCCTTCTTTTGAGCTATTGATTTGAAGCTTGGCATTTTTGAAGCCATTTCAACTATCTCTTCTTTTTTGTAGCCACTCATAGGAAATATAAGCATAGGGATTACATCTTTGTTCACTTGAGCTAGAAAATAGCTTTGGTCTTTACTCTCATCATCAGCACAATATATAAACTCACCATCAGTTTTGGCATAGTGTCCAGTTGCAACATTATCCATTCCCAAACTCTTAGCAAAATCCACCATTGCACCGAATTTTATAAGACGATTACACATTACACAAGGATTTGGAGTGATACCATCACGATAGCTTTGGACGAAATAGTCATAAACTTGTTTTTTGAAAGTATCTTCAATATCCAATATATGGTATTTGATACCAAGGAAATTAGCCACCTTAGCCACAGCTTCAAGGTTGTTTTTATGATAATCATCACTAACACTATGAAGTTTCATATAAACACCCTCTACCTCATACCCCATTTTTTGGAGCATCATAGCACTCATACTAGAATCCACACCACCACTTAGACCGACTAAAACCTTCGGTTTAGATGGTAGATGGTAGATGGTAGATGGTAGATGGAAACTTTTTTTACTTAATGATTGTTTTAAAGACACCAAACCAAGAGGTATCATCACACTCTCTCTTTTTTTGTATTCAGGATGAGGAAGTGTCAAGTTTTTGGATTTTACCGTTTTGTTTTTGTATGTGATTATATCTATATCTATAGTTCGTGGAGCATTTTTGAACTCATTTTTACGATGAAACCTACGCTCTAGTCTTTGTGTATATTTCAAAAGCTCATTGGGGCTTAAATGTGTATCTATAACCACCACGGCATTATAAAAATCATCTTGATCCACATACCCAAAAGGTGGATTTTGAAGGATTGGAGAAGTAGCTATCAGCTTGATTTGAGTATTTTGTTTTAGCATCATATATAGCATATCAAATCTCTTTTTGACATCGCCTACATTACCACCAATTCCTAGCACTATATATTTTGAAATATCTTTTACTCTTGCATTATTAGGAAAGTTATCTGTATAAAAAAGTGTTAAATCTTTAGTTAATTGTTTTTTCATAGGGGTATTATATCAAAAGTTTATTTATTGATACATTTGTCTATAATCTTAGTCCGTACTCTACTTAATTAAAAATCATCTTGACATCTAGTTTTTTTATTGCTATTATGCAACATTATAAAAAATTGCAGGTTTTAAAGTAAAGAATATTCGAAAAGGATAGTGTATAATTCTCAAAAATTGAATATAGCATAAAAGAATTTTTTAATGCACATTCAAATGAGAAAAGTGTAAAATATTTAAATAGAACTTCTTATACAAGAGAATAAAAAGGGAAAAATAATCATGGAAAGTATAACTAACTTTTTCAATTTCAATATACTTATCACCCCTTATATTATAGGTTTTATCTATATCACAGGTGCTGTTGTCGTTCCATTTATAGTGATATATTATTTCAAACAATACAAATTGCATATCAACAGTAGCAGATACAGACTTTATCTATTTGTGGCGTTTGTAGTTTTAGAGATATTTTGGAGAATATTTTGTGAATTCTTTATGGTATATTTTAAAATATTTTTGGCATTGCAGTAAAAACAAACAAAGATTTACAAGTTTTGAAGAGAGTTTTGAGGGGATTAACCTCCAAAATAAACAAATCACAAAAGCTGAGTTTAATGATTGTGTTTTTAAATCATACAATTTTAGGGAAACCTTTTTCATACCTTCTGAAACACAAACAAATGCTCGTGCATGATTAGTAAGAAGTTTGCTTCTTTACTTTTATTGACCCAAAAACCTGTAGCTTTGCAGTTGTGTTGATGTTTTATTATATCTTCTTTAAGTGTAAAGCCTACTTTCAGAAATCTTTGCATCACCATAAAAGCCAAAGGCTGATACATCTTTTTTCTTCTAGTATCACCTATCAAAATAGCACAATATTTATTTGGTTTTAGTACCCTAAAAAGTTCTTTTGCTACTATTTCCATCTCATCACAAAATTTATCCAAATCATGAATATTCGATAAATCTTGCGGTATTTGTTTGTCTGAATAGGTTATTATATCAGCATAGGGTGGATGATTTAAAACGAAATCAATACATTCGTCTTTGAGTCTTGATAAATCTCTTGCATCTTGTAAATCTACTTTTATTTTGGGAGTATATTCACTTTCAAATTCAAGGGCTTTTTTTGTAAGTTCTATTGCATTTGGATTTATATCAAGGGCTAGTAAGTTTCTATTTAAAAGCTTACATTCGATAGCAGTCGTCCCACCGCCAATCATAGGTTCAAGCAAACAATCTTTTTCATCGGAATACCGTAAAATCAAATTTCTTACAACTTCAGGAGCCCAATTACCTCTATATTTGCTGTTGTGGGTAGCCCACTTTCCACGACGGGCAAAACTCCACACAGTGGTACATTCTTGTTCAAAGTTTTCTGGATTTATATTTTTCATCAATATCCCTTGCTAGTATTTTTATACAAAGAATATTAACATTTCTAAAACAAAATATTGAAAAACATTGCAATTTGCAATATAATTTTATTTATTACAAATTTCCTCTAGTATGCCATTTTTTAACATTTCAAGATTTATCACATAATCATTATGATTAAAAGTTTCTTCCAAAGGATTTAAAGCTGTATTCCAACCAGTACCATCTGTTATCCATATAAGAGTCAAATTTTGGGCTTTAAGAAAATCATTAAGATATTTATATTCACCAGCAGTTGCTTTAAGTTTTGAACCACCGCCACTATAATAATTGACTTCTATCAGATAAAGCTTATTTTGAACTTTATCCAATAGTGCGAAGTCGAATCTTCTACTATTTTTATCAATTTCAATATCATAATTGAAAAATTGTTTGATTCTTTTTTGTGTAGCTTGATCTATAAAAGTAAAATTTTGATTTTCTAAACAAAAATTCTCAAGATATTTACCTACTAGATTTTCCATCAAAGTACCAGTTCGATTTTTTCTCGCATTTGTATCAAATCCAACTTCAACACCGACACAATAATCAACCAAATTTTTAACTGTTTTATTTTCAAATAAATCTTTTAAGCCTGTTTCTCTAAAAAATATGAGTAACTCAATTTTTATATTTTCATCTATTGCATCATTGAAAACATATCTCTTATTTTCAGGAATTAATGTTTCCATATCTGTAATAATAGGCATACAAGATAATTTATCATCTCTAATAGCTATCAAAATAGGAAGTATCTTGCGTACTTTTGGATACTCTTCTACCAAAGATAAAAACTCTTCTTCAATATTTTCTTTACCTATCAAATAGTTAAGTAAATTTAATTCTTTTTCTATTTTTTTCACATTTGTTTTTACTTTTTCAAAGTCTGTGAAATAATCCCATGTAAAAATCGAGTCTTGGAATGTTGATTTGAGGTTATAAAAATTCCTATTCATCATCTAAATTCCCATAATATTGATATGGCTGTTTACTGGTCAATCTCTTTAAATAACCTTGCTCTTGCTCTATTTTTTTAATAAACCATGCAATTTTATAGGGACTAGCTCCTACTTCTTTTTGAATTTCATTTGCTTTTAAAGAATATTCTTCTTTAATTGTTGCTAAAAGTCCTATGATTTTTTCTTCTTCTTCTGTATATTTTAGAATGTTTGTAATTTTTCTTTTTATTACTGTCAACATTTGTTCATTATGATTAGGACAAAAAGGTATAATCTTTCCATTAGGTAAAGTAAGATCCTTTTTCGTATAAATTTCTTTATCTCCACAAATACCACATTTGTATATATCTTCTTCAATAAAAAAAGAATCATATTTAACAGCAATAGAATCATAAAAGAATCTTGATTGAACAATATCTCTATCTTGTCTTTTCTCTTTTGATGAAGAATAATAGTTTAGTTTATGCTCAAGACATAATCCATAATCTATTGCATAAACATCTACATCAATTTTTACTTCTTTTAATCTATGATTATGTTGTATTTTATGTAACAAATAATTTTCTTCTAATTTTGATAAATAAAATTCTTTACTTGGTAACCAAGTAAAGAAACTTGATTGCTTTTCCCTATTCTTGGATTGTTCTTCTATTGCACGAGAAATAATATCATTCAATAATTCTTTATATTCATTAGCAACAACTCCTTTTTTAATCATTCCATTAAAATATTCATTATATTGTTTTGAGTTTTCTCGTATTGCCTCTTTCGTATGTGATAAGTTTATATAATCACTATTAGTATTTAAAGCTTTCTGTAAAGATTTTTCTAAGATTTTTCCTAATGTTCTACTTACACCCATTGATGCTTTTGTAAGTTCTAACATAATTTCATCAAAATTTTTATCCAAAAATATATCATCTAGTTTGTTTTCTGGTAAAAAATATTTTACCCTTTGCTCTAGTAAACTTTGAATAAAACTACTTAAATGTTCAAATCCTTTTTCAATACTTCCTGCACTAGAAATTATCATATCTAAGTCTAATGAGATTTCGTGTAAATCTCTATCTAATCTTAACTCTCCAAAATTATAATTATCAGCAATAACTCCAATTTTATAATATACATTTATTCTTGAATCAAATAATTTTTTTAATAGTTTAGATAACTTAATTTGTTTAATTTCATTCAATGAAGAATATTCATCTAAAAAAATAAATATTTGGTTAATTTTCGCTTTCTCTTTTATTTTTGCTAATTTGTCATAAAAAATACTTACACTTAATTCTATCGGTTGAACTTGATAATTATTTTTTGATTCTTCTTGATTGTCAATACCCAAGCTAATTTTAGTAGATGTTTGTGTTGCACCAATTCCTATCTTTAAATTATCTTTTTTCAGTTTTTCTAAAGACATATTTCCAACTATATCAACCATTTGACCGTTTATAATTAAATTCTCTATTTCTTTAAAAATATTTTCAACTTCATTTTTGCTATCTGCAAGTAATTCTTGAATCATATTTGGTTTCCAAAAAATATTCACTTGTTCTCTAAATTCTTTAATTAAATCAAGTAAAAAATCTCTTTCAAAATTTTCATCACCATCACTTTTCAATGTATTAATTTTGTTTAAGTCTATATAAATACCTAAATTATTATTTGTTGAAATAAAATCGCTTTTATATTTTTTACCAAAACTCAACATACATTCCAAATATGCCCTGTAAAGTAATGTTGTTTTTCCAGTTCCTCTTCTTCCCACAATAAAGTTATTTTTATTACTTAAAATATTAAACAAATAATTAAATTTATCAATATAAAACTTATTTAGTTCTTTGATATCATTATGATCTTTATACTCTGTTTTTAATAATGTATCAAAAATATCCCTTAGTTTTGTTTTATTTATTTTCATCTTACATTCCTTACCAAAACCTCTTTTATCTTCCCTCGTCCACAACTCTTACTATTTATAAATCTAGCACAATCAACAAAATCTATCATATAGTCTTTATAAAGTTCTTTTATAAAATCAGTATCAGAGTTTGAGTGCATTGCATGGACACCTTTTTTATCCAATTCTTTAAATACTTCAAAAAGTCTTTTTTGCTCATTATCCAAAAATACATCTTCATGATAAGATGTAAAGCTAGATGTTTGATTGAGTGGATAGTAAGGTGGGTCAAAATATACAAAGTCGTTTGAAGTGGCATATTCTAAAGTTTTACTAAAATCAGCTACCTCTATAGTTGCACCTTGCAAAGCAATAGAGCTAAGATTTATAACATTTTCATCATAGATATTTGGATTTTTGTAGCTACCAAGCGGTACATTATGATAGCCTTTGCTATTGACTCTATATAGCCCATTGAAACAAGTTTTATTTAGATATATAAATCTAGCAGCTTTCTCTACAGGATCCAAATCAGCAAAGTTTTCATTTCTATCCATCGCTCTAGTTTCATAATAAAAATCATGTGAATGTTTTTCTTTATAAACTTTTAGTAGTTTTAAAAGTTGATTATGTTTTTTTTGTACTATTTTATAAGTGTTGATAAGTTCTTTGTTTTTATCAAATAAATATACCTTTTTGTTATCAAGCAATCCTAGTCTTTTTAATTCAAAAAACAATGCTCCACCACCCACAAAAGGCTCAAAATAGTTATTAAAATTTTCAGGCACCCTTGATAGTAGTTCTGGCAATAAAGATCTTTTACCGCCAACCCATTTGATAAAAGGTTGAAATTTTAAAGTTGCCAAAGTTTGTGGATAAGTCAATACATTCTCCATTTTTATATATTTTTGGATCTTACAACATAAAAACTTAATTTTCACAATATAATAAAAATATTTATTAAATCGCCTCAGCGATACCGAAATTATTAACTATTAATTATTAGCTATTAGTTAATGTAGATGATTGACTCTCGTCAATCATCTACATCACTTCCGCTCTCCCACCCTTCATCACCACCATATCCTCTATCCTTACACCCATATCCCCATCAAGATAAATCCCTGGTTCTATGGTAAATACCATATTTTCTTCTATGATTACATCGCTTTTTGCACTAATTGTCGGGTATTCATGGATGTCTAGCCCTACTCCGTGTCCTGTGCTGTGTACGAAATATTTTCCATATCCTGCATTTTCTATCACACTTCTTGCAAGGGCATCTATCTCACTAGCTTTCATCCCTACTCTAGCGTTTTCTATCGCATTTCTTTGGGCTTTTAGGACTATATCGTATATCTTTTGCCAAGTTGGGTTTGTGAACCTTTGTTCTCTATTTTCTATATCCAAGCCATCACCAAAGCTAAGTGTCACCGTCCTATCACTACAATATCTTTTGTATTTAAGCCCAGCATCAATTAAGAGCAAATCATCTTTTTGTAAGATTTTGTTTGTAGGGAGTGCGTGGGGTTTGGCTGCGTTTTCGTTGATGGCTGTTATTGGGTCGAAGCTTAGGTCATATTCCCCTTTGAAGCTCATAGACTCTTTTGCTTTATAATGTATCTCTTTTTCGCTCAAATTTGCCGAACTTTTCAAAACCTCTCCAAGAGCCACAAATCCCTCTCGTCCAAGCTTTACAGCCTCTTTTAAGATAGCTATCTCTTCATCTCTTTTGATAATACGCATCTGTTTTGAAAACTCTTTTTTTGGAGTTAGCTCTATATTTAGCTTTTTATTCAAAGCTATAAAATCTGCATAAGTCAAATCAGTTGGATTAAAAAAAAGCTTATTTAGTTTACTTTTTCTTATAATTTCTCTTGCACTTTTGTGTAAATCTCTAGCTTCTATGACCTCTATGCTTTTCTTGACACACTCTTTTGCTTCACTTGAATATCTTGGATCAGTGATAAAAAACCCCTCACTTCCAAGTCTCAAAAACAAAACATTATCACAGCTAAATCCACTTTCAAAATATACAGCATTTTCATCTTTTAATATGTAATTTTTCATAAAAGGCTCTTTAATATAAATTTATGTATAATACTAGCTAATTTTTAATAAGAGAAATACAAAGAAAAGGAAATAAATCTATGAAAATAGCAGTAATTCAAGGACCAAATCTAAATATGTTGGGTGTTAGAGAACAACATATCTATGGTGGTATGACTTTAGATCAAATCCACGCACAACTTAAAGCTACAGCAGACCAAAGCGGTATCGAACTAGAATTTTTTCAAAGCAACCTAGAGGGTGAAATAGTAGATAAAATCCAAGAGTGTTTGGGTACAGTTCATGGTATTATCATCAATCCAGCAGCTTATACACATACAAGTATCGCTATCAGAGATGCACTAAGTGCGGTAAATCTTCCAACAGTTGAAGTACATATTAGCAATCTTTATAAAAGAGAAGATTTCAGACAAAAATCACTTACAGCAGCTAGTTCAACAGGTATAATTTCAGGTTTTGGACCATTTGGTTATCACCTTGGTCTTATAGCTTTGATGCAAGTTCTAAACGAAATCAAAACATACCAAGAGGCACAAGCTCAAGGCGAAACACAAGAATAATATATGAAAATATTAAGAGCTTCATGGATTGTTACATGTGATGAGTACTTTAGTATTATAGAAGATGGGTGCGTAGTATTTGATACTAATATTATAGATTATGGTGAGTTTGAGGATATTGTACAAAAATATCCAAATTCTCCTATCATAGAAACCGCACCAAATTCCATAATACTCCCAGGGCTTATAAATCCACATGTACATCTTGAATTTAGTGCCAATAAAACTACTTTGAAATATGGCAATTTTATGACATGGCTTGGAAGTGTGATAGAACATCGAGCTGATTTGATAGAAAAAGCCGATACTGCTTTGATTGATACTGAGATTAAAAATATTTTACAAACAGGCACTACTACTTTGGGTGCAGTGAGTAGCTATGGTTTTGATATGCAAAGCTGTATTGATACTCCTTTGAATGTAGTCTATTTTAGTGAGATAATAGGTAGTAATTCTGGTATGATAGATGCACTTTTTGCAGATTTTCAAGCAAGACTTTCAAATGCCTTACATCACAAAAGTGACAATTTCATCCCAGCTATTGCCATCCATTCACCTTATTCGGTACATCCATTTTTGATAAGAGAGACTCTATCTCTTGCAAAAGAAAAAAACTTAAGTGTAACAGCCCATTTTTTGGAAAGCATAGAAGAAAAAGAGTGGTTGGAGAGTTCTAGTGGTGGTATGTTGGAGTTTTTTAAGAACTTTTTGAATCAAACACAAAGTATTACAAAAGCAGAAGAGTTTTTAAAGCAATTCAAAGGGCTTAAAAACCTAAGTTTCACCCACTGTTGTCTTGCGAATAATGAAGAATTAGAGCTAATTGATGAATTAAATGGTACAATCATTCATTGCCCTACTTCAAATAGGTTTTTGACAAACAATACAATTGATTATGATAATTTAAAATTCAGAACATTTGCATTAGGTACTGATGGACTTAGTTCTAATTATTCATTATCACTTTGGGAAGAGATGAGAAATGCTTTATTTATACATCAACATCAAAATATCACAGAACTCTCAACAAAACTTCTAAAAGCATCTACAAGTGGTGGTGCAAAAGCTCTTGGTATAGATA
>Ga0265295_1009169_pt1 | contig 10694 bp, 9 predicted proteins | sample Munlansysbiofilm_FD_192503 | JGI IMG/M metagenome (GOLD analysis project Ga0265295, IMG submission 192503) | Leachate microbial communities from a municipal landfill in Southern Ontario, Canada - Methane capture system biofilm | ecosystem: Engineered > Solid waste > Landfill > Unclassified ... | reverse complement strand
AGATGGGATGGGACAAATGCTATATACTGGCTTCAACAGCACTTTTCTAAGCAGCCTGATCATATATGTATTCATAGCCTTTGCGATGTCAGTTGCAGATCTGATCATTCTGCAAAAAGAGGTCAAACGCCTGAAAGCGGAGTCTGATTCTCCTCATGATTGAAGACCGTGATTACTTTGTAGTTGACCCCATTGAGGGCTGCTACCTGAATGATATCTTTGATGAAGCAAAACCGATATATGTGGAGATTGGCTCTGGCAAGGGGGAGTTCATCTCGCGATATCCTCAAAGCCATACAAACTGGAATTTCATCGGCATGGAAATGAGCGAGAAGCGTATCCGTAATTGCCTGAAGAAACTCTCCGTCGAACAGAATCCTAATGTCCGTCTGGTGCGCAAATTTGTGGATGCCTCCATCAAGAATCTCTTCCGTCCCCAAAGTGTGAGCGGAGTTTACATCCAGCATCCAGACCCCTGGCCCAAGCGCAGACACCATCGCCGCCGCCTGATTCAACAAGATTTTCTGAACTCCCTGGCTGAAATCATGCTATCTGACGCCACCGTGCAAATCTCAACCGATCATGCAGAATATGCAGCCTGGATTGTTGAAGAGTTTTTGAACAATCCGCATTACCTCTCAATTCAGGATGATCCCATCCAAATGCAACCCAATCTGGATGAACACATCAGCACCTGGTTTGAACTAGAGCAAAAGAAAAGCGGCCACATGCCCCATTTCATGCTGTTTAAACGCATTTAAGGAGTTTATTCATGGATTACAAGTTCAGCAGCAATCCCAAGGTCAATCGCACTTTAACTCAGGTTGTAGAGAATCTCAGCCAATTGGCAGAGGAGCAACTGCGCCATATTGATCAGCTTACGGCGATTGGGAAATCCTTATCCAGTGAGACGGATATCGACAAAATATTCGATCTCATTCTTGATGAAGGGATAGCCTTCACCAAGGCAGATGCCGCAACTATATATAAGGTTTCAGATGATGAGCAATGCCTGGAGTTCGAGATAGTCTATAATGCCGCAATGAATATGCGCAAGGGTGGCTCTAATGGTCCGGTGGGCTGGCCCTCCATCGCCCTGTATGACAAGAACGGCAAGCCAAAAGTATCTCATATCGTAGCATCCGTGTTTCATTCCAAGCAGAGCCTTGCCTTTGACGATGTTTATGAAGCAGAAGGTTATGATATCTCCGGCACCAAGGAATCTGACGCACGCAACGGCTATCGCTGCAAATCCATGATCACCATCCCTTTGATGAATCACGAGGAAGAAGTATTGGGAGTTATGCAGTTTATCAATGCCCTGGACGAAGACGGCAATATCATCTCCTTCACTGATGAACACATGACCATGCTGCAATCGCTGGCATCACAAGCGGCCATCGCCCTTTCCAATCGCAAACTGATCGAAAACCTGGAAAACCTCTTGATGCAATTTATCCGCTCTATTGCCGTAGCCATTGAGCGTAAAAGCAAGTACAGTTCAGATCACATCATGCGCGTAGCCATGCTCACCGAAATGCTTGCCGATAAGATAAATCAAGCCACTGACGGGCATTTTGCCGATGTTCATTTTAGCCCAAACGAACTCAAAGAGATCTCTATGGCAGGCTGGATGCACGATATGGGCAAGATCATCACTCCTGAATTCGTGATGGATAAAAGCCGCAAGCTGGAACGCAATGTGGATGGCATCGAGCTGGTGAAGGAACGCTTTGCCCGCCTGCAACTGCTTATACGCTATCTCAGGATACAAATGCACGAATCTGAACTTCATGACTTTATCCGGGATAAAATTGATCCAGGGCAGACTCCTCAAAGCATTGACTCCTTTCTTGAGGACTCCTTGCAGTTTCTTATGGAGCTGAATGTTGGAGGGGAATTTGTCCCGGATGAAACGATCTCCCGCATGGAGAGCCTGGCCGCAATAGATTTTGAATATGAGGGAAATCGCTATTTCTTGCTGGATGAGCTGGACAAGATGAATCTGAGTATCAGGCGTGGTACTCTGAACCAGGATGAACTGAAGGTTATGCGCAATCATGTGTCCATTACCTGGGAAATGCTTTCGCAGCTTAGCTTCCCCAAGAAATACCAGAATGTAGCCTTTTATGCCTCCACTCACCACGAGACCCTCAATGGCAAGGGCTACCCCAAAGGTCTTGAAGCTCCAAAGCTGCCGCTGCAATCAAGGATGATCGCTATCGTAGATATTTTTGAAGCACTTACGGCTGCTGATCGTCCTTATAAAACGCCAAAGACAATTTCTGAGGCTTTGACCATTATGGCGCGTCTGGTCAAATTTGGAGATCTTGATCGTGATCTGGTGGATTTCTTTATTGATAGCGGACTTTGCATGGAATTTGCCCAAAAACATATGAAGCCAGATCAAATCGATTGCGTGGATGCCACAAACATCAAGAGTATCTACCACCTTGCCTGATATTCCTTTATATCTTGCACCCCTTGCCGGATACACAGATCAGGCCTTTCGCAAACTCTGCAAGGATTGGTCTGTCGATTTCCTGGTCAGTGAAATGGTCTCCGCCGATGGTTTGATCCGCGATTCACGCAAAACCATTGATTTCATTCGCTTTAGTGAATATGAACGCCCCTTCGTGATTCAGTTGTTTGGTTCCGATGCCACGATCATGGCAAAAGCTGCCACTTTTTTGATTGATCTCGCCCCGGATTGGGTGGATATCAATATGGGTTGCCCGGTGAAAAAGGTCGTTAAGCGAGGAGCAGGATCAGCTTTGATGAAAGATCCTGCCAGAGCCAGCGATATAGTGAGAGCGGTAAAAAAGGCACTGGAGGGCAGGATACCCCTCTCTGTCAAGTTTCGCAGCGGCTGGGATTCAGACTCCATCAACTACCTTGATTTTGGGCTTAGAATGCAGGATGCTGGTGCTGATCAGCTTTGCCTGCATCCACGCACCTCCAGACAGATGTTTTCAGGACTAAGCAATTGGGAACATATCCACCTCCTCAAGGAAGCTCTCAGCATCCCTCTGATCGGTAATGGCGATGTGCACAGCCCTGAATCTGCTGCTCAAATGCGTCAGGGCACTGGCTGTGATGGCATTATGATCGGTCGGGGAGCTTTGGGCAAACCCTGGATATTCAAACAAATCAAGGATTTCATTGCCACTGGCGATTATGCTCCCATCACAAAGAATGATCTCTTCAAAACTGCCCTTCAGCATCTTGATTATGCCTTGCAAAACAAACGTGAAGATGTGGTCGTACGGGAAATGCGCTCTCAATTGTGTCACTACAGCAAAGGCCTTCCAGGAGGGGCGGATCTGCGGAATAAGATCAACCATTGTCAAAGCCCAGAGGAGATTCGCGAGCATCTGCATCACTTTTTTGGGCACTCGCTTTAGCTCATTTGTTATTTGATCGGAGCTTCGGAAAGCTCCATTACATACCCGTTTGTTTGTTATCGGAGCTTCGGAAAGCTCCATTACATAATCGTTTGTTTGTTATCGGAGCTTCGGAAAGCTCCGTTACATACCCGTTTGTTTGTTATCGGAGCTTCGGAAAGCTCCGTTACATACCCATTAGTTATCATCACGATGCCGTTACCTTGTGGTCACAAAAGTAACGGCATTGTGACCGCATCGTGACCACAAGCAATGGGCAAGAACAAGGCTGTAATAGAATCAGGACATTACTTTAGAACAAGCTGATCTGTTCGCCATCCAATTGATTATCCAGTTTGCCCACTCCAATGCCAATCAGCCTCACCTTCCGGGTTGCATCCCAATTTGCCACCAATAACTGCTCAGCATATTGATACAGGATTTCACGCTCGTTAGTCATGTTTGGCAAAGAGATACTGCGGCTATTGATCTCAAAATTGTCATATTTCAGCTTCAATACCAGGTTCAATCCCTGCAATTTCTTCATACTCATCCGGGTTGCCAGCTTATCACACAAGCGGCGCAACTGTTGAAGCAGCTCATCTACATCGCCGATATCTTCATAGAAGGTACTTTCACAGGATATTGATTTAGGTTCCCAACTGGTATGCAATTCACGATTATCAATCCCACGTACAACATTGTAATAGAAGAATCCGGCTTTACCAAAATATCTGATCAGTTCCTTCAGGTCACGCTTGAAGAGATCTTCCCCATTATGAATGCCCATCTTCTTCATGCGGGCTGCAGTGACCTTGCCGATGCCGTGGAATTTGCCGATCGGCAAGGCAAACATAATCCTCTGAACATCTTCTGGATTAATCACTGTGAGGCCATCGGGTTTGTGTAAATCAGAACCAATCTTGGCTAAGAACTTGTTGTAAGATACTCCCGCAGAACAGGTAAGCCTGGTTTGCTTTAACACCTCATCCTTGATCCATTGGGCGATTTTGACGGGATCATCTTCTCCCAGCTTGTTCTGGGTAACATCCAGATAGGCTTCATCCAAACTCATCGGCTCCACCTTATCGGTTACGCTGTAGAATATATCACGAATCTGTGCACTCACCTCTTTGTATAAATTGAAGGAGCTATGCACAAAAACCGCGTGAGGACAAAGATTCCAGGCCTGATAAGAACTCATACCGCTATGGATGCCATACTTCCTGGCTTCGTATGAACAGGTGGAAACCACACCCCGGCTGTTTGGCGATCCCCCCACTATCACACACTTACCCTTCAGTGAAGGATTCTCGCGAATCTCAATAGCGGCAAAATAGGCGTCCATGTCAATGTGAATGATCTTCTTCATGTGAGTAAGCCCTGACTACCCAGATCGGTATCTACTCCAATTACTTAGCTCAGTCTGAGTTCCCGGATGATCTCTGCCATGATGCTAATTGCAATTTCATCGGGGCTTTGGCTGCCGATTCTGATTCCGATTGGAGCATGGACACGGGATAGCTCTGCTTCGGTGAAACCTTGATCTTTGAGTTTGGCAAAGGTCTCAGCAACTTTGTGGCGTGAGCCGATCATGCCCAGATAGCGATAAGGCTGCCGGAGACATTGTTGCAATACTTCCTTATCGTGAGTGTGGCCATGAGTCATAATCACGATCCAGCTACTGGGGCCAAAATCCACTGCTTCAGAGATATCGGAATAGTCACTAAGGCATATCTGATGACCATATTCACGGAGTTCCATAGCCAGTGATTCTTCACGATTATCCACAAAATGCACATAGAATCCGCATTGCCTGGCCAACCTGCCCAAAGCTTTCCCACAATGACCGGCTCCGATGATATACAGCTTCTGAGGCATATGCAGCGCTTCGATGAACACTGTAGCCTGTCCTCCGCACATCATACCTGTGGGAGTAAGACTATCCAGAGTCTGGCCGCTGAGATCAAAGCTGATAGTCAGAGCTTGATCAGGAGCAGTTCCCAACACGTAGGCAATGATCTTGTGCTCCAGTTCTCCTCCCCCTAAATTTCCGAAGGGAGCGGTGTGAGCGGGAATCAACATTTTCATCCCCGCATGAGCAGGTGAAGAACCATCGGTAGATATGATAGTAGCTTGCCAGAGGGCTGTGTTATCGTGCAGAAAAGCCAGTAATTGATTGAAATACTGATTGTTATCCATGATGATCTCCAAACATGATCTGATAAATGGCGATTGAGGTGGCAACCGACACATTCAGGGAGTTTTTCCACCCCAATACGGGAAGGTGAATAATGCTATCACATAGAGCCAGAGTGGATTCCGATATACCAAGGGCTTCATTGCCCACCACCAGAGCAAGGGGTAGGGAATAATGAACTTCAAATGCCGAGTGCGAAGGTTCAGCAGTCTCCAGGGCATATATGGTGTAAGCTTTGTTTCTTAATTCATCTATTACTTGCCTGGTATCTTCTACTTTGCGCCACTTGACTTTGCCCATGGTACCCAAAGCGGTTTTTGCCATATTTGGATGGCTGGGGTCGGGAGTGATGCCACAGAGTACCAACTCATTTATTTGCAAGCATTCGCATAGCCTGAATAGAGAACCCACATTGAATACACTCCGCAAGTTATCTGCAATCAAAGTGATCTGAGCAGACCTATGCAAATCCTCCCAGGATACTGCCCTGGCTCCATCACCCGTGCGTAAGGATATCTGATTGTCCTTGTAGCTGGCATCGCCAAAGTACTGTGCCAAAGCGCGAAGGCTACGATAGGGATCGGAGTTCAAACCCTGGATAACAGCAGATAATCTTCCGGGCAGAGCTTCCCGGCATAAACTGCTCAATTCCATGATTGTGCCAAGGACTCGCTGATATTCATCAGGAATATTGAGATTATCTTCCAGGGCTTTAAGCAGCTTGTTCAGGGCTTTGATCTGAGAATCCAGGCTGAAGTTCTGGAACTTTTCCTTGCTGTATGTAGCAATAAACTTCACGGGTAGAATCTCTGAATCATCTGAGCCGCAGAAAGGATGTTCTCAGCTACAAAATCCGGGTGTAGCCGCTCGTGATCCTGGAGTATGAGTTGCATCTCTTCCTGACCATTTCCCGTGAGCAGGAGAATGCTTTTCAAGCCTGCTCTGCTGGCAAAACCTACATCTGAAGCCCGGTCACCTATCATAAAGCTTTGGCCTGGATCAAGTTCAAACTCTCTGCGGGCACGCTTGAACATCCCGATGCCAGGTTTACGGTCTTCATGGTTGATATTGAAGGGTTCTACAAAGCCCTCAATGTGATAGGGCGAGAAGTAAATGGCATCCAGCTTCACACCTTCACCAAGCAGCAGATCACGCATCTTCTGATGCACTTTTCCCAGCTCTTCCAGAGTCAGATAACCCCGGGCAATTCCGCTTTGATTTGTAACAATGATTATCCGGTAACCCAGGCTTTGCATGATGCGAAGAGCCTCACCGGTTTGCGGATACAGATGATAAATTGAGGGATCCTTGATGTAACCGAATTGATCGGGAGAAATTGTGCCATCCCGATCCAGAAAAACAGCGCGATTAATACCTTTTGCTATCACGGGTTTGGAACCTCAGGGCTTCCGGGAACTGCTTGTTGAAGAAGATGATCCGGTAATCCCAATACTCATTACGTTTGGTAAAAGTGATATCCAGTTTCCAGCAATGCAGGTCTCTACTGATGCTAAGTCCCTGGGATATAAGTTGATTTGTTTTGAGATTGTAGTAATTGTTGTAGCTCAGACTGTAGTTTTTGGTCAGATTCAAAAGGGCGTTCAGACGCAGATTCTGGCTGTCTGGATTTAGCAAGGTCTTGGGTGCATAGAGATCATGCACAATACTCAGACTCCAGTTGTTGTTCACTTGTGAAGTCTGGGTGTCATCCTGACTTTGCTGCTGACCAAAGACCTGAAAAGTACGGTTTTGGGGAGCAACAAAGTAGTCATTGTAAGGGGTAGTCCCGCTTAGTGATATGCTGTGAGTGAAGTACTGTTGCTGAATTGCCAGATCATCAAACTGCATTCGGTAAGTATCCTGCGAAAGATTCAATTGGGCAGCATAACCCAATTTGAGAGCATCAAGCTTAAATCCGTTGTTCTGAATCTTGCCAATATCAAAAGTCCCGGGACGGAAAGCAAGCGAGTGACTGAAGTTGCCAAAGCGTTTATCATCTTTGAACAAGTTTGCTGAAATCCTGCTACTCCAGGTAAACAGCTCGTTGAGCTTGCGGACATCACGATCCCTGCCCAGTTTTAACTGCCACTTCTGATCTATGCCCAGATTCAAGTTTGCTTGCTTCTCACCCTGTTTTAGAGAAATGCCGCCAAAGCTGTAATACACCTGGTTATCGCTGAAATCGGGCAGATAGGTGAGACCGATGGAAGGGCTAAGGGTATGGCGGATTGCGCTAATGGGGCCAGTCTCAAAATTGCGGATGCCATAAAGATTAAAACTGCCATTCAGCGAAGCCGAATAGTCATTACCTCTCACCCATTTATGATCTTTTTTGTCCCGATCGTACCAAGCCTCAGAATAATCCATGCTTTGCCTCAGATTCAGCCAACCCCGGTAGTTATAGTTGTTTGTGATTCCCAGCATTTGCTTCAATCCGGCATGGTGCTCCACCACATAGCGGGTGGAATCAGCAGGATCAATCGTGTTTTCCCAGATGTAATCACTGAATGCCGGATCAGACTTGCGAATATTCCCGGTATGATCAAGCCGGGTATTGTAATAGAAGCTCAGATTGCTATACCAGGCATCGCTTTTCCCCTTGAACAACTCATAGAAGGGTCGGCTGGGTAATGACCAACTCATAGTTGGCAGATTCAGATTGGCTGTATCATTGATCAAATCCTGATTATAGACAGCACCAGCATTAAAATAAGTATTACCAATCGGCTTGCGGTATGAGATACTGGATGTAAGCCATTGTGCCAGAGATTCATCTACGAGATCACTGCTCTCGAAGATACGTTTGTTACTTACGAAATCAAGAGATACATCCAGCGAGCTCTTTTCCGGTAGATCGTGATGATGGTTTCCCCGAAGTGACCAGTCAAAGGTGGTTCCGGCGCTGTTGATGTTCTTCTGATAGCTGGCTTTGAGACTGCCACTGTAGTAATACCTGCGGATGTATTCGCTGCGGAAATTGGTCTTCCATCCTGTCTTTTCCTTCAGATCCAAGCCCAGAATCAGATCAGCAAAATCCTTGTAAGGGTAATAATAAGCCAGATCCTTGATATACTTGCCATCAATATTGTTATAGCCAGGCTCCGGGATTAGAAAACCCGGTTGCCGCCCACGCTTGATACTCATCGTAACAAAGGGGAAATAGAAAATGGGTAGATGGTTCACGTAGGCCAGCACATGCTTGCCGACCACTTTGTCCCGTTGATAGATCCGCATTGCTTTTGCCCAGAACCAATAGCTAGGCTCTTCCAGATCACAGGTAGTAAAACTGCCACCATCAATATCATACACATTGGAGCTTATCTTGCGGATTTCGTGTCCATCATAATAACCATTCTCGATAAAGCTCTGACCCTGAGCCAATATCCCAGTCTGACTCCGAACATCATATCGAACATCCGAGCCGATCAGCAGTTGGTCACCATCCTGCAGCAAAGTAGGCCCCCAAGTATTGGCCTGCTCTTTTTTGAGATCAATGAACAAGGAATCTGCCTGAATGTTGGATTGGCCATAATTTATGCTTGTATTGCCATATAGATAGATCTGCTCTTCAGCATAGTATGCGCGAATGCTATCAGCCTCGTAGAACAGGGAATCCAACCTGGATTTGCCGTCTATATCAATCTTCAGGCTATCGGCAAAAAGACTGTCAGATGGAGCAGACGCAGCAGTATTTGGCTCCAATTGAGCACTGATCAGGCTGATAGCCAGGGCAAATAGCAGGATTAGGGAATTCTTTGCTTTCATCTCTATGTGCTTTACTTAAGATTTGGATGGGCATCTTATGTCAAGCAAATCGTGAAAAAACGATTCTGCTCCTCTCTATCATCTTCAGAATGCCAGGTAAACTTCCGCCCCCCTGAAAAAACGTCTTGACCTAAATACGGCCAATTGTAAGAATGAGCATAATGAGAAAATCATAGGAGAACAAGGCGATGAAAGTGTTGAAAACCTATCCGGAAAAGTGCATCTCCTGCCACGTATGCGAGAGCACTTGTTCAAGTCTCTTCTTTAAAGAGGATAATCCGGAGCTTTCCTGCATCCAGATTCACGACGAAACCAACCCACCGGACATGAATGTCTGCAATCAATGTCAGGCCTGCGTAGCGGTTTGTCCCACCTGCGCCATCACCGTAAACAATCAAGGTGTGGTTATGATTTCCCGCAATCTGTGTATCGGCTGCCTTATGTGCGTAGCTGCTTGCCCCACAAATACAATGCGAACAGCTTTTGGCAAACACAATCCCTTCAAATGCATAGCCTGCGGAGCCTGCGTTAAGACATGCCCGGCTGATGCTTTGGCAGTAGTTCAGGAATAAGGAGTCAAGATAATGCAACGAAAAGTTTTAGCAGAGTACAAATACGAACTCAAACCCATAGTACGGGGATACAACAAGCGTACGCTATATGTAAATGTTGGAGACAAGGTAATCAAAGAAAAGCCCGTAACAGATATGATGATCGATAAGTTCGTGGGTGGAAAAGGCTTTGATCTATACCTCATGTGGCATGGCGTGAATGACAACACAAAGTGGAACGATCCGGAAAATGAGATCTGTATCGCCTTTGGCCCGTTGTGTGGCAATACATCCTATCCCGGCAGTGGCAAATCCATCGTGACCACCATCTCCCCCCTAACCGGTATTCCTGTTGATTGTAACGTGGGCGGACACTTTGGCCCCTATACAAAGTTTGCCGGTTTTGATGCTCTGGAGCTTCAGGGCAAAGCTGACGAGGACGTTATAGTATTCATCGATGGTGACAAAGGCATCGTGCAGATCCTCAGCGCCCCAGATAAAGTGATTAACAGCCATATCCTGGCCGAGGAGCTGCACAAAGAATTTGCCGGGTCTGAAGAGCATCTGCAGCATGTTTCCGTGGTTTCATCAGGCTCTGCCTCCGATCACGTTTTGATCACCTGCCTCAATTTTTCCTTTTGGGATAAACGCCGCAAAGTAGCTCGCCTTAAACAAGCCGGACGCGGAGGCACCGGAACAGTGTTTCGGGATAAGAGCATCAAAGCCTTGGTGGTGAAGTATTCCGGACTCTCAGTGGACAAAAATGATCCTGCCGATCTGCCCACATTGCAGAAG
>Ga0265295_1009165_pt1 | contig 10696 bp, 12 predicted proteins | sample Munlansysbiofilm_FD_192503 | JGI IMG/M metagenome (GOLD analysis project Ga0265295, IMG submission 192503) | Leachate microbial communities from a municipal landfill in Southern Ontario, Canada - Methane capture system biofilm | ecosystem: Engineered > Solid waste > Landfill > Unclassified ... | reverse complement strand
CGGGCAGGATAAGCACCATTGTGAACGGCAAGCGGTCTATTACTGCCGATACCGCCTTACGGCTTGGGCTGTTCTTTGGTATGTCACCGGAGACTTGGCTTAACCTGCAAGCAGATTATGACTTGCGGATTGCCAGAGCGCAAACCAGGCTTGATATTGTTCCATGGAAGCTGGCGGCATAAGGGGCTTGCTGATTTTATGGTTGACGTGACCTGTGAAGAGATAGCAGATGCGCTTTCGTTTTTTGAGCAGCCTGCCCTGGGGGATAACAATGAAATTCAACAAAAAGCAGGTACAAATATTGTTGAGCCTGGAGCCGGAGCAGAGAGAGAAGCTGCTGAAAGCCCTGGCAGCAAAAATAGTGATGGATCGCAGGAAGGCGGAAAGGGAAGCAGCAGCCAAACAAAAATTGAAAACAACAATGAAATTCAACAAAAAACAGGTACAAATACTGATGAGCATGGAGCCAGAACAAAGGACAAAGTTTTTGAAAGCCCTGGCAGCAAAAAAAGTGATGAATCGCAGACAAGCGGAGAGAGAAGCAATGGCAGCAACCAGACAAAACCACTCACAGAAGTAGTTTCAAAGTCTGGGGAAATCCAGAACAAGCTATTTGCCACACCTCCCACCATCGGCAAAAAATCACAGCCAGGCACACATACAAACACGTCTGAATTACTGGCTGGCTTTACTGCTGACAATAAAGAGTCTGCCCAGCCGGATATGTTTGCGCAAACGACAGCAGAGCCTACTGCTGAACCAGTTTCAAAAATTGAACAAGAAATACATTCTTTATCCATTGATGAGTTGTCAGACATATTTGATCAGGTGACTGGCACAGGGCAACAGCAAGAGACTGTACGTAAAAAAACTAAATCCGAACAGCACGAAACATATCTACGTAAAAAGCTGGCATTAGCCAAGCATCCTGATGATAAGAAAAAATACCGCCAAACATTACAAAATTATCTGAAGAAGCTGGCAGAACAAAAGCAAAAGGCAGCAGAAACGACCACACCTGTTGATACAACACCAGATGTAAATGTTGCCTACAATGAAGAACGAAACGGTATTGAATTAAGGTTTGCCGCACGACCGGCTAATGATGTGATTGCCAAGGTTAAGGCAGCTGGCTTTAAGTGGAGCGGGAAACAAAAGCTATGGTATGCGAAAAAAACAGATGCCAGACAACAGTTTGCGGACGAATTATCGGGTAAGGGCTTGGCGCAGGGTGAAAATGCACGCTCTTTGTCCAGCATTATTGAAGATGTTGCAGCTCTTGGCGTAAAAGGAGCAGACGAAGCATTAAAAGGCTTGTATGAGCTTTTTGGCGGATCTGCCATTAAAGCCTTCCCTGGTGCTATTGACGAGACTACTTATGCAAAAGCCAAGCCGCACTTTACGGCTGCATTTAATAGTTTTAGTGAGGCAGGTAAGGGGATAAAAGAGTTTTTTAAGGTGATTGCAGACAGATACGGCGTAGGGATAAAGCCTTATTTAATGCGCTTTGTGGAGGATGTGAAAAATAACGATGTAGATATTCAAAGAAGTGACGCAGTGAATGCGAATGACAACAGGGAGGGGGAAGAAAATGCCAATACGCATGTTCAACGGGAAAACAGGGGAGTTCGAGCAGGTGACGACAGTTCCGCTATGGCTAGGAACACAGACAGCAAGCCGAATCAAGATGCTGGAACAAGCACTGAAGGACAAAGCACCAAAGACATACAAACTGCTGAAAGCAAGGGGAACATTAAAGAAGTTTCTGAAGAACAGAGAGGAGGGGATGTACGAGCAGTTTCTGGACGCAGCGGGCAATCAAAAAACAAGGGCGATGCAGCGGGAGTATCCAGATCATCTGTCATACGAGGCAGCACTGCACGAGGCGGATCGGATAGCATGGGCAGAAGCAGTGCAAAACTGGACGGAGTTCAGCGATCCGGAAGAGACCACAGAATCCCCTTGGGAGGATTAAAGCGAGAGGGTTCATGGAAAACTACGGCTAAACGCAACCTTGATATAGTTAAGATAAGTTTGGGCAGGAAGAACTGACTGTTACTGTTGCCCCTGCTGTTGAACAACCTACCGTTACCCTCAATGATTGTGGCAACATTGAGCTGGCGTTTCCGGTACGTCCGGACAATAACGCTGCCTTTGATAAGCTGTTTGCAACACTGAAAACAAGGGAGACGGATAAGGGGGTTGCGCTGTTCAGCCAATCTGCATCACTTCCTGCAGGGCTTTATGTGGCAGATGTGAATGATGCTGCTGCTGCCATTATCCGTACCTTCCCTGGCAGTCCGCATGTATCGGCAGTCAAGGACTTTGCTGCCCTTTCTGAAGCGATAAAAAGTGAAGCGACCAAGCAGGGCGTGGGTGAGACGTTTGCAGGTGTTCTGTACGGCAAGGAGGCGTTTGTTCTTGCTGATAATCTGGAGTCCATGTCCCATCTTGAAGAAGTCCTCCTTCATGAGATTATGGGTCATTATAGCATAAAGCAGCTTTTTGGCAAAAATGAGATGTCAGCCTTAAACAATATGTACTTGGCTATGGGAGGTATGTCCGGCTTGGGTAGGTCATGGTTTGACCTTGTTCTTTGGGGGTTTACGTTGTTTTTTATTTTGAGCTGATTCTTTTGCTGGGGTCTGCTTCAACTTTGGCTGAATGCTGGGAGGCGTCCAGCGTTCCAGCAGATGTTCTGCATCCACTTCTTTAACTACCTTCCTTGCAAGTTTTTTCAGCTCTTCCATGTATTCAGCGTCGTACATATCCGAAAGCTCACTTGGCATGTCCCTCAGAAGCTTTGCTAGTGACACAGCCGCTGCGATAAACATTTTGTTTTGCTGCGCCTGTTTGGATTTTAGTGCCAAAGATAGAATGGAATCAAAGGTTGCCGTCAACCTTGTGAAGTAGTCAGGCGTTGTTACCAGATCGTAAAAATTTCCTTTCCGTGTACGCACGGTCTCTGCTTTAAAAAAGAATGCTTTCGTTTCATCATCTGCGGTTTCAAGTGCTTTTTGATATTTTTCTATGACTATCTGTGCTTCGATTTTCAGTGCTTCCCACACGCCGGGATTTATGTTGCTGTAAAATGATTCAGGAAGTTTAAGTAAATCAGTTGCTTGCTCTGCCGTGCTGTGAAGAAAGTATATATTTTCGCTAAAGAATGGTTCTTTTCCATTAAGTGCCCACTGGAATTGAGTTTGTGTAAAATATGCGTATTTTTCAAAGACTGAAACATCTTCACTGAATTCAAAACCACTGTCATAGAAACCCCTCGCAGGTAAACTCTCTCCGCGTAAAACGGTGACGCTTACCCCAAAATAATCAGCAAGTTTTTTCAAAGTCTTTGTGCCAGGCTCCCCTATTCCCTTCAGATATCTATGAATAGCCGGTTGAGTTAATCCGGTTTCCTTTGCAACTCCGCTCTGACCCTTTTCGGCTACAGCTTTTTTTAACAGCTCAACCACCATTGCGGGTGTTTTGTTTTTGTGCATTTCTCCCCCCAAGAGCACACCGACATCATTTATACACGCATGTATAATTATACATTGACACAATTTTTTCATCATCATATATATACATGTATGTATAATCAATCAAATTGTCAGAGGTGTACCCGTCTTTGTCACATGTCGTATTCGACAACAAACCCGCACCACATCTGGAACATTGAGGTGATTACAACCGGCTGATGCTGGTTGCAGATGTGCTGCATTACATGGGACGCGATGATCTTAATCTTTCAATGTCCGCGGTTTTGGAAATACCAGACATTTTGAATGAAATGGCGCAGTAAATCAAACCGATTGAAGGGAGAATAAACCATGACTAAAGAGAAAAAACCGGCTGGGTTGACAATGAGTTTCACCGATCATGTGGTGATGACTGAACACCGGAGGCTGATTAATGGTGAGTATCAGCGCGGATTTTTGGAGGGATACCAGAGTGCGGCGCGTGACATGGCTGGAGCGATTGACGGGATGCTAACCCGCTTTAACCATGTTGCGGTTGCTGGTCGGTATGACTTTGAGACCACAACGGAAAAGTTTGACCAATAAGGAGGGAACAATCGTGTCTGAAATCGAACGTGAACATGAAGTAAAACACGCCCTGAAGGTGATTGCCACCGCTGCCACTGCATCTGCTGACCGCTGGCTTACGGTTGCGGAGGCTGCCTCCAGAGCCGGTATGAAAATCAATACCATGTATGCCTGCTGCCTACGCCGGGTTCTGCCTTCGTACAAGGTAGGCGAAAAAATGCGCCGGATTAAGGAAAGTGATCTGCTTGCCTGGATGGAATCGAGCAGGGTTGAAGCCAAGTCGGGACATCGAAAGGAGACCTAAACAATGGAAACTGAAGCTACTTTGCCCACGTTGCAGGATTTACACTATGACTTTATGCGTGAGCGTTCCAAGGTCAACGTGATCCTTGCGGCATTGGACGAACATTTTAAGAAAGATAGTGATTTTGGCGGAATTTTTTACGTGCTGGAAGATATGGGCGCACGGTTACAGGAGCTGTGCGACCGACTTGACCGGCTTGTGTGAGTGTTCTTATGGGACTGGAAAGGGAAAAAGTACTGGGCGCAACTGATATTCCTTCACTGGTGAACGAGCTGCTGCCGGAGTTGAAGGGTGTAGGCACCAATCAAGCACTTGCCTTGTGTGTCTACCATGCAGAAAAGAATCCATCCATGTCAATCAACACTAGCACCGGCTTGCACAACTGCCGAGGTTGTGGCGCAACCGGCACAGTGATTGACCTGGTGATGCAGGTTCGTGGTCTGGATTTTCCTGCTGCCCTTCAGTATATGGCTGATCGTGCCGGACTGAAGGCTAATGAACCGCAGATCAAGCGCAAGGTTGCGGGAAAGTATCCGTACCACCATGCTGACGGAACGCTGGTCTATTGGAAGGAACGGATTGAACCTGGATTCAATGGTCGGAGCAAAGACTTTCTGTTTTTCCACAATCCACAGGGGGTGCCGCCGATAAAGCCCGGTCAGGGATTCTTTCTTTCAAAGGATAAGAAACCACCCTACAAAGGTCGGGGTGATTGTAGTCCGCTGCCGTATCGGTTGCCGGAACTGCTGAAGGCTGATTCTGCCGACTTTGTATTTGTACCAGAGGGTGAAAAAAAAGTTGACTTCTTGCTGTCCTGGGGTTTGGCGGCTACGTGTCTTGATAGCGGGGCGCAGACGAAACCCTACGATTCTTTCATCACCGCTCTTGCTGGTAGGCAGGTTGTGATTCTGCCGGATAACGACAATGCTGGTGAAAAGTACGCCGCAACGGTTGCTGCTGCTCTGTATGGATCCGCTGCCAGTGTGCGGGTTGTACGCCTGCCGGGGCTTGAGACCAAAGGCGATATTCTGAATTGGGCTGGTATTGAGGTAAAGCAGCTATGAATGACAAGACCGCACTGCTAACCCTTGTTGCTGATACACCGGAATGGACACCCGCGATGAGCTGCCAGTCAGACAGTTCAGCAATAGCCGCATTGCCTGTAACCGGCGCGGCTGATCTTCCGGTAAAGCGCAAAGCTGGGAGACCAAGAAAAAACTCTGGCTCTGAAGATGCTGACGGTTCTTCTGATTCACCGGAAGTGATGAAGGAAGGTCGGGGGGCAAAGCGGTTGCTTAAAATTTTAGCAGGGATGCAGGATGATTTCAGCTTGTATTACGACAATACAGGGACATCGTACATTGCCTTTACCGGCTGGGGGCTGGAACCACTTTGCAAGAACAACAGCCTGGAAGAACGTTTTGCCGTGCTGTACTACAAAACCACGGGGGAAACGCTGGGAGCTGATGGCTTTAATGCCGCTGTCAAGGTGCTGGCTGGGTTTGCGAAGGAGAAAGGCACATCCATTGTATTGCACACCCGCGCCGGAGTACATGAGGGTTGCTATTGCTATGACCTGAAGAATGGACGCGCTCTTTCCATCGGGTCGGACGGCTGGAAGGTGGAGACACCGCCACCTGTCTATTTCCGGCAATTTGCTACACAACAGGCACACCCTGACCCCTTGGTTGGGGGGAATCCGTGGCTGATCTTTCAGTTTGCCAATGTCGCTGAAGAATACCACCTGATTCTGATGGTCTGGCTGATTGCCGCTTTTGTTCCGAACATCCCCTTCCCAGCCCTGCTGATTTCAGGCAGTCAGGGTGCTGGTAAATCATTCTTCACAGGGATGCTGAAGCGTATCGTTGACCCGTCTGTTGCTGCCTTGCAGGATAACCCGAAGAAAGATGAAGATTTTGACCTGCTGTTGTACAAGCACTACTGCCTTGCCATTGATAACCTTTCCAGCCTACCGGCTGCCAGAGCCGACCGGATATGCAGTGCCATTACCGGATCGTTTATTGAAAAGCGCGTACTGCATACCGATACTGATTCTATCGTGCTGCCGTGCAATCCTCGCATAATCCTTAACGGCATCAACTCAATCACTAACCGTCCTGACCTGCTTGACCGTTCCATTACCATTCAGCTTGAACGGATCGACCCTACCTGCCGCCGCCTTGAGGATGAACTGAACGCCGCCTTTGCCGAAGCCCTACCGTCGATCCTAGGGGGGATTGCTGACACCTTAGCCCGTGCCATTGCCTTGCATCCCACCGTGAAACTTGCCAGTTACCCGCGCATGGCTGATTTCTGCAAATGGGGTTATGCCGTTGCTGAAGCACTTGGAGGACGTGGCGCAGAGTTTTTGAGGGCATACGGCGCGAACTCCGCCAAACTGGGGGAAAGTCTGCTGGAAAACAATAGCCTTATGGCAGGTCTGGCGCAGATGATGACTGACGGCACCATTACTGTGTCCGGAACGTTTAAGGAGATCATTGATCGTCTGGCAGCAATCGTTACCCCTGACCACAAGGACTATACCTTTCCCACCCCACGTACTTTCAGAAACCAGATGGACAGACTCCGTCCGAATCTGGAAGAACTTGGGATTTTCTTCACCTACGGGAAGCACACAAACAAAGGGCAGATGGTGGAGATCGTCAAACGATCGCCGCCAAGTAATTGGTCAACCACTGCTGCTGACGCACTACCGTCCGGCTGGACGGCTGAAAAACCGGATGATCCTTCACCGGTAACTGATCTTGTATTTGATGAAAGCGAGTTGACCCAATGAAAAGACACTCTAAGTATGAAAAGCATCGTAACACCCGCCGTCAACCGCTTGTACGGGCTTTGGTTGCCCTACATGATACGGATGAACGAGCCTTGCTGATAGATATTACACCGGTCAATCTGACTGATACCTGTTGCCCGTTGTGCGGGGGGCAGGTCAACAACACCCAACCAAGAGTCGGAACACCACGGAAAGGAATAGTACCATGTCACTGAATGCCGAAATCAAGGAGAACAAGCTGCATATCACCATTGACCTTGAGAAGCTTACACCATCAGCATCCGGCAAAACGCTAACGGTGGACGGCAAGCCATTTGTTATCGGGCTAAGTGCCTACATCAAGCCGTAACCTCTGAATCAGGATACCCGGCATGAAAGTACGTTTTCTGAAAGAGTACACCGCCAAGACCAGCACAGGAGAGACAAGGACGGTTGCAGCCGGAACCATCCTCAACCTTTCACCGGATAAGGTCAAGCGGCTTGCTGCTGCCGGGATCGTTCTTGATCTTGATGAAGCGGCTTCAATCTGTCGCTGGTTCTGGCATACCGGCGACCAGGTGTATCGGTCATCCAACAAGACACCTGAAGCATGGGTGCGTCACAAGAAGCACTGTAACGCTGCTGAAGCGTTTTTTGATGCCGGAGATACTGTATCGGCAAGGTCTGAACTTGAAAAGTCCCTTGCCGCCCTTTCCGGTTCTTCTACTGCATAACTCTGTCGCTGCATTCCTATTCTTCCCCGCACCCCTGCATCTGCCAGACACCCTGAAACAGATATTAACCACGTCTTGAGCATAGCAAAAGCCTAACTTTTATTAACAATTTTAACGGGTTAAGCTGACACCTGTCAGCAGATGCAGACATTTTGGGAAAATGGAAATATTTGGAAACGAAATAGCGACATTTTGCAACGAAACGCAACATATATCAGCAACATATGACTATTACTGAAAAGTGTTTTCAGTAATACATAAAAAGCACCGTGTCAGTTTAGAGTATACTCAAAACATGCAAAGACATCGTACACTTTTTCCCTTGTTTTTGCGTCAGATTTACATGTACGAAAATACTACTTGACACCAATTGAAAGACATCTTAAATGTATATCGTACAAAATGAATCAGACAAGGGGAAACGATCATGACTATGACAGGTAAACCATCGGCTCAGAATTTGGGATACATCCGGGTGAGTTCGGTAGCACAAAACACTGACCGTCAGCTTGACGGTCTGACCCTCGACCGGGTGTTCACCGACAAGCTTTCAGGTAAGGACACCAACAGACCTGAATTGCAGGAACTATTGAAGTATGCTCGTAGCGGCGATACAGTACATGTTCATAGCCTTGATCGTCTGGGGCGAAACCTTGACGATCTTCGCTTGATGGTGAAGCAGTTTACAGAACAGGGGATTACCGTCCGCTTTGAGAAGGAAAACCTTGTCTTTTCACCGGACACCAGTAATGCAATGAACATGCTGCTGTTCAATGTCATGGCAGCGTTTGCCGAGTTCGAGCGATCCCTGATCCGGGAACGGCAACGGGAGGGTGTTCAGCTTGCCAAGGCAAAGGGGCTGTACAAGGGACGCAAGCGGGAGATGACAGACGAACGGATAAAGGAACTTCAGGAGCGGATAGCAGCCGGGGAAAGCAAAGTACAGATAGCAAAGGATATGCGAATCAGCCGGGATACGCTGTATCGGTATCTGAAAGAAGGGAAAGTAGCATAATGCGCCACCGATCATGGCTGGATTCTTTCACCGGAGCGTAGCTATCAAACCAAGAAGCGGAGAACCGTTCACACCAAGGGGGATTCTATGGCAGGAAGCACCCGAAAAACCACCGGTATCTACCGGCGCGGAGAAATCTGGTGGATAACCTGGATGGATGGAAACGGCATTCAGCAACGGGAAAGTACCCGCAGTAAGATCAAGGCTGATGCTGCTTACCTGCTAGCCTGCCGCAAGAAGGATGTTGCCGAGGGGATAGTTCCGGTCACATTCAGCCGGAAAAAGTTTGCTACCACTTTTTCGGAGCTTGCCGAGAAGTACCTTACCTACTGTGTAGCACAGAAAGGCTACAAAACTAAATCAGGCAGGGTTACCACACTATGTCGCTTCTTCGGGGATATGAAGCTTACAGACATAACCGTTGAGCTGCTGGAAACCTACCAGGCACAACGGCAATCGGCACGTAAGCAGCCGAAGAAAGAAGGCGGAGAACCGGGGAAACGACTGACACCTGCAACAGTCAACCGGGAACTAGCCACCATGAAAAATATGTTCACCAAGGCTGAACAGTGGGGATTGATACCGCAATCGACCCTGAAGGTTGTCAGAAGCATCAAGCTTTCAAAGGAAAAAAACAACCATGTCCGGTTTCTTTCAGCAGAAGAAAGCACCCAGCTTGTATCGTCATGCAGTACCGGACTGAAAGAACTGGTGATATTCGCATTGAACACCGGTTGCCGCCGTGGTGAAATTTTTGATCTGAAGTGGGAGCATGTAGACCTAAAGCACGGCTTTGTCAGAATAGCGGACAGCAAGAACGGCGAAGCGCGGGACATACCCATAAATGGCACCCTTACCGCCATGCTTAGGGGAATGATCCGCCGGATTGATTCACCGTATGTATTCGTCAATCCTAAAACCGGCACACGCTACAAAGATGTAAAGCGATCCTTTGCTACCGCTTGCCGCAAGGCTGCTATTATGGATTTTCGCTTTCACGACCTGCGTCATACCTTTGCAAGTCACTTGGTCATGGCTGGAGCTGATCTTACAACCGTATCAAGATTGTTGGGACACAAGAGTCTGACAATGACGTTGCGTTACTCTCACCTTGCACCTAACCACCTGAAAAAGGCGGTTGAGCTTTTGACCTGGACAGCGCAGACTGCCACCGCCACCGGCTGACCGGTAAAAATATCAGCCTGATCTTTTAGCCCTGTATTCAAAGTGCGGGGCTTTTCTTGTGGTCAAATAGTGTGATGTAAATTGTGATGTAAAAAACCTGCTGACGCGACCTTGACTGCCCCATAACTTACCAAACAGACACCCTGAAAAAAGTGATCTTCTCAGACCGAGTGATCTTCTCAAAACAAAGATCACCTTAAAAGTCACCGGCTAAGATACTGATATTGTTTCACAATTAAGCAATAGTGACGAAGTGATGATCTTTACCCCTCATATACAGGTCTATTTAAAATTAAATAATTATCTGCCCCTAAAATAAAGCAGTATTTACAGTATGTTATGCCCAAATAATTTTTATAAAAAATTCAAATAAATTGCCATTAATTCCCAGAATATTATTCAGAACCTTACCGGATACTCTCACAGTTCAAGTACTGGCGCGGTACCGCATCCCCGTATTTTTCCGCTACATCACAATTTACATCACAATCCACAAAAAAGGGGCTACGCATAAAACGTAACCCCTTGATTTTATGGCACGCCCGAAGGGATTCGAACCCCTGACCCACGGCTTAGAAGGCCGTTGCTCTATCCAACTGAGCTACGGGCGCGTAAGACAACGTTTTCCGTCAAAATCAG
>Ga0265295_1009163_pt1 | contig 10698 bp, 7 predicted proteins | sample Munlansysbiofilm_FD_192503 | JGI IMG/M metagenome (GOLD analysis project Ga0265295, IMG submission 192503) | Leachate microbial communities from a municipal landfill in Southern Ontario, Canada - Methane capture system biofilm | ecosystem: Engineered > Solid waste > Landfill > Unclassified ... | reverse complement strand
TGCAACTGGCCGAGGATACATTGTCCAGCCTGCAAAACCGGAGTTCGATTTGATGTTTTGCTTTACGGATTTTCCGCTAGAAGCTTCGGAAGAGTGTCACAGTTATATTGTTTTGGTCTGTCTGAATCTATGCATAATTATTGTAAAAGTAGAAATAGATGAAACTCTCGAAGACCTTGGCGTTGACAAATATTTGTCTGAAAGTTTATTTTATAAAATGCAATTTAGGCGTTTTGACCAGCCCGCCGAGTCGGCTGCGACTCCAGGCTTCGACGCGGGACAGCAGAAACATCTGTTCAAGGATGCCCACATAGCGGGCCGTGGTCTTGTGGTCGAGACCAAGCTGTCCTCCCAATTGCGAATAGTTGCACATCTGCCCGGTCATTTCCGCCAGCACCCGCATAAGACGCGGAAAAAGATCAAGATTGCCGACGGAGGCGATATCCCTCACGTCGCGCTGGAGCAAGGCGTTCAAATACTGCCTCGCCCATGCCGCCCGTCGCCGGTGCGTCGGGCGCTGCACTGACTCGGGATACCCGCCGCGCAGAACGATCTCCTCCAAGTCCGCCCCCACCATGCACGAATCCACAACGGGAACGGTGCCAGCAAAAACGCTGTCCAGCCAGTTTAATGTCAAAATTGATGTGTAAAATTGGGATGTTATCAATTGCAAATTGGGATTTATCATCGAACAAATTGGGATTTTAAGCTATTATAATCGGGATTTAATAGGCCCTGCCACACGTGTCTCACATCGCTTTGATGCGTTCATGACGTCTGGCGCCAACCACGTCCACGCATGCAACCACCAACAAATCCAATCCCCACCCAAGAAACAACTCAAGGCCACCCGTTTCCGGATAGCCTTGTCGTTTGCTTTCCACCTTGAAGAGCACGTCAAAACAGCCAACCCACACCGGAGCCCATAAAGAAAAAAGGGAATTCAGCCTTTCGACTGAAATCCCTTGTTCTCTAATGGCGGGGCCGATGGGACTCGAACCCACGGCCTCCGGCGTGACAGGAGGATGATTGCCGCTTTACCCCACAGTATTTCAGCTAGTTACGTAGCTTCGCGTAGTCTCGCATGGGTTCCCGTGGGTTCAAAAACCCACATAAAAATCACAGTTATTGTCATGGTAATAGGGGAAAGGGAGGTTCAATAGGTCCATCCTGTAACGATTTATTAGAGATCTCTGAAGTTCCGAGATATTGAAGTAGGGTATTAATTTTAAACTCAATAGAACTTGAATCGTTAGGAGATTGCGTGAGCCTATCAAATTCTAGCCAATCCCAGTTAATATCTACGTTCTCTTCATCGTTTTGGGCTAATTCCCTATTCTTCTTTTTTTCATTTTCGAAATCAAGAAGTGCTGATCGACTCAATAAAGAAAGCTCTTGCCGTGCAATAAGAACCATAAAAAGGCCAAAGTATACAGGAATCATAGTTACAAGTTTCAATAAAATGTCTTTGTCATTAAAGACTTCTGACATTTTATCGAGAGAAAGTTCAGTTTTTGATTTTATACTTTGAATAGAATCGACATTATTTCCTGCATACGATTTCACAAATTTATCCAAGTGAATTTTTTTCGTATCTACAACCTTTCCGCGTTCAGAAAATAATAATAACTTTGCAATAATGTCATAATGCCTATATCGTTGATTATTAAATGGAGTTTTTTTAGAAAAAAAAGTATGCTTAGATAAATCTCGAATCAATGTTGTTATAGGGCCACCAAACGCATTTCTTTTTTCAGCTGCGTTCAATGGAGAAGCTTCATTAAGCCTAGAAAACATTTCTTCAATGAGATCGATGTCGTTTGTTTTGACGATATAAATAGGAAGCGGAAGTGATTCAAATCTCGCTTTTAATTTGAGACTCGAACCGCCAAATTCCTTGTAATATTTCCCGCTAAATTCACCGAAAATACCGGCCATATCTTGAAAGTCTTTTGCGACAGAAAAGTTACCATCAAGAAAGGAAAAAATCGTTTCGAGTCGTTGTTTGCCATCAATAACAGCATATCTTAGGTTTTGATTGCCTTTATTCTTATTAATTTCATGAAAATATATCTTGGGAAGATCAAATCCATTTAATAGGCTATCAATAAGGAGCACTCTCTTCGACATAGGCCAAATATCGCTTTGCCGTTGATATTCAGGAGAAAAATCAATTTCATCCCTAATAGCATAAAGATACATTATTGAGTTTTCTTTTAATGGATCTACAGAAAATTTTGCCATACTATCATCCTATTATTTTTTTTGCGAGTTTATCAAGTTCAGGAAAAATAGTATATTCTGTTATGCTTAATACAGAGAGATGTTCTTTTATTGTTGGCTTATCAGTAGCAGGGATTGTATATTTCCAAGTAGATTGACAAGAAGAATCATCTATATTCATATCCATGTCCATATGAAATACAACAAAAACACCTTCCTGAGCAAAAATTCGGTGAGAATTACGTGAGCCTGTAGCGGCCAAGGGTGGGTTTGAGGCGCTTGTTCCCCTTGCCTTAACGATGCTCGACATCATATATAAATCCATCTCTTCATCAATTCCGCATGATGGAATGTCGCCGTCACATATGCCACAATGTCCTTTTTCTTTATTCCATTTGGCAGGCTCGATTACGATTAGTGCCCCATCTTCATCTTCGTGCGAACAGACAGCAAAAAACAATGCAACTAAAGGATTTTCACTAAAATCAAGAAGTCGCGTCGGCACTCCGTAATGTTGCATAAGGAACATCCAACCCCATTCATCAAGCGGTAGGTCATTAATTACTCGTGCAGCATCTTGCTTAAACTGTTTGAAATACCTAAATTCGTCAACAATGGGGTCAGTTCGTCCTCTTGAAATCGAAGGGGACAACCCCCATGCTTTGTTAGCGTGACCTCGAAACCAAATTTTTTCTTCTGGTGACCGATGGGCTTCCAACTTTGAAATCAAATCTGCAATATTATGTATTTGAACGTCAGGATGTTTCATTATCAAAAAGGTCCTATATTTTAAAAAAAATCACGACATCATATCATAAATTGAGAAAATTTGGGGTTAGACTTTAAATTTGAAATCATCCCATTTGAGCATGATTTGACTCACTGTTGAATAGTACAAGCCTGGACGGGGAAAAGGACCCAATCTCGTTTTGGCGTTTTTTGAAACTGGCGCACCTTCTTCACGCTGACGACGTAGTCAGCATTGACGTTCACCTTTTTTCGAGCGCGCAATTTCTTTTCGCATCTCCGCTACAAGAAAAGTTGCATTCACGGCAAGCCCTTCTTTTGTCTTACATATTCGTATGCAGCATCGTCATGAAATGCGTAGGCATCCCTGACAAAAGAAAGGCCACCCGTCACCGGATGGCCTTTCGTCTTCCAAATCAAAAAAGAGGTAGCGGGAGTCACATAAACCAACACCGGAACCCACAACAGAAAAAAGGGATTTCAGCCTTTCGACTGAAATCCCTTGTTCTCTAATGGCGGGGCCGATGGGACTCGAACCCACGGCCTCCGGCGTGACAGGACGATGAATACCGCTTTACCCCACCGTATTTCAGCTAGTTACGTAGCTTCGCGTAGTCTCGAGTGGGTTCCCGTGGGTTCAAAAACCCACAATGAATCATTTTAATAAAGCTATAACGACCTGCATCACCAGTGGCGCCCAATAACTTGCCGCGTCAGCGCCGCCACGCTTTTCGCCATCTGGTGAATGCTTTTGTTAAAAAATTATTTTATAAATACTCCGATCCAATTTCTAAATATGAGTTGATTGCTATTATCATAGACTTCACACTTCATTGTATGTAAGCCACGGTATGCAGTGTATTCCTCAAGAACAGTCCTCGATACTAATTCCGGAGATTTGTTATATTTGCTAATTTTATTTATTTTTAATGTATGAACTTTGGGTGTCTGATCAATGCCTCGTTCTTCTTCAGGTGTTGCTATTCCATGATTGGTTTTTGAAAATTCGACTTTCAAAGGGAAGCGTAGCCGACTATTTGTAATTGCTGTCACTTCAAATCTAAGATCTATATTTTTATCTAAAAATTTTGATCCAGATATGTATGGCTGCTTTTTCCCATTAAAAAGATGGAAACACTTATAAGTTATGCATTGATTGGATATTACTTTGGAATTTTTAATTTGTTCCTTAAAATATGTTGGAAATGCAAAATATTCCAAGCAGTTATCGTACTCTAATAGCCTCATTTTGTAATTGACAGGAGCGCCATTCGAATCAGTTAAGTTTGGTGTCACACATGGCAATGAGGTCATATTTCCATTTTTTTCAATTTCTTTAATCTTTGAATATTTCTCCGGCCAGTTGATATAGTCAAGTAAGCCTTGGCCAAGCATCGTTTGATTTTTATTAGCAAGATTTTGGAGTTTCGATGCCATATCAACTGGCAACCCCGTTGCTGAGACTTCTCCGACATTGTTATAGCCAAAGCTGCCCCATAAAACTTCATTATCATCCCCAAAATCACAACCAATTCGAAAACCAAAATCCTTTGAATCTAAACCGTTTTTTTCCATCCATGGCTTAATACTTATTTCTAAGACAGTCCTGAGGGTTACAGAACAATTAATAGCATCAGCCACTGCATTTTCTTTTTCAATATTATTTCCACCAAAAAATGCCATAACGGCATCACCCATTATGCGATGCACATGGCCATCAAGTGACCGGACAACCTCTATACAGGTTTTAATTACAGCATTTTTGAATAAATATACTAATTCAAGTGGATATAGAAGATTCAGTCTAGTAGAACCCTTTATGTCAATAAATAATGTGCAAACATAATGATTAACAGTTCCTGTATCTGTTCCTTCTAATTGGATAAAATCTGGATGAGTACCTATTGGAGAGTTGTTTATTCCATCTTTTCCAAAAATAGGACGAAGTTGATTTTGCAGAAAAAATTCATCTTGTGGGCCTGCGGGCAAATTATCAAAAGACTCGTTACATATTGTCATTCTTGAACTAAAAAATGCATTTAATTCATTTTTTTTAGGGAGTCTTTTGGCTAAATCATAAGCTTGCTCAAATATATTTTCGATCCTGTCCATTTATTACACCTCAACCATAATTAACAAAAGTAACGAGATGGCCAATAGGGGTAGGACACAATATTTTGTAATATTTACTGCTAGTTGTAATATGCGAAATTTTTCATTAACTATTCCAGCGACTATAAACACTTGGCTTGATATATCTTTTAAGTATTCATTTTCTTGTGTTGAATTAACCTTATTAAAATACCCCTTTATTCCATCTTCACAGTTTGCTACATCTCTATAAAACATCAAAGATTTTGGGGTGCTTGGATTGCTTGTGTCAGGAAATACAACTCTAAAAAGATGGAATATTACAATTACAGACGCGAATACAGTCGAGTAAACAATAAGTGCAATTGAATAATAAGCAATCCCGTGAGAATTATCCCCAGTGCTTATATTTAACATCCTTAGCGTCAAACCTAATATAACGGCTGTAAGAAATGACATGATTAAGGCTGTTTTATAGTTTGTTGTCCCAATATAGTGATCGTAACGTTTAATCACATCGAACAGAAAGCTCGCCTTTTGTGTGTAATTCATATTTTCTTCACTCAATATGTGATTCCTATTTTTTATGTTTAACATTTGTTTAATCTGCAAGGCGTTAAGATGGAGCGGTTTGTGCTTCAGAACGAAGCGACTGCGCAATCCTTGACAGTAGCGTTTTCAGATTAAAACATCTGTTATGTTTCTACCATTTTAATATAGATTTTCATTAATATTAAGCAAAGCTTAGTATTTTCTACTTGTGGTTTCTTCATATTTTTATTCAATTGTATTCATATATTTTTTCATTGAATTATTAACCATTCAAGGAAATCATTATTACAAACTCAAATCTTGTCCTCGCGAGCTTTGCCTCGTGAAATATTCTGTTAGCATTAATTGATTATGCAGGAATAATATTTTTAACATAAATTACCTTGATCAACGCTCTAGCTTGATTCCAAGTGAGGCCAGTACGAAGTTAAAAGCACTTTCGCAATCAGTAACCAGTCCACGAAAGTGCTCACGAAGCGAGCCGAAGTCGCTCCGAGCCTTCACCTCCGCTGCGCGCTTCTTCTCGACGGTGGCATGTCCCTTGACTTCAGTCCTCAGTGCATGCAAACGTTGCATGGGAGCAATAATAGCCTTGGCAGAGTCATCGGAGTGCCCTCTAACCGAGAGTACTTCCTGCAGTACGCGAAGCGAGCCCCAATTCTTCTCGATTGCTCTTCCCCCTTCTTCCGCGAGGGCACGCAGAGGCTTTGAAAGGAAGCCTTCCACTAGGAATTGATCGAGAGCGAGTATCTCATCTGCCCACTCCTTAACCGAGTCAGTCACTGGATAGCGCACAGCATCCGCAAGATCTTCGCCTCGCTTTTTCCACCACGCGGGTGATGCCGCGTCCAGCTTCAAAATTGTGTGCTTAAGGGCACCCAACGGCTCATGCTTAAGGTACCAGTCACCGATGATGTCTGTCTGAAAGGCACGCTCAGAGATCGATCCTTTGGGCCATTCGTTGAATGCCTGCCAATAAAGTTGTTCCTCGTAGGGCAAGTCGGCTAGGTATCCGATGTATGTGTGGATCTGCCCGGTCTCGTTTATGTCGTATGTCTTTAAGTACCAAGCATTTCTGCAACTGATGCTACGCTCTTCGAGCGAGTACTTCTCTGGATCTGCTTTAAAGCGGTGGAGGACTTCCGCTCGGAAGAATGCTGGCGAGATTTCCCAGGGTAGATCCGACTTCTGAAAATAGTTAGACAGAAACTCCGGGGCGCATGAAGTCTCGACGTTCACGTCATTTTTCCGGTCATAGATCTTGAAAATTGCGTACTTCTTGTTGGCGCGATCTTCCTCGGCCTTCCAGCGCCTAACAAGTTCTGCAACGGTAATTTGTGGGCGTACGACCATCACACCATTGCAGTAGCTTCCTTGGGCGGCAGATCCGCCGTGGTAGTAGAGATCCGTGTTGTCTTTGCTGTAGCGGTTGAGTTCGCCCCACCCCGCAAAGCTACCCCAACGCGCACGGGTAAAGTCAAAGCGAATGACAAGACACTGCTTGGATAGTGCCATGAACTTGTCTAACTCTGACCGTTTAATAGCTACGACGTCCAGGGAGTCCCAGTCACTTTCACCGTCTTGGTGGATAACGCGCACCACGTCCTCGATATCTCCGCAAGAGTCGATTCGACAGTACGCATTGCGCTCGGGCACGAAATACAGTTCGAGGCTATGGATAAGCTTCTGGCTAAGCTCAATTGGTGTGGGACAGCGGCTAACGCCTATGAAACTTCTTCGGAAGATGAGTTTCTCACCGCCGGCCAGTGCGTCTGATACTGTGGCAAGGGGAGGCTCCAAATACATTTGGTGTCCTTTTCCGCCCCCCCAAACTCGCTGAATACTCCAACTGTCGTCAGGCATCGGTATGTTGCGGTTCTGCAGTTCCGAAATGTTTCCTTGCGTGAGTTTGCGCGTCAGTCCAAGTACGCCGTGAATCAGAACGCTCCTCGTGCTTGCGTATATGACTATTTCATCGTTCGTGGCATTCCGGCGGAGGAAATCGACCGAATTTTCCGCTCTGACAAGCCAAGGGCCGTCATCCGGAACCGGCGAGTTTGAGATAGCAAGCAGGTCTGAGAGTTTGAATGGATGCATGGAGGAGTCCGTGATTCTGTGCGAAAATTTAGGGTCACCCATCAAAAGGACCAAACCTCGTTTTGGCTTATTTATCACTGCCGCACCTTTTCCATGCTGATGGAGTAGTCAGCATTGACTTTCACCTTTTTCTAGTGCGAAATTTCTTTTCGCATATCCGCTACAAGAAAAGTTGCATCAACGGCAAGCCCTTCTTTTGTCAGACAAATTTTACGCAGCACTAGCATTGTTATGCGCGCTGATTCTGCGACCAAATTGAGGGAGGGCTGGGTCTCTGAGACCAAGGGTATACTGAAATAATTGATTTTTTCTTCCAAAAGTAGCCCTTTTTGAGCCTTAGAATGGATTATATCTTTCAATAATCGTGCTTTTTTGTATCCATCTACCGAAATATAAGCTTAAAACTCGTCAACAAGGTGACGAGTATGCTCATGCGAGCAAATTGGAGGGTTTGTCAGTAGTTGTGAGTAGCGACCTGGCGCCCCAGGTCGTCATGTCGATCATACTTGCGGCCCGGAAATGTTCCCGTCAGGTTGAACGACAAGCCTGGTTCCGGCTGTGCCGAAGTGGGGCGTGAGGAACGGCAAAGGGCAAGTCTGCCGTTGGATCAATTTTCTCCCGATGACTTCTGAACAGCGAGCACCGATTCTTTTTGCGAAACCGCTACAAGGAAAGTTTCGTACACGACAACTTTTTCTTTTGTCATGGATAGTTATAAGGTTTCAGCCAGCACGTACGTACATAAAACAAAAGCCACCCGTTGCCGGATGGCTTCATATTGAATGGTCGAGTCTTGGCCGCCGAACCCACGGCGGACCCCATAAAGAAAAAAGGGATTTCAGCCTTTCGACTGAAATCCCTTACTTTCTAATGGCGGGGCCGATGGGACTCGAACCCACGGCCTCCGGCGTGACAGGACGATGAATGCCGCTTTACCACACCGTATTTCAGCTAGTTACGTAGCTTCAGGTAGTCTCGTGTGTGTTCCCGTGGATTCAAAAACCCACAAAAAACCCACACATTAATCATTTCAATAAAGCCATAACACGAAAATCACCGGTTTATCCGGTGCATTTATTTGTTGTTCTAATCTTTGATTTCGATCATTTCAATTTCTAATAATATTGCGTTAGCCATTTCTAGAACAGCCTTAACCTCTGACTGCTTTGGATCTACTGCGTTGTGTGCGAACTTGTTCCGAAATATCCCATAAAATCCGGATAACAAATTTCTAATTGATTGCTTTTTATTTTCATCAAGATCTAATTTAATTGTACTTTTCCCACCAAATATCTTGTTTATAAGGTCTTCCCCATCAATTTGCTCTATGACATTGAACTTTCTTCGAATCCTGTCTGTTAACAAGACAAAAACTTTCCTTATTGCAGAATCATAGTGTCCTCCGTCAAGCAGAGGAATAATTGCAGTTTTTATTGCTGGATCAAATTCTTCATCATCCTCTGGTAGGGATAAAAGATGGTTAAAAAGTTGTGGTAAATCAAAGAAAATTATGTCCTTTATATCTTGTAAACAGCTTTCTTTTTGTCCTTTCTTAAGATTTCTCACTAAAAAAGTTAAGTGTCGACCAAGGTTGCCACAGTAGCTCCAATCAATTTTTATCTCCTCAAGAAATTTGGTTGTTTCAGAACCTAGCGATTCTGCAAGAGGCAAAAGTTCTGACGATGGAGCATCTTCAAAAAGGAAATAAATACGTTTTGCTTTAGAATCCAAGTCATAGTAACGTTTGAACGTTTCAAGTGGCTTTATTTTCATATCTTTCTCATATGTCGATTATCTGAGTGGACAACGCCCAGTTAACCCGCAAATTACGGAGGGGAAGCCCGGAGTGATTTGTCGGGTTGAACTGATCGTTAGGATTCCCGGTTTCACAAACTCACCCACATCTCCATGCTCAACACTCCCTCAGCTTGCACCGTTGAACTTTTGCAGCGTCTCCGCGATCAACTGAGTTCGATAGGGCTCTGGCATTAACATCTTTGGGTAGTTAAACCGTGAAACTATTGGTAATGTTCCACCCTCAAACTTGACACCATTGCCATCTTTGTAGACCTGAACTGCGTTAGTTCTTGAGAATACGTCTGATGCAATAGGATTCTTTGCGTACGGGTTATGAAATACAAAGAGGCCGTCTGAAAGCTCTTCCGGCACATCCTGGGACACAATATGCGCCAAGTACCAGGGTTCTTCAGTGTTATGCCTAATATTCAGCACAAAGTTGTAGTTTTGTTCGGGTGGACTAGCCGATAGCGCTAGAGACGTCAACTTCCCCAGGGTAGTGGTACACGAAAATATTATCGCCGATATACCATCAAGCTCACCGCCATTAAACAGGCCGACCGGAATCTCGGCGCTGGTGCCGGGCTTTCGGATGCTAGCCACTTTGCTATACTTATTTTCCACAGGGTCAAAGTACATACCGTACAATAGCGCCACAAGGGAATGATGATACTCCCTGCCGTAGTTGATTTGATCATATGACCCGAAGGCGAGCACAAATGGTGCACTTTCATCAACCCATTCACACTTCAAATATTCTGAAAGTTTCTTGTGCTTTGACAGAATAGAGTTGGAGTGCCGAGTAATTGCCTCATTAACGATCTCACTAAATTTATCATGACAATCAAATGGCTCCAGCATCGTAAACTGGTCTGCCGGGGTTCTCAAATCCTCGCCAGAGCCGCCGTTCTTTATTTCGGAAACAACAGCTTCCACATAGAATGGCGTCGGTTTATTAATAATAAAGTCCGGTCGGTTCCGAGAAAAGTCGATATCAAACCCTGCCTCCTTGAACAGCGCATGTAAATAGATCTCCCAGAATGCAGAGTGAAAGGTCGTTTGGAACTCATGAACGATCTTGTTATCTCTATCGACGAACCCATCAGCCCAACCCGCAACAATGCCCCGTTCCCGAGTCAACATCGGCTCCTGCTGCAACAGCTTGAATTTTGGATGCAACTCTTCCTCCGC
>Ga0265295_1009162_pt1 | contig 10698 bp, 8 predicted proteins | sample Munlansysbiofilm_FD_192503 | JGI IMG/M metagenome (GOLD analysis project Ga0265295, IMG submission 192503) | Leachate microbial communities from a municipal landfill in Southern Ontario, Canada - Methane capture system biofilm | ecosystem: Engineered > Solid waste > Landfill > Unclassified ... | reverse complement strand
GCGGGCGCGTTGTTGATTGAAGGTTACCGTGAAATAAAACGCGCGCTCGATAATGGTTATCGCCCGTGGCGCATCGTGACGTGTGCTGATTTTTTTATGGGGTCGAACGAAACGCAATTGATTGCCCGCTGTGTTGCTGCTGAGGCTGTTCACATGACCTGCACGCCGCCCGTTTTTGAGAAGATTTCGGCACGGGATCGGCCGGACGGTTTGTTGGCTGTGGGGCCTCAGATTCATCAGACGTTAGCTGAGCTGACATTGCCGCCGGACGCGTTGGTGATTGTGGCAGAAGCGATTGAGAAGCCGGGCAACTTGGGGACCATTTTGCGCTCGGCAGATGCGGCGGGTGCCGCTGCGGTGATTGTCTGCGACTCCTGTACAGATATTCAGAATCCGAACGTTGTACGCGCCAGCATTGGTACGCTTTTTGCGCTGCCGGTGGTGACGGCATCGAGCGCAGAGGCTGTTGCTTATCTGCGCGAACGCGATTTTCGGATATTGGCGGCGACGCCGCATGCGGATGCGTTTTACTCGGACTATGATCTGACGGGCAATACGGCCGTTATTGTGGGTGCCGAGCAATATGGGCTTAGCGATCTCTGGCTCGACGCAGGTGTAACAACGCTCGTACGTATTCCGATGCTGGGTCAATGTGATTCGCTTAACGTTGCTTCAGCGACGACGATTCTGCTTTATGAGGCCGTGCGTCAACGTGTTGTGAAGGATCGATCGATCGTTCCTCCGCCGCATGTTCATGAGATTGGCGGTGATGACCCGCATGGAGGGAGCTGTGGGGAGGGGATAGGGGAGGGGGGGAGGGGAGAGGGGATAGGGGATAGGTGGGAGGTATTAGGTGTTAGGTGTTAGGTGTTAGGTGTTAGGGCTTTGCGGATGGTTATGGAGGGATGCGGGCCTCCGCGTCCGTAATCGGTGTCGGGGTCGCTATCGCAATCGGGAAATCAGAGCCCAGAGACTGAAGTGTGAGATTAAGTGTAAGAGAGTAAAGTGTGGAGATTAAGTGTTTTAGGTGATAGGGCTGCGGCGGAGACGCCGAATTGATAATTGAGAATTGAGAATTGAGAATTAGCAGGTAGGGCGAGGCTGTCCCCAGCTAGCCGTTGAAATCGAAATCGGAATCGGGATCGAGATCGATGAAGTGTGAGATTAAGTGTAAGAGAGTAAGTGTGGAGATTAAGTGTTTTAGGTGATAGGGGATAGGGGAGCGCTGCTTTGCAGCTTAGGGGTGCGGCCCTGCGGGCCTTAGGGGATAGGGCTGTGCTGCGAACAATGGCTAAGCACCGCAATCGCAATCGCAATCGATGAAGTGTGAGATTAAGTGTAAAAGACTAAAGTGTGGAGATTAAGTGTTTTAGGTGATAGGTGATAGGTGGGAGGAAAGGTAGGGCGAGGCTGTCCCCAGCTAGCCGTTGTAATCGGTGTCGGTATCGAAATCGGAATCGGGATCGAGAAACCAGAAACTAGCTACTAGAGACTAAACGATCGCAAGATCGATTACGATTACGATAATGATTAAGCATGTGGAAAATAGTTTAAGTGATAGGTAAAAAAATGAATGTACGTAAAGCGGTTATTCCGGCAGCTGGATTCGGAACACGATTTCTACCAGCAACGAAATCGCAACCCAAAGAGATGCTCACCATTGTTGACACGCCTGTCATTCAATACGTTGTGGAGGAAGCCGTAGCCGCAGGCATTACGGATATCCTGATCATTATCAGCAAAGGAAAGCATGTGCTGGAGGATCATTTTGACCGCAGTTTCGAATTGGAAGCCGAGCTTGAGGCTAAGCGCAAATTTGAAGCCTTAACCTGGGTGCGTCGGATTGCTGACATGGCTGATATACATTATATCCGGCAAAAAGAGATGAATGGGTTAGGAGCAGCCATTTCGCTTGCTCGTCACCATGTGGGCAATGAGCCGTTTGCTGTTTTACTCGGGGATACCTTGCTGCAGTCGTCGAATGGTGTGCCGGTAATTGGGCAGTTGCTTGACGTTTTTAATCGCTACCAGGAGGCAGTTGTGGCACTTGAGCATGTTCCACTGGAGCGGGTGAGCCGCTATGGTGTTGTCGATGGCACAGCTGTGACTGACGATGTTTTACTGATCCGTGACCTCGTGGAGAAGCCTGAGCCGGAAGCAGCTCCTTCCAATCTTGTGATCGCTTCACGTTATGTATTCACACCGGAGATATTTGACCATTTGCTGGCTATAAAACCGGGAAAAAACGGCGAAATACAGTTGACGGATGCGATGCGACTGCACGTTGCGCAACGTCCGATCTATGGTCTGAAGTTCGCGGGGCGGCGTCATGATGCAGGGAATAAGCTTGATTTCATTAAAACAAACATTACGTATGCGCTCGATCGCCCGGATCTCCACGATGCGCTTGCCGCTTTTATTATTGAAACAGCAGAGACGTTGAAAAGTAAACGGAAGGTAGGAAGGTAGGAAGGTAGGAAGGTAGGAAGGTAGGTAGGTAGGAAGGTAGGTAGGTAGGAAGGTAGGAAGGTAGGGCTGCGGCGGAGACGCCGAATTGATAATTGAGAATTGAGAATTGAGAATTAGCAGGTGGGGCGAAGCTGTCCCCAGCTAGCCGTCGCAATCGGAATCGGAATCGGGATCGGGATCGGGATCGATGAAGTGTGAGATTAAGTGTAAGAGAGTAAGTGTGGAGATTAAGTGTAAAAGACTAAAGTGTGGAGATTAAGTGTTTTCTGAAGGCTGGAGGGATGCGGGCCAAGGCGCCGCTTGCGGCGCAGGTGTTAGGTGTTAGGTGATAGGGCTTTGCGGATGGTTATGGAGGGATGCGGGCCTCCGCGTCCGAAATCGGGATCGATTGTTTCTAGCCACTAATCACTAACCACTAGCCACTGGATGCTTCTACGATTAAGATTAAGATTATGATTAAGAAAATTGGAAATCAAATGATAGACAAGCCGCAGGCCATTGGTCTGTTAGGTGGTAGTTTTGATCCCGTTCACAATGGACATCTTGCAGCGGCGCGGGCTGCGATGGCGTTTGGCGGGTTGGATCAGGTGATTTTTATCCCCGCATCCGTTTCTCCGTTTAAGCAGGATGGTATGCATACGGCTGTCATTCACCGGTTGGCGATGCTTCGTTTGGCGATAGCATCTGAACCTCAGATGTGTGTCTCGGATGTAGAACTTCTTCAACCGGGACTCTCATATACCATTCATACCGTTCGTCATTTTGCGGCGAAATTACCAAAAACAAAGTTGTTTTTCATCATCGGTGCAGACTCGCTGGCGCACCTTCACGAATGGAAAGAAGCGCAAGCGCTCGTTGAGCTATGCGATTTCATTACGCTCGCGCGTCCGGGATCGCGAATTGATACGCTGACAGGGTTTGATGAATTGGTAACACAGCGTTTATTGCGCGGGGTTGTTCATGATTTTCGAGCAGACGTGTCGTCAACTGAGATTCGGCGTCGTGTGGCTGCCGATTTGTCCATCGAGGATTGTGTTCATCATGATGTCGAGCGATATATTGTTAAACATGGGTTATATCGGTAGGCCGCCCCGGCCTCCGGTCACTGACTGACTACCCCTGATTGAAATGTTTCATTTGACTTTATCCCTCTTCGGAATTATTATTAGTAACTGTTTCTGAAAACACCCTATTTCCCACCATTTGATATGATCCGGCTAATGCCATTAATTTTTATTTCCCATCCTTTCGGAGAACAACAGAAATTATGAAACCCAGATTCCTATCCGCAGTTGCTTGTCTTCTCGTTTTGGTCGGAAGCATGTTCGTGGCACGAGCCTCTTTTTTTGAACCTCTTTTTAAAATCACTTCTGTCAAAGGGGATGTACAGATTATACGCCCTGACAGTACAGAATCGGAAGAGGTGCTTGAGGGTCATGTCTATCCGTACGGTTCACGTCTGATTGTGCCGAACAGGAAATCAAGATCAAAATCAAAAGCAGTTGAACCCGAAGTCGGTTTCAGCCTATCCCGGGATCATCGTTTTCGTTTGTCGGGGGTTGCTGATTTGAAGGTTGGAAACGATCCGAACGGCGATTCAAAGAAAAAAGAGTTCACTCTAGAAGCTGGTAAATTAAGAACATTTATTTCGGTCAGCACAGTGAAAACCGGAGGTGCCGAGGATGATGCGGTCGAGGCCGGGGTGCAAGCTCTTTCCGTTGTGACGCCGCTGGCCACCTGCACCCGTTTGACTGAGCGCAACCAGATTAGCGTCTCTCGGAAAGATAACAAGCACACAGTCGTGGTCGTGACGGAGAGTGGAACGATGGAGATCGAAGGGCCGCAGTTTAAAATCACTTCGATGCGTCGGAATGCGGCAGTAGAGATTTTCGGGGATGCGGACTACACGAGTATTTTAAATATAGCAGCGGATTTTACAGTTGAGCTTGAAAAGGGCATTGATGCTGCTGAGGAGGTTCTTTTTCGACCGCGTTGCGTGGGGAAGATTTGGCGGACTTACGCCGAAATCGGTGGCAAGCAGGCCGTTTCTGTGATGATTGCTTTCCCGGATGGAGCCATTAAGTCATATGCTTATATGCAGGGGGAAAAGGTAGCTGAGGATCCCACTTTCGCCTCTAAGGATCAGCCCCCCACAGAAGATTTCGCGCACGATTCAACCGTTAATGGCGAGGATGTCATCAGTACGGAGATTTCAGGGGAAACCGTCCTCGACCCCGTTGATACCCCAGTAGAAGCGCCAGCCGCTGGTGGAGATGTTCTGGATGGCTTTAATTTTGACGATTGGTGATAGTGTTTTAGTCCTTTAAAAAGGCAACGAATGAAAGGAATGAAATTATGAAACGTATTCTATATACAGGGACAGTAGTTGTTTTGTTTTGTGCAGCGATGTTCCGATTTCTTGTTCCGCCCAGTACGGCGGCAGAAGTCGATGCTACGATTGTCGTACCGCGGCAGTATGTTGCGCTGGCTCGGATGCTTGCAGACAGCAAAGGCGATACCGAAAAAGCATGCGAGATTGCTTCGAAGGCTATTGCATTGGTTGTTGCGAAGGGCGAGACGTATGAAGAAAAACTCGAACTTCTTGCTGAAATTTCCACGGCGCTTACGGCTGCTATGGCAGATTGGGACGAGGAGGCGCGAGCTGCTGTTCTTTCTGCAATTGTCGAGGAAGCGCTTAAGATCGCTCCTGACGGAGAAGAAGGTTCTCTTCAGCGAATTGGCTACGTGAAGCAGGTGTTTGCGGCTATGACGTATGCTTCGAGCGACACGTCCGCTTTGGTCTCGGCAGTCGATGTTGTGCCTGAGGGGTTGAAAGAATCAGCCTTCCTGGGTATCAAGGCGGCAGTGACTGTGCTCGGAGGCAAGATGGCATGGGATTGCAAAGACTTATATGAGACCATTCGTGAAACGCTTGACGACACGGGTTCGGACCGACAGATGTTGCGTGATGCGCGAGTTGTGACGGCGACGACGACGACGACGACGACAACGACTTCCACGTCAACGACGACGACTTCAATTCCCGGATCTGCCGGTGTGGCCGGTTATCCTAACCGCCCTGTTCCGACATCGGGGCCTGTCCCGACGACGCGTCCTTCCCCAACTCCTGTTGGATTGCGGTAACCGAGCTTTTTCTTTTTTAGTACGCATCCCGTTTTAGTGCCGCGGGAATGCCTCTTTTGTAGCTAAATATTTCTACCAGGTGCTTCGTTCAGCCAAAGAGGACGCTTCCGTGTTTATTATTAAGTTCAATAATATGATCCGCAACAAGTGGATCTGGGGTATATTTGCTATCATAGTCGCAGGGGCTTTCGTCTTCTCAGACGTTTCCTGCTCGAAAGATCCAACAGACGGGGCGGGAAGCGCGGGGTTGCTGAATGGCGAACCGGTTTCACGTGAAGAATACACGCTGATCCGTCAATCGGTCGCTTTCGACTCTGAACGTACAGAGACAGATGCCCAGCCTGAGCGTGAGACGTGGGAACGCTTGGCGGCATTGAAGCTTGCGAAAAATCTCGGGATTACCGTAGCAGATGATGAGCTCGTCGGGTTCATCCACTCCGACCGAACGTTTCAGGACGAGTCCGGGGTTTTTAGTCCTTCCGTCTTCAGAATTGTTCTTGAGCGCGTGCAGATGACGACGCGTCAATATGAAGAAATGCTGAGGCGGAGAATCGTTCTCGGACGATTGGAATCGACTTTGCAGGCCGCGGCATGGATTCCGCCTGCGGTGCTTAATGAACGCGTGAGGGGTTTTACGGATTCGTTCACGATTTGTACCGCTGTTTTTTCTAATTCTTTTGTCGCGGCTGAGATGGAGGTTTCTGACGCCGATATTCAGCGGTTTTATGAAAGAAACGCAGAGCTTTATCGTGAACCTGACAGACTTCAGGTCGTTTATACCGCTTTTAAAGCGAGTGACTATCTTGATCAAGCTGCGGTTAGCGAGGACGAGGTGCTTGATTTTTACGATGCCAATATGAGCCGTTATCTTGTAACCGGAACGAACGGTGTTGAAACGACACGGCCTTTCGAAGCGGTTCGTAAAAGTATTGAAGATGAGCTTGCACTCGAGTCGGCCAAGCGCCTGGCTTATTTAGCTGCGGCCGATTTTTCTGATGTTTTCTATACGAACCACAACGAGCAGGTCGTTTTTGAGGACGTTGCTGCTGCGTTTGGTTTGACAACGTTAACCAGCCGCCTTTTCTCGGCAAAGTCGTCGCCTGTACACATTGAAGCATCACCAGCCTTTGTTGAGGCTGCATTTGAACTGGATCCTGATTCGTCGCTCAACCGTTTCAGCGAAGCTGTAAACGGAGGTGTGGAATCTTACGTGATGGGATTCCATACGAACGTTGTTTCGCATATTCTGCCTCTTGAGAAGATTCTTCCGCGTGTGCGGGCTGCAACCAAAATGGATGCGGCTGAAACAGCTTTTCGCGGAGCACTCGACGCGGTTGTTGAAACGATCGGAGAAGGTGTTGAGGCGGAGAAGCCTTTCCGTGAGTTAGCCGAGTCTCTCGGTCTTTCTGTTAGTACGAATACTGTGTTTTCAATGATGGACGCTTATGGAGAAACGGATGTGCCAGCTCCGCGGCAAGTTGCCGCTGCAATGGCTGGCATGAACACTGGAGAAGTATCGAAGGCTCCGATCGGCACGCCTGATGGTGCGCTTTTCTTCCAAGTTGTTTCTCGTGAGCCCGGTGATACGATGATGTTCGCTTCTATCAGAAATCAGGCACGGTCATCCTTCTTGGGCAATCTCAGCGATCTTATTTGGCAGGAATGGAAGGAGCGCACGTTAGTTGCGATGAAGCCTACTGCGACCCTTATTCCTCTCGACCGGCAGCCTGATCCGTGGAGTGATGACGCTGGGGAGTAAAGCCACTTGTCAGTGGCTAGGAAGTGATAGGGGATAGGTGATAGGTTCTCGATCCCGACTCCGAAGGGAACACTTGGTCTTTTACACTTAACCTCGACTTAGCACCTTTCGAGCCAGAGCCCAACCCTCCACCTCGATAAAACGTCAACATCTGGAGGGACGACCTCCGTGTCGTCCGTAATCGGCAACGAAAATACGTTCGATTTATTTCGCAAGCGCGGCGTCGAGACGCTCGAGAATTTTCTTTTCGTGAGATTTGAATGCTTCAGATTCCCACGGCGTAAAGTTCCATTCGCGTATAATTTGTGTCAAAGCATGGAAAAATGAGCGTGCGGAGTCCCGCGTTTCGAACGTGAATGTGGCATCGATAATTTTTTCGAGTAAGTTGATGATGTAACGCTGACGTTCTTCCGAACAATTACCGTCAATTTCATGAAATGAGTCCTGCTGAAGATAGACGGCGTCGATCAGTTCGCTTTTAAGATAGATGATAAAGTCCTCGATCGCTGTTCCCTCTTCGCCGACAACCTTCATCATTTGCGACACGTCGTTGCCCGTACGTAAAACCGTGCGGAATCTGGCAACGACATCGGGATCGCAAATACTGGTATAGTTGCTCCAGGAATCCAGCGGATCGATGGCTGGGTAGCGTCGTGCATCAGAGCGTTCGCGTGAAAGGCCATGAAAGGCTCCGACGACCTTTGTTGTGGCTTGTGTGACAGGTTCGTCGAAGTTTCCACCGGCCGGAGAGACGGCGCCGCCGATCGTTACTGAACCGATCTTGCCATCGAGCAGTCGGACGCGTCCAGCGCGTTCGTAGAAAGAAGCAACAACCGTTTCCAAGTATGCCGGGAAAGCTTCTTCGCCGGGGATTTCTTCAAGCCGGCCTGACATCTCTCGCAGGGCCTGTGCCCAGCGGGATGTGGAGTCGGCAAGCAGGAGCACGTCGAGCCCCATCTGTCGATAGTACCCGGCTAACGTAGCGGCTGTGTATACGGAGGCTTCCCGTGCGGCCACCGGCATAGAGGATGTGTTGCAGATAATGATTGTGCGGTCCATCAGCGTTCGGCCTGTACGAGGGTCTTCGAGCTGTGGGAACTCCCGCAACATTTCAACCACTTCACCGGCTCGTTCGCCGCAAGCGGCATAGATGACGATATCGACTTGTGCGAAGCGGCTGGTTGTTTGCTGAAGGACTGTTTTGCCAGCACCGAAGGGGCCTGGAATACAGTAGGTGCCGCCGAGTGCGACAGGGAAAAACGTATCGATCGTTCGCGTTTGCGTGATCATCGTTTTTTCCGGGGCCAGGCGTTCAGCATAGCAGGTAATGGGAATTTTGACGGGCCAGCGTTGCAGCATCGTCACTTCAGTTTCGTTGCCATTCTCATCGGCAACGGTTGCGATGATATCGGTTATCGTGTAGTCGCCGGCATTGGCTACTGTTTTGATGGTTTGACGCCCTTTGAGCGTAAACGGAACCATGATGCGATGTTTAAAAATGCCCTCAGGCACGGAACCAATCGCTTCGCCGGCCAGCAGCGTATCGCCAACGTTTACATCGGGTGTAAAAGCCCATTTTACATCACGCGGGATGGCCTGCATGTATTTGCCGCGCTGGAGGAAAAAACCGTATTCTTCGGCCAGTTTTGGCAGCGGATTTTGCAGGCCGTCGAAAATCTGTGTCAGCAGCCCCGGTGCGAGTTCGATGGAGAGCAGGTCGCCCGTAAATTCAACATCATCGCCTGCCGCGATGCCGGCAGTATCCTCGAAAACCTGCATGTCGGCGAGGCGTCCGCGGATGCGTACGATTTCAGACATAAGCCTAAGATCACCGATCTTTGCATAGCCGACTTCGTTCAAAGCGACTGCGCCGTCGAATTTGACGGTGATCATGTTGCCGTTAACGCCTGTGATGGTACCCTGTGTTGTCATAATGCGTGCCTGTATTTTAAAGAAGTTTATTCTTCGGATGCTGCCTGGAGATTTCTCATCCCGTGTAATCGGGCGATGCCTTTTTCAGTATCGGCGGCCTTGCTGCGGATGAGAATGGCTAAGTGGATTGCGTAAGTGAAAATGGTTGCTGCTGAAAAGGGGTCAAAGCCGGCCAGTTCGCTCGCGATATTCCAGCGTATGCGTTCGATCGCGGAATCGCGACGCATGGGATCAGCCTCCTGGAATGCCGCATCTACGGCGTTGGCGATTGATACGTCGAAACCGGAGTGGGGGCGTTGCCATTGTTCAGCGGCGCTGGCATCTCCCAGACGGGCGGCCCGGTGCCGCGCCACGGCGTTCCTGAGCTGCGTTTCATTGTTACGCCAGCGAGCAACGTAGGGGTTGGCCGTTTCGCCATTTTCAAGCAAGGCGCAGAGCGCAGCAAAATCCGCTGGGGTCAGATATTCGCGACACCGTTCGCGAAAATCCTCTTCGGTCATCGTCGGTTCCGCATCGAATTGCAGAGTCGGAAGCGTGGCTGCGAAATACGTGTAGCTCATGACGTGGCGAAAATCATTTTCGCAAGGGTTGGGCTCATCATTTTTGACATGGCAGTCATGATGGCCTCGTTCGTGAAATCGTGTTCGATCCGCCCGTCCGCGATCATGATTCGGATCCCGGCTTTGACATCTTTGCTCGGCGCGATGCTCAGCCCACCGGCAACAGCACTGGCGAGGCTGCTTGCTGCAAATTCAGCCAATGCTTGAGCTTGATCTTCCGAAACAAGTGCGTGCATGCCGCTTTCTGCAGCGGGGTGAGCGGCAACGGCTTTGATGATATTTTCGAGAAACGTTTTCAGGAAATCACCGGAGAGGGTTTCGTCGAGCTTGCCCAGCAGCACGCGTTCAAGCGTTTGCTGAATGGATTGGCCGACTTCGATGACCACGTCGCGCGCCGCCTGGCGGATGGCCTGTTCAGTGCGTTCTTGCAATACAGCGGCTTCTGCTTCTGCTTTGTCGTGGAGTTCACGCTGTTTCTTTTCAGCAGCAGCCACTTTTTCAGCGGCTTTCTTTTCCGCTTTGGTGATGATCGCGGCTGCTTTTGTTTTAGCTTTTTCAACCCCTTCCGCTTGGATACGTTCCAGAAGCGATTGCAGATCTGCAGGCATGTCATACTCCTTGCGCCGATTAATAAATAAACAAACTTTGATTTTCTCACAATTCAGGGCTATTGTCAAATAAAGGTGCCGGTTTTTGTTAGCCATATAGTAACTTCTCAATAAGTCACAGAGCTACCATTGACAAGGAGTTTTCCCAGCCCTATAACTTCCGTCGAAGATCATGAGACTGATCGGGATGACGATTGCTTTCAGTCGACATTCAACCAGATTGCGC
>Ga0265295_1009161_pt1 | contig 10698 bp, 9 predicted proteins | sample Munlansysbiofilm_FD_192503 | JGI IMG/M metagenome (GOLD analysis project Ga0265295, IMG submission 192503) | Leachate microbial communities from a municipal landfill in Southern Ontario, Canada - Methane capture system biofilm | ecosystem: Engineered > Solid waste > Landfill > Unclassified ... | reverse complement strand
GTACATTGCGCATCACTTCGTCGATCTTCTGAGACTTTTCGCTATCGACCTCAAACATAATGGTTCCTCGATCAATCACCGTATTTTCTCCCATTGTCATCTGACCTCCTTCACAATCAATTTATATTATTTTAACCCAAACTAAAAGAAAAGACAAGTCAAATGACATAAATTTTGATTTTCTTAATAAATTAATTCAACTGCTCCCGAATACACGCCTCTCCCCTTATTAGGGATTCTGCCAGTTTTTCCGGAAGTTTCCCCCCAGCTTGCGCCATATCTGGACGTCCACCACCGCCTCCGCCGGCTATTGTCGCCACTTCTTTAATGACTTTACCGGCATGGAAGCCACGTTTGACAATATCCGGGGTTGCCGTTGCAACAAAATTAACCTTGCCCTCCAGAGCACTCCCCAACAGCACAACTCCAGAGCCCATCCGATCTTTGAGTAAATCTCCGATGGTACGCAACTCTTCCATCGGCATTTTCTCAACTTCGGCAATGATAACCTGAACGTCACTGATGATCATCATTTTCTGATGAATATCCATGATCGCATTGCCTGCTGATTTCTGTTTCAGTTCGGCGATGGTGCGTTCCTTCTGTTTGTTGATTTCGGCCAATTCCGCTACCTTTTCTAGTAATTGATCGGGATTGGTTTTCATCAGATTGGACACCTCAACCAGGGTATCATCCATTTTCTCAACCAGATGCCAGGCATTAAAACCGGTTGCCGCTTCAATTCGGCGAACCCCGGCAGCAACGCCACCTTCGCTAATGATTTTAAACAGCCCAACTTTAGCAGAATTGCTGATATGACAGCCACCACACAGCTCGGTACTGAAGTCGCCGACTTTAACAACTCGGACAATTTCACCATATTTTTCGCCAAATAAAGCCGTTGCGCCCAGTTCTCTTGCCTGATCAATGCTGGTTTCAAAAATCGTTACCTCATAAGCTGCCAAGATCGCGGCGTTGACAATCTCTTCGACCTGGCGTTTTTCATCCCGGGTCATCGCCTGGAAATGGTTAAAGTCAAAACGCAGCCGGTCTGGTGATACAAATGACCCAGCCTGTTCAACATGGTCGCCTAAAACCTGTTTCAAGGCTTTTTGCAATAAATGGGTCGACGTATGGTTCCGCTGAACCGCCGCTCGCAATTCTTTGTCGACCTCGGTAATAACGGTTTCGCCAACCTTAAAGGTTCCCGACTTAACCGTACCTGAGTGAATATGTCGGCTCAGGCTGCCTTTTTTACAGTCCCTGATTTCAATCAAGCCATCACCTTTTTGAATGACACCGTGATCACCGGTTTGGCCGCCACTTTCAGCATAGAAACAGGTCTGATCCAGAAGCACCAGCACCTCATCCCCAGCCTTGGCTTCATCAACCAACGTTTCGTTGACATAAAGCCCTAAAATCGTACCTTCGGCTTCAAGGTTGTCATAGCCGACAAAGGTATTGACAGCATCTGAACCCAGGGGATTAAAGGGATCATCGGCCCATACCGCCAAATCGCTGTTGAGACGATCTTGTCGGGCTCGGTCCCGCTGTGCCTGCATTTCTTTTTCGAAGTCTTCGGCGATAATGGTCAGTCCCCGTTCTTCGACAATTTCCTTGGTCAGATCATAGGGAAAACCATAGGTATCATAGAGCTTAAAGGCACCGCCACCAGGGAATACCGTTTCTTCCATTTCGATAATTTTATCCAGCTCTTTGTTTAGCAACGCCAGACCCTGATCGATGGTTTCTTTAAACCGTTCTTCTTCAATACGGATCAGTTTTTGAATAAAACCCTGTTTTTCTTTGAGTTCAGGATAAGCCCCTTCCGAAACCCGAATCGCTTCTTTCGCAACATCATAAAGGAAAAGATCCTTGATTCCCAGTAATTTTCCGTGACGGACGGCTCGGCGCAGTAAACGTCGCAAGACATAACCCCGGCCTTCATTGCCCGGCATCACGCCGTCAGCAATCATAAAGGTAACACTGCGAATATGATCGGTGATGACCCGGATCGAGATATCATCCTGAGGATCATCGCCATAGCTTACCCCAGCTTTTTTGCAGATATAATTGAGCACATGGCCAACTGTATCAATTTCGAAAATAGTTCCTACCCCCTGCATCACCACCGCCAGACGTTCTAACCCCATCCCGGTATCAATATTTGGTTTGGGTAAGGGATTATAGTTGCCAGCTTCATCTTTATCAAACTGGGTAAAGACCAGGTTCCAGAATTCAACATAACGGTCACAATCACAACCAACACTGCAGGTGGGACTGTCACAGCCGTATTCCTCACCCCGATCAAAATAAAGCTCGGAACAGGGACCACAGGGTCCCAGGCCATGTTCCCAGAAATTATCTTCTTTTCCCATCCGGACGATTTTGTCTTTGGGAATCCCGACATCTTCATTCCAGATTTGAAAAGCTTCATCATCATCCAGATAAACGGTGATCCAGATCTTATCTTCCGGTATTTCCATAACCTTGGTACAGAATTCCCAGGCCCATGGAATCGCTTCCTTCTTAAAATAATCACCAAAGGAAAAATTTCCCAGCATTTCGAAAAAAGTTCCGTGCCGCGCTGTTTTTCCAACGTTTTCAATATCCGGGGTACGAATACATTTCTGACAGGTTGTCACCCGATTTCGAGGTGGTATTTCATCTCCGGTAAAATAGGGTTTTAGCGGTGCCATCCCTGAGTTGACCAACAACAAACTCTTGTCGTTAATGGGCACTAAGGGAAAACTGTTTAATCGCAAATGTCCTTTTTCTTCAAAAAATGCCAGATATTTTTCTCTAATTTCATTTAATCCTAATGGTTTCATTTTTTCTCCTTATCGAAACTTTGTTCTCTGATTGTAAAGCATTTGATACTTTCCGGTGTTTATCAAAACAAAAAAATCCCCTGCAAATCTGCAAGGGACGGTTTAATCCGCGGTACCACCCAAATTAGCTGCCCAATATTTGGCAACTCACTTTATCAATAACGGTTTCCCGACTGAAAATACTCGTTGAATACCTTATTCAGACTTTCTTTGCAGCTGCTCGAACGGGGCAACTCTAAACCAACCATAAAAGACTCTCAGCCATGTCTCTCTCTCTGCAATCGTTATTTTTAGCGTCTTCGTTCTCAATGCATTTTAATATTAACCTACGAAGATGATTATATTAATTTCATATTTAAATGTCAATCTTTTTTTAGATCCGTGATATCATCTGAAGCAAATAAGGAAATAATATATCCGGCCATTACCTTAATGGTACCGGCCATCGGTACGGCCATAATCATCCCGACACCGCCAAACATGGCCCCAAAAAAGAAGATCGAGAAGATGATAAACACCGGGTGGAGTCCCACATTGCCGGACATCAAAGCTGGTGCCAGAAAATTACCGCAGACCACCTGAACCACCCCAATCACAATCAACATGGGGATAATCATCATCGGATTGGTAAACAATACCAACACCACAATTACAATCGTGCCTACCACCGGACCAAAATAGGGAACCATGGTGGTAACCCCAGCAATCACCGCAATAATACTTGCGTAAGGAAGACCCAGCGCAAAGGCGCCAATCCCCGTTGCAATCCCAGCGATGAGGGAGGTCAAACCCTGTCCCTTGATAAAACCACCAATGACCAGATCGATGTCACAGCACATTTTAAGCATACTGTTGCGATACTGCAATGGCACCAGGTACATGATCCCTTTAATAAAGAATTCCTTATCCATCAGCAGAAAGATCGTCACTAATGGCACGATGATAACATTCATGAGCTGACCGCTGTTTTGCAGAAGGGCATTCGAAATCCCCTGAAGCGCCGTTGCAAAGCCCTGCAGCACATTTCCCAGAACCTGTTCCAGATTAAAAAACTGGGTAATGTCGTATCCGGTAAAATTTGAAATGTAGTCGGATAAATCTGTGATGTAGGTCTGCATTTGGGTCACAAAGTTTGGGATACTCTTGATCATACTGGCAATATTGGTAATAAGGCTAGGAACAAAGCTCATAAATGCCCCAATCACCAGTGCCAGCATTGCAAAAAACACAATCAGAACTGACTCTCCCCGGTTTAGACCTTTATTTTCAAATTTTTTGACCAGCGGATTCAGCAAATACGCCAGCACAATGGCGAAAAAGAATGGTGCAAACATCCCTGCCAGAGTTGGCCAGATAACAAAGCACAGCGCGCCAATTAAGGCGACGACGATGAGGTTAAGCACTAATAGCCGCTTTTTATTCGATGGTTCGCCCATTATCTTACCCCCAGTAATTTATTAGCAATGCCTGTTCCCTGTTTTTTAAAACCCAGATCAAACATTTCTTTTTCATAATAAAGCACCTGATCCTTATAGACCAGATCGGTGGCTGGAATAATCGCAAAGCCATGGTCAATATCATCAAAGAAACTTCGCGAAATTTGATATTCGGTGATGGCAAATGTTCCCTCTTCAATGGTCGCATTGACCACATGACCAAAAGCCTCCTCATTTTTATCGACCACCGGATAATCCATCAGCGGAAATGCCTCGTCCAGATACGTCTTTACTTTTTTCCCTTTGGCTTTAATGATGACCTTTTCATTTTCGATTACCAGTCGCTTATAATTGACATCGATAATATTTTCAGGTTTGAAAAATTGAGCTTTGGCGAAAATTCCACCGGGATTGATAACCAGATACTTCACCACATGATTCACAACCACCAAACTCTTAACCAACCCATGTCGCCGTCCGTTTTTTTGCGAAACAACTTCCACATTGAGTAAAATTTTTGCTTTCATACTGCGCTCCTTTCGTTTTATGTCATATGCTTATCTTACCTTATTATTTTTTTTATGGCAATGTTGTTTTTTCTTTTCTTATTTTTCAAAAAAAAGACGCCGTCCCCAGTAAATAGAGACGACATCTTGATAAATTTATTTGGCTTTATTCTTGTGATAGTCTTCAATCGCCGCCTGAATGGCTTCAGCTGCCAAGACCGAACAATGAATTTTTTCAGATGGTAATCCACCCAGGGCATCAACCACATCAGAATTCTTGAATTTTCCCGCTTCTTCAATCGTCTTGCCGATGATCATATCGGTTGCCATACTACTGCTGGCCACTGCTGCACCGCAGCCAAAGGTTTTAAAAGAGGCATCTTCAATAACGCCGTCATCGTTGATTTTCAGGAAGATTTTCATAATATCGCCGCAAGCCGGGCTTCCCACCTGACCAATACCATTTGCACCTTCAATCTCTCCGACATGTTTGGGACAGGTAAAATTCTCCATTACTACATCTGTATATTCCATTTTATTTTCTCCTTCTATTTTATTTTAGTCTTTATTTATTCTTAGTGATGGTGATGATCGGCTTTATCAAAAACAGCATCATCAATCGGACAATCGGCGTTAATCGGCGACATTTTCCGCAACCGTTCAATAATCTGGATCAGATTTTCAACCACATAGTTAATATCCTCGACGGTTGTATGCTTCCCAATCGTGAGTCGCAGTGATCCATGGGCGATCCCTGCCGGCAAACCAATGGCCAACAACACATGGGATGGGTCCAACGAACCTGAGGTACAGGCTGATCCGCTGGAGCCGGCAATGCCGATAATGTCCAGACTGAGTAGGATCGACTCCCCTTCAATGTAATCAAAACAGAAATTAGCGTTCCCTGGCAGGCGTTTTTCGGGATGCCCGTTTAAACGAACCTGCGGGATATTTTCCATGACCCCTTTGATCAGAAGGTCTCTTAATTTTTTCATATGGGCAGCATTTTCTGTCAGATGCTCAGTTACCATTTCCGCCGCTTCCCCAAAAGCCACAATTTCAGCAGTATTTTCGGTTCCGGCCCGTTTTTTTCGCTCCTGAGCGCCGCCGTGGATTAGATTATCAATTGGAACCCCTTTTCTGATAAAAAGAGCACCGATTCCTTTAGGACCATATATTTTATGTGCCGAGATAGCAAGCAGATCGACATTTAAATCCTTGACGTCAACGGGAATGTTTCCCAGCGCCTGGACAGCATCGGTATGAAAAATAATTCCTCTTTCTTTAACAATTTCGCCGATTTCTTTGATCGGTTCGACGGTTCCAATTTCATTATTGGCAAACATGATCGTGACTAAAATGGTGTCTGTTCTGATTGCATTGCGTAAATCATCTAGTGATATCAGCCCATCTTTGTCAACTGGCAGGTAGGTTACTTCAAAGCCCTGTTTTTCGAGGTATTCACAGGTGTGAAGAACGGCGTGATGCTCAATCGTTGAGGTGATAATGTGCTTCCCCTTAGCCTGATTTTTCATGGCAATCCCTTTTATGGCCCAGTTATCGGCTTCTGATCCACTTCCGGTAAAATAGATTTCCCGGGGATCGGCATTAATGGCTTTAGCAATCTGGAGCCGCGCCGCCTCAATTGCCTTCTTTACCCCTCTGCCTTCAGTGTATACCGAAGAAGGATTTCCAAAATATTCAGTAAAGAATGGCAGCATGGTTTCAACCACAGCCGGATCAACTGGCGTTGTTGCAGCGTGATCTAAATAGATTCGTTTCATAAATTTTACCTCTTTCTGGCTTATTTGCCTAATAAATCCTGCAATGATCGATTATCAATGATATTGCTGATGCTGTCACTAATGTCTTTCCAAAGCCCTCTGGTCACACATTCCGGCGATTTTGAACAAATCTGTTTACCACCGCCATCGATGCATTCAGCCAATTCGATCGGACCTTCGAGGGCTCTGATAATTTGACCAACGGTAATATCACTAGGTTCCCGAGCTAAAATATAGCCACCTCGGGCGCCTCTGATGCTTTTTACCAGCCCGGCGTTTTTTAGGGTGGAAAAAAGCTGTTCCATGTATGAATCCGAAAAATTTTGTTTTTCGGCGATTTCCTTGATTGAAACTGGTCCATCTCCATATTGGAGCGCCAGTTCCACCATAGCCAGCACACCATATCGTCCTTTTGTTGAAAGTCTCAAGTGTTTAAACCTCCCTGGATTATTTCCGAGTATTCCACCGGGATTTAATGTCATTATAGCACGAAATAAATATTTTTCAATAGGTAAATGCAAAATATTTTCCGAATTTAAAAAAAGCTCAGTCTCTGGAAAAATTCCAAAGCTTGAGCTTTCAAAAGGCAATTCTTATTTATCGTCTTCGCTGTCTCCGAAAAGGCCATCGAATAAGTTACCGAATGAATCCCCAAGAGTTACATTGGCGGTTTCTTCGTAAACTGTTTTATTACGATTGTTGTTGCTGTTATGGCTTTGCTGCGGTCTGCGGTTTCGATCGCCACCACCATAGTTGCTTGTTCTGTCACGATCGCCAGAGCCGGCATTGCTACTACTACCACTGCTTCTTGGTGTTGGAGCAGGACGTGCTGGCGCTTCTTCGGTTGCTTTTTTACTTAAGCTGATTTTTTCTTTTTCCGGATTAATGCCGATAATTTTTACCGTTAACACATCACCGGTGTTTAAAACTGAAGCAACGGACTCAACCCGGTTATAGCTGATTTCAGAAACGTGAATCAAACCTTCAACGCCTGGAATCACTTCAGCGAAGGCACCAAAATCTAAAATATTCGTGATGGTAACTTCTACTTCATCATCAACATTATATTTTGCGATGAAATCATCCCAAGGACGACCCATTAATGCTTTTACGCTTAATTTAATTTTTTTGTCTTCGTCATTTTTAGCAATCACCTTGGCTTCAATTTCCTGGCCTTTTTCAACGATATCTTTAGGCTCATTAATTTTTTCCCAGGTCAGGTCTGAACGATGAACAAAACCATCAATGCCATCAAGATCGACAAAGATTCCGAAATTAGTAATGGTTTTAACCACGCCTTTGACGATATCATCGACGTTCAGTTCATCAAAACGTTTTTCTTTCATTTCTTTAACTTGTTCGCGACGTTCTTTCATATCTTTTTCAAGAATAATCTTTTGTGAAAGAATGGCACGACGTCTTTTAGGGTTGTAATCAATGATGATCCCCTTAACCTTTTCGCCGATCAGGGTGTTTAAGTCTTTAACATAACGGACATGATATTGTGAAGCTGGCATATAAATATCAGTAAATCCGATATCGACAATTAAACCATTTCCAGAAATATCTTTGATTGTTCCTTCTAAGATCGTTTTATTATCAAAGGCGTCACTTAACTGTTTTTGTACGAGACGGTTATCATATTTGATTTTTGAAAGTTTTACATTTCCAGAACCTTCATTTAAATCAGTAACGATACACCAAACCTTATCTCCTAGTTGTACAAGTTCAGATAATACCTCATCGCTTCTCCATGTGAAATCACTCTTTTTGACAATACCATCTGCTTTGTAACCAATGTTTAAGATGACTTCGTCTTCAGCAATATGAATAACTTCGCCTTCGATTTCTGCACCCCGACGAATTGTTTTTAATGACTCTTCAATTTCTGCAGCGAAATCGAAATTTGCATCATCATATTCGTCTTTTTCAATGGTTTCCACCACGTCCTCAACTACAACAGTTGGCTGTTCCTCAGTCGCCACTTCTACGACCACGTTTTCCTCAGCAATTTTGTTTTGCTCTTCCATACCTTCCAGTACCTCCTTAACGATCCAATCCGGTGTTGATGCCCCTGCTGTAATACCAATTTTTTGATATTTTCTTACTTCAGTGAGATCTAAGTCCCGGATGGTTTCTATGTGACAAGTTTTTTCGCAATGGGATTTACAGATATCCACCAGTTTTTGCGTGTTCGAACTGTGGTACCCACCGATTACGATCATATATTCTACTTCTTTTGCAGTTTTCGCAGCCGCTGCTTGTCTTTCAGCGGTGGCTCTGCAAATAGTATTAAATATAACGACCTCATTGACTCTTGACCTGATCATATCGCAAATTTCATTGAATCTGGATTTGATGATGGTGGTCTGAGCCACGATACATATTCTATCATAACTTTCAATATTTTCCAACTGATTTATATCATTAATTATTAAAGCTTTATTCCGGCACCAACCATTTGCTCCAATCACCTCAGGGTGTTCTTTATTGCCGACGATGACAATCTGATAACCTGCTGCATCGTACCTTTCCACCTTTTTCTGAATCGCCCGAACAAAGGGACAGGTCGCATTAATAATCGGCAGTCCTTTTTGATTAATCGCTTCGATGGTTTTCTTTCCAACTCCATGAGAACGAAGGATAATGCAGCCACTTTCTAAATTTTTCACATCGTTATCTTCAATTATTGTTACCCCCTGATCAGCCAGACGCCTCGTTTCCTGGGGGTTGTGGCTGATCGGACCTAAGGTATATATTTTCCCATGATCCGCCGCAATGGTATTCCGAACCATTTTCATGGCATTTTCAATTCCAAAGCAATAGCCAGCCTTTTCAGAAATAATTATTTCCATTTTAACCTCAAATCAATTCTAATCCATAGACCGTGTCCATGATTTTTTCGCTTAATTGCCGGGTTTCTTCTTCAGACAGTTTTCTGCCATAGTATTCTTCCAGATAAACGGGTTTGCCAATAATAATTTCTATTTTGCTTCTGAATCGGTATTTCCCTTTGATTCTTACCGGAATAATTGGCGATTTTGTCTTAATCGCAAAAACCACAAAGCCGCTGGCTGGTGGCGTCCGGTCTTCCGGGTTGACGCGATGTCCTTCCGGAAAAATCCCCAGAATTTTGTCTTCCTTTAGAATTTTCAAGGAAGTCTTAATGGTTTCCACCCCCACTTTTTCGCGATTCACCGGAAAGGCGTTAACCTTTTTGAAAAACCATCTCAAAAGCGGATTTTTAAACAGCTCCGCCTTGGCCATATAATGAATTTCCCGGGGCGTTGTAAATGAAATAACGACCGGATCAATATTGCTGATATGATTGGGACAGATCAAGGCAGCACCATTTTTAGGGATATTTTCCTTGCCGATAATCGTGATCCGAAAGAGCATCAAACTGAGCAGATAGGTTAAGAAACGGCCGATTTTATAAATCATCGACGGGCCTCATCAATATGAATTTTCATTTCTTCGTAAACTTGTTCGATACTCTTTCCGGTTGTATCAATAACAATGGCATCCGCAACCTGTAGCAATGGTCCTTCTGTCCGGTTACGGTCATTGGTATCACGATTTTCAATATCATTTTTTATTTCTTCCAGAGCTTTGCTGTGCCCTTTTTCATCCAGTTCTTTTTTTCTTCGCTGTGCCCGTTCAATAACATCAGCATCCAGAAAAAACTTAAGCTTTGCATCTGGCAAGACCACCGAACCGATGTCTCTGCCATCCATAACTACCGCATGGTCTTTTGCATATTCCCGCTGTTGAGCAACCATCAGATCCCGGACTTCTTTAATTCTGGCCACATCAGAGGTATGCCGGGAAACCAGTGGGGTTCTTATTTCTCTGGTAACGTTTTGATCATTACAAAACACCTGATCACCGGCAAACCGGATCACGGTTCCCCGGGCAATTCTGATAATATCTGCCTCATTATCAAAGCTGTCACCGATCTGATTTAAAACACAGTGAGCAATACAGCGATACATGGCACCTGTATCGAGATAGGTCATCTTATAGGTTGCTGCGATTTTTTTTGCTAAAGTACTTTTTCCTGCCCCGGCAGGACCATCAATGGCAATTTGCATCTTACCCTCCCTCATCCAACTTTTTTAGGCGTTTGCAAAACTCAATA
>Ga0265295_1009160_pt1 | contig 10700 bp, 10 predicted proteins | sample Munlansysbiofilm_FD_192503 | JGI IMG/M metagenome (GOLD analysis project Ga0265295, IMG submission 192503) | Leachate microbial communities from a municipal landfill in Southern Ontario, Canada - Methane capture system biofilm | ecosystem: Engineered > Solid waste > Landfill > Unclassified ... | reverse complement strand
AAACCTCCATTATGGTTGGATAGTGCCGCACAGCTCCAGGGCCTTTTGAAGGGCCATGGCCTTGTTGACGGTCTCGATGCGTTCCTTTTCCGGGTCCGAATCGGCGACGATGCCGGCCCCGGCCCGGACCGTGACGCGGTTGTTTTCGATGCAGGCCGTTCGAATCACGATGGCCATGTCCATGTTGCCGCTGAAGGAAATATATCCGATCGCGCCGCCGTACGGTCCGCGCGGAATCGCCTCAAGCTCCGCGATGATCTCCATGGCCCGCACCTTGGGCGCCCCGGACAGGGTGCCGGCCGGAAAGGTCGCGGCCAGAAGGTCCCAGGCGTCTTTTTCTTCAAGCAGATCGGAGTTGATGTTGGAAACCAGATGCATGACATGGGAGTAGCGTTCGATAAACATCAGATCCGTCACCTGAACCGTTCCGATCTGCGCGACGCGCCCCAGGTCGTTTCTGCCCAGATCCACCAGCATCAGGTGTTCGGCCCGCTCCTTTTCATCCTTGAGCAGTTCGTCGGCAAACTGCCGGTCTTCCTGCTCGGATTTTCCCCTGGGCCTTGTACCGGCAATGGGCCGCAGGGTGGCGATGCCGTTTTCAAGCCGGACCATGGCCTCCGGGGAGGAACCCACCAGCACCGTGTCGTTGATTCGCATGAAATAAAGATACGGGGACGGGTTGATGAACCGCTGGGCCCGGTAAAGGGTCAGGGGGTCCGGTGCCGGCTCGCAGACAAAGGGCTGAGAGATCACCGCCTGAATGATGTCGCCCGCCTGAATGTATTCCTTGGCCCTGACCACGCTGTTCCGGAAATCGTCTTCGGTCATCACCGGCTGAAGCCGGGTTCCCGCGCCCTTTGAAGCACGGGGTTCCTCCGGCCGGCATCGCCCGACCGTGTCGAGCAGTCTGTCGAGCTGCCGCAGGGCCTGGTCATACGCCGCGTCCGGACGGTTCTTCTCGTCGAGAAAGACGATTTTAAGCGCCATCAGGCTGTGCCGGATATTGTCGAATATCAGAATCTCATCCGGAACGACAAACTGGGCCAGGGGCGTGTTTTCGGAAAGACGGCTGGGAATCGCCTCGAAAAACGACGCCATTTCATAGGCGAAATATCCCACCATGCCACCCCAGAACCGTGGCAGCTCGGCGATTCGGGCCGGCCGGTAATCGGCCATCAGGCTTCTCAGCACGGCCAGCGGATCGGCGTGATGAGCGATCAGGGAGGTATTTTTGTTTTCGATCACCTCGACATGGTTTTGAAATACACGGATATTGCGCCGGGCCGAGGTTCCCAGAAAACTGTACCTTCCCCATCGTTCGCCGCCCTCGATGCTCTCGAACAGAAACACGGGTTCCTGCGCGGATTCGCAAAGCCTGGCCAGCAGCGAAACCGGGGTCAGGGTGTCGGCCAGAAGTTCCCGGCAGACCGGAATCACGTTGCACGAGCCTGCCAGCTGCATGAAGCGTTCCTTGTCGGGAAATTGTCGAATGTCCATGTCGGTCTTCCTTTCAATTGGGTTCAAAATGCAAAAAGGACCGTGGGGGGCTTCCACGATCCTTTTTGAACCATAAAAAAAAGATCGCGGGCTTTGGAGTTGCCCACGATCCTTAATTTTTTAGACTTAAAGCTTATTTATAAGGCGTCATCGGCAAACCCCTCGTTTCGGGCCTGCCACCACCAGTTCTGTACGCCTTTATTGATCAATGTGTTCATCTATGGTTTTCCGTATTTCCAGAAATGCCTGAATTTTGTATTTTCATATATGGATTTTTGATGCGTGTCAATTTTTTTCTGCGCCCTTTGTTCCCGGCGGTTATACCCGCGCTAGAGTATGAAATCCGTTGAAAGGAAATTTGATTTGTGCTCGCGGACTATGTTGTTGATGATGGCGCGGTTGGCCTCCGTGTTTCGGGCCGCGACCAGGGTTCGAATCGAAAAGGCCCGAAGCGCGTCGGATACCGACAGGGTGCCTTCGGCCGAATCCTTTCGGCCGGTAAAGGGAAAGCTGTCCGGACCCCTCTGGCACTGGCTGTTGAGGTTGACCCGGCACACCTGGTTGACCAGCGGATCGATGAGCCGGGCGATGGTGTCCGGGTCGTTTCCGAAAATGCTCAGCTGCTGGCCGTAATCCGATGCCGTCAGATAGTCGATCGGGGTCTGAATGTCGCTGAAGCCAAGTACCGGAATCACCGGGCCGAACTGTTCTTCCCGGTACACGCGCATCCGGTCGGTGACCGGGTAGAGAACCGCCGGATAGTAAAAACTCTCATGAATCCGTCCGCCGCAGGCGTTGACGATTTGGGCGCCCATTTCGCAGGCGTCTTCCACCAGGCCGGCCAGATAGGCGGGTTTTCCAGGCTCCGGAAGGGGAGTGATCATGACCTTTTCCTTCCAGGGCATGCCGATGGTCAGGGCATCGATGGCCCGGCACAGCCGGTCCAGAAAAACATCCACCCTGGATTTGTGAACAAAGATCATCTTCAGGGCCGTGCACCGCTGGCCGTTGAAGGACAGACACCCCTGAAGGACTTCCGCTGCGGTCAGGTCCGGATCGGCGTCGGGAAGGACGATTCCCGCATTTTTGGCCTCCATGCCCAGGACGCAGCGCATCCGGTTGGGCTTTGGATGCTGCTTGCGAATCTCATTGGCGGTTCCGCTGGATCCGATCAGGGCCAGCACGTTGATTCTGGCTGAGGCCATGAGGGGCGGGACGATGCTGCGTCCCGCTCCGAAAAGAATATTGACCACTCCGGGCGGAAAGGCGTCCCGAAAGGTCTCCAGCAGGGGGCCGTACAGCATGACGCCGTGCTTGGGGGGTTTGAAGATGGCCGTGTTTCCCATGATCAGAGCGGGAATCAGCGTGGTCAGGGATTCATTCAAAGGGTAGTTGAAGGGCCCCATGCAGAGAACCACGCCGAGCGGGGCCCGGCGGATCTGGCCGATGATGTTCTGGACCATGACGAACCGGGAGGAAACGCGATCCAGATCCTTCAGAGCATCCACGGTGTCCTGAATGTATTCCACGGTGCGGTCGAATTCCTTGATGCTGTCAGAACGGGACTTTCCGATTTCCCACATGAGCAGCCGGACGATTTTTGAGCGCTGCTGCATCATGCCGGCCACAAAATCCTGAACGTGGCGGATTCTCTGCCCCACGGAAAAAGTCGGCCAGAGTCCCCGGCCGTTGTCGTATGCCAGAATCGCGGCGCCCAGCGCCGTCAAAGCCTGTTTCGCGGAAAGCAGAGGGTATCGTCCGATCAGACGGGGGGTCAGCGCCTCCCGGTTCCACACACGGACCGGAGAGACGGCTTCGGCCATCGGGCCCTGCCATGGAACCAGTTTGCCGTCCACCAGATAATGATCGATTTGCACGGGCAGGTCCGAAAACAGGTCCGAAGGAATTTCGGATTCATCGGGAAATATGGATTGAATTTGTTCTTGTCGATTCATGGCTGTTTTTCCTTTCAGAACTCCTTGACCGCCCTGGCATAAAGCCGTTCTATGTAGTCCTTGACCATCCTGCGGGCGGAAAACCGGTGCGCGCAGCTCTTGATGCTTTCTTTCATGATTCTGACCCATTCATGCGGCACGCCCTGGCCGCCGGCGCTGTAATAAAGCGGTATAACCTGATTTTCCAGAATATCATAGATGGCGGCGGAATCGGATGCATCGGGATTTCGGGCGTCTTTTTCCGATTCAAAAGCCCATCCGTTTTTTCCGTTGTATCCCTCGCACCACCATCCGTCGAGAATGCTCAGATGCGGCACGCCGTTCAAAGCCGCTTTCATGCCGCTGGTGCCGCAGGCTTCCATGGGCGGAACCGGATTATTGAGCCAGACGTCCACGCCGTGCACCATGTACTGCGCGAACTGTTCTCCGTAATCCTCCAGAAAGGCGATTCTCCCGCCCATTTCCGGGTTCCGGGCCGCATTGAAAATCCGCTGCAGGATGCGTTTTCCGGGATCATCGGCCGGATGGGCCTTGCCGGCGAAAATGATCTGAATGGGGCGCCATCGGTCGTTGAGCAGTTTTTGGATGCGTTCGGCGTCCTGCAGAATCAAATCGGCCCGTTTGTAGGCGGTAAACCTTCTGGCAAATCCGATGGTCAGTATGCTCGGGTCCAGAAGGGTTCCGCCGGCCATGATGATCGAGGAACTGGCCCGTTCCTGGGCCCAGCGCCGCCGGTAGCGTTCCCGAATGGCGTCGATGAGCTTGATCTTCATCCAGTAATGGGTGTTCCACAGTTTTTCATCGGGTATTTCATCAACCAGTTCCCAGCGCAGGGGATTGTCGTGATCCTCCAGCCAGTCCGGCCCCAGATATCGGTTGAACAGAAGCTCCATTTTGGGCTCTATCCATTTGGGTACATGAATCCCGTTGGTGATATGGGCAATCGGCGCCTGTTCCTCGGGCAGATCCGGCCAGAGCGATCTCCACATTCTGCGGGCAACCTCGCCGTGCCTGCGGCTGACGGCATTCCGGTGAGCGCACATGCGCAGAGCAAAAGCCGTCATGTTGAATCCTTCGTGGGGCCTTTCCGGATGAACCCCCAGAGCGAGAAATGAGTCCCGGTTCAAACCGAGAGACGGCCAGTAGGAACCAAAATACTTTTCCATCAGATGAAAGGGGAATACGTCGTGCCCGGCCGGAACCGGCGTGTGGGTGGTAAAAATCGAGGTGTGTTCGACCTTTTCCCTGGCCGCTTCGAAGCTCAGGCCGGTCGTCATATGATCGCGAATGCGCTCCAGAATGGCAAAGGATGGATGACCCTCGTTCAGGTGGAGAATGGAATAGCTGACGCCGAGTTTTTCCAGGATTGCGGAACCGCCGATGCCCAGAACGATTTCCTGGCGCAGCCGCTGTTCCACATCGCTGATGTAAAGATGCGAGGAGATGCGGCGGTTCCAGGGGTCGTTCATGTCGATATCGGTATCCATCAGATACAGGGGAATCCGTCCCACATCGATGCGCCAGACGGAAACGTAGATCGGCGGATCGATCAGGGGCACCCGAAGGATCAGCTGTTCGCCCTGATCGTTCAGATGCCGGCAGATGGACGCTTCCTCCCGGTTCAAAGGCTCATCCATGTTTTCCTGCCATCCGTCCTCCCGGATGCGCTGTCTGAAATATCCTTCCGGATACATGAATCCGATGCCGATGACCGGCAGACACATATCGCTGCACTCCTTTAGATAATCGCCGGCCAGGAAACCCAGGCCCCCGGCGTAAAAGGGAAGGGAGTGGTGCAGACCGTATTCGGCCGAAAAATAGGCGATGGGATGAGAACTCAATTCCACGCCGTTGCAGATATTGCGCCAGCTGCCGGTAACGACCTCTTTTTGAAACCTGGAGAGTACCAGATTGTAATGCCGCAGATAGTGGATATCCTGTGCGGCGGCTTCCAGAACTTTCGGCGGAAGATCCCGCAGCATCTTGACGGGATTGTGCCCGCTTTCCTTCCAGGCCTGGCGGTCCAGGGATTTGAACACCATGCGCGCGGCCGGATGCCAGCTCCACCACAGATTGGCGGCCAGATCCGCAAGCCCCTTGATGCTTTCGGGTATGTGTGGAAATTCGATGCAGGGCGGATGCATGATGCGCATTCTCCACAAACGCTAGAGCCAGTTTTTCTTTCGAAAATAGGTGATCATCAAATACGTGACCAGAGCCACCAGAAGCCAGAACGCCGGATATCCCCACTTCCAGTCCAGTTCGGGCATCACCCTGAAATTCATTCCATAGACCCCGGCGAAGAAGGTGATGGGAATGAAAATCGTGGCGATGATGGTCAGCACCTTCATCACCTCGTTCATCTTGTTGCTGATCGTGGACAGGTAGACGTCGAGCATTCCCGACAGAATGTCCCGGAACGATTCGATGGTGTCGATGAGCTGGATGGTGTGATCATGAACATCCCGAAAATACAGACCCGTGGAATCCTCAATCAGGTGCGAGTCTTCCTTGGTCAAAAATCCGAGAATTTCCCGAATCGGCCAGATCTGCTTTCGAAGAAAGATCATGTTCCGCTTCAGTTTGTGAATCTGCTCCATGGTGCCTGAACCCGGCGATTCAAGCAGTTCTTCCTCCAGGGTTTCAATCTTTTCTCCCAGCGCTTCCAGCACGGCAAAGTAGCTGTCCACCACCGCATCGATCAGGGCATAGGCCAGGTAATCCGCGCCCCGTTTCCGGATACGCGTACCTTTCCGGAGCCGGTCCACCACATTGGCGAAAATATCCGACGCGGTTTCCTGGAATGTGATCAGATAGTTTTTCCCGAGAATCAGGCTGATCTGCTCGGAAACAACCTCGTTGGACCGGGAATCGTAGCGGAAGGTTTTGAGCACGACGAACAGATAATGGTCGTAGCTTTCGACCTTGGGCCGCTGGGCGGTGTTGACGATATCCTCCAGGGTCAACGGATGAATTCGGAATTGCTTTTCCAGATCCTCGATGATCCTTGTGTCGTGAACCCCGCAGATATTCAACCAGGTCATCGAGGGCTCGGGCAGAAAGGGCAGCATCGCTTCCGGCGATTCCACCGGCATTTCGGTCAGATGGCTTTCGTCATAGTCCACCAGGGAGATGCGGATGCTTTCAAGCCTTTTTTCTCCGATGTGAACCAGACTGCCCGGCGACAGACCGGCTTTTTTGGAGGTCTTTACAATGAGTTTTGTCATAAAATCGAACCGCCGTATAAATGCTGAAGATCATGATTGCCGCTGTTTGCCTTCGAGCCCGAAGTCGGTGGCGACGGTGCAAAATGAATAAGAATTGACGGTTGTAAGCAGCAGGCCCTTGTTTGCGCGAACCTGAAAACGGCTAAATGCTATCACAGTCTCGAAAGCGAATCAAGAAACCTGTTCCGGAACCCCTTATAACGCTTTGATATTTTAAACACTTTAAGAACCTCGCTCCGAATTCAGTGGAACGAATTCGCCGGAACCAGGGCTGATTCCCGGTGTTTGCACTGGAAGAAATCTTCGTGTAAAAATGATGTAACAGCGGTTTTTTGTTTTCTGATGCATTGAATTTAAACAGATCAAGGAGGCTGCATTATGAGAATGGAAGAATACGTTCGAATTGTCGCCGGAGTCCTGGTTCTGATTTTTGTGATTCTTTCCGCAGCGCACAGCCGGTTCTGGCTGCTGTTTGCCGCCCTTGTCGGCATCAATCTGATCCAGTCGGCCTTTACCCACTGGTGCCTGATCGAAAAAACCCTCGAAAAATTCGGGATCCGGCGGTATTATCGATTCGATGAGGGGGATATCGACTGAGAACCACTCGTTCGCCGCAATGAAGTGGAACGCAACGCAGAAATCGTGCTTATTGCGACGCCATCCAAACGGAAGGATATGAACTTGAATATCCATTACCTGCAGCATGTCCCGTTCGAGGGACTCGGAAGCATGGAGCCCTGGTTTCGCAAGGGCGGATACCGGATCAGTTCGACGCCGTTGTATTTGAATCAGAACCTTCCCGCACTCACCGATCTGGACTGGCTCGTCGTCATGGGCGGACCGATGGGGGCGCATGACGAATCGAAGCATCCGTGGCTCAAAGATGAAAAACGGTTCATCGAAAGCGCCATAAAGGCCGGCAAGATCGTTCTGGGAATCTGCCTGGGCGCTCAACTGATCGCCGATGTTCTGGGCGCCCGAGTCTTCGGAAACAAGCATCGCGAAATCGGCTGGTTTCCGATTCGGTTTTCGAAACAAATTGAACAGAGCGCCTTTCAGGGCGTCTTTCCTCCGGTGATCAAGGCCTTTCACTGGCACGGGGATACGTTCGACATTCCCGAATCCGCAACCCTGCTGGCATCCAGCGAGGCATGCGCCCATCAGGGCTTTATCGTCGAAGACCGGATTCTCGGATTTCAGTTTCATCTGGAAACAACCCCGGAGGCGGCAAGGGCCCTGATCGAAAACTGCGGAAACGAGCTGGACGGTTCCCGGTATGTTCAAAGCGAGGCGGAAATTCTTTCCGACCCCGGCCGGTTCCATCCAATCAATCAGGTGATGAACGCGGTTCTGCAGAGGCTCGAAACCCGTTTCGCGCCATCCGCCCGATGAAAGGAAATCATGCGCCGGTTTCCGCTGGTTCGAAAACTGATTCAAAAGTTTCATCCCGAGGCAATTCCCGGCATTGCCGCGGCATTGTATGACATTGCCGGCAAAACCCGGTATTTTCGACGCTATTATGAGATCATGGCCGGGGATATTTCTGAATTCTGCAGCGCTGAAGGATCGGTTCTGGACATCGGCACCGGTCCGGGACGGCTGCTGATCGAGCTTCACAAAAGACGTTCGGGCCTGCAGTTGACCGGTATAGACCTTTCTGCGGCCATGGTGTCCCTGGCAAACAGCAATATCTCAAAAGCCGGGCTGGTTCATGCAATAAGGGTCTGCGAGGCAAACGCGGCGCACATGCCTTTTCCCGACGATTCGTTTGATCTGGTGACCAGCACCGGTTCGATTCATCACTGGAAAGATCCCGTCTTGGGGCTGAACGAGGTCTTTCGCGTTCTGAAGCCCGGCGGGCATGCGCTGATGTACGATATTGTCAGCGACACTCCGGCGCAGGTGAAGCGACAGGTCATTCACGAGTTTGGAAGGCTGACCGCCGCGCTTTTGTGGATCCATGCCTTTGCAGAGCCTTTTCATACCTGCGAAAGCTTCGAAGCGCTGGCCCGATCCACTGCGTTTCAAGAAGGCCGGATCCGGTTTGCCGGAATGATGGCCTGTCTGTCATTGACGAAAAAAGGGCAGGGGAACTTCTCGAGTGAATGAGGTTCTATGTTCCGCGAAGGAAAACAGGCCATGTTCGGAATGCAGATGCCGCAATCTTTGAAAGCGCACGCCTTATGGATCTGTGTCTGTCTGGGGATGACCGGATTAATGTTTTTACAGGAGGGCGATGCCGTGCAGCACGCGCCAAAGTCCGACCGGATTGAATTGCCCGCGCCGCGGACCGACGGAAGCATGTCGCTTGAGTTTGCCCTGTTCAGGCGCAGGTCGGTGAGAAGCTTTCAGAACCACCCCCTGTCCCTGGCCTCGGTTTCCCAGTTGCTCTGGGCGGCCCAGGGGATCACGAATTCAATGGGCCTTCGAACCGCCCCGTCGGCCGGCGCGCTGTATCCTCTGGAGGTCTATGTGTTTGCCGGAAACGTGGAAGGAGCGTCCGCGGGCCTTTATCGTTACAACAGCCAGGGCCATCAGCTCGATCGCCTCGATGAAAGGGATCGAAGAGACGATCTCTGCAGGGCCGCGCTCGGTCAGGCACCGGTTCGCCAGGCTTCGGCGGCGTTCATGATTACCGGGGTCGGCCGCAGAATCAAGGCAAAATACGGCAACCGGGGCATCCGCTACATGCTGATGGAAGCCGGTCATGTAGCGCAGAACATATGCCTTCAGGCCGTGGCTCTGGACCTCGGGGCGGTGGTGATCGGCGCATTCTCAGACAGGGAGGCGGCCGATATTTTGAAGCTGGATCCGGAAGAATCTCCGCTTTACATCATTGCGGTCGGAAAGCCCTGACGGATAAAAGGCGCCTGGAAACGCGCGCAGCGGATCAGGGCGCCGCCTGAATCACCGTGCAAACCACATGACGTTCCGAGCGCGGTCCGTCGAATTCGCAGAGAAATATATTCTGCCAGGTGGACAGCCCCAGTTTCCCGTCGATGATCGGAATGGTTTCCGACGGCCCCACCAGACCGGCTTTCAGATGCGCATCGCCGTTCCCGTCCTGCTGGTCGTGCAGCCAGACTCCCTTGGGAATAAGCTTTCGCAGCAGATTCACCACATCGGTCTGCACGCTCTCGTCCCAGTTTTCCTGAATCATCAGAGCAGCCGTGGCGCCCTGCGCGTAAACCGACACGATGCCGTCGCGAATCCCGCTGGCGCCGACAACCTGCCGGACCTGTTCGGTGATGTCCACCAGCGTTTCCCGTTCGCGGGTTGCTATGGTGATAATTTTCCGCATTCGCAGCTCCTTTCCTTCAAGTGCCGCATCTCCCTTGCGCGGGTTTCCTATGCAATAGTTTTTCTACCATAGATTTGAATTTGCATCTACCCGGAAGCGGCGTTGTGAAGCTCAAAGAGGAGGGCTGAGGGCTGAAACCTGAGACCTGAGGGGGGAAAAGTTGAAAGCTCAAAGCTCAAAGCTTCAGGTTTTATCCCTAATCCCTCTCAGGTCTCATCCCTCCTTCCTCAGGTTTCAGCCATCAGCCCTCCACTGCCTGCTCTCCCAAATTACCCTCGGCGAAGACACCGTCCACCGGTTCGAGGCGGCCTTTGAATTTGGTGGACAGTGTGGATTATGTGAACAGATTAAGACAGGGAATAGGCATGTCTGACCTGATCCCCAAACACGGCGGCTATCGCAAACTGAAAAGCTTTCAGGTGGCGCAACGGGTTTATGATGTGACGGTGCGGTTTTGCGACCGCTATATCGACAAATACAGCCGCACTCGGGACCAGATGGTGCAGGCGGCGCGGTCGGGTGTGCAGGATATCGCCGAAGGTTCTCAGGCGTCAGCCACCTCAAAGAAAACCGAACTTAAACTTACGCAGGTGGCCTGCGCCAGCGGGGGTTGGCGAAGTTGGAACCAAACCACCCCGCACTGATGCGCTTCAAGAAAAAGAAGCCGCAATCGCTTGAAGCGTTTGCGGCGTGGATCGAGGAAGAGAGGAGAAAAAGCAC
>Ga0265295_1009159_pt1 | contig 10700 bp, 12 predicted proteins | sample Munlansysbiofilm_FD_192503 | JGI IMG/M metagenome (GOLD analysis project Ga0265295, IMG submission 192503) | Leachate microbial communities from a municipal landfill in Southern Ontario, Canada - Methane capture system biofilm | ecosystem: Engineered > Solid waste > Landfill > Unclassified ... | reverse complement strand
CCCTAAGCTGCTCTCTGGTTTGTGTCAGACTTTTCAGACCTCTCATACTTCTCATGCCTCTCCCTATGGGCGTCCATGTGTCACTCATAGCATTTCCGGGTGAAACAGGGCCATCGCCGCACCAATAAGTGGTGCATTCCCATTCAGGGGACTCATTTTAAATTCCGGCAATTCCAAATACCGATCAGTACAGGCAATCGCCTCTTCCATCAGGTCAGGATGGTGCAGGAACACCGCTCCATCAAAGATAATGCACTCCGGATCATAGGCAACTAGTACGGATGAGAGCCCCCTTCCATTCATTTTTGCAAGAACAAAACGAAACTCGCGTCCCCGCACATCTTCATGAGCCAGGTCCAGGATGTCTGACGCGGTGAGGTACCCATCACACGGGTAGCCATGCATCCTGCACCATTCCTGAAAAAATGCAGGGATCCCTTTTCCTGAAGCGTAACCCTCCCAGTGACCAGTAAGCCCACAGGTACAGGGAAATGAATACGTGGTATCAACCGGAAAATGACCGATCTCTCCTGCATTTCCTCCTCTTCCGGTAAGGACTGTATCTCCGGAAAAAATCCCGCCGCCAATCCCGGTTGAGATAGTAATATACACAACATTTTTTCTCCCTTTTCCGCCGCCGGCAAGAACCTCACCCAGCACGGCTGCCCTGCAGTCATTGAATAACCGGACAGTGCACCCGGTCTGCCGGGTTAGGGGCCCTGTAATGGGAACAATTTGAAACGGGATATTTGGAGGATGTAGCAAGGTCCCGGCTATGATATCTATCGGCCCGGCTGCAGCAACGCCGATGCCGGCGATAGTGTCCATCTTCCCGCCAGTCATCTCATGCAGAATGCTTCCTACTGCTTTGGCAATATCCTCAGCTCTTCCTGATACCGGAGTCTTTATCCGTTCAATCCTTATAACAGTCCCGTCTTCGCTGACAAGACCTACTCTCGTATTAGTTCCCCCGATATCTGCTGCGCCAGCACACCGCATCGTTATCTCCTCCTGAATTACTCAGTAAATTGAACCTTATCATGAAAAGAACCTAGTGCTACTAGGATCTATGATAATTAATTCATGGAAGGACAACTCGCAGCATTGTTTACTGGGATTGTAGTGGTTTTCCTCATTGCAGTCTTCCTCCTTATCATCCTGTACCGGGTAAAAATCCCTTCGGTTGTGGCATTTTTAATAGCCGGTTTTTTAGCAGGTCCTTCAGGCCTTGGGCTCATTACCAATGAAGAGTCAATAAGTTTTTTTGCAGAACTGGGAGTAATATTCCTGCTTTTTACCATTGGTCTTGAGTTTTCAATATCAAGAATTATTCAAAGCAGACGATATGTCCTGATCGGTGGTGTGGTTCAGGTCAGCACAACCATTCTCATCTGGTCGTTTTTCATGTATATCGTGGGGTATGAACTAATCCAGGCGTTTTTCTGGGGAATGCTGGTCTCACTTTCATCCACTGCCATTGTTATGAAAGTTCTGGCTGACCGGATGGAGGTAGACAGTCCCCATGGCAGGGCAACACTCGGAATCCTTATCTTCCAGGATCTTATCGTCATCCCTATGGTCATGATAACCCCCGTACTTGCCGGCACTGCTGATTCGGATATATCCCTGCTCAAACTTCTGGTTGGAAGTTTTGTCATCATTGCAGTAGTCTACGTGGCGGCAAAATACGTGGTGCCTGCTCTTCTGCTTCATGCCGCCAGACTCAAAAACCGGGAAATGTTCCTTTTTATTGTCATGGGAACCTGCCTGATGGTCGCATACCTGACCAGTGAATTTGGACTCTCGATGGCTCTTGGAGCATTTCTTGCCGGGATAATCATTTCTGAATCAGAATACAGCACTCATGCCATGTCCAGTATTCTCCCCTTCAGGGACTTATTCACCAGTTTTTTCTTCATCTCAATCGGGATGATCTTTAATCTGCAATTTTTCCTGGAAAACCCACTCATTATCGCTGAAATTGTCCTGCTGGTTATCGGGATAAAATATGCAACAGGAACCCTTGCAGCTCTCCTTGCAGGCCTCGCCCCTCGTGCCTGTGTGATGACGGGAATTTCACTCTCCCAGGTTGGAGAGTTCTCATTTGTGCTGGCAACAACCGGGGCAGCACTCGGATTTTTTGCACAGGACTCATTTCAACTCTTCCTTGATGTATCGATAGTAACCATGGGAGTTGCGCCGATACTGATGGGCCTTTCAGCAAAAATCGCTACACCACTCTCATCCCCGCTCAATCGGATTGTCCCGGACCGAAACACTGAACCCGACTCCGGGGGGGACGAGCTTAAGGATCATATCATCATCGTCGGGTATGGTTTGAATGGGAAAAATGTTGCCCGTTCTGCCGATATCGCCAAAGTTCCTTACCGGATTATCGAGATGAACCCTGATACGGTGAGGGAGGAGCGAAAAAATGGAAAGTCTATCATGTTTGGTGATGCAGCCCATGGAGAGGTGCTCAAGAAAGCCGGTATTTTAAAGGCCAGAGTCCTGGTCGTCGTCGTCAATGATCCCTTTAGCACCCAGCAGGTTGTACAAACAGCCAGAATACTCAATCCAGTAGTTCAGATTATTGTAAGAACCCGATATATGGGGGAGGTAAGAACACTGATGGAACTCGGGGCAGACCAGGTTATCCCTGAAGAGTTTGAGACAGCAGTTGAGATCTTTACCCGCATTCTGTATACGTACCTTATTCCAACCGCCGAAATTGAACGATTGGTAAATGAGATCCGTGCCGGCGGGTATGAGATGCTTCGAAGTATTAATACTCCTTCCTACTCATTTGATGATCTAAAAGTGCTGGTTCCGGACGTGGAGATACGGACGATTCGGATCACCACTGATTCGCAATATGCAGGAAAATATCTAAAAGAGACGATGATCCGGAGCGATTATCAGATCTCCGTTGTTGCAATCCGAAGAGGTCAGGAGATGATGATAAGTCCGGGAGGGGAAGAGCAGTTAACTGCAGGCGACCTGGTAATGGTTCTTGGAAGACCGGAAAACATCATCATGGCTTTTTCTGAATGATGAATCGGTTCAGTAATTCACTTATGCATTTTCAATAAACCAGATTGCTTCTGCATAAGCGCCTGGACCTGAAAACCGTTTCATCTCCTGCAGATCATCAGATACAATAATGCCAGGTTTTGCATGGTCAACAACAAAGGTCAGGACGTACTGCCGGTATTCACCAATAGTAACTCCCTGAGGCAATACTGACGCCGGGGTAAATGCTAATATCTCCCTGGCTTCATCACTTGGATATTCTTTAAAGAAGAAGAAAAACACCTGCCAGGCATTGAGGAGATCAGATGTCAGTATTGCTTCCCTGACTGATGGCTCAAGCCCTGATAGGCGCATCCTGGTACAGACAACATCCTCATCGCAGTCTTCCAAGATCTGGTAAACAATCCCTGACAGGACTGAAAAGGGGACGGGAGTATCATTCATACCTATGGTTGAACCTGATGGGAAAAAAGGGATGTGCAAAATTATGCTCAAAATCAAATGATCAGATACCCTGCAGTGACCCGGGCCGTAACTTCAACTGCTCCAGGTTCTATGGGTGTTGCCGGAGCTGCTGCTGCATACCCGGCAGCCCGGTAATCCTGATTGTAATAGACCGGTGGCTGGTAGCTTTCATCAACGGTAATTTCATGGACGTCACCCAGGTTTTTTCCCATGGCAGCGACCACGGTTTCTGCGTCAGCATGAGCTTTTTTGACAGCGATATCAAGCGCATCTTTCCGAAGTTCAGCCGTTTTCTCTTGGCTTAGGGTAAATTGTAGTGAGTTCACCGCGTTTGCTCCTGCTGAAACAGAAATGTCAATAATATTGCCAACGGTGTCAATCTTTTCCGTCTCAATGGAGATGGTGTTTGAGACCTGGTAGATGGTAACACCTTCTCCATATTTTGCCTTGAGTGCGTCATCAGGGGAGTAGACTTCTGATATAGAGTAGGATGTAGTGCCAATCTCCGTTCCGGTCAGGCCCCCCTTGGAGGGATCGCGAAGGGCTGACATGACGGTATCCATCTTTTTGGCATTCTCTTTCTGTGCTACCTTTACATCCGGGTTTTTCGTCATAACCGTCAGTTCAATCTGGACCCGGTCGGGTGCTGCTTTAATCGTCCCGCTTCCGGTCACATGGATAAGCGGGGGGGCGTCAGCGGTTGTATCTGCTGCATATACCGGCGCTAATCCGGCAATAAACATGAGCATCACCAGGAGAGATGCAAGTTTGTGCAAGTGCATAGAATTAGAATTGAATGCAATCTTCATACTCTTTTCGATGACTTCAGCAGAAATGAAAGTTATGCAGGATATGGGGGAAGTACTCATGGCCTTTGAAGGGTAACAAGTGGGAATAGTGAGAGCCGAGGATATTGACTGGACATTATATCACATCATCTCTGGTGAGAAGGGATGCAGTGAGGATACCCTTTGTAAGTTATCAGGATATAACAGAGATATCCTTCAATCATCGTTGGTACGGCTGAAACGATATTGTCTCATTGATTGCAAAAATGACACGTGGTGTGCCTGCAGCATTGGGGAGATTATTTTGAAAAAAGAGATTTCGAGGTTTTTATCAGACGGGATTGAGTTTTCCGGGGGAGTTATCAGGTACAGACCTGAAGGAGAGGGGAAACAATGATAGTTGTGCTACGAACCGGGCACCGGCCTCAGCGTGATATGCGGGTTACCACTCACGTCGGACTTACTGCCAGGGCTCTTGGCGCGGCTGGGATGTACATTGCTGCAGATGACAAAGGGGTTGTGGAGAGTATTCGTGACGTTACCTCGCGGTTTGGAGGTGAATTTTTTGTTGAAGATAAGGTCGGATGGAGCTCCTGCATTAAAAGGTGGAAACAGGATGGCGGATGCGTTGTTCACCTTACTATGTTTGGCCTGAACCTTCCTGACGTGGAAGAGGAGATCAGGTCCAAAGAAAAAATCCTGGTTATTGTCGGCGCTGAAAAAGTGCCGGGGGATATCTACCAGCTTGCAGATTACAATGTTGCCGTGACAAATCAGCCGCATTCAGAGATTGCAGGCCTTGCCGTATTCCTGGACCACATCGCCCCAAATGCCCTGCACCGCGAATTTCCTGGTGCGAAAGTCCGTGTCTATCCAAATGCATGCGGAAAAACGGTGGAAGAGTTCTGAAAAGAATTTTAATAGCCGGTTTCTCTACCCGGCATGTAGCGGTGTCAGCACACCGGGCCGGATATGAAGTCTATGCTATCGATCACTTTTGTGATGCTGATCTCCGGCGGGTAGCAGTCTCTTGTGCACGATTTGAAGAACTGGCAGAACTTCCGTTCCTAATTGATGAGATGTGCAGGAAGCACCAGATTGATGCAATCATTCCCACATCAGGGGTTGAAACCCTGCGCAATCACCCAGTCCCGGTTCTTGGCACCGATCCCCTGATTGCCGAACGGTTTCTTGACAAAGGGTATATGCAGACCTGGTTTGAAGGGCTGGATATTCCCATTCCCCCCCTTGCAGAAGAAGGAGTGTTCCCTGCAATGCTAAAACCACTTCGGGGCTCTGGCGGGTGGCGGAATACGATTGTAAATTCAGAAGAAGAGGTAGCAACCTGGAGAGAAACCTTTCCTGATGAGCCATTTCTTCTCCAGAAGATAGTCGAGGGGACACCTGCATCTGTCTGCTGTGTTGCAGGGAACGGGAAAGCACGGGCCATAGCCGTCAACCGCCAGATCATGCGAGGGTCAGGACCATACCGGTATGGGTTTTCCGGCTCGCTTACTCCTTTTGATCACCCATTGCAGGAGAAGATGGTCAGGTACGCCGAACATGCAGCTGCGGTATCCGGGTGCCAGGGAGTGCTCGGGATTGATTTCATGGTCAGCGATGATACGGTGTATGCAATAGAGCTCAACCCCCGGTTTGTTGCTACCCTTGATACCATCGAATCTGCAACCGGGGTTAACCTGGTGCAGCTCCATATCGATGCCTGCAGGGGAGTCATACCAATGGAGATGCCTGCCCCTGTCAGGTATGCGATGCGCCGGATACTATTTGCGGACCGACCATGTGCCGTTACCAGGGATCTTACATATCTGTCCCCACACGTGGCAGATATTCCAGTTCCTCCCGCATATTTTGAAGAAGGAGGAGCAATTATCAGTGTATACGGGGAAGGTTCTGATATGGCCATTGCTGAGCAGGCTCTGGATACTACTATCAGGTTCATAACACAATATATAGAGTGATGGTTTCCTACGAGGAAATGCTGGCCGACAAGGCTGTTTTTGCTTATTTACACCGGATGATAGGGGATGAAGGTGTCGAACTCATCCGTCTGTTCCCGAGTGATAAGGAGCACAGTGACGAAGAACTCGCTGAGGTTACAAAAATTAACCTCAACTCTGTCCGGAACACTCTGTATACCCTGTATGAGCACCGGCTTGCTAAATATCGCAGAATAAAGAATAATGAGACCGGATGGCTGACATATCTCTGGCAACTGGAACTTGAGAATATGCATAAATCGGTTTCAAAAGATCTTGAGGTAATTCTTGAAAAACTTAGAAAGCGGTACAAATATGAGAATGAGAATGCGTTCTATAACTGCACAGAGTGCGGGACGATGGTAACCTTTTCAGATGCGATGGATGCGCAGTTTGCATGCCTGAACTGTGAAAACAAACTGATCCATTTTGATAACGAACCACTCGTGAACGCTTTGCAACGGCGAATTGCCCGGATTGAAGAGAATCTCGGTTATGTGTAGTCCGGGCGACGGATACATACCTTTTCTTGAGCAGGCAGGGTGCGAACCAAAGGTTATCGCACATTGCCGTACCGTCCGCGATGTTGGTCTTCAGATTGCACGTGATCTCTCTTCTGCAGGGGTCACGGTTGACGAGGATTTAGTCGCTGCCGGAGCAATCATCCATGATATCGGTAGATCACAGACGCATGGGATGGATCATGCAGATGCTGGCGGTGTTATCTGCAGGGCTTTAGGTCTTGATGAAAAGATCTGTCTGATTGTAGAGCGGCATATCGGAGCTGGCCTTCGTGCAGATGAACGGGCAGGGTTTGGACTCTCTGCAGTTGACCGGATACCCCAGACTCTTGAAGAGAAGATTGTAGCCCATGCAGATAACCAGGTCAGAGGAACACGGGTTATTGACCGGGATGAATTTATCTCTTCACTGGACCGGTTCGATGGCCAGGTAAAAAAACGGTTTCTGGCTCTTGCAGAAGAACTTGACACCCTTGCGAAGTCGGGGAAAACCTGATTTAAAAGATCAGCCTCTTCACCACCGGCAGATCCCGGATCTCATCAATGACTCCGGGTGGCATTTTTCCTTCTGCAATGATTACGAGACGTGGCTCTTCTGACAAGTGTGGATCGGTGACAAACACCTGTCTCAGGCCAATGTTGTGACTGGAGAGAACGTGGATGCAGGCATCAATAATTCCAGGTCTGCTGGCATCCTGTGGGATAATGGTGATGACGGAAAGGGACAGATTTTCTGCGATGACGGAAAGGTCTGGTGTGGCTCGCATGTTGACGAAGATATCCCGGAACGGTGATTTGAGAATTCGTCGTGCGGTGGCTTCCACAACCCGCCGGTCCACACGAAGGCTGGCCGCAACCTGCGTCGCTGCTACCGCAATGGTATTACAACAGATTTTCCCTTCTTCATTCACGCCAAATCCGTTTTCAAGGAGAAATCTGACGACCCTGGTTTGAGACGGGGAATCATCAAACCAGCCGAGAATTGCAGACCACATACATTCTGTTCTGTTGTTCATTGGTAATAGGCAGTAGCTCTTCTTTCAGGATGAAATAGATAAGTTCTTTATGTTTGACATCGACCTTATTCAGGCACAGGGACAAGAAGTTCCTGAACTGAAATATTGTTCTTATTCTTAGAGCGAGGGTATCCGAGTCAGGTCAAAGGAGCAGGGTTGAGGGCCCTGTCGAGTAGTCGTTCGAGGGTTCGAATCCCTTCTCTCGCACTTATTCTTAAGAAATTCAAATTTGTAGTTTAAACATATTTTTTAATTATTTATAAAGGCCGGAAGGTTTATTGACTAATAAGGGATAGTATCTTATCTCATCGCACCTCAACAAGTAGGAATAAATATGCAATTATACAGGGATACTTCTCCAGACCTGGGTAAGTTGAAAGAAGTCTTAGAAAGAACCACCCTTACCGCAGGTCAGAGAAAGTCAGTTATCGAAACCACAATCAGATATAATCGTGCCCTAGAAGTTCTCGGGCGATAACTCCGCTGTTTTTTCGCAGCCAAATTATCGTATCCCCAAGGGATACATCGTATGATGCAAGTGCCAATCCCATTCTAATTACATCATCCTGATCAGCAATGAGGCATAATCCATACTCCCTCAATACAACATCCGCAGCATATACACCGGTTCGTTTATTACCGTCCTCAAATGGGTGCATTGAGGAGATACCGTGTAGGAGTATCGCAGCCTGTTCTATGGGGTCGTTTGAATAGTGGTACTTATCTACGAGATATTCTATAGTGGCATAGTATAGTATTCCATCGAGCCCACCATACATTGCTAAAGCAACGGTGTGGAGGTCGATTATCGTTTTTGCTGATATTATATTCATATGTTATTCCTGAGGTCGGACTAAACACCGGCCCCATAAAGCGTGCATTTCGCCATTATTTAAATAAAGTGTTATGGCGGGGAAAATAGATTTGTAATGGGTTTCATCCAATCTGTAAATAATGAGGTGATCTTTCCCCGTTCACTTTCACTCTTCACCCCTAACCATCATATCCTGCTCATGGCCTGTTCACGATAGAGAAGTTGAAAATAAATTCATCGTACTTTTTTCGATCATTCCATATCTTTTTGAGTAGAATACGAAGTATAATTTTTAGGCTTATTGTATTAATTCCGGGTGTGAATTTAGATCTAACGAATATTGGACAATACACGTCCAGCGATTTTTAAGTTCAAGCAGGGCTACGGGTCAGAAATCAGATAGCAATTACAGAGTTTGGGCATCAGCAAAATCTCACTCAATTCTCTTCTACCATATATCCAATCCACCAACATCTACCCAAATATACCAGGTTGGTAGATATTATAAACTCGTATATCCTATCTACCAACATCTACCAAAATATACCAAGTTGGTAGATATTATATATGGGTATATATACAAGCCATTTTTTAGGAGACGGAGTTATAATATGAAAAAATTACCTGAAAAAATACCTAAAAAACTGGATCCGTCTAGTGTTTCAATACTTGTGCCAAAATATTATCAAAATGAGAGTTTTAAAAATATCGTCGATGAATATAATTCAAAATATCTATATTGGGATGAATTGAAATATCGGATTTTAGATCCTGATGAAAGAAATGAAGTATGGGCGATGATGAAAATTTTCAGGAGCATGAGATTAGATAACCTACCATATTCACCCATTTTAATGAAATACAATTTATTGCCAGAAATAAACCAAAGTCTTCATCAGTATGATAGGTACTTGTCTGGAAATATTCAAATCCACAACCGTGAATTGAAACTTGAAGACAGATATATTGTTAAATCTTTAATAGAGGAGGCCATTTCATCAAGTATTTTAGAAGGAGCCGTTACAACAAGAAAAGAAGCAAAAAAAATGCTTGAAAATAAAAATAAACCTCGGAATGATGGAGAACAAATGGTGATGAATAATTATGAAACTCTTCAAATGATAAAGAAATATTTGGACAAACCATTAACTCCTGAATTTATACTTGAAATACAAAGATCCGTTACAAAAGATACAATACCAGATGATGATGTTGGTCATTTTCGAGATAATAATGAAATTAAGGTAATGGATCCAACATATGGAACTGTCCACCATATTCCTCCGGATTTTGGAAGTATTAAGACTTTGATTAATGATTTATGTGATTTCATTAATGGAACTCATGAAAAATCGTTTATCCATCCGATTATTAAAGGAATTTCTCTTCACTTTTTAATTGGATTTATTCACCCATTTAATGATGGAAATGGTAGAACTGCAAGAAGTCTTTTCTACTGGTATACAATTTCTCAAGGTTATTGGTTAATGGAATATCTTTCAATATCACAAGTAATTTTGAAAACAAAAAATCAATATGCGCTCGCATATTTGTATTCTGAATATGATGATATGGATTTGACATATTTCATTCGTTATAATATTGAATGTATGAATCAGGCATTAGAAGAGTTAATAAAATATATTGAATCGGTTCAAGAATCTCAATTAAAGGCACAAATTATCGCACGATCAAGAGAAGAACTGACTCAAAGACAAGCTGAAATCCTTATTGAGATGATTGATAACGTAAACCAGGAATATACCATATCTCAAATATCTGAAACGTTTGCTATTGCAAGGGAGAGTGCAAGAACTGATTTGCATCATCTTGAAAATAATAAATTGATTTCAAAAAACCGGAAAGGTAAAACATTTTATTTTTATATTGATAACGAAAATATAAGAAGAATTGAAAAACTCCATTTAAATCCCTCACAAAATTTTACCTGATATGAATTTAAATACATTTTTGGTCAGTGTATATTGCGATAAGGATTGAACAGTTAGACCGCTCAAATTACTACACCGGACTCCAAATTTGAAACTGATTCATGAAACCTG
>Ga0265295_1009158_pt1 | contig 10700 bp, 9 predicted proteins | sample Munlansysbiofilm_FD_192503 | JGI IMG/M metagenome (GOLD analysis project Ga0265295, IMG submission 192503) | Leachate microbial communities from a municipal landfill in Southern Ontario, Canada - Methane capture system biofilm | ecosystem: Engineered > Solid waste > Landfill > Unclassified ... | reverse complement strand
TTAAGCAAAAAGACCTTATTCCCTATATTGGCAACAAAAGCAAGGTCTCTGAAGTTTTAAATAGAAAAATAGGCTTATCACTTAGCATGATAACAAATATAGCAGTTGGGCTACATCTGCCTCTTGAAAGTTTAGTTCAGTTACCTAAAAAGGATATTGCTTAGTAAAAAAATGATCTTTTTTTGTATGACTCTCTCAAATCACATATACTTATCTATTTTTGTTTAAATAAAAATATAGAAGTATATACTACCAAACTCTTGAATGGCAAAATTTTAATACATCAGCATGTTTCGGTTCTAGGTGGTTGACTATATCAAATAATAGATATAGTAAAAAATTATTTTGGATGTAACATAAACAATTAAAATGTAATGTGGTTACACTAATTTAGATTTTTTACTTATTTAATATTAATTTAATAGATATTAATAATTATTGAGTAATAATGAATAGATTTATTTTAATATTAATACATTATCCATTATCTTGTATTTATTGAGTAGACTATTTAAAAAAATACTACTTTTTTCTTTATCAACACAACCATAGCTTATTGTGCTTGGTAAGTTGGCTAGTATTATTTTTTTAGCTTTGGTAAAAGAGATATATTCAAAACTATTGTTTGAATATTCTATGTAAATATCTCTTTGCATAATATCAATATATTTTATTGCCATAATAGAAACTATTCCTTTAATTTTGATAATTATAGTAAATTATTTCTGTTATGTCAAGTATTTTTAATAGGAAATTTAAAAGATGACCAAAAAAGAATTAGCAAATCGCATAAATGTTGACCCAAAGACTTTGAAAAACTGGGAAACCTCAAAACCTGAACTTTTAAAACTTATCTATCTTGGATTAGCATCAGAAGAGCATATTAAACAAACAGAGCAATATATACAAACTATCAAGGAGCTTTATGAAAGCAAATGAAGCTAAATTAAGTAATTTAATTGGTCATGCAGAAAAACAATTTATTATTCCTATTTATCAAAGAAGTTATAAATGGACAAAACAAAATGTAGAGAGGCTTCTGGATGATATTGCTGAAATAGATTTTGAGATATCTACAAATATGCACTTTTTAGATTCAATTGTATATTCGAAGCTTTCACATATAAATATGGCTTCTTCTGTGGGACATCGAATAGAAAAATATCAAGTCATTGATGGACAACAAAGATTGACAACAGTGAGTTTGCTTTTAATAAGCATCAGAAATAAATTGATTCTTTTTACTGAAACACAAGAAGCAGAACGATTAAATAATCTTTTTATAATTAATTTATATGCAAAAGACTATGATGATAAAGTGAGGTTGAAGTTATCTGATACTGATCACATCGTATACAAAAAATTAGTTTTTAATGACACATTGACAGTAGATGATAAAAAGACCATTATTTTTAAAAATTATAATGTACTAAAAAAATATGTAGCAGAACTTACGCTAGAAGAATTAAAAAAATTAATAAGAAAATTTGAAGATAGACTAGATATTGTTGATACATTTTTAGAAGCAAATGATAATCCTCAAAAAATTTTTTCAAGTCTGAATTCAACTGGCAAAGAACTTAAAGCATCTGATCTAGTAAAAAATTATATTTTAATGAATTTAGATGCCTCTATACAAATTGAATTTTACAATCGTTTTTGGATAGATATAGAAAAAAAACTTCAAAACGAAGAAAATATTCTTATGAATTTTTTACAACATTATTTAACTATGAAAATAGAAAATGGTACTGTTGTAACCACTAGCAGCATCTATGATACTTTTGAAAAATATTATAATATGCAAAAAAGCAAACATTCGCATCTAGTAGATAAAGATTTCATAGAGATACTATTACGCGATATCTCTGAGTATGCTGAAGTATACAAAAAACTCTTTTTAGACTTTCATGTTGTCAACTTTGATAGTATGAAAAACTCAATGCGAAAACTTGGTATAGAATCTTATTATCCTTTAATAATGAAAATAGAGCATGAGTGCTATACAGAAACAGAATCAGTTTTAAGAGTGATAGAAAATTACTTAGTTAGAAGATTTGTAATTGGACTTCAAGCTGGAAAAACAAAAAATATTTTTGCAAAAATAGTTAAAAACTTAGAGATAACTCAAAGCAGTATCGAACTCTCAAAAAATGTACAAGAACAGCTCAAACTTGAACAAAAGCAAAATAGATATCCCAATGATAGTGAATTTACAGAGAGTTTAAAACATAGCCCAATCTATGCTAACTCATCAGCAGGCACAAAATATTTACTTTATAAAATAGAGCATTTTAGAAACTCTAAAAACAGAACACTAACCGTAAATTTTGAAGAATTAACGGTAGAGCATATATTGCCTCAAACAGAATATTCAAGTCTTGACAGTTGTTGGACTTATTCATTTGATCTTGGTGAATATGAAAAATATATACATACGCTCGGAAATTTAACACTTGTAACAAAAGAGAAAAACTCTCAGCTAGGTAATAGATGTTATGGTGTAAAAAAAGATATATATAAAACGGACAGTTTCATAGGAACAAAAGATATAGACAATTCATATAGCGATTGGGAAGCTTCTAGCATTGTAGAACATGCTGATAAGTTGATAGGTGATTTTGTTTTAGAGATATGGAGATAAAACAAAGTATGATAGGTATTGCTAAAAATAAATTACAAATACATGAAGCTGCAGTTGAAGCTTTAAGAAATATTACTAAGCCATCTGATTTTTTAACTATTTATAATTATATAAAAGAACACAAATTATTTGAATTTGGTGCAAAAAAGGAAGCTCCAGAACAAATTTTAAGAAAAATAATAGAACGAAAATGTGTTAATTCAAATTTATCTTACAAAACAAAAGAATTACTTTTTTATAAAAAAGATAATAAGTATGGGCTAATAGAATGGCTAAGCTCTCAAGAAGCTAAACAATTGTATATAGAAAGCGATAAAGAATTAGTTATTAATAAAGAACTAGATTTGCTTAAAGACCAATTATATAAAGCAACGCTAGAAATTGAAAAATTGAAAAATGTAAATTTCAATTTAAAAGATTTTGATGATAAATTTGATAATTTTACTACACTACATAATGAAGATAAAAAACAACACAATGAAGTTAATGAATTATTTAAAAAATTTACATCTGAAAAAGAAAAAGTAGAGTCTTTACTGGAAGCTTTAAAAGACAATAAGCATCAATTAAATGTTGCTAAGTTAGATAAAGGATTTATTAGTTTATTAGAAAAAAAAGAACAGAAAAAAGAAAATTTATTTAAATTATTAAAGATATTTGCTTTCTTAATTCTTGTACTTCCTTTGTTGACAAGTATATTGATATTATTTGGCTTAAATATAGAAATTAAACTTATAATTCCGGTATTAACAATAGAAGTTTTTTTAGTTTATTACTTCCGAATAATTTTACATAATTATAATTCTGTAGATGAACAAATACTTCAAGTAGAAACAAAATCTTCTTTATTAGGGTTTATTTCTGATTACATGGAATATAAACAAGAAAATACAATAGGACATGATGATATATCAAAGTTTGAAGATATAATTTTTAGTAAAATTTCTCCAAACATGAAAACAATACCAACTTCACCAGATATAGTTTCATTGATAGAAAAAATTACAAAAATTATAAAAACTAAATAAAAGGAAATAATTATGGATGAAATATTTATAGAGGATGAAATAAAATTCAAAGATTTAAGAGGGACTTTCGGAAATTTTATGACAATAAATAGTTTTGAAACATACTATTTAATGACATCAATTAATATGTCAGAAATTGATATTCTTCAAGAAGCCTCGTCAGTTTTAAAATTTAGTGAAATAAAATTTGATGAAATAGTTCAAAGAGATATTGATCATGAACGTGTTGCACAAATATTTGAAGAATATTTGGATAAATCAAAAGAAAAAGTTGTTTTTTTTCCACCATTATTGGCTACATTAATGATTACTAAAGATGGTAAACCAATTGATAGATACAGCAGTATTGAAGAACCTATTGAAAGACTTAATGACAGAGAATATCTTGAAAAAAGTTGGGATGGAAAAATCAAACTTAGCCTACCACTTTCATCAAATGATAACGGATATGAAATAAAAATTGATGGTAAAACTAAAAATTATATTAATTATGCTGCAAAAATTAGCTATGTTGAAAATAAAGTTAAACTTGTTGTGATTGATGGACAACATAGATTGAAAGCATTACATAAGCTAAAAGAGAAATATCCAACAATGAAATCAATCAATATACCATTATGTGTGTTTTTCCCATCATCAGCAAAAGATACAGATGAAAATATTACTCAAGATATGCGAGAATTATTTGTTACAATTAATAATAAAGGAACTAAAGTAAGTGGTCACTTTATAACTCTTTTGAAAGACAAAAGCTTATCATCAATGGCAGTTAGAGAACTAGCAAATAATTGGAAAGGAACAGAAGAAAATTATGCTGATTGTAAATTATACTTTTTAGAGTGGAATCAAAGAAACGATGGTAGGGCTTTTCAAGTTAATAGAAAACAATCTATTTCTACAGTTTCTATTATTGCAGAAGCACTGAAAAATTATGTTTTTGATGAAAAAAATGGGTTAACAAAGAGTATTCTGAAATTAAATGATGTAAAAGGTCAGCTAGAAGAAGGAGTGTTTTATAAAGATATTTCTGAAGAAAATTTTAGTTTAAATCAAATGGATATATTAAAAAAGCAAATTAATGCTTATATTATTCCCTCTCTGAATAACATATTTATAAATTCACTGCCATATAATGAAATCCAAAAAACAGTTAATATTGCATTAAAAAAACTAAATACACAAGTATCAGATGGTATTATTGGTGCTAAAGATTATAGAGATAATGTTCTAAATGAATTTAGAGATATTCAAAGCTTTGATAGTGATACACGAGGAACTTTCGATAAAGATTTTAAAAAAAATATAAATTACTCTGATCACTATGAATTTTTTAGAAATAATATTTTTCAACAAGCATATATAAAAGTTTGGTTTCTTTTATATAAAAAATTCGAAAAATCACCTGTAGATATTTCAGAAGCATTAGTAGCATCAATGAATTTGTTATGTTTTCAAAAAGATAACAATTTATTTAGTCCAAGAAAAATATATACTCAATTTGTAATATATAAAGGACAGAGACTCTTAACTAATGAGAGTGTAAAAAACAATATTGCTAGTTTACTTTTAAGTACATTTTCAAATGATAATGTATCTAAAAAATTCGTTTCTTATTTTGCCAACAACCAAGAAATGCATGAGAGTTTAAAAAAATATGCTCTTGAGTCATTCAATATTTACTTAGATGTATTTAAAGAGAAAAATATATCTAATTTGAAATCTAATTATATGTATGACCCGACAATAACCGATGAGGTCAAAAAAGAATTAAGTGAACTGGAAATTAATGCAAAAAGTGGAGATAAAAAAGATAAAGATAAGTTTCAGGAAAGATTAATTGAAATAGTACAAAAAGATTATGATGAATCCAAAATAATCTTATCAGATTTATTAGTATAATTTTTTATGTCACGAATTATATATTTTGATGATTATTATGATTATGATTCAGATGATATTATTATCATAGATAACATAACTAGAAGTGATTTTTTTGAATATTATAATGTATTTAAGATTAAACCAAAAAAATTAATTTCTACAGAGATGAAATCTGATGTATTGATATTCTTATGTAAATATATACAGTTAAAAGATAATGGAGATGATTTAATTTATCACAAAGAGTCATTAGATCTAAATTTATACTTCATGATGGAAAATCTTATAGAAAATGTCAATACTTATAATTTAACTAATCTAAACAAGTTTGCAGAACAAATGCGTCGTAATTTATCAAAAACTTCATTGTCAGTAAATAGATTTGAAAACTTAATTGAATTGTATGAAAAATTCTTAATAAATTTAGCCGTACCTTTCTTTCAAAGTACACCTTTTTTAGAAAAAACATTGGCTGAAAAGCTAAGTAAACATTGGTTAAATTATAATTTTGAGCAAAATATAAAATTAGATCTTTTTATTACATATTTAGTTAATTTAAAAAATATACCCTATTTTGATAATCAAATGCTTGATAGTATTTTAATAGAAATGAATCAATATAATAACGTATTAAAAGCTTTTAATAATACTACTGCATCTATAGATGAAAAACTTTTTATAGTAAGTGCATATTTTTTTAGCCTAGCAAATTATTATTATGATAAATGCGAATTTAATATTTCTTTAATATTTATTCATAGATCACTTGATACATATTTTCAATATTTAGGTAAATCAGAAAATAAGATAAAGTTCGTGAATAATACTTTGATGTATGATAACAATGATGACAAAATATTTTTAATAAAAACAAAAAATAAACTTACGAGTACAACTTTTGATAGTCTGCAAACTGACTTTTTAGAAGAAATTAATAAGATGAGAAATTATTTAGCATGTACTCATAGTGTATTTTCAATCAAAAAAGAAAATGTTCAAGATTATTTAACTAAAACGACAAAGCTTGTTCAGGATATTGAATCTAATACAAGATGGCATACAACAAGTGACATATTTTACAAAAAAAATTTATTCAAACACACAGATATATTCATATTTGACATCAGTATTGAAGATAAATATGAAGAAATTAATCTTTAAAAATCCTGTCCAATAAACTCAAAAACATTACTATCATGTTTTAGTGATGTTTTGAGTATGAGATAGCCTCTTATTATGTGTTTTTGGAGGTTTTCTTCTAGTTTTTTCTTAGATGTGATTGTGCTGTTATCATAAACTTCGACCATGTCCCAAAATAGCTTTGTGAAGTCTTCACTTCCTTTTCCTTCACCAGTAATCTGTTCTAACCTATACTCTTTGCCGTCGTAGCTTTCCACTTCTACATGTTCAAACTCTTTTTGAAGTGAAAAGGAGATATTTATCATAAATCTTAGTATGACCCATTTTGGTTCATTTTCAAGATTTAGCATTTTTGAAAGTGGATAGATATAGTTTTCTATCTCTTGCGTTGTGCGTATCATGCTATTTCCTCTATGAATGAACCTATCGAATTTCTCTCTATTTGGTAATGTTTATATTTTATATTTTGAGTTTTTATAAACTCAAATTCACTATCTGTAAGAAGTAGTATAAGATTTTCAAAAGATAAGTAGCAAGTATTTAGAAGTAACTCTTTGTTTTTATTTGAGAGTCTTCCAAATGGAGTATCTACCATGACAAATGAAGCAAACTCTTTAAAGTCTAAAATTGTCTTAACTATTAGGAAATTGAGAACTTGCTTCTGACCTGCTGAGAGTAACTCTGTATTGAGTAAGTTATTTCCATCACTGATGATTATACTGTGGTTAGTATTTATATATATATCTTGAATGTGCTCGTATTGCTTTAAAAAATTTGTAGTATTTTCTTTTAGTTTTGTATTAAAAATAGAGAGCTTAGACTCCAGTTTATTTTTATACACTTTTGCACTGACTCTAGCTATACCTTGTAGTTCTTCATATCCTTTTATAAAAGCATACTTGTCTTGGTTGGCTTTGAAACTTTGTGTAAGCGTTTTATTTATTTCCTTAGACATTAAAATATTTTGTTCTATACTGTCTTCTAAATCATGTAATGCTTTTTCACAAGTGTTAAGTTCTTTTTCTTGTACTTCCCTTGATTCTATAAGAGAACGCATAATCTCTTGTTCCATTGCTGAATCTTCAGCTATTTTTATACTATCTTCTATCTGCCTTATCTCTAGTTTTAAATCTTTCATCTCTTCGAGTAGATTTTTGAAATTATCTTTTGTCATAGATAGTTTAATATCCGATGAAGTATTAAGCATTAAAGATTTGAATACTTCCATAATTTCACCATTTTGCAAAGGTGACTTTATTTCTTCTATAAACTTTTGAAATTTATTTATAAAAAGTGACTCATCCTCAACTTTTAAAGCTCTTGAAGTTCGAGTTTGCATGTTTTCTAGCAAGCTTTCATTTAAGAGTAGTGGCATCTGCCATAAAATCAATTCTTTGAACTTTATAGATTTTTCATTAAGCTTTTCTTGAATTGATTCTAAAGCTATATATAACTCTTTTGTTTTTTTACTTCTGTTTCTTATCTGCGTATTTAACTTTTGTAAATCTAGCTTTAAACCTCTAAACTCCTTTGTATTGTGTTGTAATTCTTCTTTTTGATTTGAGATAGTTTCCAATATTTCTAGTCTCTTATTTTCTAAATCAATCAATTCTGCGGTTTCATCATTCTTGTTTTTTTCTAGTAGCCTTTTTGAAACTTCAAGTGAATCTCTTTGAGTATTAACTAGTAAATCCAAATCAAAAATAAAGTCAAAAATACTTTTTAGTTTTGTGTTAGACAGTAGCAGTAAATTATTTCCAATTTCACCATCATAAAATAAAAAGTCTACTAAAAAATCAGGTATTTTATTCTGTATAAAGTGTTCTGCTTCTGCATCTTCTAGTTTGTTTTCATCTTGAAAAATTATACTTAGTGTCTCTTCAAATTTTGGCTCAAAACTCCAAGTTCTTTTTATGCTAAATTCATCAAAATTTAGGTTAATATAACATTTTTTTTCGATTGCATTATTATTTAATATTGAATTTATATCTATGCTTGATTGTCCTAAGCATAATTTTATAGAGTTTAAAATGGAAGTTTTTCCAAATCCATTTGTTCCTATAATACAAGTGATATTTTCAAACTCAATAGTGTTAATACCATGATAAGAAAATAAATTATTTATAGTAACACTAGTTAATTTCACGAAACTCACCTTTATAAAAATCAACAACTCTTTTTTCAATATCATTAATAATTGCATATCTGTTAGAAATGTTTTTTCTATATGCTTCTATTTCATAGATTCTTTCAAATAAGTCTATATTAAAATCTTCATCACCAATAGCTTCTAGTTCTTCGCGTGCCTCAGTTGTAATGGATTTATCAATAAGTCTATTAAATTTTTGAGCTGTTCTATATGCTTTATTTGACAAGTCTCCATCTTTATTCCAGTTTTGTTGAATAAGTTCTATTTCATCATCTTTTATAAGTTCTATCTGTTCGCTTGGATTATAATCACTTGCACCATTTTTCATCAAATGATAGTTTTTAGTCACGTCAATTTCTGCTTGGAGTAAATCTTTTAAAAGCTCCCGCCTAACGCTTGGCAAAAATGGACCAGCTCCAGGTGAACCATTTCTTCTTCTTGTATCTCTTTTTTCTGGATTATTTCTATAAGTATATAGCTTTTCTCTATAGTTCCAAAGTGGTTGCATCCACTCTTCCCCATGTTTTAACATACCCTCCATTGAACGGTCTTTTTCTACAACAGTGCAAACCCAGCACCCAAATCTTGTTTTTCCACATGATGGAGAGTCAGGGTTAAGGGCAATGTTGCAGTCTCCTTCACTACTGCCTTTGTCGTACAAACTCATCATATAGCTATGATCTCCCCAAGGAAAAGGATTTTTACCTAAGTAAGTCCAAACATCCTCGTTTGACCAGTATTTGATTGGGGACAACACATAAGCATTAGGAATAGAGTCATGCACTGATAGACCTCTATGATTTAAAACCCTACTCTCTATAGAGTTTGCTCTTGCTACTGACTCATCACTTCTAACACCAAGAAGCATGAGAATGGATTGGTGTTTGTTTACTAATCCTTTCAAAAATTCTGTAGCTGGATTTATTTTTAGCCTCTCTGTGCACCATCGAAAAGAACTCGTTGGTGCAGGATAGCCAAGTCCTAGCATTAAAGTCCAAAATGAATCTTCAATTTTTGGTTCTAGCTTATGACATGATAATTTTAAACTAGATTCATTTGCAAATTTTGCAATTTGATTTAGTCTTGTATTTGTATATTTCTCAATTATAGGCATTTCTACTGTTGTATCAGAAGATACAACATATGTATGTTTAGTATCTTTGCCTTTTGCATGTAGTTCTTGAAGCATCATGATAACTAAATGGAGAACCGTAGTAGAATCTTTCCCACCAGAATAAGTAACTACCCATGGCCTATTGTCAGAGAAATATTGTTCTTTTAATTTTTCTATCGTTTGTCTAGCTATTTCCATTTATATTGTCTTTTATTAATTATTTTATTTGAGTATATTTTGCTTGTAAGGTCTTAATTTATTTGTAATAATATCTAAATATCTTTAAGATACCGTTTTACCTAAATAGTAAGTATAATAAGCCTAAAAACTTATGTAAAAATCAAAAAAATCAACTTATTTAATAAACTATTTTCTATTTTTGCTTGCTATAGGAGAATGATAAATGTAAATAATACAAGGTAAAAATATGGAAGTATGTAACATATAGTTATGATTTTATTCTAGAAAAAGCCTGTTTTTTTGTACGACTTGAAGCATTTTCGCTTCGCATCATACAAAAGTTTAAATATTTTCTCTAGTTAGTATTACAAAGATCGAACTTGATTTTTGTAGAAAAACCTATACCAACATCACTCCATGTTTTACCTTCGTGAAGATCATAACAAGCCTCGTTTATAGAGCTAAGAGCCTTACTTGCGCTAAAGTCTAACAAATCTATGCTACCTTTTGCACTTAAGTCTCCTTTGTCAAAACTATACTTCATCGGAACTACTTTAGTAACAC
>Ga0265295_1009156_pt1 | contig 10701 bp, 9 predicted proteins | sample Munlansysbiofilm_FD_192503 | JGI IMG/M metagenome (GOLD analysis project Ga0265295, IMG submission 192503) | Leachate microbial communities from a municipal landfill in Southern Ontario, Canada - Methane capture system biofilm | ecosystem: Engineered > Solid waste > Landfill > Unclassified ... | reverse complement strand
ACCATCGGCAGACCGAGAGTCAGCAGCGCAGAGAACATCAGCATTCCTCCGAGGGTAACAAAATCCACCTGGGTGAAGTTGACAATCCCCATGGAGTTGTGGACCACGCTGAACCCAAGGGCTATCAAGGCATAAATAGCCCCGTTGGTGAGGCCGCTCAGGGTGAATTGTAAAAAATCCTGCGCCATAGACATTAATCCATAGACAATTAATAGATTCTGGGCTCAAAAGGGGGTATGCACATACAAGATGCAGAACACCAGTTTAACCAAGGGCGTGAAAAAAGATTGCGACAGGTTATTCCAGACGGGGGCAAAGGTCAAGAAATGGGGCCGCCTTTAAGGATTCATTTATTGGTTTAGATCATGGCAAACACGTGTATACCTCAGTTGCGGTTAATCAAGAATGTTGGTATACATACATGGGGTGTTTGGAGCTCCTTAATGGCCGTGCCAAAGTGTTACTTAATCCCCTATGCTAGGATCAAAATCACCGTTTTTTTGTCGGATTAAACCTGCTTGGACTAAGTAAAGATCGCCGTGCATCGTATGCTAAATTCAATCTGCCCTGCATCGTTCTCTCCGATCTTTGTAAAGGTTATGCTGTATGGTTATTACGCCTGAGGAGATAAATAGAAACCACGGGAAAGCCCCAGATTTTCCACAGTATATTCTCGATTTTATCAAGGGGAGTCTATTCTATGAACCCAACCGCTCGAGTTAAGGGATTACTGAATTTTTTGCAGCCTAAACTTGGGCAAGAAGTTCATGTTGGTCCCTGGTTGGAAATTGACCAGCACAGGATTGACCAGTTTGCTGCTGTGACCGGCGATCAACAATGGATACATATCAACCCCGAACGGGCAGAAAAAGAGTCCCCGTACGGTTCAACGGTCGCACATGGTTACCTGACTCTATCCCTGCTTCCGTACCTGACGGAAAGTAATCACCCTGATTTTTTCGAAAATAATTATCCAGGGATGAAATACCGCGTCAATTACGGCTTGAACCGGGTCAGATTTCCAGCACCGGTCAAAGTTGGAAGCAAAATAAGAGCGCGAACAACCATCCAATCCGCAGAAGAGATAAATGGAGCAGTACAAATTTGCTACCTTATTACGATAGATATTGAAGGCGAGAAAAAACCGGCATGCATTGCAGAGTTCTTGGCGCGGCTTTACCCATAAGGTTAAAAGCTTCATCGCTATAGGTGGCGAGAACATAGTCTCAAAAATCACGAAGCGCCTCCCTGCTACGGGTCCCTAAAGGGTCTGTTCTCGTTGGCTTCCCCTGTCTAATGGAGTTTTACCAGTGTCGGAAATTGTTATCGATTCGCTATATAAAAAACATAAGCCAGGTTTGTTTAAAAAACCCATTGAGGCCGTCTCCGGCCTGAGCCTAAAGGTTCCGAAAGGGACGGTTTATGGCTTGGTTGGTCCCAACGGAGCGGGCAAGAGTACCACCATCCGTATGTTGCTTAACCTCATTCGCCCAGATAAAGGGGAAGTGCGGATTGGGAATAAGTCAGTTTCTGCCGCTGCCAACGCTGATTTTCTTCAGGCGGTCGGGTATCTGCCGGAAAACCCATATTTGTATGATCATTTAACCCTGCGCGAGCTTCTGCGTTTTGCGGGGCGGGCATGTGGGATGACTGCAGATCAGATTACGGCTCGCATCGAAGTCTTGACTCGTCAGACCGGGATAGCCTACGCCCTGAAGCGGCGGCTGCACACATTCTCGAAGGGGATGCGCCAGCGTGCGGGATTGTGTTTCGCCTTGTTGCATGATCCTGAGCTGGTGATACTGGATGAACCTATGAGTGGGCTCGATCCCTTGGGGCGTAAGATGGTGTGCGATTTGATTTTGGATCTGAAACAGCAAGGCAAGACGGTGTTTTTCTGCTCCCACATCTTAAGTGACACCGAACGCCTGTGCGACAAGATTGCGATTCTGGATCAAGGGCGACTAGTGCGAGAGTTCGAAACAGCGGATCTACGTGCATTTCGCGCGGATGAACGCAGTCTGGAAGATGAGTTTGTCGCGGCAGTAGGAGAGGTGCACTGATGTTGCAGCGGGTGTGGGCTCTAGCCCTGGTGACGTGTAAAGAGGGAATTCGGGATCGCTCCATGTTCGGGATTCTGTTGTTTGCCCTGTTTGTTCTTGGGTTGAACGTAGCTGTGGCTGGCTTTTTCATGCGTGATCTGGGCAAGGTTACGGTGGATATGAATCTGGCAGCGCTTTCGTTTGCGGGGCTATTGCTGGTGTTTTTTATTTGCATTAACCTTATGGCCAAGGATATTGATAAAAAAACTATTCAATTGGTACTGTCAAAGCCGTTTTCACGCGGAGAATATATCTTTGGCAAATATTTCGGATTGGTGTTGCTGGTATTGAGTACCTTGGCGCTACTGCTGATTTTTTCATCGGCTACGGTGGCTGGGGTGCACGCCATGTATCCGACGTATTTTGAAGGATTTTCCTGGAGCATTTTCTTCTTGGCGGTGGCATTCATCGCTTTGCAACTGGCGCTGTTGTGCGCCATCGTAGTTTTTTTCAGCGCCATTACCACTTCATCGTTCATCACCCTTATTTTTTCGATGGCGAGTTATCTGGTAGGGGTTACCCTTGAAGAGGTGCTTTTTTATCTGAAGTCGCAGGCAGCAGCGGGTGAGGTTGTCGCTTCGGAGTCTCTACGCAGCGTGCTGGAGGTGGTAGCGTGGCTGGTGCCAAATTTTGCCGCCTTTGACCTTAAGGTCGAAGCAGCCCACGGCTTGGCTCTGGAGTCCGTGCGGTTACTGACCGTCGCCGGTTATGGCTTTGGATATATCCTGTTGCTGCTGTGGTTGGCAACGCTGATTTTTCGGCGCCGGGAGTTCAACTAATGTGCTGGCGCCGCGTGGGGATAAATAGCTTGATGCTGCTGGTGATATTGCCACTGTATCTGGTGTTGCAAGGCACCAGTTGGGAGCAGCGTGCTGAAGTGCGACGCACATCACCCCCTGGCTACACTCTACCTGCGGCATTTAGCCGCGTATTGGCCATGGGATATCAGGGCTTACTCAGTGATTACGAATTTTTGCGTGCCATGACATTTTATGGTGACCGCTCGATCAAGCAACAACAGATGAGCTCAGCAGACTGGGACTTTTTCGCCTACAGCCTTGATGTGGTGACTGATCTAGATCCTTACTTTCTCGATCCCTATGTCCTGGGGGAGGGGCTGCTCACCTGGGATACTCAGCGTTACGAGACGGCTAATGCTCTGTTGCGTAAAGGGATGCGCTACCGCACCTGGGATTGGCAATTGCCGTACTACGTTGGGTTTAACCATTTTTATTTTCTCAGTGACTACGCTACGGGTAGCGATTATCTGATGCAGGCCGCAAAAATTCCAGATAGCCCGGCGTTTCTTGCGACTTTGGCTGCACGACTTGCGTACTACGGAGGCAAATCAAAGACAGCTGTATTTTTTTTACAGCAGATGCTGGCAGAAACAAACAGCGAGGCCTTGAGGCAGCGCATGGGTAAACGTCTGCTGGCGCTACAGGGGGCGGTGCTGATAGAAGACGCGCTGAAACAATACCGTAATGTTAATAGCGCTGATCCGGAGGCGCTCGGTGAGTTGGTGCGCAGCGGATATTTGGAGGAGTTGCCGCAGGACCCGTATGGCGGACAGTGGACTATCCTGCAAAATGGCAGGGTTTACAGTACGAGTAAGTTTGTGGATGCAAAGTCTGACAACCAGGGGAACTAAAGCTATAGAAGTCTTGAAAGATAAACCCTATGAAATGGCAGGTGCAATGATGGTGATACCCGTGGTGTTGTGTGGTGGTTCTGGTACACGTTTGTGGCCGGTATCGCGTCAGTTGTATCCCAAGCAGTTCTTATCTTTGAGTACAAAAAACTCTATGCTTCAGGAAACTCTGTTGCGTCTTGAAGGCTTGGATGTGGATATGGGTTTGGCTGCGCCGTGTGTCGTATGCCATGAAGAGCATCGCTTTTTAGTGGCAGAGCAGTTACGCCGTATGGGGGTAGACGCAGCAACTATTGTGCTGGAGCCAGAAGGACGTAACACTGCACCGGCCGCTGCCCTTGCAGCACTTCAGTGTATTGAGGCTATGCGCCACATCGGTGGGAGCCACATTGGGGGGCAAAAAACAGATGGGAATATGCGGGCGTGCGTGAAAGAGGCACAAGTTGTCTCTGAGGCGAGCGCCACTGAAACTGATCCTATAATGCTGGTGCTGCCGGCAGATCACCATATCGCCGATGAGGAGGCATTTCAGAACGCCATTACACAAGCATTGCCACTCGCGCTGGATGGTCGCTTGGTGACGTTTGGTGTCATACCGCGTCATGCAGAGACTGGATACGGCTATATCGAGCAGGGAGATCCTTTGCTGTGCGCGGACGGTAGCCCAAGTGGCGCTTTTGCCTTGCAGGGTTTTACCGAAAAACCTGTAGCGGAGTTGGCGCACCAGTTTGTGGAGCAGGGGACACATCTGTGGAATGCAGGGATTTTTATGTTTCGCGCTGGGGCGTTCTTGGCCGAATTAAGCCATTTGGCACCGGATATTTTATCCTGGTGCAAGCAAGCCATGGCTGGTGCGGAGCGCGATCTGGACTTTATCCGCCCCAATGCGGCGGCATTCAGCTCAAATCCGAATATCTCCATAGACCACGCGGTGATGGAGCATACAACGTGTGGAGCGGTAGTGCCACTTGATGCGGGATGGAATGATATAGGCTCATGGTCGGCGCTGTGGGATGTGAGTGATAAAAACGTTGCGGGGAACTCCATCAGCGGGGATGTGATCGAGGTGGATACACATAATTGTATGTTGCGCTCAGAGCGAAGATTGATAGCCGCTATTGGGCTCAACGATATGATTGTAGTTGAAACGGCAGATGCAGTGCTGGTAGCGCACCGAGATAAGGTGCAGCAGGTGCGAGAAGTTGTGGCCCAGTTGCAGAAAAATTGCCGGGTTGAATGTCGGCAGCATCGCCGTGTATATCGTCCTTGGGGTTCTTATGTGCTTATGGAGGAGGGCACACGCTATCAGGTGAAGCGCATTACGGTGAATCCTGGTGCAAGCCTTTCACTTCAGCAGCATCACCATCGCGCCGAGCATTGGGTGGTGGTGTCCGGTACTGCTCACATAACCTGCGGCGACAAAGTTGCTTTGATAACAGAAAATCAGTCTACGTATATCCCTGTAGGTGAAATCCATCGTCTGAAGAATCCAGGTCTTATCGAACTGGAACTCATTGAGGTGCAATCCGGCAGCTATCTGGGAGAAGACGATATCGTCCGCCTTGAAGACACCTTCAACCGGTGTTAAGGCTTAACCTCTTTACAGTATTGTGCATAAATCCCCTTGGTAACCAATGTGGAGACGAACTCCGTACTTGTCCTGCGGGCAACGATAAGGTATAAAGTCATTACCTGAACTTAAATAAAACTATGTTTTACGTAAACAAGACACATGGGGAGGAGATATGCACCTAGTTGACCAGATAAAGACCAACGCACGCGCAAACAAGCAGACCGTTGTTCTGCCAGAAGGTTATGATGATCGCATGTTGGAAGCTGCAGCTAAGATAACCGCTGACGGCCTTGCTGACCTTGTTCTGTTGGGCAAACCTGAGGTTTTGCAAGCTAAAGCGCAAGAACTTGGGGTGAGCCTTGACGGGGTTGCCCTGCTTGATCCGGCCGAGGCGCCGAAGCTGGATACCTATGTCGCTGAATTGGTGCAGCTGCGTGAAAAGAAAGGGATGACCCCCGCGCAGGCACGTGAAGCGCTCACCGCAGAGGACAATCTGTTTTTTGCCTCCATGATGGTACGCCAAGGCGACGCCGGCGGCGCTGTGGCAGGTGCCGCTAACACCACCGGAGACGTGCTACGCGCCGCGTTTCAGGTCATTGGCACCGCAGCGGGAATGAAAACGGTGTCATCGGTATTTTTGATGGTGACTAAAAATCCAGATTTTGGTGAGAACGGCATCCTGCTGTTTGCCGACTGCGCGGTTAATCCCAATCCAGGTGCCCAAGCCCTGGCTGAGATCGCAATAGCTACGGCTGGCAGCTGTAGAAGCTTTTTAGGGGTGGAACCGAAGGTGGCGATGTTATCGTTCTCTACCAAAGGCAGTGCCAAACACGAAGATGCGGACAAGGTGCTTGAAGCCTTGAGTATAGCGCAGAAGCTCCAGCCAGAGCTCCAGATTGATGGTGAGCTACAGGCTGATGCGGCACTGCTGCCCAAGGTTGGGACGAAGAAAGCGCCCGAATCCAAGGTGGCTGGGCACGCCAATACCCTGGTTTTTCCAGATTTGGATGCGGGCAATATTGCCTATAAGCTTGTGGAGCGCGTGGCCGGAGCTGAGGCCGTTGGTCCCATAATTCAGGGGCTGGCAAAGCCGATGAACGATCTTTCGCGCGGATGCAGTGTCGATGATATAGTGAATGTAACAGCCATTACCGCAGTGCAAGCACAGGGCTGATTCTCCCGCACTGCCCCATAGGTATCAGATAAGAAAAAGCCCGACTCCTGCATGAAGGAGTCGGGCTTTTTTATGCGGCTTGTAATAAAAAAAGGCAGGGAAGCCCTGTCTTCAGAGTTGTTTTTATGCCTTGTAGTCCGGGCTTGCAAAGGTATAGGAGCAATCCATGTGGTCGGTATAGGTATTATTCATTATAGCAACAACGTCTTCAATAAATACTAGCTCTTCATTGGTAGGAATCACAAACACTTTAACCGCCGAATCGGGCAGACTTATTTCAGTTTCCCCATGCTTGCTGTAGGTCTGCATATTTTTTTCCTTGTCGAGCTTTATTCCCATGTATTCAAGCCCTTCTACAGCTTTTTCACGGATTACGCCAGCATTTTCACCCACTCCAGCGGTGAATACCACAGCATCGACTCCACCTAAAACAGCAGCATAGGCTCCGATATACTTCTTGATGCGGTATGCTTCAATCTCAAGGGCGAGCTTACAGCGATAATCCCCTTTTTTTGCATTTTCGATTACATCGCGGCGGTCAGTGTAGCGCCCAGTAACGCCCAGCACGCCCGATTTTTTGTTGAGAAGGGAGTCAATTTCAATTGGGTTACAGCCCTCTTGGTCCATAATAAAAGCCGGGATGGCGGGGTCGATATCGCCACATCTGGTTCCCATCATGGCACCTTCGAGGGGGGTGAATCCCATGGTTGTATCAACCGAAACCCCATTTTTAATTGCAGTATGCGACACACCGTTGCCGATATGGAGGGTGATTATTTTGCATTCATTGATGGGTTTTCCTAGATGTACGGCGGCCCGCTTGGATACGTAAAGATGGCTGGTGCCGTGAAAACCATACCGGCGTACGCTGTACTCTGTGTACCACTCGTAGGGAAGCGGATAAATGTAAGCGTGGTCGGGCATGGTCTGGTGGAATGCGGTATCGAAAATGGCGATATGGGGGACATCGGGTAGAACGGATTGTGCGGCCTCAATGCCGGAAATGTTCGGGGGGTTATGAAGTGGAGCGAGGTGTTGCACTCTTTTTATGGCATCGAGCACCTCTTTGTCGATAGCAACAGAACGGGTGAATTCTTCTCCTCCATGGACAACACGGTGACCTACGGCAGCGATCTCGTGCATATCTTTAACTACTCCGTGCTGCGGATGTAACAGGGTGGAGATGATGAAATCGATAGCAGTTCTGTGATCAGGGCACTCAGATTTTTCAGTATAGGTGTCTTTGCCAGGAACCTCATGGGATATGAATGAGTCGCCGATGGTAACCCTTTCCACCATTCCTTTAGCAATTACGCAACGCTCATCCCAGTTGAAAAGCTGGTATTTGACCGATGAGCTGCCGCAGTTTAATGCCAAAACATCCATAGCAGGTACTCCTCCTTGAAAAATTTAAAATAGCGAGAGCAGAAAATACCGTTTTAAAAACAGGTTATATTTCTGCTCAAACTGTTAACTACTTGTTTTAAAGAAGAAAAAGCTGAATTACAGGCACCAACAATAGACAAAATGAGCCTGATGTGCAAGGCTTTTATTTACTTTTAGCCTAGCTAAACAATCACTGTATTAATTTTATTCTGGGGGTAAAAAAAGTGCTGGGGGTGTTTTGGGCTTGATTTTATCAGTGAGGAGAGAATTCGCCCATATTGAGAGCCAAAATATGGTTTTGAGCAGGGTGTGGTGGCATTGGTGGGCAATGCAACCTTCGTTAGATGGGTTGGGCCAGGCCAGTTTGTATATACCTTCGCTACTTATTCATGACAGCAAGTGGGGCTGGGCTGATGCTGAACTCGACAAAATTATCTGGCAGGTCGTGAAATACTACACTAAAAGGGATGGATTCACCGGGCCGTACCGATACGTTGGATAGTTCGGCCCCCAATTTGTTATCCATGTGCTTCTGGAAAGCCTCGAACGGTTCAGCGCGTAGTTCCTCTTTGCCGATAGGGTTGCCGCAGTAGACTTTTGTGCTTCTGAGTGTAGCTCCGCTGGCACTGTACAGAGTGGCTATGACTGCAATTTCCCCTTGAGGCAGATCGCTGGTATTGGTGACGGTTCCATTTATTACAAATATTGAGCCTAGGTGATTGTTGCTGATGTAAAAGTTGTCTCTTGTTTGAATCTGTATGGATGGGCCACTTGGCTCTGTAAGCGGGTCGATAATCCGGTTTACCTGCTCTTCAATAGTGTTAATCACCTGCGTTAAGCTGGTAGTACCGTGAACGAGAAAATAGTAAGCGTAAACCCCCGCGAAAACAAGTACGAGCAGGAGCACGAATAGAAGCAGTTTTGAGGTTTTTTTCTTCTGGACCCTTTTGGGAGATGTTGCTGGGGGACTATCTTCAGAAAGATTAGGGGCAATCCTGTCATCTTCACTTGTTGATGTGTGCTCATCAGCATCGTGGTCCTGAGCGCGCAGCGGCTCAAAGATAAACTCATTTGCAGATGGAGTATCGTATATAGGGGGTTCTGGAGCAGCATCAGCGGGGTCCAAAGCAAATTCACTAGGGACAGTAAAGTGGAAAGCGTCGGTAGTACTTGCATCTGCGGTGGTCTCGAGTGGAGTGTCTGCCTCTTTTCCCATCGCAAAGGTAAAATCTGCCGTGGGATCGTGCCCTAACGCATCATGGGTTTCATCAGAGATTTCATCCCAGGGTGTATCCTGCTGGGGTGTAGCCGTTTGTGCAGTCAAGGGTGAAGAGGGTTTTTGGTGGAGGTAGTTTTCGCCCAGATCGGACTCGTCTCCAACTTTGAAGATATGGCCGCAGCGAACGCAGCGCACGTCAGCCTCTCGCTCACCAGCTTCTGCGTTACGCAGGTGGGCAGAGTCGAATCTATAGGTGGTTTCACATTGCTTACATTGGATAATCATAGGGCGGTATCAGCCTCCAACTACAGGAATTATTACAAGTTATATTTAAGCTATATATAGAAGTAAATCGAGAAGTAAATCGGCAGTAAATTTGCAGCAGTGACATGCGGATATATTAACCTAGTGGCAGGCTGCGGGCTGTGGGTAAATCTGGTGTGCGGCTAGCGGTGAAACATCGGCCTAATCAGATGCCGCATCAGATCGTGTAGAGCTGTTCGAGCTGTCGGTAGCGTCCCTCGTGGTCAAGTCCATAGCCCACAGCAAACTTATCTGATATTTCCATTCCCACATAATCTGCTTCAATTTTTACTTCACGACACTCTCTCTTGTCCAACAAGGTGCAAAGTCGTAGAGAAGCTGGATTGCGTTTTGTCAGCATGTTCTGCAGTGATTTAAGAGTGCGCCCACTGTCGAGAATATCTTCAATCACTAGGACATGCTTGCCTGCGATGTCGTTGTGCAGATCCAAAACGATTTCCACTTCCCCGCTTGAACGGGTTTCATTGTGGTAGCTGGCTGTTTGCATGAACTCAAGAGTGACTGGAACGCTAATGTTACGCAGCAGGTCTGCAGCGAACATAAACGCTCCCTTCAGTACCACAACGACAACGATCTCTGTGTTGGCGTAATCTTGGCTGATGGCCGCGCCAAGCTGCGCCACCCGCACGGCGATACGCTCCTTGGAATAGAGTATTTCCATATATTTATGTGCCTGTCGCAGCGAGGGCAGATTGCATACATGAGGTAACGACACTCTCTTGCGCCTCTATATCAAGTAGGCGGGTGTTTGTCAATTAATCCGCACAGAAAAGCAGCTTTTGTGCTCCACTTTGAAGTGTGTAATTTTTCGCTGGAACTGTGCACGCCTGATATTTACCACCCTTCCTGAACAAGTTTTGTACGCCTCGTGGGTTGACAGGGATGCAGGTTTTTGTTTATATACTTAGCTTTCGAATCATTAGGTGTGAAAGGTGTTTCTATCTTTAGAAGAGCGTATAGGCGGGTCGCTGGGGTATCGTTCAATGATATTTAAGCGCAGATACGGTCTATTAAAGCCACTGAGGCTACTTTAAGCACTGGGCGGAGCATTCTGGGTTTTGAAAGGGATTATTAAATATATGGAAATTTATTCGTTAGCACAGCAGGATATAGCCACTCAGCTAGAACATAAAAAAATAGGGGTATCGAAGTGGAAGGACTGGCGTTGGCAACTAAAGCACTGCGTCACTCGGGTAGATAGTTTCGAAGCTCTCCTTGGTATCAGTTTGACTCCGAATGAAAAACGCAAAATAGAGATGACCATGCGCAAGT
>Ga0265295_1009153_pt1 | contig 10703 bp, 10 predicted proteins | sample Munlansysbiofilm_FD_192503 | JGI IMG/M metagenome (GOLD analysis project Ga0265295, IMG submission 192503) | Leachate microbial communities from a municipal landfill in Southern Ontario, Canada - Methane capture system biofilm | ecosystem: Engineered > Solid waste > Landfill > Unclassified ... | reverse complement strand
GCCGACTAATACAATAGTATTTCGGTCATTTCGAACCCTAACGAAGGAAGGGTGAGAAATCTGTTATTATTATGAATTTTATGTAACATTAAAAAAACACTCAAATTGAAACCGAGCGATAGTAAACTTAGCAAAGCTAAATCCGAGTGAGCGGGAAAACAACATTCGGATTACAAATCCGAACAAGCGGAAGGTTTTCGTATTTTGATAGACGATGTTTTAATTCTAAAACTTCTTGCGTTAACTCTTCAACCTTTTTTAAGAGTACGATTACTAATGTTTGCAGTTCTTTTACATCTTCTGTCATACAACAAAAGTAGCATCTTATGTATATATGATCCAAACGGGTTAGGCATTACTTATTAATAATGGTATGGTGAAAAATAAATTTGTATTGTTACAAAAAAATAATTAAATTGTGCACTGATTAGTAACGAATTATTTTGTAAATTGCATTCTAACTTAAAACCTAATCGTATGCTAATAAAGATATTAAATTTAGTCTTTTTTGCTGTGATGATTTACGTAAATTTTCTGGCAAATTCTTTGCCTATAAACGCTCAAACAACAGGAGCTATTTCAGATTCATACCCAAACCTCTTTGCTCCTACTGGATTAACGTTTTCGATTTGGGGAGTAATTTATTTATTGCTGGCGGTAATCAGTATTTTATTTTTCTTTGATGCAAATAAAGAAATACTCCAAAAAGTTTCATGGTTTTTTATTATTAGTTCTGCACTTAACAGTTTATGGATTTTTGCTTGGCACTACGAAAAGTTCGGATTGTCGGTTATAATTATGTTGCTATTATTAGCCTCGATAATAATTATCAACAAAAGGCTAAGCGGTTCTCCCACAAGCCTTTTTAAAGCTGGTTTCGGAATTTATTTAGGATGGATTTGCATTGCGACAGTTGCTAATATTACTGTTTGGTTGGTAAGCTTAAACTGGTCAGGTTTTGGCATTTCTAATGAAATTTGGACAAGTTTAATGATAGCAATAGGTCTGATAATCACCACTTTATCAGTTTACAAGTTTAATAATCCATTTATAGCCGCTTCGGTAATCTGGGCATTTATTGGTATTGCAATAAAACAAAACGGTAATTCAAATACTGTGTTTATCTCTGCAATTGTTGGTGCAGTAATGTTTGCTATCATTGTTATTTTATACCTATTTCGTATATTTATACCAGTTTCATAAAATATTGAATAAAAAAAATAGAGTATATTTGCAGAATGAAAGAAAGTAAAAACACATCTATATTTAAAGACAATAATTCAATAGTAGAAGAACCTTCAAAAAATAAATATGGGCAATATTTTACACCAGAAATTATTGCAAATTTTATGATTAGTCTCGCTTTTACCAACAATAATTCAAGAGTATTAGAGCCATCGTGTGGAGAGGGAGTATTTTTAGATTTACTATTAAAACGTGGATATAACAAGCTTTCTGCTTATGAGTTGGACAAAGAACTAATACCAAACAAATTTAAGGATATAATAAAAAATGAAAGTTTTATAAGTGCAAAAATAGATGATCAATTTGATTTAATCATTGGAAACCCACCCTATATTCGTTGGAAAAATTTGGAGGACGAATTAAAACAAGAATTGGGAACAAATCAATTGTGGAACAAACATTTTAATAGCCTTTGTGACTATTCATACATATTCATTTTAAAATCAATTGAACATTTAAAAGAAAACGGACAACTTATTTTCATTACCCCCGAATATTGGTTAAACACAACACATTCGCATACATTAAGAAATTACATGCTGCGGAATGGTTATTTTGAAGAAATATATCATTTTAATGAAACCCCTATATTTGATGATGTTACTGTATCAATTATTATTTTCAAATTTGTAAAATCAAAAAACAAGAAACCCTTTCTTAATCTCACAAAATATTACGCTAATAAAAAATTAACATCTTCGATTTTAAAAAATCTAAAAGAAAAAAAAGAAGTTGAATTTGCGGAATATATCGAAATCACTCAATTTAAAGAAAATGAGAATTGGTTACTTACATCAAATGATGTAAAAAAAGAAATGACATATTTTGAAAATAAATGCAAAGTAAATGGTTTATCTGAACAAACACTTTTTTCATCAGAAACAAAACATGTAAGCATTGGAGACATTTGTGATATTGGAAACGGACTTGTAAGCGGTTTAGATAAAGCATTTCAATTAAATGGCGAGAATCTTACAGAAAACGAAAAACGAAATCAATTAAAAGTAGTTAAAGCAAAGGATTTAAAACCTTATACTTACAAGCATATTACAAATTATATTTTTCTCAATGATATTGATGATGAGCAAATTATAGTAGATAATTTTCCTAATTACCACAATCAATTACTTAAATTCAAAAGTAAATTAGAAAAAAGATATCAATACAATAAATCAATCCCCTATTGGAAATGGGTTTTTTTACGAAACTTCAATCTTTTTAAAAGCGACAAAGAACGTATCTTTGTTCCTTGTAAAGAAAGGATTTCAAACAAAGATTATTTTCGCTTTGCTTATGCTGGTACAGCGCTTTTCCCAACACAAGATGTAACAGCAATATTTAAAAAAGAAAAAACAAAAGAAAGTATATTTTATATTTTAGCTTTTTTAAACAATTATCGAGTTTTTCAATGGTTACTGCATAATGGTATTGTTAAAGGAAATATAGTAGAATTTTCAGAAAGACCAATTGCAAGCATTCCTTTTAGAAAAATAGACTGGAATAATAAAATTGAAATTGATTTACACAACAGAATTGTAGAAATTACAAAGGAATATATAAAAACCAATTTTGCTGGTGATATGGAGAATATTAATAAGCTTTTTAACAAATTGTTGGATTAAAATTATGAAAGTAGATTACACAAAAATAACTAAAGAGTTAAAAGGAACAAGTGTTCCTAAACCTATTTCAGGAACTTTATCTGGACATGCAGCTGGCGAGCCGTTTGATAAACACGTTAACGAATTATTGAAAAGAGAATATCCAAATAAAGTATTTAGACAATATGAATATTTGAATTATTTATTTACAAAGAATACTGATATAAAAGGCGTTGAAGCAAGATATGCTTTATTTAATTCCCCTACTTTAATGTTTCTTTTAAGTCGAGGCAAAAACGCAACAGATAAATGGAGTATTGATAATCCTTTTGAAGAAAAACAAAACGATACAGCAGATATTCTTATTGTCGATAATGGATTTTATGATATTATTGACATTAAAACAAGAAACATCTCAAAAGCAGCTCAACCACCTAATATTATTTCAGCATACAAGTTAGCTCAAACCTGTGCTAAAATGATAGATAATAGCGAATTTAATACTTTTGACATTAATTATATAGAAATTGATTGGATGTTGGAAAACAAAAAATTAGTATGCAAAGATGCTCATTATAAAAAATTATTCAATACAATTCCTTCTGAATTATATATAAATTGGTCTGCTGCAATGCAAATTCAATTCCATATTATAGATTTAAATCAAGATTTTAAAGGTAGCAGAGAAGAATGGGCAAGAGCTTATTTAAAGCATTTTGTAAAACAGGCAAAAAAAAGAGCAAAAGATATGACTGAGAAATTTGTTAAACCATTTGAAAAATATATTAAATAATATCATTCAATGTTTTTCACTGCTTAGTTTATTGACAGACATTATTTAGACCAGTTTCATAAAAATAAACTGTAAAATAAAAAGTATTAAAAACCAAAATATACTACTGGACAATAATATTTAATTCCGTTATGAGCTTATTCAATGAGTAATCCAAATCAGCAAATAAGCCATTAGTCAGGCTTAATAAACTGAATTTAATAAAAACACACAAAGGCAGATTCGCAAATTTCCCCTATTTGTGTATTGCTTTATCGACTGCTTCAAATCCTGCTTCCATAAATATTTCGGAAACTGTTGGATGAGCATGAATTGTTGAAGCGACATCATATATTGTTGCTTCCAAAGACATATATGCAGAAGCTTCGGCAATCATATCTGTTGCATTTTCAGCAATAATTTGTACGCCCATAACCTCACCATAAATTGGTTCGGATAACAATCGGACTTCGCCTTCGGTATTGCCACTAATTAAAGCTTTGCCATTTGCACTTAACGGAAAACTACTTACCTTGTACTTAAAGCCTTCTTCTTTCAAATCTTTTTCAGTCATACCTAACTGTGCAATTTCTGGATAAGTATAAATATTTATTGGATATTTTTTAATATCGAGAACCACATCAACACCTTTTATTGAATTTACAACAAACAATCCATGAGCTGAGCCCGAATGAGCGTAATATGATTTTCCGTTTACATCGCCAATTGCATAAATGCTCGATACTGAAGTTGCAAGTTTTTCATTTGTCTCAATAAAACCATTTTCGGTAAGTTTTATTTCGATTTTAGATTCAGGAACAATAGCCTTACGCAACCTTGTATTTACTTTTACTGCTTCCTCAGGAATTTCGGTTTTTTTAGATATGATTTTAATATTATCCTTTTTGAGTTTATCGTTTACATAATTATTTATGTACTCATCTAATTCGGGAATAAGTTGTTTTTCTGAAGTATAAATATAAACCTCTGAACCAACTAAGGCCGCCATTTGAGCCAACTCAACACTAACTGCACCATGTCCAACAAACACAAGTTTTTCTGGCAACGTCTCAAGTCTATAAAGCTCTCTAATGCCTATTTCATCATCAGCTCCCTTTTCGGGATAAGAACCCGTAGCAATAATAATATTTGTCGCAGTGATATTGCGATCGTTAACCGTTATGCTATTTTCGGTGTTAATAACTGCTATTCCTTCTATGGTTTCGACGCCATTTTTCTTTAGCAAGAACTCTACGCCTTTACCAAGTTTAGTAGCGACACTCATAGCTTTTTTAACTGCATTTGACCAATTAAAGCTCAATTGTTTTTTATCGATACCGTCAATGCCATATTTTTTTAAATCGCCAGCCTTTTTAAATAGTTTTGCACTTTCGATTAAAGATTTAGAAGGAATACAACCCCAGTTGAGGCACATACCACCTACTTTTTCTTTCTCAACTATTAAAGTTTTAAGTCCGAGTTGTCCGGCTCTAATTGCAGAAACGTATCCTGCGGGTCCTGCTCCTATTATTATAACATCGTAATCCATAGTTTTATTTATTTGTTAATAATTATTATTTAATTAAGGCCATTAGTGGGGTAAGCACTTACTACATTAACATTGCTACTGGTTCACCCAAATAAAGCATTATATCATTTAGAAATCTTGTAACATCACCGCCATCAACAATTCGATGATCAACAGATAAAGATAAAGGTAAATTATTACCAACTTTTACTTCGCCATCTTTAACCACAGGAGCATCATAAATTCTGCCTATTCCTAAAATCCCAGCTTGCGGATAGTTTATAATTGGAACAGCATATTTTCCTCCAATAGACCCGAAACTTGTAATAGTAAATGTACCGTCTTTCATATCTTCTAATCCGATTTTACGGTCTCTTGCTTTTTGGCTTATTGCGGCAATTTCTTTTGCTAATTCTTTTATAGATTTCTTATCTACATTTTTAATTACCGGTACAAGTAATCCATCATCGGTATCAACTGCTATTCCAATATTATAATAATTTTTATAAATTATATTACCATTTTCCATATCCATTTCTGAATTCAAAGATTTATGGTTTTTTAAAGCTAAAGCAGTTGCTTTTAAGACAAAGGGTAAATAGTTCAATTTTAGATCTTCGTCAGCATATTTTTGCTTAAACTTATTTCTTAACCTAATCAATTCGGAAACTTCAACATCGTCAAAAACAGTCATGTGAGCCGCATTATGCTTTGACTGTATCATATTTTTGGCAATTGTTTTACGAATTTGGGACATTTTTTCGATTTCAACCAAATCATTTTCAGTTGATTTCTCTTTTTGTTTTGGAGTAGCGTAAGCTTCTTGAGATTTAAATTTCTTAATATCTTCTTTCATTACTCTGCCACCAGGTCCAGTTCCAGTAACCTGATTTATATCAACACCCAAATCTTTAGCAATAGCTCTTGCAACAGGAGTTGCTAAAGCTTTTTTTGTTGAGCCAGTAACTTGTGATTTATCGGTTTCCGTCATTCCTTCATCAGAAGCAGGCATAAAAGCATTATTTCCAGCAATTTCGAGAGTTCCAACTACTCCAGCACCTTCTTCTTCAACAGCCTCAGTTTTATTTAGTTCTTCGGTTACAAGTTCTTGAGCATCTTTACCATGCACTCCTTCAATCTCGATTTCGGCAAGCGGATTTCCAACATTTATTGTTTCGCCTTGTTTACCATAAAGTGCTACAATCGTACCTTCTCTAGGCGAAGGAATATCGGCAACAACCTTATCAGTTTCCATTTTAACAATTGCATCTCCAACTTTTACTGCTTGTCCCTTTTTGACATACCATTCCAGTATAGTCCCCTCGTCAAGTCCTTCGCCAATATCAGGAAAGTTAAATATATATCTCATATTTTTAGTATTTTACTGTTCTTAAAATCTCATAATAAATTCTCTCTGGGCTAATAATAAAATGATGCTCACCCTTTGGTAATGGCACAATCACATCATAACCTGTAACTCTTTTTGGTGGAGCTTCAAGATAAAGAAAAGCTTCTTCAATTACTGTACTTGATATCTCTGCACCAACGCCAAAAGTTTTTATTGCCTCATGTACAGTCAACAATCTGCCAGTTTTTTTAACCGATTCAACAATTGTATCTCTGTCAATAGGATAAATAGTACGCAAGTCGATAATTTCGATAGAGATATTATCTTTTTTAGCAAGTACAGCAGCTTTTTGCACTTCACGTATCATTGCACCATAAGCAACTACAGTTATATCCGTTCCTTTTTGAATAACTTTTGCTTTACCAATCGGGATTGAGAATTTTTCTTCATCAACCTCTTGTTTAATAGCTCTATAAATTCTTTTAGGCTCCATAAAAAACACTGGATCTGGCGATTCAATTGCAGCAATCATCAAACCTTTTGCATCGTGCGGAGTTGATGGGATTACAACTTTTAGTCCTGGGATATGAGCCCAAATTGCTTCGATACTTTCGGAGTGATGCTCTAAAGCGTTAATTCCACCGCCATAAGGCATTCTAATAACCATATCCGAGGTATATTTTCCTCTACTTCTATTTCTCATTCTCGAAACATGACTCACAATTTGATTAAAAGCTGGGTTTGCAAATCCCGAAAATTGCATTTCAATTACAGGTTTTAATCCAGCTATGGACATTCCAACAGCGGTTCCAGCAATTGCAGATTCTGCTAATGGGGAGTCAAAGACACGTTCAACTCCATATTTTTTTTGTAATCCTTCGGTTACTCGAAAAACGCCACCTTCAACCCCAACATCTTCACCATAAACAATAACATTTCGGTCTTCTTTTAGTTTTATATCTAATGCGTCGTTAATCGCATTTACCATATTCATTACTTTTTTCATTTCTTGTATGTTTTAATGTTAAACATTGGTATTTTGTGAGACTTCTTTCCATTTAATAAACTTCTCATGCTCTACCATTTGTTGTTTAAGATCATCTGGCATATCACCATAAGTATATTTAAATATATCCTCTAATGGATATGATCCAAAGTTTTCAGCTTCAATAAACTGCCTGTCTATTTCTTTTTTGTAATCCTCAATTAAGGTTTCTTCATCCTTATCTGTGAAAAGTTTTTGCGATTTCAAATAAGATTTCAGTCTTTTTAATGGATCTTTCACATCCCACTCATCTTCCTCTTCTTTCGTTCTATATTTTGAAGGGTCATCGGAAGTTGTATGTGCTCCTTTTCGATAAGTTACTGCTTCAATTAATACAGGACCATTACCAGCTTTAGCATATTCGGCAGATTCTTTCACAGCTTTATACATTGCAAAAAAGTCGTTTCCATCAACTTGAATTCCTTTTATGCCATAAGCATACGACTTAATAGCTATTCCGTCAGAAGCTGTTTGTAGTCTAAAAGGAGTTGATATACCATATTGATTATTTTGGACTATAAAAACTACTGGTGCTTTCCATACTCCTGCAAAGTTTAAAGCTTCGTGAAAATCGCCTTCTGAGGTACCTCCATCGCCAACAAAAGTGTAAACAACTTGGTCTTTTTTATTGTATTTTATTTCATACCCAATTCCCACTGCATGCAATAACTGCGAAGCAATTGGAACTGCATAAGGTACGAAGTTTTTAGCGTTTTTAAAGTTTACGCCTTCTTCATAACCCATAAAATACAAGAAAATTTCTTTTAAACTTGCACCTTTCGCCAAATAAGCACCAAGCTCTCTAAAAGCCGGAACTAACCAATCTTCATCTCTCATAATTCTGGCCACAGCACCACTTATCGCTTCTTGACCATAATTTGGTGGATAAGTAAATATTCGTCCTTGCCTTTGATAGCTAACAGTCATATTATCAGCAGTTCGTGCAAACAACATCTTTTTATATGCTTCTAATACTTCAGAATCATCAATATCTGGCATAAATTTTTCGTTAATAATTTTACCGTCATTGTCCATTATCTGAAGCATTTTATTTTTAATTGGATCGTATTCTTTGAACATAGTCTTTTGTATTAAGAATTTGTATTAATAACAAACAAAAAGTAAAATTGTTTAAAGTGCTGCGATTACCTACTACGACAAAGTTTTTGTCTGTCTTTAAATTTTAAAAGCAAATATTTTGATTAGTTTTGTAAAAAAAAATTGATGAAAACAAATAAAAAACATCTGTTAATTGCAATTGCACTAATACTTTCGTTTAGTGCTTCAGCTCAGTATCACCGCCAATCGTCTGACTTGTACTTTCCTGATATCAAAGGCTACCAAACATTAAAGTGTGATTTCCACATACACACCATATTCTCGGACGGTCAGGTTTGGCCAGATTACAGAGTTACCGAAGCAATTATGGACGGTATAGATGTTATAGCAATTACCGATCACATCGAATATACACCTCACGAAAATGAATTAAAAGGAGATTTTAACACAGCTTATGAAATTGCAAAAAAAGAAGGAGATAAATATGGTGTAATGGTTATTCGAGGAGCAGAAATTACTCGCAGTATGCCTCCAGGACATCTAAATGCAATATTTATTAAAGATGCCAATAAGCTTGATGTCGAGGATGTTGAAGATGCAATTGCAGAAGCATATAATCAAGGAGCATTTATCTTCTGGAATCATCCATGCTGGAAAGCTCAACAACCCGATACTGTAAAATGGTTTGAAATACACACACGTCTATATGATAAAGGATACATTCATGGCATTGAAGTAGTCAATTTTGGTCAATTTTGTCCCGAAGCATGGAATTGGGCAATTGAAAAGGATTTAACAATAATGTCGAACTCAGATATTCATTCAACTACCTGCATGAGTAAATTTGAAAAACATCGTCCAGTAACATTAGTTTTTGCAAAGGAATTTAGTCATAATTCGGTTCGCAATGCACTTGACAATAAACGTACACTACTATATTACAATGAAACTTTATATGGAAACAAAGATTTTTTATCACAACTATTACAAAATTCATTAATAATAAAAAAAAGGTATGATAAAGATCAAAACATTGTAATATTTGACATTACCAACATATCATCTGCCCCTGTAATACTGTATAGACATAAAGATTTACCTCCCCGATCAGTACCTGGAAAACTCGAAATTCCAGCAAAATCAAATATTCATTTCCACGTTGATCTCGACAGAGTTGATTCAAAAACAATTTGGTTTGGCGTAGGAAATTACATTTATGATATTGATAAAAATCTTGAATTTGAATTAAAACTTAAATAAATGAAAACAGTCCTCATAACAGGAGCAACAAGCGGAATTGGTCAAGCATGCTCAGATTTATTCTTAAAAAAAGGCTGGAATGTTATTGCAACAGGCAGGGATAAGCAAAAATTAGAGATTTTAAAAGAATCTGGAGCTTCGGTATTCCAACTCGATGTAACCAAACAGCAGGATATTAACAACTTAGTAACACATATTGTTAATAATGGGATTAGGATTGACGTTCTTGTTAATAACGCAGGTTTTGGACAGTTTGGCACAATAGAAGAAACACCAGACGATAAAGTCAGAACCCAATTCGATACTAACGTTTTTGGGATGGCAGCCATGATTAGAGCGATATTGCCAATGATGCGAGAAAATAGCAGCGGCAGAATAGTTAATATTTCATCAGCAGCTGGATTAAGCTCTATGCCTGGTGGCGGTTGGTATGCAGCCAGCAAGTTTGCTGTAGAAGCCCTATCAGATGCACTTAGGTGGGAAATAAAAAAGCTAGGAATAAAAGTTGCGATTATCGAACCTGGACCAATCAAAACCGAATTTGCTGGAACTGTTCACAATAATATAGTAATACCAGAGAACACTCCTTACGGTAGTTTAGTCAAAAACCTTACACAAAGCACAAATGGTTTTAAAGGTGGTACTGTTGAAAATTGCGCAAAAATTATCTATAAAGCCTCTACAAGAAAAAGACCTCGCAATCGCTATTTAGTAACAAAAGAGGCTAAACTAATAAAAATTCTCCTATTTATACTACCACCAAAAGTTATGGATTTCTTTGTAATAAAAATGTTTATTCCTGCTTTAGAATTAAATTGTAGAAGATACAAATAGTATTTAAGGAG
>Ga0265295_1009151_pt1 | contig 10704 bp, 1 predicted proteins | sample Munlansysbiofilm_FD_192503 | JGI IMG/M metagenome (GOLD analysis project Ga0265295, IMG submission 192503) | Leachate microbial communities from a municipal landfill in Southern Ontario, Canada - Methane capture system biofilm | ecosystem: Engineered > Solid waste > Landfill > Unclassified ... | reverse complement strand
TAGAAACGCCTACCTTGAATTGTTCCAGACCATAATCTGGATGGAAGGTTCTGCCCCAGAAGCTTACCTGACCGCCACCCATAACTTGTGGCGTAATCAGCCAATCATTATTGGGAGGAGTCGTGGCCGCAAAACTGGCAGCGAACTTGTTGCCACTATGCGGTTCAGCAGTAGCGACAGGAGGAACCGTTGCACTTGGATTGAAGACCATATAGGCCATAGGTTCATAGATATTCAGCCAAGTGGTATTGGTGAGACCATAGGTTCCAGAACCATCTACGTCAATAGTAGTCCAATCACCAAATTCCATGGCAAAATTGGCATAGCTTTCAAAGTCATCTTCGAAGCTATCGCCACCGGCACCTGGTGCTTGCCAGCTCAGATTTACACTCTGGAAATCAGCAGACTGTGCTGCTACTACTGCATTTGGAGGCAGAGTAATTTCAGCAAGGGTGATATTGCCCATGCTGTAGTCCACAGCAAGCACATTAATGTTTCCGCTGGCAGGTTCATAACCTTCAGCGGTGATGGTGTAGAGGTAGCTGTGGTTTGGAGCTACGTTTGCGATGGTGAAGGTACCATTGGCAATAGAAGTGCCAGTGTAGGTTTCATCACCAACCAGCGTGATGCTGGCTCCGGCAAGACCAGCTCCGGTATCGCCGGCCAGGATGGTACCAGTTACGTTTACTGTACTTACAGACGTCGATTCAATCACGATGTCGTCTATGGAAATGTACCAGGGGCTGCTGTTTATCTGACCAATGATACCTACATAGTAGATACCAGCGGTAGCAGGTGTGAAGGTTCCTTCCAGCAATTGGTATTCTTGATTGATTATCCCTGTGGGAGCCAGAATGACGTTGGTCATACCAGCAGCACTGGGCTCGGTTCCGTAGCTAATGCCTACGCTGGCATTGCTTGCAGTAGCGCCGTCCTGTCTGGCATATAGGCTAACCTTATATTCTTCACCTGCGGCAAATTGCACAGGCTTGAACATCCAACGGGTGTTACCCCAACGCAGATAGGCATTCCATTCTCCGGTTCTGGGGCTGCGATTGTAAGTGGTTTCGGTATTGTTTGCAGTCCACTCATTTGAACCGGCAATTCCTTCCTGAGACCAGCCCAGGATAGCGGTATTATTGGTGTTATTGGTTTCGAATCCTTCGGTAAAGGGAAGGGTATAGACAGTAATGTCTGCCATGGTGGTGAAGCTGCGTACATCACTAGCCACACTTTCTCCAGCGTTATTGCTGGCGGTTACTTTCCAGTAGTACGTGGTATTCCAGTTCAGTGCAGTGGTTGGAGTGTAGCTGGTGGTGGTGCTGGTACCGATCAAGGTGCTGCCGTCCGTAGTATCCAGATAGATATTATATGCAGCAGGTACGCCGCCGGCAGTGGCAGCAGTCCAGGTAAGGAGCGGAGCTACGCTTTGATTTATAGCGGCATCAGCCGGTGCGACGAGCGTGGGAGCACCAGGAAGATTAGGGGTGATTTCCGGGCCGACTACGTGGTCCACATAAATGCTTCCAGAAGTAGTCTGAATAGGGGTTCGCAGACCAAAGTAGTAGCTGGAACCAGCCAGAGTACTGAGGTCGATACTGATCGGATACCAAATACCAGTGGCGGCGTAAGTAACGTTTGCGCCGATCTGAGTCCAGGTCTCACGATCGGTGGAATAAACCACCTGTAATACTTGCGATATGTTTGAGGCACGGGTATGGAATTCTATCGTGCTGGTCTCAGTAACATCAAGCATCGGGGTCGAAAGCACGTACACGACGCTGGTAGAAGTAGATTTGTAAGCAGAAGCTGTTCCCTCAAAGAGCGGGGTTGAGGTACTGCGGGTCCAGTTTCCGGTGCTGCCATTGGCCCAGCCCACTGGCGGGAAGGCTGTAGCTTCAAATCCTTCAGCTATTTGAGTGGTTGTAGGAGTATTGAAGGTCCAGGTAGGGCAAGCAGGATCTGAGCCATGAGCGTTAATGGGCACTACTTTCCAGTAGTACATAGTACCGTAGCTCAGGTTTGTGGTCGGATATGTATTATCAAGCCCTTCATATACCAGGTCGGCTTCGGTGAAAGTGCCGACTTCGTTCATGTACACTTTGTAATTGCTGGCGGGTTCACCGGCAATACTGGGAGCCCATTCCAGAATGGGGTTCATGAGTGTGGTGATGCCACTGGCAGGCCAGATTACTTCTGCTGGCAGAGGAGGCACAGGTGCTGGGATACCAATGCTGATATCATCCACATACATCCGAAGCTGATTGGCAATGCTGTAAGCATGCCAGCCCAGGAAATAAGTGCCGGTGCTGGGTGGGGTAAATGAAACGAAAGCACGAGTATAATCGGTGAAATTGATGTTTTCATCGATAAATACCTGGGTAGTGAAATCGGCAATCTGATTACTGGTACCCAGCATTACTTTCAGTTTTTCTACATAGCTGGTGGAACCACCACGATAATAAAAGCTAAGAGAATAGGTGGTGCCTCCCACAAAATTGATGGGAGGGCTCATCAGCCAATCATCCAAAGGCAGAGAACTATTGTATCCAATGCTGGCACTATTCGGAGCAGAATTGGAATTACTGCCATAGGAAGCCCAGCCTGCTGTGCCGCCGCTTACACTGAGACTGCTCCAGCCCAGTGGCAAAGCAGGAACGATAGCGTCATCGAAGCTTTGCGAGTAGGGCAGGGTAGTGATGGTGGGATCAAAGCACTCGCCACTAAGGGCGATGTTGGTAACAGCGCGGTTGTCGTTGATCACAACGTTGCCTGTATAGGTGCCTGCGCTTTGGGGAGCAAAGTTCGCCGTGAAGCTTGCGCTTTCGCCACTAAGCAGAGCTACTGGGACAAAAGCTTCAGCCAACGCAAAGCCCGTGCCGGTAACATTTAAGCTGCTTATATTCAAAGAGCCGGAACCGGTATTGGTGAGGGTGAAGGCTTTGGAGTGAACGGTATTGACGATCTGTGTGCCGAAATCCCAAGCATCCGGAGTTACGGAAAGGATCGGACCTGCAGCCTGTTCGCGGACGGTAACGTTATCGACAAAGAGGTCGTTGTCGCCACCGGAAACTGTAGATTCGCCGTAGAAGGCGATATACTTTGTTCCGGCATAAGCATCCAGGTTCACTATAACCATAGTTCCGGTATTGGGAATATCGTTAAATACGTTTGCGGAACCGCTGTTGTTCCATTCGCGCAGAAGCGTAGGGTTACTCATATCCGGGCTATCGCTGATGGCCACGATGAATCTGTCGTCCATCTGCTGGGCAGGATCGACGGCATTTGCATTGCCATACCTGGTCAAGCCGAGATCGAACATGAGTTCATAGCCGGTAGCCGGAATGGCGATGGGAGGTGTAATCAGCCAGCCATAACGACTGGTGCCATAGATATTGATCTTGGCAGCATTGTTGCCGGTAGGCCCATTGAGCCATTCATCTCTGACCCACTGGACACTTGTCCCGGTAGGGTCGGGATAAAGGCCACTACGCTGAGTCCAGTTTAGCACTGGCCAATCGCCAGAAACTGTGCCAAAATCCTCAGTCCAGGGGAAGCTGGAGATCACAGGATTGTCCATGGTGGTAAAGCTCCACACAGGACAGTCCGTAGCGTCGCCTATTACATTGTAGGGGACCACTTGCCAGTAGTAAATAGTTTCGTAGTCCAGATCTGATGCTGTATAGCTGGCCACAGCACCCAGATCTGCCACAAAGGCAGGGGGAGTGGTAGTGCCCAAGTATAGTTTGTAGCCAGTGGGCAAGCCGCCATTTCCAGGCGACCAGGATAGATTAACTATGGGAGTATTAAGAGTGCTACCATCTACCGGGCCGCCCAAAACTGCAGCATTGGGCGCAGTGGTTGAGGGCGTCACAATCTGGATGTTGGGGCGGTTGTAGTATCTGGTTCCGGTTGCTTCACCCGGGAAGGCATTATCTGCATACTTGTAAACTGCTAAGTAAGCAGGGGTGGTAGAGGTATAGCGGAAATTGGGATATCCACTTACGTAGTCTCCATCCCAGTTTTCCCAGGAGATTTCGATATTGCTGGTGCCATCCCAATTAAAGGCACTGCTAAACATGATGTAACTCCAGCCACCACCATTCCAGGTGTAGTCAGCATTATACACGTTTTGAAATGCGGCATTATCGGGAAGCGCGTTATCGGTGGTTTCATATGCGGCGGTGGTGGTGTGGCGAACATATACCCGTTGATCTGCTGATACGTAGTTTGTTGGGGTATTGCCAACCTCAAAGCCGATGCCATCAATAGGACCGGCTGTAAGGCCGGCTGCACTAAGCTCGGTGGCGGTATAGATTACCTTGCTCCAGCTATAGTCGTACAGTCCGTACAAGGGGACATAGCTTTGGGTGGAGGTTCCGGTACCTATAGTGTAAAGGTCTGCTGTCGCAATGCCGATGAGCATCAGCAGCAGGAAAAGAATAGTAAACTTCTTCATAATAAGTTCTCCATTTGTTTTGGATTTGTGTGAAGGTGGATTTGTCGGCCTGAAAGGCCACGATCCTTTCGATTTTGAAGGGTTAATACTTTGGTGAAGCAGTTCCGAACGTGTATTCCTCGCGGCGCAAGTGACGGTGTGTCAAGATTATCACTCGGAGTGCAGATAGGATGTAGCTGGTAAGTGCTTCGTGATAGAAATGATTTATTATCTTTGAATTTGATGAGGGAAATGGGCGCAACTGGCCTGTATGCGTTTGCGGACAAACAGTAAATTTGCCCGAAACGTCCTTCTGATAACGCTTTAGCAATGTGTAGCACACGCATCGGATACAGCATGGACTCTCCTTAAGCTTTGCAGCTTTTCTTAACTAAAATCCTCGTGCTTCAAAAACAAAAAAGCCTGAACTTCAGCCACGATTTGCGGCCAAGTCCGTAGTATATTGTGGAGTGAGCTGCCAAACAAGCAGGCTAAAACCACTCAATGTCATTTTATCTGTTGCTAATTGTTTGTCAAGGCAAAATCGCAGTAACCGTGTTTTACATACGAAGATAATATTGCATCAATTGGTGAATCTGCATTATGAAATCATGGATAAAGCCTTTATTCATGGGGATAAATACGCATTCGGTCAGGTCTCGGATGATTTCAGATGATGGCCTCAGGAGCAGGGAAAGAAGCTTTGAGACTTCGACGCACTTCTGCCAGACTCCTCTCCCCCATTTGCAGACGTGTAGATGACGTGGAGATAGTAGGAATAAATCCTCTTATCTCTATGGCATCTCCACCGCAAGCTATGCAGGAAGAGTGCTGTAACAAAGCTGCATTACAAAGAAAAACCCCGGCCGAAGCCGGGGTTGATTGACTCTTAAGGCAGGTAGTCTGCCGGTAGATTTATTCCATCAGCATCATTTTGCTGGTGCTGCGGTAATTTCCTGCAGTGAAGCGATAGAGGTAGATGCCGCTGGAGAGCGGATTCCCCTTGTCGTCTTTACCGTTAAAGATTACCCGATAGCGTCCCGGAGCCTGATCTTGTCTTACCAGGCTACGTACCAATTGGCCTTTCACGTTGTACACATTCAGGCGCACATTGGTGGCTTCTTTGATGTCGTAGCTGATGGTGGTTTCAGGGTTGAAGGGGTTGGGGTAATTGCCACGCAGGGCAGTTACGGTGATGGGCACCTGCTCATCTGCATTTGAGGTGGGCACCATGAGGAAGTTGACCGTGGTGTTTTGATTTGGTGCCACAGCAATGCCTTCCTGGGTGAGGGTGTCGTATGTTGCCGCAGTGGCAGTTACAGTGTAGATTCCGGCAGGCACATTCAGGCTATAGGCACCAGCGGCATTTGTGGTGGCAGTGAATCCGCCTTCCGCGGTTACTGTGGCGCCAGCAATACCCTGGCTGTTTTGTTGTTTTCTCACAAAGCCCACGATGTTGCCGGTCACCACTTCTTTTACCAGAGAGTTTGAGAAGGCGGGAGCGGAGATTACATCTGAGGTATATACGGCTTTTACAGCCCATTTATAAGTGCCATTCGGGATGGTGGCCCAGCCCTCATCTGCAAAGTTCAGAGTAGTGATCAGTTCAGGGGTCAGGGCGGTCCAGTTCGCTTCGTTACTTTCCTGTCCCGTGATGAAGCGCCAGACTTTGTAGCCGGTCAGCAAACGGTTTGTGCTGCGAACAGAGCTGTCTCGACGGCTTTCTGTAAGGCTGCCAGTCACGTTGAGATTGCTTTTGCGTGAGTTTCCGGCACGGCTCAGGCGGGAAGGAGTATTGCCACTGCCGGTGTTTGAATTGCTGCCTATGCTCATGGCATCAGCACGCTCCAACCCTGCAAAGCGCACAGTCTCAGCAAAGTTGCCGATGTAGATATTATCGATGAACCAGGTGAACCACAGACCATCATTTGAAGGAGGATCCACGGCGTGGAAGGCCAGCATCATTTCCATTCCAGCGTAGCTTGCCAGATCTACAGTGATGGGATAGTTGTAATGGTTTTCTATCACGGTGGCATTCGCCGAAGCGTCCCAGAGGACTGTCCAGTTATTACCGCCATCGATAGAGACTTGTACGTAGTAATGATCATCATTGATCGAGCCTAGCGTGGAATAGGTATCGAAGGAGAGATAGCCGTCGGGCGGACAATTGAAGGCAGGAGTGAACAGCCACTCATCCTGATGCTCGTAATCCCACCACAGGCCTGCTTGCTTGGCTCCTTCAGTAGGTATCACTACGTTTCCGGAGATATCGATCGTGCCAAAGCTGCACCAGGTGGGCTTTACGCCCAGGGCATTGGCAGGACCGGTATTGGTGATGGTCTGAGTCCAATCTGCAGGCGGGAAGTTCAGCGCTTCAAAGCCTTCGGTGATTTCGATGGCATTCGGATCCGGAGCATTCCAACTGAGATTGGCAGTGGTGAAGCCTGCGTTTAGTTCCACCTCCACGGTATTGGGAGCGTAGGCGATTTCATTCAAGGTGAGATTGCCCATGTTGTGATTTGTAGCCCCCACATCGATGGTTCCGTTTGTGGAAGTATAGCCCGCAGCGGAGATGGTGTAAGCGTAGCTGTGGTTTGCAAATACAGTGGGGATGGTGAAACTGCCATTGCCGGTGGAGTTTGCACTGTAGTTTTCATAACCGGTGAGATTGATGATGGCCCCGGCTATTCCGCTGCCGGTATCGCTGGCCAGGATGCTGCCGGTGACGTTCACCTGAGCCATGAGGTTCATGCTCACGTTCATCACTTCGGTTTCATCTTCTTCCAGGGTGATGTTCAGGGTTTGGCTTACATAGCCGTGACGGCTGAAGCTAACAGCATAATCATTTGGTAAGACGTTTGGTATGGTGAATTGCCCCTGGGCATCTGTGACTACAGAATACGGGCGAACGTCCACGTGTACCTGCACACCGGGCAGAGGGCTGGCATCTGCACCCAGCACAGTGCCGGTGATGTGTCCCACGCCTCCAGGAATCACGACAAAGGTGATTTTCGGATAGGTACCGGTCGTGCTGCCACCCGAAGGATTGGCAGGATCGTATTCGATGCTATCGCTGTACATATTGCGCGAGCGATTGCTGTCCCCGGTTTGAGTTTTGAAGAGGTCGCTGGAGCTGTAATACCCGCCATCCAGAGGACGGTTTATCATCATCACCAGATTTCCACCATCCAGATGCATATAGGGCTCCGGGAAGTTGATGGTGATTATGTTTTCGCCAGAGGGGAAATCCACCGTGCCATCAAAGACCTGAGTCAATTGGGTAGAAGGAATCCAATCCGCACTCAGATCGGTCTGAGTGGTGCTACCCAGCCAGATTTTGGTAGGCATATCAGTGAGATTTGAGGAGAATTGGTTGTAGAGCCTCAGCCCCGTGATCATGCCCACAAAGTTGCTCATTTCGTCTATGCTGTAGATGGTTTCAAAGAGTGAGCTTTTGTAGTAGAAGTCCATCGGCATGCGGGCCGTCTGGCTGCCATCGCCAATGGTGATGTCATTTACACCGGTACCGCTCAGGGCTATAGTATGAGTATCACGCACAGGGGCGCTACGCAGACCGCTTCTGCTGCCTATTTCATGGCGGTTATCCTGATCGTCTGTAATGGTCACTATAGCCGTGTCCTCACTGAGGGTGCTGGGGGTGTAAGTAACGGTAAATACCACAGTTTCCGCAGTTCCCAGAGCGGCAGGAAAGGTAGGCAGATTGCTGAGTACCATGGTGCCGCTACCGGCAATGCTGATATCAGTGATGCCCAGGCTGCCACCACCGGCATTGATGATGGTGAAGTTTTTGCTGCGGCTGCTACCCAGATTCGTATCACCAAAATCATGCGAGCCAGGGCTGATTATACACAGCGGGTCTCCGCCAGCAGGAACCATGAAGAAGCGGATATTGGAGCGATTCGTGGAAACTGTGCCGGAGGTTCCGCTGCTGCCATTGGCAGAGTCAGTCTGGAAACGCAGAGAACTATTGAAATCAGTGGTGGAATAATAAGCCGAAGCATTATAGGAATAGGATCCTGCAATCTGATCGGTAACTATTTCCACGATCACATTTGAGGTGCCGTTCCAGAAGAAAGGCTCATCAAAGCCGTGAATATTCCAAGCAAGCTCTGGCATGAACGACGCTCTTTGCCACACAGTGGTATAGTCGCCAGTTTCAAAAGTGCTGCTAAGAGCTGTCTGGTCTGTTTCTTTCATACGAATTGTATAATTCGTCATGGCCGCACAAGTGTTCAGGTTCTCCACGTTGAAAGAAACACCGGAAATCATTCCGGGTATTCCTCCAGCAGCATAAAACTCGTCTGCTCTGAACAGGTACTGCTCACGGAAGGCCCTGTACCAGGTTCCGTAGGGGGAAGGAGCACCAGTAGTAGCATTGGTGGCAACGCCGTCGCCGATTCCAACCACCAAAAGACCTGCTTCCATCACGGTTACCGTCATGGTCCCGGTTTCGTCATTTGCAGGAATCAAGTCTTGCGGGAGCACCACTTTGCCATAGACTTCGATAGTACCTGTCTCGGCAGGGATCCAGTTCAAGGTCACATCAAGCTCTTGATTTACAGCGATGGCAGGGCCGGACACAGAGACAAGTTCGGTGTCCCCGGACATCATTTTCACGGTGTAAGCACCTGCTGCTTGAGCTGCGGTACCGGTATTTTTCACCCTGACGATATATTGAGCAGCGGTTCCCACGGAGGGGGTGGTGCTTCCGCTAATGGTCAATGCAGACATATCATAGGGCTGTATGCGAACGATATTTGAGAGGGCCGGACTAGACATCACATTGCCTGTGTACACTGCTTTCACGGCATATCTATACACGCCAAAAGGCAGAGTGCCCCAGCTGTTGTCCACATATTCGGCAGGAGTAATGGCAGTTGAGGTCAGCGTGGTCCAGTTAGCTTCATTATCATGATCAGCATCCAGAAGTCGATAGACCTTATAGCCCACCAGAGAGCGATCGGGATCTGTATCAGCAGCATGGCTATATGTGGATTTGAACCCGCCTGCAGTCAGACTGCCTTTGGTGATACCCCTGGCTGGGGCTACGATGGGGGTAAGCTTTTTGCCCCGAGTGGGAGCGCCAAAGCCGGCATAACCCCGGATGCTCCAGTTGTAGTTCAGATCTGGATTGAGCTCTATCAAAGTGGCCCATTCGCCCTGGAAAAACATCATGTTGCTGAAGCCATCAACGACTTGGCCGGAACTGCACCCGGCCGGATGACCTCCGGTAACCAGGCAGCGATAACCAAACCACAGCTCTTCATTACCGGTGATGGCTACAGGAGTGTCCAGCATCACGGTGTTCCACTGAGCAGGTATCGCTGTAAAGGGTTGATCAACTACCATGTTTGCAGGAGCGGCGGGGGTTCCGCCAGTCCACACACGGATGGAGAATTGGCCCGGTTGAGCTGGCCATACTTTTACCGCCTGGAGGCTGGTGCCCACGTAATCCAACAGCGCATTGCCGGGGAAACGTATGGCTACGTCAAAATCAGCCGCAGCGTCGGTGCCAATGTTGTTTGTGCTGTCACCATTGTCATAGTGCAACCAAGCCTCCTCTCCCGCTGCAGGTTCATTCCAGGTGACCGTAACACTATTGCCATCACCGGCTTCGGTGGCCAGTACTCCACTGACAGGATAGGCTACTTCGTTTACCATCACATCACCCATATTAACCGGTGTCGTGCCAACCACCTGCTGTCCGAGAAGTTGTGCATAACCATTGGCAGTGACAATATAATTATAAGTATGGTTGGCATATACGTTTGGAATAGTAAATTGGCCAAAGGCATCGGTGGTGGCCTCATAAGGATGATAACCGCTGAAAGCTATGGTGGCACCTGCGAGGCCAACCGTGGGAGCATCGCTGCCGACAATGCGGCCGGTTACGCTTACCGAGGCAGATGGGCTCATTACTATATCTACTATGGTAGCTTCATCTTCCACAATGTTGAAGGGGATGGTCCGTTCATCATAACCGACCTTATGAGCCACAAGGGTCTGAGCTCCCTGTGGAACATAGGGGAAGCTGTACTGACCCGTAGTGGAAGAAACGGTATGAAAGATGGTGTTATTGATACTAATCTCTACACCAGCCAAAGCGCTGCCAGAAGCCGTAACGGTGCCGGAAAGTGATCCCATACCCTCTATAATCATAAAGAAGCGGGTATTGGAGCGAGCGCTTAAAGTGGAGCCTGTGGTTCCGGTGCTGCCATTGGCACTATCACTCTGGAAACGCGAAG
>Ga0265295_1009148_pt1 | contig 10707 bp, 11 predicted proteins | sample Munlansysbiofilm_FD_192503 | JGI IMG/M metagenome (GOLD analysis project Ga0265295, IMG submission 192503) | Leachate microbial communities from a municipal landfill in Southern Ontario, Canada - Methane capture system biofilm | ecosystem: Engineered > Solid waste > Landfill > Unclassified ... | reverse complement strand
CAATCCGGCTCTAATGCCCAGCAGGGAACAAATTTCCAAATGCTCGCGGGTCTGGGGCATGATGCCCTCGTCGGCGGCGACGACCAGGAGGACAAAATCAATGCCCGCCGCCCCGGCGACCATATTTTTGACGAAACGCTCATGGCCGGGAACGTCGATGATGCCCAGACGCACATCCGGGGTCGGGTCCAGATAGGCAAAGCCCAACTCGATGGTGATACCGCGCTTTTGCTCCTCGGCCAGACGGTCACAATTGATTCCGGTCAGAGCCTTGATCAGGCTTGTCTTGCCATGGTCGATATGACCGGCCGTTCCCATGATGACAGGCATGCGTGTCTCCTAGCTGCGGTAAAACGAGGTATAGGCCTGGACCGTGGCGTACAGGTCGGCCTTGGAACTGATCTCGAAAGGGCTGTGCATGGACAACACGCCCGGACCGAAATCAATGATCTCCATGCCGTGCACGGCCAACTCCTTGGCGACCGTGCCGCCGCCACCCTCATCGACCTTGCCCATCTCGGCCATCTGCCAGGGAATATCGTCCTGGGACAAGAGATTGCGGAACCACGCCACGTACTCGCAATCGGCCTCACTGGCTCCATATTTGCCGCCGTGACCGGTAAATTTGGAAAACACCGGACCAAAGCCCAAAAGCGAGGCATTATATTTATCATGCACGTCCTGATAATCCGGGTCCAGCGGCGCGTGCACGTCCGCGGACACGGCCTTGGTCCGGGACAGGGCATGCCGGACCTGCACCCGGGGCTCCCAGGCATCGAGGATGTCGGCCAGGGCGTATTCCAGAAAACGGGACTTGGCTCCGGTGGCGCCATCGGACCCGATTTCCTCCTTGTCCCAAAGCAGCAGGATCTGGGTGTGCTCGGCGGCCGTTGCCTCCATAAAAGCCCTGAACCCGGAGAACACGCACAAGCGGTCGTCCTGGCCATAGCCACCCAAAAGGGCGCGGTCCAGACCGACGAACCGAGCCTTGCCCGCGGGCACGGCCTGGAGTTCGGCGCTGAACAGATCTTCCTCGCGAATGCCGTAACCGGCGTGGAGGACTTCCAGAACATGCCGCCGGACCTTGGCCTCGTCTTCAGTCCGAGCCGGCTCATGGCCCACGGACAGATTCAATTTCTCGGCCAGGAACGCCTTGTCCACGGTTTCCTCGCGCTGCTTGCGGGCCAGATGTGGCAAAAGATCAAGCACGGTCAAAACCGGCTCGTCATCCCGCTCGCCCAGACAAATCCGAATCTGACGGCCATCAGCCAGGACCACGGTTCCATGCAGGGCCAACGGTCGGGCCAGCCATTGATACTTCTTGATCCCACCGTAATAATGGGTTTTCATCATGGCCACATGACATTCCTCATGCAAGGGATGCTGCTTCAAATCCAAACGAGGGGTGTCGACATGGGCTGTGAGCAGCCGCAAACCCTCCGCCATGGTGTTGGAGCCGCGCCGAGCCAAAAGCAAGGCCTTGGATCGCAGTGGAATCATGACCGTGTCCGCATTCAGATCCGCGGAAAATCCACGCGCCCCGGCCTGATCCATGATCCAGGCCACGGTTTCGCGCTCGGTCTTACACTGGCTGAGAAATTCCAGATATCCCACGGCCAGACTGCCCATGTCCCGCCGATCTTTCTCGGAAGCGTAGCGCTCCCAGCAATTCACCCCTTTGTGGCTCAATGTATCCATCGCCTCCTCCTTACGCCCGGCAAAAGAAAAAAAAGGGAGCGGAATCGCTTCCAGCTCCCCTCGAACAAACAGTCAGATGGCATCACAACTTGTTGAAGAATTCCTTCTCCGCGCCACACTTGGGACAAACCCAATCCTCGGGCAGATCCTCGAAGGCTGTCCCGGCATGAATGTTGTTATCCGGATCACCCTCGGCCGGGTCGTAGACATAACCACACGGACATTCCCAACGTTCCATGGCCATGATCGCCTCCTTGGTTTGCGGTTCGTGTTCTTGACGCCTATTTCTTCTTCATGGCCTTGGCCAGGACATCGCCCAGAGAGCCAAGACCGCCACCGGAAGACTGAGGCTTGTAGCCCTTCCAGTCCGAAACTTCATCCTTCTTCCCCGTGCCCAGGCTGATCTTGCGCTCGCGCGGATTCACGCTCTCGATGCTGACCACCACGGTATCGCCCGGAACAAGCTTGTCGAACTTCACCTCGCCCTCGGCCCTGGCCATGACGGACTGGGGCAAAAGCCCGGTCACGCCCGGCTCCAAATTGACGAACAGGCCAAACTGCTGTCGCTTTTCCACGGTGCCCCGCACGGAGGAACCAACCGAATATTTCTCGGCCACGGTCAGCCATGGGTCGCCCTCGGCGTCGCGCATGCTCAAGGAAATGCGCTGCTTATCCACATCAACCTGCTTGATGACGGCCGCGATAACGTCGCCGACCTGGACCATGTCGCCGGGTTTGTGAACGCGCTTGGCGTAGCTCATTTCACTGACATGAACGAGCCCCTCGATGCCGGGCGCGATCTCGACAAAAGCCCCGAATTCCATCAATTTGACCACCTTACCTGTAACCTTGTCCCCGTCCTTGAACCTCTCGGACACGGTTTTCCACGGATCGTCCTGAGCCTGCTTCATGGACAGGGAAATACGAATCTCGCCGGGTTTTTTGCCGGCGCTGGTACCCAGGTACTTGGCCCGGACCCGATCGCCCACGGTCAACACGTCTTCCGGATTCTGGATTCGGGCCCAGGAAATTTCCGAAACATGCACCAGCCCTTCCACGCCGGGGACCAGCTCCACGAACGCGCCAAAGGCGGCTAGGCGGGTGACCACGCCCTCGACCACGTCTCCTTCCTTGATCTGCTCGAAAAAGTTGGCGCTGGCCTCGCGCTGCTCCTCTTCCAAAAGAGCGCGACGGGACACCACGATATTACGGCCGCCCTCGGTCAGCTTGGTGATGCGGAATTGCAAGGTCTGGCCAACATAGTCCTCGGGGTTGGCGACATAGCGGGCATCGATTTGGGACACGGGGCAAAAGGCCCGCCGCTTCAGAATCTCCACATGGAAGCCGCCCTTGATCTGCTCCTTGACCTTGCCCTCGACCGGAATCCGGCTGGAATAGGCGTCTTCGAGCATGCTCATGCCGGCGATGCCGGTCAGGGCCTTGGACAGACGCACGCTGTCATCGGTCAGGCCGACCACGTAGAGTTCCAGCGTGTCGCCCTCGGCCACGCTCACTTCGCCGGCGTCGTTCAGCAGTTCCTCGCGGTCCACGATCCCATCCACGGACGCTCCGCAATCAACAAAAACGGACTTCTGACCAATGGAGATGACCGTTCCGGACACCTTGTCCCCTGCCTTGAGGGCTGTCTTGCGCTGGGATTCGTAGGAAGCGAACAGCTCGGCAAAATCTTCACTCATGTTTCGTACCTTACTTCAACGTCGTCCGTCATTCAAAACGGGTAATGGAGTTAATGGACACCTGATCGGCGGGCGCGTGTTCGTGATCACCCAGGGATTTGACCCGGACTTTTTCAATTTTTTTGACCACATCCATCCCGTCAATAACCTGACCGAAAACACAATAGCCGAACTCGTCCCCGCCTTGATGATCCAGGTCCGGGTTATCGACAGTATTGATAAAAAACTGGGCCGCGGCACTGTGCGGATCGGCCGCGCGGGCCATGGCCACGGTGCCTTCGAGATTTTTCAGGCCATTGGCGGCCTCGTTCGGAATGGGCGCCTTGGTTGGCTTTTCGCGCATCATATTATCCAACCCGCCGCCCTGAATCATGAATCCCTTGATCACACGGTGAAAAAGGGTTCCGATATAAAAATTTTCGTCCACATAGCTCAAAAAATTGGCCACGGTTCCCGGCGCCTTGTCCGCGAACAGCTCCACCAGAAACTCGCCCTTGGTCGTGTCGACCAGGACCACCGGATTGCTCATGCCTTCCTCCATGAATCAGTAAAACGGAGCACGAAAATATACACCTCGCGCACGTTTGGCAAACGCTTTGGCGTCGTGGATTCCACCATGGCCACGGCTCGCCACGCCGCCAAATCATCGGCACCGCCCCGAAAAGCCATGTCGGGATAAAAGTCAACCCTGCTTGAAGGTCGACACGTGATTTCAAGACCCATCCTCGTGCCTAGCCGGGGTGACGCCACCTCGATCATCCCATGTCCGCGCTCAAAACACGGCCCCCGAGCCCTGGTCCATCTTGGGCGGGTCGGAGACATTGTTTCCGCCCATCATTGGCTTCGGCCCTTGTGATAACCATGCTTGAAGTCATCGGCCGCGTTCTCCACGCCCTTGACCGCCTTGCCCGTGACCTCGCCCACGGTCGAGCACCCAGCCCCCAGGAAAAACATCAAACACAAGAGCACGACAATTCGCTTCCACATATACACTCCCGAAGCACCTTATTTTCGGGATATACCCGGGCTGCGCGGCCCCTTCTGACCGATCAGACGCCCGTTGCACAAGCCCCCGACTTTCCAGCCGTCGAAAGACGCGTAATCCTCGCATGGCTCGACATGAATGGTGGTTTGGGTCCGTGGCCACAAGGCGCCGAGCTCCTTCTCGATGGCGCAGCACACATCATGTGACTGCTGCACGGTCATGGCGCCCGGCAACAAAAGATGAAAATCCACGAAGCGCACGGCCCCGGATTTACGCGTGCGCAAGGCGTGGAATCCGGCCTCCGGACCACCAACACAGAGGATGACCTGGGCGATGCGCTCCAATTCAGCCTTCGGCAATCCTTCGTCCATGAGACCGGCCACGGATCGCCGGACCAGCGCGACACCCGTCCAGATAATATTGACGGACATGATCAGACCCAAGGCTGGGTCCAAAATCCGCCAAGACGGCGGCGCGAAGAGCATGACGCCCAGCGCCGCCACCAAGCCGACCGAGGTCCAGACGTCGGTCAGGAGATGCCGGGCGTCGGCCTCGAGCACAATGTTGTCGAACTCCTTGGCGGCGCGGAGCATGACCAGGGCGGCCCCCAAGTTGACCGCCCCGGCGATCGCGGCCACGGCAAGGCCCCACCCCAGGGACTCAATGGGCCGTGGATACAAAAAACGCTGGACAGAAGCATAGGCGATGCCCACGGCCGCGAAGCAAATCAAAATCCCCTCGGCGCCGCTGGAAAAATACTCCACCTTGCCATGGCCATAGGCATGACTGTGATCGGCCGGGCGCTGGGCCTGGACAATGGCCAACAACGCGATAAGCCCGGCCGTCAGATTGACCACGGATTCCACGGCATCGGAAAAAAGGCCCACCGATCCGGTCAGAAAAAAGGCCCCGAACTTGAGGGCCATGGTCAACAGGGACGCGGCAATGGACAGATACGCGTAATCGAGGGCGCGACGAGGCATGTCCCGGCCTCAGATCTCCGGAGCCCCGGACGGGATCAGGCACAAAAAAACCAATGGCTCTGGCCCAATATTGCGGATCTGATGCTCCTCACCACCGGGCACGAACGCGGCGTCGCCCGGACCAACCGCGACCCATTCCCCGAGCCGGAAAATCTCACCCCGACCCGCGTGGAAAAAGATCTCGTGTTCCCACACATGGGCATGCCGTGGCGTGTGCCCCCCAGGCGTCACGTCGAAACGGCGCATGCAAAAATTCGGGGCTCCGTCGGCCGCGCCGATGACCACCCGGCCGGTCACGCCCTTGGCCACTTCGTTGTCGACATGCACGGCATCAGGTGTTGTGGTATGGACAATTTTCACCGTCATCTCCTTGGAATTCAGTAGTTCCACATATCAAAAAAATTAAACCCGATCAGCACCCGCACATCCGGACGGGCCGAAAGCAGCACGCTGCCACGCACCGGGCACAGGGAAAACATGCCATTGTCAAGCACCCAGAAATCATCGATTTTATCGTGAACAATGGCGAACGAATGACGTCGGCCCGCGAATTCCACCGAAACAACGCCCAGGGCATCATCGGGGAAACCCGCGTCGCGCAAACGGTGCATGATGGCAATGGACTGATCCAAGCTGATTCCCCGGCCCTTGTCCAGGGTGACGGAAGATGGGCGCCACAAATCCCCCAATTCATGCTTGATCCCAAGCAGGGTGCGTCGATGAACGCGCCGCATCAGCCCAAGATCCACGGCACCCTTGTCGATCTTGACCGGTCGGTCGTTCTCGAAGGTCATGGAATCCATCTGGGCTTTCTGCCAGGCATGGACATCATCATATAAAGGGCTTTGTTGGACATTGCCATTCTTGGCGAAACGACGCTTTCCGGAGCGAAGGGCGTACACGGCGACACGAATCCGGGATACAAAAAAACCAAGCCAATAGGCACACGTGTTCATGCGGAACTCCTTGTCTTTGCGAAAGGCTTTTTATTCAAGAACATCCGCCTGTTTGTCAATTTGAGCGGCACAACCCCGCGTTGACAACCCCGGCCCCATTCCCTACTGGTTGGGCGCCCAATCGAACAACACAGTTGGCGCGCTCGGCGCACAAACATCCCGAACTCACGAACCCACTTCCTGCATGACAGCTTCAGCAGGCACAAGGAACGCGCTCATGGCCGTCGCTCCCAACAAAAAAAACCTTCTTCTCAAGTCCGCCAAGGAACTATTCAGCGAACATGGCTATTCCGAGACCACATTCAAAAAAATCTCGGAGCGGGCGGGCGTCGCCCTGGGGCTGCTGACCCACCATTTCGGCAACAAGGAAAAACTCTTCCTCACTTGCGGTCTGGACGTCGTACGCGAATTGGTCCAGGCCATCCGGACCAGCATCCAGACCGCGCAAAATGGTCTCGACGCGGTCCATCTGTTTGCCACGACCTACTTCCATTTCGCCCAGGACTCACGCCAAAATTTCATGGTACTTGTCCGGTGTTCTCCATTCAGCGACCTCAAGACCGTCGAGGACAAGGAAATCATGGTTCGGAACTTTTCCGAACTGTACGAAATTCTCAAGGATTGCCTGGCCCGAGGCGTGGCCGACGGCTCCATCCGCGAGATCGACCCTGAAAAAATGACCGCGGTGGTGTTTTGCAACCTTGTTGGTGGTATCCGCCACGGCCTGCTCACTCCCTACGGCAGCGAAACCCTTTTCGACGACGTCATCGCCTTTATTCTTCACGGGCTCAAACCCTGAATCTGGCGCACCCGTTCCAACGCGGGCCCACGTGGCCGGACTTTGGGATGAGCAAGCGAACCACGGTCACGCGCCATGCCCGGCGGTGATAAAACCAGGGAGGATCCTGATCACCGTTGGGGCCGTTACACGCCGCATGATTTGACAAACCAAACTAATGCTTGAGCTGAGCCAATTAGCCGGCTATTGCTACTCGGCATTTCACCTTCTGGATGTGCAAAGCCGCTTGAGGCGCTTGTTTCCAAAAACGAGCCACTTCGTGAGCCAACCTCAACGATGACCAAGGACTTATGCCAAAAAATAGACGCATTCCCCGCCACAAACCCTACGTTCACCGCTCAAGAACCCGCTCCATCGTTTCCCGGGCCGTGCTTTCCTTCACGGTTATCCTGGGCGCCGCCGTCATGGGTTTCGTGCTTTTCTTCCATTTTCTTTACCCCAAGGAAACGCAATCGAGCATTGACCGCGATACGCGGGAACAAACCATATGGCGGGAATCAGCCACCGAGGCCACCAGCAGCCACGCCATCGCCATTGGCGACACCGACCTCGGACATCTGCCCGAAGCCGAATACCCCAGGGAACCGGAAATCACCCGCATGACCGGAACCATCAAAAGCGGTGATTCTCCCTCCACCCTGCTCGAAGGGCATCTGGGCCTTGGTGAAATCTATTCGCTGTGCGACGAAAGCAAGGATGTTTATTCCCTGAGCAACCTCAAGGCCGGCCAGCCCTGGACCATGATCTACTCCGACAGCGCGCTCATTGGCCTGGAATATGAAATCGACGACAAGGAACGCCTTGTCGTTTCCATGACCGATTCCGGCTACCAATTCCGTCGCGAACCCATTCCCTACGACACGGAGACAAAAACCGTGGCCGGCACCATTGAAAGCAGCCTGTTCGGCGCGGTGCACGGCGCGGGAGAAGACGACGAACTGGCGATTCGCATGGCCAAGGTCTTTGCCTATGATGTCGACTTTGTGCGCGACCTACGCACGGGGGACAGCTTCCGGGTCATCATCGAAAAACGCTCCCGTGACGGAAAATTTCACGGTTACGGCGAACTCAAGGCCGCCAGCTTCACCAATCAGGGGCAAACCTTCTACGCCTTTCATTACACGGACAAAAAAGGAAACAACGCCTATTACGATCAAAATGGCCGTCCCCTGCGCAAAGCATTCCTCAAGGCGCCCCTGCCCTTCACCCGCATCTCCTCCGGGTATTCCATGAGCCGCATGCACCCCATTCTCAAATACCGACGCCCGCACCAGGGCATCGACTATGCCGCGCCAACCGGAACCCCCATAAGCACAGTGGCCGACGGAATCATCGCCGAAGCGGCCTTCAACAATTCCCAGGGCCGTTATGTGCGGGTCATTCACAGCAACGGTTACGAAACCATCTACAATCACATGAGCAAATTCGGAAAAAACGCCAAAAAAGGGGCGCGGGTCAAACAGGGCGAGGTCATTGGCTATGTGGGCAGCACGGGATACGCCACGGGACCGCATCTGGACTTCAGGATGAAACAAAACGGCAAGCTGATCAATCCGCTCCAGCTCAAAATGCTTCCCGCCGAACCAATAGCCGCCAAGGAAATGCCCTCGTTCAAGGCGCTGGTGGCACAATATAAAGCGCAATTGCATGATTCAGTCAAAACGGCGGCGCTCCAATCACCCGCCACCCCAAAACAATAGACACCCGGCCCTCGCTTGCGAGGGCTTTTTTCTATCGCTCCCGACCCCGTTCCCCACAAAATCCGAATCGCGTTTAAACAGCCATCGCACCCCGAGTCCGATGGTGCCTGCGCGAGCCGATCACGGCACAAGCCCCAGACGCGCCACGAAAGACAAATCTTCCGCGGCAGCCAGCTGTTGCATGATGAGCCAAAGGCGTTTACGGGGAAATCATCACGCGGAGGGCAACCCAGCACCATCCATCCGCTACTTTTTCCACCTCCGATCACAGGAGCGCCATTTTGTCCCAGTCCCGCAGCAAACAGACCGTGTTGATCGTGGACGACGAACCCTTCAACATTCAGACCCTGGAATTGGTTCTCGGAGATGAACACAATCTGACCTACGCCACCAGTGGGCACATGGCCTTGGAAATGGCTCAAGCCGAACCTCGGCCGGATCTGATCCTGATGGATATCGTCATGCCGGATCTGGATGGCTTCGAAGTTTGCAAGCGCTTGAAGGAAAATACCAGAACCCACAACATCCCGATCATATTCTTGACCGCCAAATGGGAAACAAGCGAGGAAGCCAAAGGGCTCGAACTTGGAGCCGTGGACTATATCCGCAAGCCATTCAGTCCGCCCATTATCCGCGCCCGGATCAGAAACCATCTGGAGCTTAAAAAAAACCGGGATCTCCTGGAAAATCTATCCACCCTCGACGGATTGACAAATATCCCCAATCGCCGGCGCTTCGATGAAGTTTTCACGCTGGAATGGCGACGGGCAGTCCGCTCCGGTCTCCCGATCTCCTTGCTCTTTATCGATATCGACCATTTCAAGAACTACAACGACCACTACGGCCATCTCGCCGGCGACGACTGCCTCAAGGCCGTGTCCCGTGTTCTCCAATCATCCCTGGGCCGCACGGCGGACTTCGTGGCCCGTTTTGGCGGCGAGGAATTCATCATCCTCTTGCCCGACACCGGAGAAAACGGATGTCGCCACCTGGCGGAAACCATCCGCGCGGCGGTGGAAAATCTGAACATCGAGCATCAAGCCTCGCCCCTGACCCCGCACCTGACCGTCTCCGTCGGCGCGGTAACCTGCGTTGCCGCCGACACCATCACCCAGGAAGATCTCCTCGACGCGGCGGACCGCCTCCTTTACCAGGCGAAACAAGACGGGCGGAACCGTGTCTCCTTCCAGCTTATGAGGTGAACGAATTTTCACCGCGAGGCGTCCACTTCTCCCAATCAATGCGCGGCTCCTCGCCGCACGCCTCGCGCCATCGACAATCCACGCACTAGGCGTCTTCTCCCGCGCGGCTCCGACGCATCCATCACATCCACGGCATGTTCCCGCCATGTCCCAACCGATTCTGACCCCGGTCGCGACAACAATCCGCCAGCGGCCAGGCCTCGCCCAGACTTAAGACGCCGTCGCGCGAAAGCCCTTGTCCGGGAGCAGACCCACGAGCAAGGGCCCGAACCGGCCATTGCCCAGCCCCGTCCTTCCATGCGACAAAGAAAGGCAAGCACGCCGGGAACGTGCGTCCATCACCCTGGACATGGCCTTCCCGGGCCTACATTTCGCGATACGGAGGCCGCATGGATTTGCTGCAAAAATTCAAAAATTTCTTTCAGGCTTCGCCGCGCGCCCAAGCTGCCACGGATCACGATGAGCAAAATGAGATTTTCAAAGCCCGGTATCAAGCTTTCCGGCGCCTCCTGGCCGCGAACAACGCCTGCCTCGACACCATGACCGAACTGGAGGAAGCCGCCAGGGGCCGACGCCATTTTGGGATGCACTTCCTTCGTTCGCGCGTGACCACCATCACGGCCAAGGTCATGGTCATTGTCGACAACCTTCTCTTTCTGGCCCCCGACAAATACGCGGCCTTGCGCG
>Ga0265295_1009146_pt1 | contig 10710 bp, 8 predicted proteins | sample Munlansysbiofilm_FD_192503 | JGI IMG/M metagenome (GOLD analysis project Ga0265295, IMG submission 192503) | Leachate microbial communities from a municipal landfill in Southern Ontario, Canada - Methane capture system biofilm | ecosystem: Engineered > Solid waste > Landfill > Unclassified ... | reverse complement strand
GGTGGTTTTTCTTAGTGACTGGTTAAAGGTCATTCCAATGGCGGCATTGGTAGCTGTCATGATCATGGTATCAATAGGCACGTTTAACTGGGATTCACTTAAAAATATTCGCACCTACCCGCTCTCGAGCAATATTGTTATGATTGCAACGGTGGCTGTTGTGGTTGCCACCCATAATCTGGCTTATGGTGTGCTGATTGGCGTATTGCTGTCGGCTTTGTTTTTTGCCAATAAAATTGAACGCTACATGTCTGTCCAATCAACCCTGGATGACACGGGAAACACGCGTACTTACGTGATTAAGGGGCAAGTTTTCTTCAGTTCTGCCGAAAAATTCACAGCGGCATTTGATTTCAGGGAAGCGCTTTCAAACGTCGTGATTGATATCAGCCAGGCTCATTTCTGGGATGTTTCCGCGGTGGCAGCCGTTGATAAAGTGGTCATCAAGTTCAAGCGTGAAGGTACGCAAGTAAACGTGATTGGCATGAATGAAGCAAGCCAGACCATGATTGAAAAATTCGGCGTTCACCTTAAACCGGATGCCCTGGATCAATTGGGCAAGCACTAAAAGGAGTTTATAACCGTGTCAAAAATTATTGCGTGTATTGATGGCTCACCCGGTACCCATACCGTTTGTGATTACGCCGCCTGGTTCAGCCATAAACTGAATGCACCCCTTGAGCTTTTGCATGTTATTGATGCCCCCAAGGCCCAGGCTCCGCAAGATTTAAGTGGCGCCATTGGTTTTGGCAGCCGGGAAACGCTATTGCAGGAACTGGTTGAACTGGAAGAGCGCAAAGGAAAAATTGAAATCAAGCATGGCAAGGTCTTGCTTGAAGAAGCCGGCAAATACCTGCTACATAAATTTAATCTTAAAACTCATGGTTTCCAGCGCCATGGTAGCCTGTTGGAAACAGTGGTTGCACTGGAAGAAGATATCCGTGTGCTGGTGATGGGAAAACATGGCACGCAAACCGAATTGCGCTCCGACAAAATCGGAACACAAATTGAAAATGTTGTCCGTGCGATTTATAAACCGGTATTGATCGCCACTTCTCCATTCCAGACGCCCCAATCTTTTCTGGTGGCTTTTGATGGCAGCCCGACGGCAAGAAAATGTATTGAACAAATTGCATCAAGCCCGCTTCTTAAGGGGCTGGCCGCCTTTTTGGTTTATGTGGGCCAGCCCAGCCAGGAAATGCAAAACCAGCTGTCCTGGGCCAAAGAACAACTGGCATCACAAGGCTTTACCGTCACCACAAACACACTGGAAGGCGAAGTGGATAAATCAATCATGAGTTATGCCGCATTGCATCAGATAGACCTGCTTGTGGTGGGTGCCTATGGCCACTCAAAAATACGCCAGTTTTTTATTGGCAGCACCACCACCAGGCTTATTACCCGCTCAACAAAACCAATCCTGTTACTGCGTTAAACCGGGTTGTTTTGCCAGACACGCCAACAAGCGCCATTGCCGTTTGTTGGCGTGCCATCATTGTTACGTTATGCCGGTTCGTGCCATAAACATCGTGCTTTGCATACCATTGGAGAAAGGGGTTTCAGGTAGTACACTAATGCTTTCCATCACTCACTACGGAATCATGAAACCATGAAACACCTGCTTCAAGTTGACTTTCCCTACACCGGTCCCTGGGGCCAGGAAATGAGCAAAATAATGAATGACCTGGCCCAGTCCATTGCGCAAGAACCCGGTCTGATCTGGAAAATATGGACAGAAAATGAAAGTGCCAATGAGGCCGGCGGCATTTACCTGTTTCAGGACAAACCCAGTGCCCAAGCCTATCTGGACATGCACACCGCTCGTTTAAAAGGATTTGGCATTCCCCATGTGAACGGAAAAATATTCGCTGTGAATGATGATTTGTCCAGAATTGACAATGCACCGCTTTAACTGCAGTCTGTAAGACAAGACCCTTACACTATTAATGATTTTATACAAAAGCGGCTGGATTTGATCTCCCCAGCCGCTTTTCTGTCATTCAAAATTCGTATGCGTGGCAACCTGTGATTTACGCCAGTAACTACTGGCACGAATGCGCTTTTTATCAATTTTGAACTGATCAATCATGTATTCGCGCAAGGCCTTAATATCGCTGTACTCGCCTGCCGCCCATACATAGCCTTCTCCGGCAGGCAAAACAATATCGCCCAAACAGGCAGCCAGCAGTTCAGCTTCATTTTTATTGGCAAAATCACTGTCTTGCTGTACCCAGCGAACCTCAAAATCGCATTGGCCCTGCAACGGTATTTTACTGTCCTCACTGGCAATCTTGATAATAACCATCGCCTTGCACGACGCCGGCAATTCTTCAAGCCTGCGCGCAATCGCCGGAATGGCGGTTTCATCACCCATCAGCAAGTGCCAGTCAAAACCGGCAGGAATCACAAATGAACCGCGCGGCCCGGCCACGCCCAGGTAATGCCCCTCCTCTGCCTGGCTTGCCCAGCGGGTGGCCGGCCCTTCATGGTTTAACACGAAGTCAATATCCAGTTCGTTGGTGTCGGAATTATAGCGGCGTGGTGTATAGTCGCGGGTAAGCGGCTTGGGGCGATTTGGCGCAAATTCCATCCCTTTTTCCCCCAACACCGGCATATGGGGCTTTTCACCGGGGGAGTCGGGCAAAAATAATTTAATATGATCCTCAAAAGAGGCGGAAAGAAAACCGTTCAAGTCATCACCACTTAAGGTAATGCGACGTATTGACGGGCTTAACGAAGTAATTCGTTTAACTTGCAGCAAACGCATTTTAATGGGGTGTTGCCGCTTCTGTGTATCAAGGGTAATTTCTGTCATTTACAATCTCATTCAGTAGCCCGTATAGGGTTATTTACTATTGTCAACTGATAATATATCATAAATGAGAATCATTATTAATTAATCCCTTAAAAAAACAAGGTGTTAAAAAGTACCTTCACACTTGCCTGCCAAATACCAAAGGCTATTCTTCTTCCTGAAAAACGCATCGTTTATACTTAAATAATACTGTCAACCAGACAGTTCTTTCATTTAATGGAGATTTGCAATGAGTTATAACCGTTTCACCAATAAAGCAGTCATTGTTACCGGTGCAGCCAGTGGCCTGGGCGAATCTGCCGCCATGGCTTTTGCGGCTGAAGGTGCAAAAGTGATTGTTTCCGATATTTCCATCGAACAAGGGCAGTCCGTGGTTAACAAAATCACCGCCCAGGGTGGGCAGGCTTTTTTTGTCAAGGCCGATGTTTCCAATGAAGAAGAAGTCAAGAACCTGTTTGAGCAAGCGGTGGAACAATACGGCAAGGTGGATGTCATTTTTGCCAATGCCGGCATCAATATCGAAGCCAATGTCGATGAACTGGACAGCAAAGACTGGCAGAAAATTATCGACATCAACCTGAATGGTGTTTTTTACTGCGATAAATATGCCGTCCAGCAATTTAAAAAACAGGGCACGGGCGGTGCCATTGTCAACAATGGTTCTATCCACAGCATGGTGGCCCGCGACAAACTAACCGCTTACTCTGCCGCCAAAGGCGGGGTTAAAATGCTCACCCAAATGGTGGGCACCTCACACGCCAAGGAAGGTATCCGCTGCAACATGGTTTGCCCCGGGTATATCAACACCCCCTTAACCGAAACCATTACACCGGAAATCCGTGCCGGTATTGCCGCCCTGCACCCAATTGGCCGCATGGGCGAACCCAAAGAAGTGTCTGCCGCCGTCCTGTTCCTGGCCAGTGACGATGCCTCTTTCATTACCGGTACCAGCCTGCTGGTTGATGGCGGCTACACCGCTGTTTAACGGCCTGTTTTATAAGCATTGCTTGCCCGGTAACGGGCAAGCGGGTAACGCTTTCCAACAACAAGGTGCCCTTACTGGGCTGCAGCCGTTTCGGGCACATAAATCATGCGCCCGTCATCCAGCCGGTAGGTAATGCCGGCCTTGATACCCTGCCCCTGCCCGATTTCACCATTAGACTCATAACGGGTCAGCTCTTCACCCTCTTTAATGGTCATGGTCATATTGGCCTTGCCGGGGTTTTCAATCACAATCACATCCTGGGCGGCGTACGGATTAAGCGGGTTAAGGGCAACCACCACCATTAAAATCCCTATCACCACCAGAAACAGGTCAATCATGTTAACCACCGAAAGGATGGGATCATCTGCATCATCAGATTCCAGAAATCGCATGTTCAGGCCTCCTGTGCCACAAGCAAGCCCTGGCGTTCCAGCTCACGCAGTTCCTGCAACAGCCAGCGTCGCCGTACCGTCAAGATGAAAAACGTAACGCTGGCCGCAATCAAGGCCAGAATAACCGCTGAAAAAGCCGTGACCAGGTTCTCGCCCACACCAGCCGCATTGCCCCCGCCAAGCGCCAGCAAGGCCGGGCCCATGGGTATCATGGTGGCAATCAAACCCAGCATGGGTGCCGTGCGCGATACAATACGCAACAGCTCCAGGCGGTGCATAATCCATAGTTCCAAGTCATCGGCAGTGCCGCCATGCCTGGCATGCTGCTGGTGCAGCACCGATTGCGCGCGTTGCTGGCGCCGTTGCCACCACTCAACGGCAAAACCGCCCAGCGAGGCAAAGGAATACAACAGGCAAAGCAAAATCATTACAAGTACGGGTGCAAGGAAAAGCCCGGCAAGTTCATACAGGCCCGATTCAAGAAAGTTCATTTAATACTCCAAAAAAATTATGCGTGTGCAGACCTTTTATGGGCTCCACGCCATTGGCGCAGGCCGCCATACAAGGTGGCCGCCCCTAACAAGGCAAGTGAAAAAACCAGCATCCAGGGAAACAAAGGCGGTGCCGTTTCCACTGGCTGCATAAGCTGGCCACTGACCGCTGACTGCGCCTGTGCCTGGGCATCGGCAGCAGAAGCGGCATCAGGCGTTGCGGCATCCGCCTCAGCAGCCGCTTGCGCCAGGCCAAACCCCTGGGCCATGTCCGCCACGAAGGTCCGTGTCAGCGGCTCACCAGCCGTGGCATTAAACTGTTGCTCCAGTTCGTTCCAGCGCTCGGCCAGCGCCTGCCGGGTGGCTTCGGGCGCATCCCAATAACCCTTGCGAATGGCTTCGGCCATGCGCTCCAGCACCTGTGCCTGGGCGGTGGGATTGTGCTGCTCAAACCATTCGTTTGTGCCCAGTTCGCGCGTATCTTCAATATAGGTATCGAAGATTGCCTGCCACTGGTCGGGTCGCACCGTGGCAGGGTCTACGGCCTGCCAGCCAAACAGGTTATTAACCGTATCCACCACCTCCAGCGTGCCGGCATAGCCTTCATTTTGCATGCTTTCTATCCAGTGCGGATTCAAGTATCTGACCCGCATTTCATTGGCAAGAAAAGCTTGCATGGAAGTGGTTTTGGGTTCTTTTTTGCGCAAATCAGAAATATACAGCGGCGGGCTTTTGCCATCCAGATGGCGAATCGCCACCGACAGCCCGCCCAGGAACTCGAAGGGATGGTCGGTGGAAAGCACGCCATGTATATTTGACGTGCGCGACATGACCGCCGCATCGGTGCCCCGCAACTGGGCCGCCAGCAGGTTGGTTGAAGAGGGCTTGATGGCCCAACCCTCGCTGCCATAAGCATATTGCATGCGGTTCAGGAACTGCCCGGCCAGTTCATCATCCCCTTCCCATTGGGTGGATTGCTGCATCATGCCAGGCAGGCCCGTGCCGTAATTGCCAGGTGCACTGCTGAATATCCGGTAACGGGCAGCCTGGACGGCCTCGTCTGCCGGCATGCCTGCTGCCAGCAGCTCGTCCGTAATCCGCTGTGTATTGGCCGCAATCGGGTTATCGGGCTCATCCAGTTCCGCAAGCTGGTTCATGGCCTCGGCAAGCAAGCGCATAAAGCCGTCAAACTGGTCCCGGTAAACCCCCGTTGCCTGGATAACAACGTCTATGCGCGGCCGGCCCAGGGTAGCGGCAGGAATAATGTCCAGGCGGGAAATCCGGCCATTGCGCGCCCACACCGGTTTTAAGCCCAATGCATGCAAAATCTGCCCTTCGGTAATGCCTTGATGGCGTACCGCTTCGCCTGCCCACAGGCTGAATGCCAGACGCTTGGGCCAGGCCCCCTGGTTCTCGTTGCGATACGTGTCTGCCAATTGCATCAGTGCCACACCCCCGCTTTCATAAGCGGACGGCGTGGGCAATTTATCGGGTTCCAGCGCATACAGGTTACGGCCGCTGGCCAAACCCGGACGGCGTATGGGGTCACCACCCGGCCCGGGTAGCACAAAGCCACCCGACAACCCGCTTAATAATGCTTCCATTTCACCGCTATCAGCCAGGCCCGCGTCCAGTTCCAGGGCGCGTAATAAATGTTCCTGAAGCCCGGGTGCGGCCGTTGCCATGTCTTCCCCCTCACGCAGGTAACGGTTCAGGGTTTGGTACGGCACACTGGCCTGCAGCTGCGTGAAATCTTCCACAAACAGTTCGTCCGACAAGCCCAGTGCATCATAAAATGGCTGGCCCAATTGCTGCATGACCACGGCCAGCCGGTGTTCCGCTGAGGCAGGTTGGCCAAAACGGTGCAGCCCCAGCGGCATGGCAGTTTGGGCCAGCGCATGCAAATGGTTATGCAAGACCTGCAAAAACCCGGAAAAATCGTCACGGGCCTGGCGTTCTTCCCAGTCCAAATCCTGAATCATGCTGGAATCCCGGGCTGCGGCCAGGATTTTTTCCATGACCGTCTGCTGCACAGCCCCTTCGTCCAGCTGCTCATACTCTTCAACCAGATTGTGCATATCACGCAATTCATCGTAAAGCCCTGCGGGCGCGAAAGGTGGTGTTTGGTGACTGATGGACACCGCCCTGCCCCGGCGTCGCGTTTGCAGCGCCTCACCCACGTTATCCTGGATATAGGGATAAAAAACAGGCAAACTCCCCAGCGCCAGAAAGGGATAATCGCGCATGGAAAGCCCCCGGTCTTTGCCTGGCAACCATTCCTGGGTGCCATGCGTGCCCAGGTGGATCAGGGCATCCGCACTGAAAGACGCTTGCAGCCACAGGTAGGCGGCCATATACAAATGATCGGGCGCCATCGACTCATCATGGTAATGGCTGCCCATTTGCGCAGCTCTTGGCATTTGTGGCATGATAACCAGCTTGCCCAACTTCATTCTGGGAATCACAAACGCGGGCACGCCATTTACCGTGCGAACCGCCCAATGGTCTGCCGGATTCCCCCAGACCGCCATACCCTCGCGTGGCCCGGCTGGCAGTTTGTCCAGCCATGCCTGGTATTGTGCAACCGGCAACACTGCCGCCAAGTCACGGGCCAGCAAATCTTCTGGCTGGCTGCTTCGATACAGCATGGAAAGCATGGCCTGGCCCTTTTCGATCATGCCGGCTTCATCCACCGGATCAACATCATAGCCGGCCTGATTCAGCGCCCGGGTAATATTTTCAATACTAAGCGGGACATTCAGGTGTGAGGCGCCAAAATTGCGCTCTCCGGCCGGATAATTCCAGAACATCAGCGCCAGCTGCTTGTCACTGGCAGGCTTGCGGCGTAACTCAATTAACTTGCGCAGTTTATCCAGCAAACCATCCACCTGTTCGGCCATGGGAACTGCCGCCCCGTCCTGCAGGGCAGACAGTACCATGGGATCGCTCATCCCCCAGGTTTCGGGAATGGCCATAAAAATCGGCACCACTCTTTGTGCCACACCGCTGGGCGCTGCCAGCCATTGCGCCTGATCACCCTCACGATAGGTTAAGGTCTGGATGGCAGGAATACCCAGTTGCGCCAGTTCCGCCGCCCGTTCGGCGCTGTTTTGTGTCATGCGCATATTAACCATCGCATCGGCACCGGCCGGCTTGACCACTTTCGTCAACGCCTTGGGGTCGTTACTGTCATACCAGAAGGCAACAGGCAAGATGTTTCTGGCTTCAGATGCGGCAATCAGGGCGTCAATAAGCTGTGTCTGCATATCACTAACCACCCCATTGTGAATCAGGAAAGCAAGCTGGCCAACAGCCTGGGGCATGCGTGCCCGGGCCCAGGCCAAATAAGGCTCAGGCGACTCGAATACTTGCGGGGCGGCCGGATGATAAAAACCAGTCTCGGGCACTTGTTCGGCAGCTGGCAACGACGCAATGGAACGGCCTTGGGCCAGGTCTTTGGCAGCCTGGAAAAACAGCCCGAAATTACCGGCCCCGCCGTTGGTGTAATAAGCTGACAATTGCCGGGCCTGTTCGGCCGTCATGCCGCCAAAGTCTTCAACACGGCCGCCAACCCTGAGCCAGGGGATATCACCCGTTTGCAGGCTTTGACCAATCGCACCGTCCACTTCGGCACGGGCACTGGGACGCGGCGTATCCAGGACAATCAAACTGGCGCCCGGCAACCATTGTCCGGCAGGGGCACCTGCCGTGCCAACGTCCACATGCTCAAGCCGGACGCCGGCACGCTTGGCGATTGGCGCCAGCACCTGAAACTTGGCCGGCAGCACCGACCGGTTGGTGACCACCTTGACAAGCGGAGCAGAAACTTCGGCCGCAGCCTGTGCCGGTACCAGCCCGGCAACCCCCACACACCACCATATCCATAGATTAAGAAGAGTCAGTTTACGCATCATGTCAGAACCTCATTTCCACGCCAACAAACAGGCGACGTCCTTCATCACTGAGCACATAGTCTGCTGACTCATCGGCCAGACGCTTGTCGGTAAGGTTTTCGATGCCTGCGTGCAGGGTCACATGCCGGTTGACATCGTAACTGCCGTACAGGGAAAGGATTGAATAGGCCGGCTGATAGCCTGATGCGCTTGTCGTGCGCTGGGAACCGACATACTGCCACCTGAGGCTGGCATCCCAGTCATCGGCCGGCTGCCAGTTCAGGGTGGCATTGGCGGTATGGCGCGGACGGTCAGTCAGGCGCGTTTTGCTGCTTCGGTCTACGGCATCCAGATAGGTATAGTTGGCATTCAGCTGAAGCTGCCAGGGCAGCTCCACTCCAAAACCCACTTCCAGGCCGCTAATACGGGCCTTGTTTATATTGACGTACTCATAGGTTTTGCTCCGGTCGGCACACCCGGCAACACAGTTGGTATCAATCAGGTCTTCCACCTGGTTCAGGAACAGCATGGCATTAGCTTGCCAGCGGTCACCGGTATAATCAAAACCCGCTTCATACGACACCGAGGTTTCGGGCTTCAGGTCGGGGTTACCGAATATCTCCGAGCCCCGCCCCCATGAGCCGCGATAACCGGGCGACAGCTGTTTAAGCGTAGGCGCCCGAAACCCCTTGCCCGCACCACCCTTGAAAACAAGTTCATCATTGAAGTGATACAGCACATAAGCACGCGGGCTGGTCTGCCAGCCATAATTGGGATGATGGTCGAAACGACTGCCCAGCAACAACTCCCAGTTTTCGCCCAGCATCATTTCATCCTGCAGGAAAAAAGCCTTGTGGGTGGCACTTTCCCGGCCGGATGCATTCACGGTAGGATCTTCCAGGATTTCCTTGCGCAATTCGCCACCCAACGTCACCGTGTGCCCATGCAAAGGTTCAAAGCTGACCATGCCACTGGCAACCTTATCGGTAAACTGGTGCGGGCCGGTGCTACCACCATCTGTCCGGTCATTAACACGCTTAAGGTTGGAACGGTACAGCTTGATTTCGCTTTTCCCCCAGTCCCAGTCTCCGGTGTGTGACAGAGAAAGGCGCTGCCGGCGGATATTGTCGTCTGAACGGTAAGTGGTACTGTGACGCCAGCGGTCTTCTTTACCGACACTCATCGTGGCATCCAGGCGTTGCCTGTCATCGGGCGTCCAGGTTAAACCCACCGTACCCAGCAGGTCTTTCCGGTACCCCATGGAAGTTTCATGAAAGGCCGTGGGCGTCGCACTTTCGGGGGCGTACAAGGCTTGTGTGTGTTGATATTGCCCGGAGACCGTCAGGCCAAGCACGTCCTGTATCAAGGGGCCTGAAATATAGGCACCCATACGGTGCCGGTCACCGCCCCGGCTGGTGCGGGGGAAAACGCCATCGGCAGAAAAGACGTTAACCCATTCATCGGTGGCGCGCCGTGATATAACGTTAACCACACCACCAAGCGCCTCGGAGCCATATAACGAAGACATGGGGCCACGAACAATTTCAATACGCTCAATGGCTTCTGCGGGCATCCATCCGTGCTCAAAATCCGAACCGTAAATAAGCGGCCCCGACTGGTTGATGCGCATGCCATCATACAGAACCAGGGTATGGTCTGTTTTCATGCCACGGATTGAAATACCCTTGCCATTAATGCCAACGCTGCTCAAGTTCACACCGGGCGTTCCTTCTACCGCCTGGGCCACATTATAAATTGGCCGACGGCTCAATTCTTCGCTACTTAGCACCGTGACACTGGCTGGCGCATCTTCCAACAAGCGCTCGCTTGCAGATGCCGTTACCACAATGGGCGCCAGCTGCGTAACACTGGCTGCGCTGGTATTGGCCCAGACGGTACCCAATATGACACCTGCCAACGCAGGAAATGCCTGCACGGGCAGGCGATAGCGTGATAAGAAAACTGGTTTAAAATTTGTCATTTGTTAATTTTTATATCTATTTATGTTTATAAGTAACGCAAACCGGGCGCAACTCAAGGATGATGCCGGATCTTGACGAAATCTGACTGAATGCCTGTTGCGATGTACTTACAGGTTCACCAGCCCCTGCAAAGGCTTACTGTCCAGGCGTAA
>Ga0265295_1009145_pt1 | contig 10710 bp, 11 predicted proteins | sample Munlansysbiofilm_FD_192503 | JGI IMG/M metagenome (GOLD analysis project Ga0265295, IMG submission 192503) | Leachate microbial communities from a municipal landfill in Southern Ontario, Canada - Methane capture system biofilm | ecosystem: Engineered > Solid waste > Landfill > Unclassified ... | reverse complement strand
CGGATGGAAATGTTACGTTCTCGACGAGACGATGGCGGCCAGAGAAGGCGATACGGTCGACCCCTCGTCGGGAGAGGTCGTGAAGAAGGGTCCGATGTCCGGCAAAGCGATCGGCATCACGGGCACCGGAGTCGTGGCCGCACTGTACTGCGGCATAAGGTCCGGGATAATTGTTCCCCCCGAGATCAAGTCAAGTGACGGCAGGATGCATCTTCAGGACGGCATAGATATAACCTCTAAGGATGTAGAAGAAGCAGGCAAGGCCATCGGCGCCCTGAGGGCGGGTTTCCTGACGTTGTTGCGCGAGGCGGGTCTTTGGACCCAAGATATCAAAAAAGCATACATGTCCGGGGCATCGGGACTTTATGTGGATGCGAAGAAGGCCCTGGCCATCGGCATGGTGGTGCCGGGAGCGGAAAGGATCGTGCAGTTTGGAAATACTTCCATCGGCCTTGCGCGTAAGGTCGCCATGGACGAGATGTCGCTGGACGAGCTGAGGGAGTTCGCAAAGAAACTGAGGGCGGACCATTGCATGTTCGCAACCGCCCAGGTATTCAAGGACATCTATTCCATAGAATATGCCATCTGGGCCCAGGGGATGCCCGTGAGCGAGTACAACAACATGCTGGACGTATACGATCTTCCACCTATCGGAGAGCTGTCCGAAGATCCAGAGGTGAAGCGCTATGCGGAGAGGGACCTGCCCGATACCGATAAGTCGCCCATACATGTGCTCGAGAACCCCGGGACACTCCTCAGGGGAAGGGTCGAGGGATGCACCGCTTGTCGCAAATGCGAGCGCGTATGCCCCGAGCATGCCATGAAGATAACGAAGGAAAGCGACGGGAACTACGCCAACATACGCACGGACCTCTGCGGCGGATACGCATGCAGCAGGTGCGAGCGCGAATGCCCCGAGGGTGTTCTCAACTACAAACAGCTGAAGCTGAGCGATCCGGGCCAGAAGAGGGAATGACCGCTGCCGTATGGAGGATTATTAACCCGCACGACGATGGCCGTCCATGGCGTCCACGGTTATAGTCAAGATGAGGACCTGCGACAAGACTCACAAAGTGGTAGCGGAGCTCAGGGACGACGGGGATGTGGATATCCGCATCACTTCCGACTGCGATAAGGCGAGACAGTTCGGAGAACGCTGCACCAGGGTCAGTCTGAACGATGTGACAGACTTCTATGGCAGCAGGGTGAACAGCGAAGAGGTCCGCGGTAATCTGTGGATACAATGCCTTCTGCCCATAGGTGTGTTCGACGCGGCATGGATGGAGCTGGGAATGCTTTCAAAGAACCTTTGCAAGAAGGTCGGGGGAGACGAGATCGTGCTGGACCGGTACGATTCCGAAGAATGATCAACGGATGTTGATTCCCGAGACCCCGCGGCATTTGCGAAGCAGAGGGATCAGCTCTGCAGGTATCTGGCCGTCTACCACGATTATCAGCTGCGAATCCTTCCTCTCGCCGTTGTCGTCCACCACGGCCTGTCTCACCGAAAGCCCGGCGCTGTATATGACCGATGCGACATCAGCTAGGATACCGGGCATCGTCGCATCCGAGGGAACGATCTCGATCACGGAACAATCGATCTCGGAAGCTATCCTGTCCAGCATAAGTATGGGCCTGAGCTTCGAGAACACCGCATCTAGCTCGGAGGTAGAAGATATCCTCTCCAATGTGGACCTCACCACACGCCGGTCGACGCCGGCGGAACGTGCCAGCGCCGAATCGGCGATCTCAACGTCACCGCAGAACGCCTTGCCGTTCTTCTCGCATATGCCGTATCTGAGCATAACTTCGGCAACCCTTCCCTGGGACGGGTATCGGTCGAACATTTTCCGGATGTGGTCCATACCATGTAATGGGCAACAAGCATAAAATGCTTTATCGCCCGGCAGGGGCCGTTATGCCAGTCCTTAAGATTCCGGATATATCACGGTCATGAACGCACCTGCATTCGCGTCGTGCCGGTGTATCGTGAACGTTATCGGTTCCGAAGACGACATCCATGTGATCCCTTCGATGGTGCTCGAGGAGTACGTGACTCCGTTTACGAAAGAGTAGTAGTGTGTTCCCGAACTGACGCTGTACCAATACTCTCCTGATTGGATGGTGATGCTCTTCTGCAAGGTGAACTTGAAGCAGAACGTTCCGGCGAGCGTGGCATCGAACGTGTTCCATCCTGTCTGGGGGGGAGCGGTGTAGTCGATCTCATATCCCGGGTACTCGATTCCGCCTGAAGTGATGGTTGTCGGAGTTACCGTGGCCACAGGTGTGGCGTCGGGGTCTCCAGGCACGGTGGTGTCGATCACGATCATGCTGTCGGTGTGCCTGAACGACAGCTGGTTACCGGAATTCGTAACCATGTTGCCGAGGCCTGCGAAGGAGATGTTGATCGAGAATGTCAGATATACATTCTCGGGCGGGTCGTCGGTCAGGCTGTCGACCATTATGCTAAGGGTCTTTCCGTCAAGGTCCGCAACGGTCGTTGCGAGGCCGTATGCAGGTATGGAAGTTTCGTTCCCGTAGCTATCGGTGACGGTGAAATGATATGTGAGGCCGGTGAAGGGCGTTTCTGTATCTCCCACCTTGAAATCTGCGTTGCAAAGCAGGACCACGTCCGTGACGCCGTTTGTGGAGGACGCACCGATCTTAGCATGGCCGAAGTGAAGGTCTGTGCTGTCCAGCACATAGGAGGTCACCCCATCTACTTCGACGTGGCGGTGTTCGATCACATGGCCTCCTGTTCCGGACACGTCGTCGAACTCCCCGTTGGACAGAAGGTATCCTGCGGTGTTTGTCAGTTCGAGCTCGGTACCTTTGGCACCCAAGGTGTTGTCGGTGTTGGTCAACTTGCTTATTTCGGCTGAGTAACCGACACCGATAGTGGAAATGAACAGGAGAGTGAATATTATCACGGGTATGGAGAGCAGCCTGAGGCAATCTCTTATCTCGATCCTCGAGGGCTCCATTAAACTCCGTCTCCGAGAATTGCAAAGGAATATGCAGGTAAGAGAAAAACGCGCGCCGCTTGGGAAAACGATTCGGTCGCAGTCGTTGTTTTCTCACTTTTCATAATGCTGGCCTCAATAGATAACTCTGTTAACTTAGTACATTTACGACGAATATATTAATGTTGTTATATTAATCAAAGATTTGTTGGCGCAATTGTCGATAGTATATATATATTACAATATAGGCCAGAACCAAAAACCCGATTTGACGGGACGGATAGAAAATCAGAGAGAAAAGCGACGTATCGCCTGAAAAAATTATTTTAAATGCCGGCAGGTCAGGGACCTGCCGGCATTTGTTTTGATGGTTTAACTCACGCTCACTCCCGGGGCCACGTAAATCGTTATGGTGTAGGTGAGGTCCACGGGCTTGTCAGACAGGGTGTTGCTCCCTCCGATGTTGCCGTTCAGCACGAGGGCGAAGTCCTGTCCAGCTTCTGTGTAGGCGTCAGAGGTCAGGCTAACGGTGACCGGTGCGGAAGTCGTAGTGCCTTCAACCGTCGTTGTGTCTGCAAACGTCGTTGTGACAGGGCTTTCTTCGACCTGCTGTGTCATTTCGAGGGAGGTCGTTATGTCATAAGTCGTGGGCGTAGAGGTAACGGTCCATTTGAGAACTTAATAAACGGTTATCGATTTCACGCTCGTATCGGTCACATGGATGTTGAGAGTCGCCCCTCCGAGTACGAGTTCCTGGGGGGCAACAATGAAGACCTGCTCGTCGTCATTCTGAGAGTTGCTGTACGTTATTACTTCCGCGGTCTCATCGAAACCGCTGGATCCCAAGAGGTTGCCGGACCCGTCCTCGAGCCTGGCGGTGAGACCTTATGCCGCAATCACGTTATCTGTGTTCGTCACGTCGCTCACAAGGGCGGCGTATCCGAGCCCGATCATGGCCGCGGCACAAACTACCAGCGCGACAACCGGGACCAGGAGCTTCTTTCGGTTCCTTTCGTTTTTATATGTTGTCGTTTTTGTCTCCTCTTTCATAGAGACATGCGCGTTCCGAAGGCTAATCAGGAGAGAGGCGACATGACATAATATCATTGCGGTCGCATTTTTCGGCTTTCCTGGTCAATTCGGACCCGACAGACTGTTCTATTAAACCATACTGACGCTATTTAGTATATTAACATTCTTATGGTAAAAAATATGGTCCGACCACAGCTAGCTATTTTATCACTTTTCACGGGAATGGCAGAAGCAAAGAAATCAACAGTGAACTTCAATGAGATGACGATCAAACGATCATCCCTTCCCGCAGGATTTTCATTATTTCCAAGATTGACAGGGAAACACGTTTTTCGCATCCCGGTCGCAGGAACTTATTAACTCGGCGCAATCTGAATATGAGAAGTCCTTTCGTCGAGCGTCCTAGTTTCGGTCGATATATCGACATATCTACCATATGACTCAACATGAAAATCCTGCATTCCAAGATTTGCGATTTTTCTTTTGTTTTAGAAGGAAGATGTTTCCGGGACATAGTCTGTCATCGACCGATAACATGGTCCAAAATCCATCTACTACGTAAGGGAGGGGAACGTCATACCTATGAAAGAAATTTTTCATTCAATCTTGGCAGGTAACTAAAAAGGGAAAGAGCGGAAGGGACGATGCCCACCCGCTCTGTTTACACGGGTTTAAGTTCAGACTGTCACGGGGGTGACGGTTATGGTGATGTCGTAACTGAGCGACGGCTCGACGGGCAGGCCGTCAGCGGCGGTGAAGGTCGCATACAGTTCGATCTCGTATTCCACTCCGTCTTCATTCACTGAAGCCGTATCGAAGGGGGTCCCACTTGCAACTCCATACTCTCTGAGCTCGTGAGTGACCGTCATTCCGTACGGTGTTGCGTCCGCTACTTTGACCCCTTCCTCGTCTTCCTCGTAGAATGTCACCTCATAGGAGATGTTTACGGCCGTGACGTCGGAGTCTATGGTCCTCAGGAACAATGTGGCACCCCCGAGTTTCATGTCGTCCATTGCCAGTACGTAATAGGTCTTGCCCGCATCGGTTTGTTTGGTACCGAAGTCGATCGTTTCGGCACCCGCGCTGAACTGGGTCCCGGCCAGAAGATCTCCATCTTCATCCAACAGCTTGGCTTCGAGTCCGTCGCCGGCAACAACGTTCGCCTGGTTCGTCACCGTGCTCGTGAGGGCCGCATATCCGAGCCCGATCATGGCCGCGGCGCAGACTACCAGCGCGACAACCGGGACCAGGAGCTTCTTTCTGTTCCTTTCGTTTCTGTATGATGTCATATTTTTCTTCTCCTTTTTGCAGGACAACGCACGTTCCGAAGATCAATGACGGTAGGTGCCGCCGAAACCGTCTCACGGCGGACGGCGGCCCGGTCCTTGATCATTTCTCGGACTCGACAGATTCTTTCTGTTAAATTACACTATTTCTTGCTTGTATATTAACGTTGTTACTATAAAATATTATAACATTTTTATTTGTTAATTATATTTAATAATCGTGGAAGAATCGCAACAAAATGTGAAACAATGAGGAATTGAGCAAAATAAAAAGCCGCGGGACCTGCGCAAAAACACCATTTGAAACTTTTTTGGCGGCAGGACGCGGCCTTTGGCCAAAATAAAAATTTAAGCGGGCGGACAGAAATGACTTCCCGTCCGCCCCTTTAAAATGTTTGTTTCCTCAGGCGGGCACCACGTGGAACGTGATGCTGTAAGTGGGGATCTCAGGCATGGATGCCAGACCGGTCACGTCATCGGGGATCGCACCGTTTAGGACGACTGCGAACTCGGTCGCTCCCGACAGGGCGAGAAGTGTCGCGGTCCCGTTGTCCTCTCCCGGGGTAATGGTCTGTCCTCCGATCTCAAGGCTGCTGGTCATTCCGAACGGCGCAGACCCGTCCCATGCAATCTCGTACCAGACGTTCACATGTGTCACATTCGCGGTGCCGGCCGTCGTCAGGGCTTCCACTCTCAGGACAGCTCCTCCGAGCTTGATCTCGTCATCGGCATCCACTTTGTAAGTTGTAGATCCGTTGACAGTGGATGTGCTGTAATTGATCGCATCCTCGTCTTTGGCGAAGTCTTGCCCCGTGAGTCTGACGCCGTCTTCGGTTTCAAAATCGCTGTAGAGGTCTGCCGTGAGGCCGTCCCCGACAACTACGTTCGCAGTGTTCGTCACGTCGCTCACAAGGGCGGCGTATCCGAGCCCGATCATGGCCGCGGCACAAACTACCAGCGCGACAACCGGGACCAGGAGCTTCTTGCGGCTCCTTTCGTTTTTGTACGAATTATCATATGATCTCTCCCTGATTCGAAATGATTTTTCACGTAACATGAAAAGACACGGTTATTCACGGTGTCCTTTGTCTTCGGCCTTATCATAAGGTTTGGACGGAACGCAACGTTAGGAAAAGTCCATCTGCAGCCAGTATATTAACGTTGTTATTCCGCGCATCAACTAATATATGTCATTGAAAATGTGGCCCCAGCGAATGGGCAGACGCAATCTTGGAAAACGGTCACGCACCGCCCGTCCCGCTCTGCCGTGTCCACTAACCCGACCTTTAATTGACTGGTACAGCGTACTGCGGAATATTCAGCATTCAGCGCAGGTAGGGCTCTACGTGTATTGTTATGGAGTAGTAACAGGCCCCCGGTTCGTCTACCACGCCGCGTATATCATCGGGAATGATGCCGCCGAGCGTCATCAAATATTCGTGTTCGCTTAAGACGTCCAACGGCGCCGTCCTCTCTCCCTCTGCAACGGATAGGGTCATGTCGCCCTCTTTTATCGAAAGGGACGTCACCATTCCGTAAAGCGACTCCGGATCGGCAACCGACCAGTTCAGTTCGTACCACATCGTCACGGACCTGACGTCCGAGCCCTCCAGTGGCCGTATGTCGAGGACGGCCCTTCCGAGCTCCAAAGATTGACTTCCGACCAAGAATGTCGGAGGGTCGTCGTCCACTCTCTCATAGCCGTAACGGATTCGACTGGCGCCGGTGCCTTCATTCGCACCTCGTGCGAACTCCCCCTCTTCCATGACCTCTCCTTGTTCGTTGAGGAATTTGGCATCGAGCCCGTCGGCTGCGATGAGGTTCGCTTCGTTGGAGACATCGCTTATGAGAGCGGAATAACCGATCGCGATCATGGTTGACATGCAAAGAAAGAAAGTTACCACGAGGATAATGATCCTCCTCCTGCGCCGGCGTTCGCCGTTATCGTACTACATCGTCATAGTCGTCATCCTCCTCTTCCGAATAAATGCGTCTGATCTCAAGGATGCAATATGCCGTTATGACGGCACAGGCGGCGAAAGCGGCCACCCATACGATCTTATCCTTGGTCAACGTCACAAGTTCTCCGGTTATTTTTGACACTCCCACGACCTTTCCGATCACCTTGTCCGGATAGACTATGGGGTCTATGCTGCTGTTCGCATCTCCTTTTGTGATGAAGCTGCCGTCATCGCGTACCTCTACAACACGGTGGACGATCATCGCGCCGTTCCTGTCATAAGCTATCACGTCGCCGACGGCAATGGTGTCCAGCTCGTCCTGGTCGAGATGGCATATCATTATCAGGCTGTCAATAGGGATGGTCGATATCGGATATCCCATAGGTTCTCCGTCCATGGAGCCGGACACGATGAGGCGGACCTCACGGTCCCTCAGGTCCAAGGAATCGCCGTTGAAGCTGTATATAGAATATATTCCCGCTCCCACCAGAACAACAATGGCGATGGCCGTAAGGCCTGCCAATATTCTGCTTTTGTTTTGGTGAAAAGACATGTTTCGGCCCCTCAGAAATTAAAACTGAAAAGTAATCGCCTTTGCAATATATATTAACGATGTTATCAGCTATTAATTCCGATATGTCCGTTAACATGGGGCCGACCTATATCCGACGGCACCGCCGGCCGGAGATAGGTTATCGGTCCTCTTCTTCGGAAAGCATCTCTTCCATGGCCTTCTGCTGTCCGATGACGCAGGCAAGGGATTCGGCCTCGATGAATATGCGCGTTGTCTGCGGGAATTCGGCCTTTATCGCGGCCTCGATCCTGGACTTCGCTTCCATGGCCTCGCAGATGCCGCATCCGTCGGCGAATGTCGCATCTATGCCTACCAGAAGAGAGTAGGGGCCGAAGTAATTTGTTAGAACGCGTCCGCATTCGACGACATAAGGGTCCTCCTCGACTATGGATTCGATCCTGCGGACCTCTCCGGCCGTCATCCCCTCCCCGACAAGGAGGCCCTTGCTCTCTTTCATCAGTATCGCGGCTACAGAGATCAGGACCATCCCGATTATCACCGACGATATTCCGTCGAAGTATGATATCCCGGTGACCTGCCACAGCACCATTCCGATCAGTGCTATGGAAAGGCCTGCTTCTGCCGCAGTGTCCTCGAGAACGACGGTGAAGAGGCTGGGGTCCTTGCTTTCCCTGATGTATTCCATCGGCTTCATGTTCTTTTCGCGCCTTGCCGCGTTGAATTGTTTTACTGCGATCGCAAGGGACGAACCCTCGATGGCCATTGCGATTACCAGTATGACGTAGTTAACGGTCAGGTCTCTGAACATGTGTTTTCCGGCGGCGGACTCCACGAGGGCTTCGTATCCGTGGGAGACGGACATCCCGCCGCCTATCGCGAAGATCAGGATCGAAACCACAAATGTCCAGAAATAAAGCTCCTTACCGTATCCGAAAGGATGTTCCCGGTCGGCCTTTTTATCGGCCTTCTTCATTCCGTAGAGTACGAGGATGCCGTTGCCCGAATCCACCAGGGAATGGATGCCCTCCGACATCATGGCGGCGGACGCCGTCATTCCTGCGGCGACGAACTTGACAATTCCTATCAGCAAGTTCGCGACTATAGCGGCGATCACGGAGATCTTCGATGAACCTTTCTGCATCTTTTCGTACCGGCAACGGGAGGATGAGTTCTGCTCGTATCATAAATCCTCGGAGCGGCATCCGGGCGGGCGGAAACATCCTTCCTACGCACAGGGCCTGATTCATAACAGATCACGGCCGTTTTCAGCTCCGAACCTTTCTAGTATCTGTAACCGCGGACTTCTATCGGTACTAAGCCGCACGCATCCATGAACAACTTCGACGGGAGTCCGTCATGTGACCCGAGGGCGGAGCCTCAGTATAGATGCCTTGAGGAGCAGAACGCCTGCCCGCCCCCCGAATATGCTGGTTCCGGTTCTGTAGCTGCGTGTCCTTCCGTCGACCGTCATACGGGCCTTCGTAACGCCGAAGGTGAAACATAAACTCTCCCGACCTCTCGCCGATTCGTCTTTTCCCGAATTTTTACCGGTGTACACGTATTCGGATGTGGGACCGGGGATGGCGCCCCCTGGTGGCCACCGTCGGATACGCCCCACGGAGGTTCGTCTTCCGGAGGGATTTCGATCATGGATTCAAAGGTGAATTGACTGTATCGCTTCCATTGGATACTTCGCTGTCAGACACGCAATAAGCCGCCGGCACATACCTTCCCCAGCGCGTTCGATACGCTCCAACTTTTTTCGAGGGCCTTGTGTAACAGGTATTAATGCATGTTGTTTAAAAATGGTAAGAGGTTTGGATCGGCATCACTTTGACACGGGGAACAGGGGGAGGACCTCCTTCTTGTTGACCTCGTTAATCACTTCCGCAAGGCCGGTGTACATTGCGACCAGGCCGAGCACGATACCTATAGCGGCGGCGGCCACGGTAACATCGCCGTTCTGGAGCAGCGATCCCGCACCCAGTCCGACGAATACGACCGTAAGCAGCCCGAAAACGGCCTGAAGCGCCCTGTTGGTCTTCAGCGTTCCGAAGAACAGCATGAAGGTCAAGAATCCCCATCCGAAGAAGTAGGCCGCCTTGAACACGTGGTCAGGGGCCGCGAGCCCCAGGGCGACCGCGACGTTCATGAAGGCGAACGACATCCAGAAGGCACCGTAAGAAGTGAAGGCGACGGTCCCGAAAGTGTTGCCCTTCTTGCATTCCACGATCCCTACGATAAGCTGTAGAAGTCCGCCGTAGAAGATCATCATGCCCCACATGAGGCTGTCCGCGGGCCTTTCCGTAAAGTCGAGGAACATGGCTAGCAGAGTGGTCATCCCGAAGGCGCAAAGGCCCAGGGCACCGGCGTTGGCGAAATTTGATTCCGTCATTTGATCGTTGCTGTAGAATCACGTCGATATTAAATAATCGACGGTATTACGCTTCGACAATTGACGGAATAAATGGTTTCTTCAGACTTTCAGTCCGTCTTGGCCTTGCTCACGTATCCCTGCCAAACCTTCCTTAGGTCGGGCCTCTGGACGGTTTCCATGACGTAATCTGCGAACTCGTCCCCGGTAGCTCCGGTGTCCCTTCCGGTCATGACGAGCTTCTTCTCGAACTGGCAGCAGACGTCCAGGGCCATTGTCAGCCTCTCGCCCTTCTCCGCCTCCCCTATGTGGTTCATCATCAGCGCGACGGCTTTGATCATGCTGCTCGGATCGGCATACTGTCCGCGGCCTTCGTTGACCATTCTCGGCGCAGAGCCGTGTATGGCCTCGAACATGGCGTATCTCTTTCCCAGGTTGGCGCTTCCCGCAGTGCCCACTCCGCCCTGTATCTGCGCCGCCTCGTCGGTTATGATGTCTCCGTAAAGGTTCGGGAGCACGAACACACGGAAGCTGCTCCTCCTCGCGGGGTCTATGAGCT
>Ga0265295_1009143_pt1 | contig 10712 bp, 7 predicted proteins | sample Munlansysbiofilm_FD_192503 | JGI IMG/M metagenome (GOLD analysis project Ga0265295, IMG submission 192503) | Leachate microbial communities from a municipal landfill in Southern Ontario, Canada - Methane capture system biofilm | ecosystem: Engineered > Solid waste > Landfill > Unclassified ... | reverse complement strand
GATATAGTAGATGAATGTAAGCATACCAAGGCTAAAATCCGTATAGTCCCAGGTATATATGAGCTTATAGATGGAACAGTTACCATTAAAAGTATAAGAGATATTGATATTAAGGACATACTAGGAAGGGATGAGGTAGACTTAAACGTATCTGCTATATCAGACTACCTAAAGGGTAAGGTTGTCTTGGTAACTGGTGGAGGAGGGTCTATTGGGTCTGAATTAAGCAGGCAAATTGCTAGTTTTACCCCAAGTCACCTTGTAATACTAGATATTTACGAAAATGGAGTATTTGAACTGCAAAATGAAATTATAGAGAAATTTCCAGATGTAAAGATCCAAGTTAAGATTGCATCTGTTAGGGACAAGCATGAAATAAATGAAATTTTGGATGAAATTAAACCTCATATAGTGTTTCATGCTGCAGCACACAAGCATGTACCACTTATGGAATCAAACCCCAAGGCTGCCTTTAAAAACAATGTTTTAGGGACTATGAACTTACTTGAAGCCTCAGATAGGGTTGGGGTTAAAAGATTTGTTATGGTTTCAACTGACAAGGCAGTAAATCCAACGAATGTTATGGGGGCAACAAAAAGACTATGCGAAATGCTAGTACAAAGTATGAATAAAAATAGCAAGACAGAGTTTGTGGCTGTAAGATTTGGCAATGTCCTAGAAAGTAATGGTAGTGTCGTTCCAATATTTAAAAAGCAAGTTAAGGAAGGGGGACCCCTTACTGTGACCCATCCTGAAATAACAAGGTATTTTATGACAATACCCGAAGCCTCTCAACTTGTTTTACAAGCAGGTTCCATGGCAAAGGGTGGAGAAATTTTCATCTTGGATATGGGCCAGCCAGTTAAGATACTACATTTAGCAGAAGATATTATAAGACTATCAGGTTATGAGCCATATAAGGAAATAGAAATTGAATTTACAGGCCTAAGACCAGGCGAAAAGCTTTATGAAGAGTTACTCTTAAATGAAGAAGGAATTAGTGAAACCCTTCATGATAAAATCCATATAGCTAAGCCAATTGAGATAAACTTTGAAGTTTTAAAGTCAGAAATTGAAAAGGTAGGTCTTAAATTAGGGGAAATTAGTGAAGAAAAATTAATAGAAAGCTTAAAAAAAATAGTGCCAACATATAAGTGCGAATAAGGAAAAAAATGTGGTCAAAGCTTAAGCTTTGACCACATTTTTTATTCATTAAATAAACACTGCCTTAACTTCAACAAATTCATCCAATCCAAACTTGCCACCTTCTCTGCCAAAACCAGAGTGTTTAAAGCCACCAAAAGGTGCCCTGTGGAGTTGATTTCCACTATTTATAACTAGGGTTCCTGTTCGAATTTTTTTAGCAACTTCATAAGCTTCATCAAAGTCCCCAAAAACTCCACCTGAAAGCCCATAAACTGTATCATTTGCAATTTCTATAGCCTCATCAAGAGAATCATAGGCTATAATTGAAAGAACTGGACCAAATATCTCATTTTGGGCAATTTCCATCTTATTATCAACATCTGTAAATACCACAGGGTTAACATAGTAACCATAAGATTCCTTGGGAACTTCTCCTAATAATAGCCTAGCCCCTTCTTCTATGCCTTTTTCTATAAAGCCTTTAACTTTTTTAAACTGATCTTCATTTGCCAAGGGTCCAACGACAACATCTGGGTCTCTTGGATCTCCAAACTTATAGCCCTTTGTCATTTCTATAATCATTTCTTCAATATCTTCCTTCTGTGATCTAGGAACTAGGAGCCTAGAATACGCACTGCAGGATTGACCAGTATTTAAATAAACCTTATCTAAAGTTTTCTTAAGGGCAAGCTTATAGTCAGCTCCTTTTAAGATTATGGCTGGAGACTTTCCTCCCAACTCAAGAGATAGTCTTTTTATATCTCCTACTGCAAGTTTTGCTACCTCCTTACCCCCCTTAGTTGACCCTGTAAAGGTTACAAGCTTTACATCAGGGTGGGTTGCAATAACATTTCCAACTTCAGAACCCCGACCAGATACTAGGTTAAAGACTCCTTTAGGAAAGCCTGCCTCATCAATTGCCTCTGCTAATAAATAAGCAACCAGTGGGGTTTTTTGACTTGGCTTTAAAACCATGGTATTTCCTCCAAGTATAGATGGTGAGAGTTTTTTAATGATTTGCCCAAGAGGATAATTCCAAGGAGTCAAGGCTCCTACAATACCAACAGGCTCCCTCCTAACAATATAATCATCAAATTTTTCTTCGAAAGGATAATCATCTACCATTTTTAAATTATCCCTTATATCCTGTATATAAGGAAGGACATGGGAGTTTTTAGCAAAGGATATTCCACACCCAAGCTCTTTTGAAATAGTACTTGCTAAAATATCAAGTCTCTTTTCTAATTGAGGGATTAAAGCCTCCAATAATTTTTTCCTATCTTCTAAACTTGAAAACTGAAAGCTTTTAAAGGCCTCCTTAGCTGCCCCAACTGCCCTATATACATCCTCCTTATTACCTGCAACAACCTGGCCAACAATACTCTTATCCGCAGGGTTTTCAACCTCTATCATCTCTTTACTATCTGGCAAGACCCATTCTCCACCAATATACAACTTATCATATTTCATATATATTACCTCCCTTTAGTATATATACCTTAAAGATTGCTTATTTTAACTATTATTTAACCTAATTGTAATGGGTCTGTTACTTTTATATTCATTTTAATGGGTATACTATATAACAGGAAGAAAAAAAGAGGAGGATATAAAGATATGAATAAGATTAAAGGAAAGATAGCCCTAGCTATATGTGCTATTATGGTTTTAGGTGGGTCAATGGGGGCATTTGCACAAGAAGAAAAGCCCGTGCTTATTTCAGAGCCAATTAAGGCAGAAGAAGACTTTGAATTTTTAAGCTTTGAAGGAGAAGTAAAGGAAATAACAGAAGATGGTGAAAGCTTAAGAGTCCTAGTTACAAATGAAGGCAAGGAAGAATCCTTGATACTAGGTATTGGGGAAGGGGTCCTTATAGTAGGGGAAGAAAATCAAGAGATCCTTGGAAAAAATGATATTAAATTAGATATAAAGGTTAAGGCCTTTTATCATAAGACTACTCCTATGGGACTTTCTTATCCAGGTTTTTTAACACCTGATGTTTTAGTTATAAATTCAGATAAGTCTACTGCCTTTGTTGAGAATTTTGATGAAGAACTTTTAAGTGCAGATAAGGAATTAAAGTTAAACTTAAGTGATGAAAGTCCAATAATTGATACAAAAGGAAATCTCTTAACAAAAGAAGATGCATATGGAAGAGACTTAGTAGTTTTTTATAATATTTTAATGCCATCCCTCCCTGCACAAACAAACCCACTAAAGGTCATTGTACTACCTTTAAGAGAAGATAGTGTAGATAATAATGAAATACTTTTAACTAGTGAAATTTTCTTACTAGATGATGGAACTAAGATGATACCTTTAAGGGAAGTTGCAGAAGGCCTAGGCTTTGAAGTTACATGGAATGGGGCAAGTAAGTCTGTAGAAGTTGTAAAAGGACCAAACTGGTCAAGCTTAACCATAGGTAGAAACAACTACAATTTTGCAAAGATGCTAATTAGACTAGAATCTGCACCTATAATTGTAAATGCTAGAACCTATGTACCAGCAAGCTTTGCTGAAGAAGTCTTACAAGCAGAAGTTCTATACCAAGAAGATGGATCTATATTAATAAAATAGAAAACTAGAGTTTCTTTCTAAATTTTACAAGCAAATATTAAAAGGGTTACTAAGTACTTAGTAACCCTTTTTTCACCTTATATTATAATTAGATAATCTTGAAATTTACTATATCTGGAACTTGTTTACAAGAATATTTAAGTCCTCTGCAATTTTTGAAAGTTCTTCACTTGCATTAGCAATTTCCGACATTGATGCAGTTTGTTCTTCAACAGAAGCAGAAGCTTCTTGTGTGCCAGCTGCATTTTCTTCAGAGATAGCAGATAAGCTTTGAAGTATTGCTAGGATCTGGTCTTTCTTTTCTTCAATAGACCGACTAGAATTGTTAACCCCACTTATAGCCTGGTTCATAACTTCAATAGCCTCGCTAATACCAGTAAATTTATTATTAGTTTCAACTACACTATCTTCCTGCTCCCCAACTATTTTACTTACTATATCCATAGTTGTTACTGCATTATGTGTTTGTTCAATTAAGTTTACTATAACATCATTTATTTCCTTGGTAAAACTATTGGATTCTTCAGCTAGCTTCCTTATTTCTTCAGCTACAACTGCAAAACCCCTACCTGCTTCACCTGCTCTAGCAGCTTCAATAGCAGCATTAAGTGCTAATAAGTTAGTTTGTTCTGCTATGCTCTTAATCATTCCACTAGCCTTATTTATTTGTTCAGTACTTTTACTAGTATTTATTATAACCTCTCTTACATTATCTGATGCTACTATGTTTTGCCTTGTTTTTTCTACTAGTATATTCAAGGTGCCTATCCCTTCTTCCTTAAGCTTATCAACCTCAAGGATAGATTTATTTAAAAGTAGTATAGACTCCTTATCTTCTTCAACAGCCCTACCTAATTCAAAAGCGCTAGCTGCTCCTCTTTCAGTATCCTCCGCTTGTTCAGAAGCCCCACTTGCAATTTCAGAAATGGCCTTTGCCACCTCATCAGATGCTGATGCTGATTGTTGACTTGTGGCTGTTAGTTCTTGAGAGGATGAAGCAACTTGCTCAGCTGTATCCATGATACTTTGAATCATTGTCTTCATGGCATTTAGCATAGTTGAAATAGCATTTGAGATTTCTCCTATCTCATCATTTCTCTTTAAATATGCACTTGGTATTTCATTTCTAAAGTCACCCTCGGCCATAAAGGATGCTTGCCTTCCTAGGCCCCTTAATACTTTTATAACCCCATTTGATGTAGTAAATAAAAGTAAACCCAACAGTACTATGCCTATTGTCCCTACAAGTCCAGATGAGAGGAGGTTTTTACTAATGGCATTATTTGTATCAATCATTGAAAGCCCTATGCTTATGGCACTTAAACCATCATCTTCAAAATTAACAGGGTAGGATATTTCTAAGGTAGAGGAAGTAGAATTTGATGCTTGTTCTTTATCGGAAACAGCAACTTTAACATCCTTATTATCGCTAATCTCACCCACCTTATCGGTATCTGTATGAGCCAAATAATTTAAATCCTGGTCTACAAAGAAGGCATAGTCAATTTTTTCTGACCTAGTTATATCTTCAACTAAACTTTGATAAGAAAAATCTTCTGTTAAAGCCATTATTTCATTTGCAGATATGCCAACTTGTACTGAGTCACCCAGGGGAGTCTTAACATAACCGTATTTAAAATAATTATCTGATTCAACATCCTTTCTTATTTCTTCTATAAGTAAATTTTCACTACTATTGGTAAAAATCATTACTGCATGGTCTTGTGGAACATTCATCCCAACATACCTAGGATTAGAAGAAAATATTATATAGCCTTCCCTATTAAAGACATTAAGCTCTTCAACATCATAGATTTCTAGGGAATTTATTAAATAATCATTAGTAATATCTTCATGGTTCCTAGCTAAGGCATTTCCAACAATTTTTATCTTCTCAGATAACATGGAGTCGATAGTCTTTATTGAAGCTTGATTGTCTATAATATGACTTACCAAGAGCTTAGCAGTGTCAAAACCCTCCTTTTTAGTTTGGTCTTTAAGTGAGTCTCGATTTAAAACAAAGTTGGTAAAGGTTAAAATCCCTATAACTAAAATAACTAGTGCAACAGGTATCAATAAAAGCCTCACCTTAATTGAACCCTTTATTGATTTCTGCTTATTTAAACTTTCTTTTTCCATTTTATACGCCCTTTCTAAATTTATATTTATCACTTTACTATTATCGGGGAATATATACTTCTTTTAAGCTAAAATACTATTAAGAATACTTAAGATTTCAAATATATGAGATAATTATCTTTTTATAAAACTATGCCTTAAATTATAAGTTTTTAAGCCGATATAAGTTAGTAGTAAGACTTTAATTGGCAAATTTAAAAGGCCAGGTTAAGGTTATCTTAGATAATACATATATTGCAGGGGGTGTAAACAAATCATGAGCATTTTTAAAAATGCAAAGATAAGGTTTAAAGTAATTAGTGGTTTTATAGTAGTTTTATTAATAGCAAGTGCCTTGGGGGCCTATTCAATATTGAGTATACAAAACATGGCCAAGATGGATGAAAGATTATACAAAAATTCAACAGTGCCCTTGGGTTCCTTAGTAGGTATGGTAGAATCCTTTCAAGGGATAATAGCAGATATAAACGACTTTATCTTAAGTGGCAATGTTAAAGATGCAAGTTCATTAGAAGATAGCATCTATGAGAAAAATGCATCTTTTAATAAGCACTTAGAAATATTTAAATTATCCATAACAAGTGATGATGAGTTAAAAATTATTAATGATTTAGAAGTATATAAAAATCAATATGATGAGGCCATAAGAAAGGTAATAGCCCTAGCCAAGTATAATGGCTTTAGCCAAGCAAGTAATATTATGTCATCTCAAGGAGTAGAGATAAATAACAATATAGTAGGAATTATAGATTCTTTAGTAGGTTATAAAATTGGAGATGCCAGGTTTAATTACGAGAAAAATGAAACTGCAGCTAGCCAAAGTATATTCTATGCCCTGGCCTTACTTGTATCCATGCTAGTTATTTCAGTCCTATCAGCTCTTGTAACTTCAGGGTCTATCACTAAGCCCCTAAGGGTTTTAGTTGAAGGAACTAATAAGATGGCAAGTGGAGATTGGACTTGGAAGCCACCTAGTGAATATATTAATAGAAAAGATGAGATAGGGGACCTGACAAATAGCTTTAATGAAATGAATAAGAGTGTATCTAGTCTTTTACATGATGTTTCCCTTGCATCCGACCAAACCAATGCATCTTCTCATGCCCTTTCATCTGTGATGGAAGAAGTTATAGCCCAAGGGGTAAATGTAAATGTAGCAGTCCAGGAAATATCAGCAGGCATGGAGGAAACCAGTGCATCTATACAACAAGTTGCCTCAGCTGGAAGTCAAATTGGAAATGGGACAATTAGCCTTGAAAAGAAAGCTAATGAAGGAAGGTTAAAGGGGCAAGATATTGAAGAAAGGGCTATAAAGATGAAAAAGGCAGCAAGTGCTTCAAAGACTTCAGCCCAAAGCATGTACATTGAAAAGCAAGGAGAAATAAAAGAAGCCATAGAAGAAGTAAAGGTAGTTAAAGAAATTATAAAGATGACTGAAGTTATAGGTGAAATAGCAGACCAAACTAACTTATTAGCCCTAAACGCTGCTATTGAAGCTGCAAGGGCAGGTGAACATGGTAGGGGATTTGCAGTTGTAGCTGATGAAGTTAGAAAATTAGCTGAAAAATCATCTAATATAACTAAAAACATAAAGGATGTAATTAATGAAGTTTCTAGTTCAGTTACAAAGCTATCAAGATCAAGTGAAGACATCCTTGACTTTATAGATACAAGGGTTGCAGGTGATTATGATATGCTTGAAAAAACAGGAGACCAGTACCATGAAGATTCAAACTTTGTAAAGGAACTTACAAGGGAGTTTGCAGACTCAACATCAGAAATATTAAATTCTATTAAAGAAATTAATATAGCAATTGAAGGAGTATCAGCAGCTGTCCAACAAGCAACTGCCTCAGCCCAAGAAATAAGCTATAGTTCAAATGAATCAACTGTAGCAATGGAGGGGATGGCGACAACTGCAGAGGAACAAACAGTCCTTTCACAAAAGTTAAAAGATTTAATTTCAAAATTTACCATAAGTATTGAAGAAGAGCTTAATGAAAGTCAAGAAGAAGAGGATGTAAATACAGAGGATTATTTTGTAGAAACAGTATAAAAGTCTTCTTAACAAAGAGAAAAGAAGGGGGATTTAAATATGGACCAGTATTTAACTTTTTTAACCAATAAGCAGCAATTTGCAATAGAAATTGCTTCTATTAATAAAATTATAGACTACACAGAACCAACCAAGGTACCTGAAGCACTTGATTATATGATGGGGGTTATTGAATATAATGAAAAAATTCTACCTATCATAAGCCTATCTCAAAGGTTGTTTGGGGTTATAAGTAAAGATTCAAATGCCAAGAGGGTAATTGTACTTAACCTTAAGGATAAGCAAATAGGTTATGAGGTAGATGATATAATTGGAATTAGAGGCTTTGAAACGAAGGAGATAGAACTAGCTAATCCAGACTTAGGCATAACTAAGGATTATATATATGGCTATATAAAGGATAAAAAAGATGTAATAATTATACTTGATAATGACAAGGTCTTTACTGGAAAGCAAGCAGAAATGCTTGTAGCTATGAATGCATAAAATAATAAGAAACGGTGATTAGTATGAATAGCTACACAAGAGTAGGCATATCAGAATTTAAAGTTCGTCAAGCACCCAAGCAGCTTATAACAATAGGCCTAGGCTCTTGTGTGGGTATAGCAGTTTATGACACCATAAATAAAATTGGAGGCTTAAGTCATGTCCTCCTGCCAGATAGTACAGGTTTTACTGGAATAGACAAGCCAGAAAAATTTGCAAATCTTGCCATCCCCCTTATGGTTGAGGCTATCAAGGAAAAAAACAAGTACTCAAGCCTTGTAGCAAAGATAGCTGGAGGGGCAAGTATGTTTTACCAAAGCGAAGAAAATGAATTTGGTGGCATAGGTAAAAAAAATGTAGAAGCTTCTTTAAAAGTCTTAGAAGACTTAGGTATACCTGTCATAGGAAAAAACACAGGGGGAATAGTTGGAAGAACTATGATGGTGGACTTGGAAAATTTCCAAGTTACCATAAGAACTGTGGATAAGAAAATTATAATTTTGTAGTTAGGAGGTTAAGAAATGGCTATTAGAGCTATGGTTGTGGATGACTCCGCCTTTATGAGAAAGATTATTTCAGATATGGTATCTGAAATCACGGGAGTTGAAGTAGTAGGGATAGCCAGAAATGGTAAGGATGCACTTGATCTTATACCAAAACTAAAACCTGATATCATTACCCTAGATGTAGAAATGCCCATCCTAAATGGAATAGAAACCTTAAAGATAATAAAAAAAGACCATGATATACCTGTAATAATGCTAAGTTCAAACAAGAACCCTGAAATAACAATCGAGGCACTTGAACTAGGGGCACTAGACTTTATAGAAAAACCTCTTGATATTAAAGAAAACTTAGAGGAAATAAAGGCTGACTTAGAAAAAAAGATAAAGGCTTTATTTAGCAATAAGCTCGACCAATACAAGCAAGAAAAACTTGACTACAATACTAATAATACAGAAATAATCAATAAAAAGGTTGATGCTGTAGTAATAGGGGCATCCACGGGAGGGCCCAAGGTTTTAGTTCATATAATAAGTAGGCTACCAGCAAATATAAGGGTCCCCATATTTATAGTCCAGCACATGCCAGAAGGCTTTACCAAGTCCCTAGCTGAAAGGATGAACAAGGAATCCAAGGTAAGGGTAGTAGAGGCAAAAGATGGCATGCCCATAAGGGCAAATACAGTTTACTTGGCTAAAGGCGGCTATCACATGACCCTAAAAGGAAATTTAATTAGCTTAAATACAGAAGAAAAGCTCCATGGGGTAAGACCAGCTGTTGACAACTTGTTTTTCTCTGCCTCAAGCCAATACAAGGCTAAGCTTTTAGGTGTAATCCTTACTGGTATGGGTAAGGATGGGTGTGCAGGCATGCACCAAATAAAGGCCTTGGGTGGCTTAAACATAGCCCAAGATAAAAATTCTTGCATAGTATTTGGCATGCCAGGCAATGCAGTGTCAAAAGGTGTAGTAAATAAAATTCTATCAATTGATGAAATTTCTGATACAATAAATAGACTGGTGGTGTGATGAAAGTGGAGCTAGATTATGTATACTTATACGACTGGGTACTAAAAGAGTTTGGTATTGATTTAGATGCTTACAAGGAAGCTCAAATGCAAAGGCGTCTAGCCTCCATCATGAGAAAGGCAGGGTCAAGCAATTTTAGGGATTATACACAAAAGATAAAACAAGATGAAGATATAAGAAAAGAATTTATAAATCAAATCACTATTAATGTAACGGAGTTTTTTAGAAATAAGGAAAAATTTGATGAATTTCAAGACTTGTTATTTAACCATATAATACCCAAGCATAGGGACATAAAAATATGGAGCGCAGCTTGTTCAAATGGGGCAGAACCCTATTCAGTTAGTATTATGCTTCATAAAAATTCCTATACTAATAAGGCTAGAATAATAGCTTCAGATATAGATGATGGAATCCTATCAAAGGCTAAGGATGGTTTATATAAGGATAGGGATATTAAAAACATAGAAAAGACAGATATTAAAAAATTTTTTAATCTAATAGATGATGATTATGAAATAAAAGAAGATGTAAAGAGGTTGGTTTCATTTAAAAAACATGACTTAATCCTTGATAAGTACGATGCGGACTACCATGCTATCATATGCAGAAATGTAACCATTTACTTTAAAAATGAAATAAGGAATGAAATATATAGAAAGTTTCATCAGGCCCTGGTTCCAGGTGGAATCTTCTTTATTGGGGCCACAGAGGGTATATACAACCCAGCAGAATTTGGCTTTAGGAAACTTGCAAGTTCAATATATGAAAAAATA
>Ga0265295_1009142_pt1 | contig 10712 bp, 7 predicted proteins | sample Munlansysbiofilm_FD_192503 | JGI IMG/M metagenome (GOLD analysis project Ga0265295, IMG submission 192503) | Leachate microbial communities from a municipal landfill in Southern Ontario, Canada - Methane capture system biofilm | ecosystem: Engineered > Solid waste > Landfill > Unclassified ... | reverse complement strand
AAAAAGGTTAGGCCGAGGCGGCAGTCTATCGGGGTGCGCGCGGCCTGTCACCCCCGGAAGGAGCGAAGGGGATAAATCTGCCTTTAGATATGAATAGCCCCTCCGGCCACATCCAGCGCCGCCTCGCGCACGGCTTCGCCCAGACCGGGATGGGCGTGCATGGTGCGCGCGATATCCTCGGCGGCGGCAGAAAATTCCATGCCCAGCACGATCTCGGCGATCAGCTCCCCAGCCAAGGGGCCGATGATATGCGCACCCAGCACGCGGTCGGTGGCGGCATCGGCAAGGATCTTCACGAAACCGTCGGTTTCGCCCAATGTCCGCGCCCGGCCATTGGCCGAGAACGGGAACTTGCCGCTCTTATAGGCGATCCCCGCGGCTTTCAATTCTTCCTCGGTCCGCCCCACCGACGCGATTTCGGGCCGGGTATAGACCACGGCCGGCACGGCGTCATAAGAGACATGGCCGGCTTGACCGGCCAGACGCTCGGCCAGGGCCACACCCTCGTCTTCGGCCTTGTGGGCCAGTTGCGGTCCGCCGATGACGTCGCCGATGGCGTATAATCCGGGCTGATTGGTGGCGTAATGCGCATCGACGGCGATGAAACCCCGCGCGTCCAGCGCCACGCCCAACGTCTCCAACCCCAGCCCCCGCGTGACCGGCCGCCGTCCCGTCGCCACCAAGACCGCATCGACGTCCAGAATCTGGGCTGCGCCGCCGCCAGCCGGTTCCAAGGTGAGGTGGACACCATTTTCGTCCAACGCCGCAGCGGTCACTTTCGTACTCAGCCGGAAGGTCATGCCCTGACGCGCAAACAGCCGTTGGGCCTGCTTGGAAATCTCGGCATCCTGCTGCGGCAGAACCCGGCCGGTGAATTCGATCACCGTCACCGCCGCGCCGAGACGCCGCCAGACCGATCCCAGTTCCAGCCCGATCACGCCCGCGCCGACAACCGCAAGACGGGCAGGAACCTTGGCCAGACGCAGCGCGCCGGTCGATGACAGAATCCGTTCCTCGTCGATCGGCAGGACATCGAGCGGCGCACTCTCGGAGCCGGTGGCGATGACGATGTGCCGTCCCTCCAGCCTGACCGCCCCGTCCACCGTCGCAACCTCGACAAAGCCGGGAGCCTCGATCCGGCCTTCGCCGGAAAAACGCTTGATCTTGTGCTTCTTGAACAGGAATTCGACGCCCTTGACGTTATCGGTGACGATCCGGTCCTTGCGCACCATCATCACCGCCAGGTCCAGCACCGGCGGCGCGACCTTGATGCCGTGTGCATCGAGCCCCTTCCCGATTTCTTCATAGAGATGCGAGGATTCGAGCAACGCTTTCGACGGGATGCAGCCGACATTGAGACAGGTTCCGCCCAGTGTCGGAGCCTTCTCGACCACGGCCACCGTCAGCCCAAGCTGGGCGGCGCGGATGGCGCAGACATAGCCGCCGGGGCCGCTGCCGATGACGATCATGTCAAAGCTCGTCCCGCTCATCCCGAACCCCTCTCATTCCACTGGAAAAAACGTACGTCCCCCGGCGCTACAGGCCGAGCAGCAGCCGATCCGGGGATTCGATCGATTCCTTGACCCGGACCAGGAAGGACACAGCCTCGCGCCCGTCGATGACCCGATGGTCGTAAGACAGGGCCAGATACATCATCGGCCTGGCCTCGATCCGCCCGTCCGGCAGAACCATCGGACGCAGCATGGTCTTGTGCATGCCCAGAATCGCCGATTGCGGCGGGTTGAGGATCGGCGTGCTCATCAGCGAGCCATAGACGCCGCCATTCGAGATGGTGAAGCTGCCGCCGCTCATTTCCTCGATCGTGAGCTTACCGTCGCGCGCCTTGCGTCCGTAATCGGCGATCGCCGCCTCCAACGCCGCAAAGGACAGACGGTCGGCGTCGCGCACCACCGGCACCACCAGCCCGTTCGGTGTGCCCACCGCGACCCCGATATCGTAATAATGTTTGTAGACGATCTCGTCGCCCGCGATCTCGCTGTTGACCGCCGGCCATTCCTTCAGCGCGGCGACGCAAGCCTTGACGAAAAAGGACATGAAGCCCAGCCGCACGCCGTATTTCTTCTCGAAATCATCCTTGTAGCGTGCGCGCAGCTCGGTCACCGCGCTCATATCCACCTCGTTGAAAGTGGTCAGGATGGCGGCGCTGTTCTGCGCCTCTTTCAGCCGCTGGGCGATACGCTGGCGCAGCCGCGTCATCCGCACCCTCTGTTCGCGCGGCTGGGCAGAAGCGGAAACGGACGGCGCGGAAACGGGGACCGCCGGTTTAGGCTGCTCCACCGCCCTGACCGCGCCGGTCAGCGCATCCTGCACATCGGATTTCGTGATCCGTCCGCCCTTGCCGCTGCCCGGGATCGCGCTTGCGTCCAGATCATGCTCCGCGATCAGCTTGCGCGCCGACGGGGCCGCGCCAACGGGAGCAGCCGCCACCGGAGCAACCGCCTCGGTCTTGGGTGCGGCCGGAGGCGGCAGGACAATAGCCCCGGCCGCGGCCGGGGCGATCTCGCCCAGCACCGCGCCGACGGCGACGACCGCCCCTTCCTCGGCGGCGATGGCGCCAAGCGTTCCGGCTACGGGCGACGGCACCTCGATGGTGATTTTGTCTGTTTCCAGCTCCACCAGCGGCTCATCAAGGGCGACTGTCTCGCCCACACCCTTCAGCCATTTGGACACGCTCGCCTCGACGATGGACTCGCCCAAGGCCGGCACCAGAATCGCGGTGGTCATGGCTCAATTCCCCTGTTGTTTCGCCTGCGACTGAAGCAAGGCCATCGAGGTCATTTTGCGGAAGGGCTGCGGCAGAATGAACAGCACGCCGCTCAATGCATGGTCGATCAGCTCGGCCTGTTCATAGAGATGATTCTTGAGCAGACCGGTTGCGGTCGAGGCCCCGGCCTTGCGCCCGACATAGACGGCGCGGCGGGACTGGTGCATCAGTTCTTCCAGAAGATATTCGATGCGCCGATCGACGAACATCCAGGCCCCCATATTGGCCGGTTCCTCCTGACACCAGACGATTTCGGCGTTCGGATAGCGCCCGACCTCGTTCTTCAGGGTTTCCTTGGGCCAGGGGTAAAGCTGTTCGACACGGATGATAGCGACATGATCCAGACCGCGCCGCGCGCGTTCCTCGAACAAATCGTAATAGACCTTGCCGGAACAGAGGATCACCCGCGTCACCCGATCGTCCGCGACCAGGGTTTCGGTTTCGGGCAGAACACGGCGGAAGCGCGACCCGGTCCCCATCGCCGCCAGCGTGCTGACGGCAAGCTTGTGGCGCAACAGCGATTTCGGCGTCATCACCACCAAGGGCTTGCGGAAATTGCGTCGCACCTGCCGGCGCAGGGCATGGAAATAATTGGCCGGCGTGGTCAGGTTGCAGACCTGCATATTGTCTTCGGCGCAAAGCTGAAGATAGCGTTCGAGCCGGGCCGAGCTGTGCTCCGGCCCCTGCCCCTCATAACCGTGCGGCAACAGCAGGGTCAGCCCGCTCATGCGCAGCCATTTGGCCTCGGACGAGGCGATGAACTGGTCGATGACGACCTGCGCGCCATTGGCGAAATCGCCGAACTGGGCTTCCCACATCACCAGCGAATTGGGTGCGGTCAGGGTGTAGCCGAACTCGAACCCCAGCGCCGCCTCTTCGGACAAAAGCGAATCGACCGCTTCCAGATGCGCCTGCCCCGGACGCAGACGGTTCAGCGGCACATAGCGCACGCCCCGTTCCTGATCGACCAGCACCGAATGGCGCTGCGAGAAGGTGCCGCGCCGCGAATCCTGTCCCGCCAGACGCACCGGCGTACCTTCGACCAGAAGCGAACCGATCGCCAACGCCTCGGCCGTGGACCAGTCGATGTCGCCGCCCTCGCGGACCCGCTGGCGGCGTGCTTCGATCTGGCGCAAAACCTTAGGGTGCGCATGCATTCCCTTGGGCATTTCGGCCAAAGATTCGCCGATGTCCCGCAACAATCCGGTATCGGCGTCGGTGCGCTCCTCGCGCATCTCTTCCTCGCCTTCGAGGACACCCAGACCGGCCCATTTGCCGTCGAGCCAGTCGGCCTTATCCACCTTGAAGCTTTTCGACGCCTCGAATTCTGCTTCCAGCCGGGACTGAACCTTGGCCACCATCGCCTGAACCTCGGCCTCGGCAAGGACGCCTTCTTTGACCAACGCCTCGCCATAGATCTGGCGGACGGTCGGATGCTTGGCGATCCGGCGATACATCAAAGGCTGGGTGAAGGCCGGCTCGTCGCCTTCGTTATGGCCGTGACGGCGGTAACAGACCATGTCCAGAACCACGTCGGACTTGAAGGTCTGGCGGAATTCGGCGGCGATGCGCGCGACATGGACCACCGCCTCGGCGTCGTCGCCATTGACGTGGAAGATCGGCGCCTGAACCATCTTGGCGACATCGGTGCAATAGGGGCCGGAGCGCGAGTAACGCGGCGCGGTGGTGAAACCGATCTGGTTGTTGACGACGACATGGATGGTCCCGCCGGTGGAATAGCCTTCGAGCTGGCTCATGGCGAAACATTCGGCCACCACGCCCTGGCCGGCAAAAGCGGCGTCGCCATGGATCAGCACACCCATGGTCCCGTCGCGCAAAACATCATGCCCCTGGGTCTGCTTGGCGCGCACCTTGCCCAGCACGACCGGATCGACCGCTTCCAGATGCGACGGATTCGAGGTCAGGGACAGACTGACCGTCACGCCGCCGAAATCCCGCACAGCCGAGGTGCCGAGATGGTATTTGACGTCGCCCGACCCCTGCACATCTCCGGGCAGCGCGGGATTGCCCTGGAATTCCGAAAAGATCGCCCGGGGCGGCTTCTGCATCAGATTGGTCAGCACGTTAAGCCGTCCGCGATGCGCCATGCCCAGCACGATTTCACGCACGCCGAGCTGGCCGCTGCGCTTCATGATCTGTTCCAGGGCGGGAATCAGCGCCTCGCCGCCTTCCAGCCCAAAGCGCTTGGTGCCGGTGTATTTCAGTTGCAGGAAACGCTCGAACCCTTCGGCCTCGGTCAGCCGTTCGAGAATCGCCTGCTTGCCGCGTTCGGTGAATTCGGTGCGGTTGCGGATCGACTCGACCCGCTTCTGAACCCAGGCTTTCTGCTCGGGGTCCTGGATATGCAGGTATTCGACGCCGACCGTGCCGCAATAGGTCTCTTCCAGGATGCGCAGAATCTCACGCAAGGTGGCGACGCCGTTGCGGACCGCCTCGTTGCCGAGCGCAGCTCCGATGAAGATCGGCTTATCGAGATCGGCGTCGGAAAAACCGTGAGTCCTGAAATCCAGTTCGGAATGGAAAGGCGGGCGGGCAAGCCCCAAAGGATCGAGCCTTGCATGCAGATGGCCGCGTTCGCGGAACAGCCGGATCAGCATCAAGGCGCGCAACGAATCGAGGATCCGCGCTTCTGCCGTTTCCGGCGTTTCGGCGGATATCCCGGCAACCGTTGCCGGCGCGGCGCAGCCGTTCCCATTCCGGAGAGCGGCCGCATCCTCGGTGTCGAAGGTGGTGAAGAAAGCGGCCCAGCCGGGGTCCACCGATTTAGGATCGGCGGTGAAACGGGCATGGAGTTCGGCGACATAGGCGGCGTTGCCGCCGTTCAGAAAAGAGGCCGTGTCCTGCTGCATGCGATACCCCAACCCAAAAAGGGCCGCCCTCATCATTCTCCCGACAAGGACGACTCAACGGTCCGTCATTACCCGTAACATGGTGCTTCCCAACGCCGCTGGCGAGTCCGCCACCACGACTCCGGCGCTTTTCAGCGCCTCGATCTTGCTGGCCGCGCCGCCGGTACCGCCCGAAATGATCGCGCCCGCATGGCCCATGCGCCGTCCGGGCGGAGCGGTAACGCCGGCGATGAATCCGACCACCGGCTTCTTCACCGGGCTTTTGCGCAGGAATTCGGCGGCCTCTTCCTCGGCCGAGCCGCCAATCTCGCCGATCATGACGATACCTTCGGTTTCCGGATCGTCCAGGAACATCCCCAGCACATCGACGAAATCCGTGCCGGCGACGGGATCGCCGCCGATGCCGACGCAACTGCTTTGCCCCAGCCCCGCCGCCGTGGTCTGCGCCACCGCTTCATAGGTCAGCGTGCCCGACCGCGAGACGATGCCGATCCGGCCCCGGGTGTGAATATGGCCGGGCATGATGCCGATCTTGCATTCTCCGGGCGTGATGACGCCGGGGCAGTTCGGCCCGATCAGACGGGTGCGCGACCCTTGCAGGGCGCGTTTGACCGTCACCATGTCCAGGACCGGTATGCCTTCGGTGATGCACACCGCAAGCTCGATACCGGCGTCGATCGCTTCTAAGATGGCGTCGGCGGCAAAAGGCGGCGGCACATAGATGACCGTCGCATTGCAGCCGGTTTTCGCCTTGGCCTCGGCCACGGTGTTGAACACCGGCAGGTCGAGATGGGTGCTCCCCCCCTTGCCCGGCGTGACGCCGCCCACCATCCGGGTGCCGTAGGCCACCGCTTGTTCGGAGTGGAAGGTGCCTTGCGCCCCGGTAAAGCCCTGGCAGATAACCGTGGTGTCCCTGTTGACGAGAATAGCCATTACACGGCCTCCTTGACGGCCTTGACCACCTTCTCGGCGGCGTCCGCCAGACTGTCGGCGGTGATGATGGGAAGCCCGGACTGAGCCATGATCTTCTTGCCCAGATCGACGTTGGTGCCTTCCAGCCGCACCACCAGCGGCACGTTCAGGCTGATTTCGCGCGCCGCCGCGACCACGCCCTCGGCGATGACGTCGCAGCGCATGATCCCGCCGAAAATATTGACCAGGATGCCTTCGACATTGGGGTCGGACAGAATCAGCTTGAAGGCCGTCGAGACGCGCTCGCGTGTCGCCCCGCCGCCGACATCGAGGAAATTGGCCGGCGCCCCGCCGTAAAGCTTGATGATATCCATCGTCGCCATAGCCAGCCCCGCACCGTTGACCATGCAGCCGATCTGTCCGTCGAGCTTGATATAGTTCAGATTGTGGTGCGCCGCTTCCTGTTCCGCCGGGTCTTCCTCCGACTCGTCGCGCAGATCCCTGATATCGGCATGGCGGTAAAGGGCGTTGTCGTCGAAATTGATCTTGGCGTCCAGGGCCAGGACGACGCCCTGATCGGTGACGACCAGGGGATTGACCTCGATCACCGAGCAATCAAGCGCGATGAACGCCTTGTAAAGCGCTGCCAGAAGCTTGGTCAGCGCGCCGATCTGCTTGTCGGCGAGCCCCAGCCCGAACGCGACCTTGCGCCCATGATAAGACTGGAAGCCCTGCACCGGATCGATGGCGACCTTCAGAATCTTCTCGGGCTGAGTGGCGGCAACCTCTTCGATCTCCATCCCGCCCTCGGTCGAGGCGACGATGGTGACGCGGGCGGTAGCGCGGTCGATCAGCAACCCCAAATAAAGCTCGCGCGCGATGGCGCAGCCTTCCTCGATATGAATGCGCGACACCGGATGGCCCACCGCCCCGGTCTGCCGGGTCACCAGCACGCCGCCCAGCATGGCTCCCGCCGCCCGCCGCACATCCTCAAGCGATTTTACGACCCTGACGCCGCCGCCTTCGGTCTCGCGGCCCTTGAAATGGCCGCGCCCGCGCCCGCCTGCGTGAATCTGCGCCTTGACCACCCACAACGCGCCGCCTAGATCGCTGGCCACCCGTTCGGCTTCGGCCGGCGTATAGGCGACACCACCCCGGGGCACGGCCACGCCATAACCTGCGAGAAGTTTTTTCGCCTGATATTCATGAATATTCATGGTCCCGTCCCCATCAAATCGTGATCCCGTTCCCCATCCGGGCGGCCCTAGCGGGGCATCAGTTCCTTGGTCTTTTCGATCAGACCGCGAACCGCTGCGGCCGAAGCCTCGAAAGCCTTACGCTCTTCGGCGTTCAACGTGATGTCCACCACCCGCTCCACGCCGTTCTCGCCGATCACGACCGGCACCCCGACATAAAGCCCCGACAAACCATAGGCGCCGTCCACCCAGGCCGCCGCCGGCAACACCCTTCTTTTATCCTTCAGGTAGGATTCGGCCATCGTCACCGCCGCCGCTGCCGGCGCATAGAAGGCCGAACCAGTCTTCATCAGATTGACGATCTCGCCGCCGCCGTCGCGCGTGCGCTGGACAATGGCCTCCAGCCTTTCAGGAGTCGTCCAGCCGGCCTTGACCAGATCGGGCAGCGGGATGCCGGCCACGGTCGAATAGCGCACCAGCGGCACCATCGAATCACCATGCCCGCCCAGAACGAAGGCGGTGACGTCTTCGACCGACACCTTGAATTCCTCGGCCAGGAAATGGCGAAACCGGGCGGAATCGAGCACGCCCGCCATGCCGACGACCTTGTTGTGCGGCAGTCCCGACGCCTCGCGCAGCGCCCAGACCATCGCATCCAGCGGATTGGTGATGCAGATGACGAAAGCGTTCGGAGCATATGTCGCGATGCCCTGGCCGACCTGAACCATGACCTTGGCGTTGATGCCGATCAAATCGTCGCGGCTCATGCCCGGACGCCGGGGCGAACCGGCGGTGACGATGACGACGTCCGCGCCCGCGATGGCCGCGTAATCGCTGGCGCCCACATAGGCGGCGTTCACGCCTTCGATCGGGGTCGATTCGGCGATGTCCAGAGCCTTGCCCTGGGGAATCCCGTCGACGATGTCGAACAGGACCACATCGCCCAATTCTTTCAAACCGATGAGGTGGGCCAGAGTACCGCCGATATTGCCGGCGCCAATGAGAGCGATTTTCTTACGTGCCATGATGTCGGGCCTCGTCACGGGAAAGAACCGCGAAAGCTGGAGAGTAGGGACAAATTAAGGCGGCAACGCCTAGGAATCGATGTCCTAACCCGATTTCCCCGCTCGGGCAAGGGGAGCGATCATGCGCCGCTGCGCGCAGAAAGCGGACCCCTCCCTGAAACGAAGAGCCGGACGTATCACACCATTCTCGCTTGCGACTGTAAGGGGACCCTGCATTGCGGTCGAGAGGGGATACCCGCAAGACCGGTTCGCTTAATCGCCGGTATAGGCCTCTCAAACACCCCATGCCTTGCTCTCCTCTACGTCAAATGGTCGAGCGCCAGATAATCCGCCGATTGCATTTCGTTCAGCCGGCTGACGGTGCGCTGGAATTCAAACGCGCCATCCCCGTGCGGATAGAGCGCCTCAGGCGGACCGGCGGCGGAACAGATCAGCAGGACCCGGTGATCATAAAGTACATCGATCAGCGTCGAGAAACGCTTGGCCGCGTCGCGCTTTTCCGGTCCCAACAGCGGGATGTCCGATATCAGGACCGCGCGGAAAAGAGTGGCCAGTTCCAGATAATCGGCGGGGGCACGGGGATAGTCGCATAATTCGTCGAAGGCAAACCACGCGACCTTGTCGGCTGTGCGCGGCAAAAGCCAGGTGCGCCCGGCAATATAAAGATAATCGGCCGAAGGCGGCGCACCCTTGGACAGGCGGGCAAAATCGGCCTTCATCCGGATCGCACTGTCCGCACCGGTATGATAGACCGCCGTGCCTGCGCTCCGGCCCAGGCGGTAATCCTGCCGTCCCGTCAGTTCCAACACGTCGAGACGGCGTTCGATGATGTCGATGAAGGGCAGAAAACGCTCCCGCATCAGCCCGTCCTTGTAAAGCTCCCGGGGGGGACGGTTCGAGGTCACCACCATGACCACGCCTTCCTCGAACAGAGTCTCGAACAGACGCCCCAGAATGATGGCGTCGCCGATATCCGTGACCTGAAACTCATCGAAACAGAGCAGATGCGCCTCGGCGGCGATGGTGCGGGCGACTCGGACGATCGGGTCCACGCCATTGCCCGCCTGACCGGCGCGCCGGTTGAACAATTCGGTATGCACCCCGCGCATGAAATCGTGGAAATGGGCCCGACGCTTGAGCGCAACCGGCGCCCTCTCGAAAAACATATCCATCAGCATGGATTTGCCGCGCCCGACATCGCCATAGAGGTAAAGCCCCTGCCGCGGCAGCGCCGCTTCCCCGTCTCCGGAACGCCATTTCAGGGAATTGACGACCTTGCCGCCCCAACCGAACCGCGCCAGCCAGCCGCCGGAAGAATCCGGGCGGTAGCCGTTCAGGGCGCGGGCGAGACTCTCCAGCTTTTCGGCTGCCGCCGCCTGGGCGGGGTCCGGCTTCAAACGGCCTTCATCAAGAAGATGTCGGTAGACGGCGAGAGGTCCGGGCATGTTCCCCCAAAGGCAGGCAAAAAACGCCTTTCGGCTTATCCATAGATAAGCATGGTCCCAGCCCGTTAAAAGGGCGGAACGGGGTGGAAAACCCCGCCCCGCCCGGAATCATTAGTTCTGGTCCAGTGGAACGTAAAGCCGTCCTTCTTCCCGGTATTTCTCGGCCATCCGAGCCATGCCTTGCTTCTGCGCCTCGGCGCGGACGCCGTATGAAAGACGCATCGCACAGAATTTCGGGCCGCACATCGAACAAAAATGCGCCGTCTTGTGTCCGGTGCTCGGCAATGTCCGGTCGTGAAAAGCCAGGGCCGTTTCCGGATCGAGAGACAGGTTGAATTGATCCTGCCAGCGGAAATCGAACCGGGCCCGCGACAGCGCGTCGTCGCGGGCTTTCGCCGCCGGATGTCCCTTGGCGAGATCGGCGGCATGCGCGGCGATCTTATAGGTGACGACGCCGGTTTTGACGTCGTTCCGGTCGG
>Ga0265295_1009141_pt1 | contig 10712 bp, 6 predicted proteins | sample Munlansysbiofilm_FD_192503 | JGI IMG/M metagenome (GOLD analysis project Ga0265295, IMG submission 192503) | Leachate microbial communities from a municipal landfill in Southern Ontario, Canada - Methane capture system biofilm | ecosystem: Engineered > Solid waste > Landfill > Unclassified ... | reverse complement strand
ATTATTATTTCATTGGCCGGCGTGCTCATGCTGGTGGTTGAGAAAGAAGAAATTGTAGTAAAACCACTTGGGTTATTAGTGCTCATGTTAGCAGTAGTTGCGGCTTTAATCTACTCGTCAATGCTCAAAAAAGTTCCAGAGAAATACAATGCCACCACCATCGTTTTTTATGTTTATCTCTTTAGTTTACTATTTTTTATTCCAGCATTCTTTATTAAAGACTTTGAAACAATCCACCAAATTGATTTTCAATGGCGGTCATTTTATGCCATTTTAACTTTGGCTATATTTGCTTCCGTACTTTCTTTTGTACTATTCTGTTATAGCGTACGTAAGTTGGGTGTAACTCGTGCCAATGCCTTCTGTAATATTATGCCAGGTTGTACTGCATTATTTATGTGGCTATTATACGACGAAACGTTGCCCACTATTAAAATTGTAGCCATTGTAATTGTAATTATTGGCTTGTTTATAAGTCAAATTCAGTTTAAGACAAAAAAAGCACGACGTGACAACACCATGTTGTAATATTTAGTCACCATGAAAGAAAAAATATGTCCACGCTGTGGCGCTCACTTCATCTGTAATCACGAAGATGTGAGTAAATGTCAATGTGCTGCTATCAAGCTTTCATCTGCACAACACGAAACACTCAAGCATACTTATCCAAATTGTTTGTGCATCACCTGCCTGAAAGAACTCTTCAGTTAATCTTTTTGTTAAATAAAGTATTTTAAATAAAAGTTGTGTATATTTGTAACATTTACAACCAGTTGTTTTAACCTAAACATACATCCTTGAAAGCTAAAAAAATCGTATACGAATTGGTTCAAAAGGTTCACACGGGAAAAATCGAAATTGTTAACTGTTGGATTTTTCAATAAAAAAAGACGATGGTGAAATTATATGTCCGCATTGTGGTAAAAAAATAACAAAATAAGCACACCTACTCACTTTAAAACTCCACATAAGGGATTATGGAAATAATAGAACATAAACCAAACGAAAACCTTAATCATATTATTGACAGTTACTATTTGATTGAAACAACTGTCACTACAGATGATAGCATCCCTCCTTTAGGACATCCTGTCATCCAATTTCATCTAAAGAATGATCTTGACACGTTTTTTTCAAATTACGACTTCCCTATCGAAGCAGTTTTTATCATAGGGCAACTTTCAAAATTTGCTAAAATAACACGTATTGAGCATTCAAAAATAATTGGAGTAAATTTAAAACCCACAGCCTTACATAAATTAACTAACATAAATATGGCTCTTTTAACCGATAAAGGAGCACCCGCATCCTATTATTTTAACCATGATATTTATAGCTTATTGACAGACATCAAACAGAGTAATGATACCAATAGCATTATCCATCTATTGGACAATTATTTTATGAAGCTAATTGAAAATAAGCCAATTAAACAAGATAAATTCGATCACCTTATCACTCGTATTATTGAAACAAAAGGTAATATCACCATTGAAGAAATAGAGCGAATATGTCCCATGTCCATCAGAACACGCCAACGTTATTTCACAGAACGCATTGGATTAAGTATGAAAACTTACTTAAGAGTTATACGAAATTTAAGTCTTTTCAAATTATTAAACGAACATCCTAACAAGCCTATATCTGAACTTATTTTTGCAGTTGGTTATTATGACTACAGTCATTTTAACAAAGACTTTAAATTAATGACAGGTATGACTCCTCAACAATACTTCTCGACGAATCAACTATTTACAAAAGAATTACTCAGCATTTAAGTTGTCGTTTTTTTACATACTAACCTCTATCATATTGATATAACTTTGCGAGCAACAAATAATTTAACACATTGCGGTCTCTATCACTACGCAAACATTACAATAATAAGCAGTTATATCCATCAAGAAGAACACTTACAAACCAAGGTATTGACTATTAGAACAAACGTAACATGCTTAGAGAAAAAAGGTCGCATTTACCTTTCATATAAAAAACATGTACACTTTCTACCTTTTAAATGTACTGGATATAGGTAAAATCAGGACAAACTAAGAACCTGTGTATGTATAAAGCACTTCTAACATATTTAACTAATTTAACACCACAACATTATGAAAAAACAAATTTTACTCAGCATCTTCCTTGTGCTTTCTGCTATTACAGCAACAGCGCAAACGCTACTCATGCCTGGAGATGTTGCCATTGTTCAAGTAAATTACAGTTATCAGTATTCGTTCGACTTTGTAGTTTTAAAAGACCTTGAAGCTGGCACTCAAATCTGGTTTACCGATTACGCTTATTCGAACTCCCTAAAACATCTCAATGAAACAACTTCATCGGATGGAAGATACCTTTATACCGCACCAGATAACATTGAGGCTGGAACGGTTATTCAGAGTGCTGGTAATACTAATATAGTAAAATCAGGCTCTTCTCTAAATTTTCGTAGTTTCCGCGACTCATATTCTCTTACAGGGGAAAATTTGATAGCGTATCAGGTGAACAATAGTGACACCACTTATCTTACTGCTTTTGGATGGATGCGACAAAATAATTTTGCACCAGGAGCCACAACCGAGCATAAATATAGCGATATTCCTCCAGGATTGTCTTTTTCAAATCATACAGTCGTTCAAATGGATTCTATCTTTGGAATAACCGACATAAAACGTGATTTTAAATATAATTATAACTATTCGGGTACCGCTGATAAAATACGAGAATGGCTCTCTAAAACAAGCAATTACAGTACTGCAAAAAATAGTAGCAATACACCTGTTAGTAAATTCACAGTAATGCCTCTAGACTCCGTAAAATTTACCTTAGAGGATATATCACCTGCACACAACGAATCAAACGTATCGGTAAAAACCGATGTAAAAATGAGTTTTACAGGCAATGGCACTGCTGAAGTAAAAAAAGACATAATCGTACGCAATCTTTCCACTCAATCAACTTCCTATATTTTATCAGAAGAAATGCTGGTATCAGATGAAAGTGTAACAGAACTTACAAACAAAACAGTCGTATCTTTTTCATTAGCAAATAGAATTGAACCTTCGCAAACCTACGCCATCGAAATACCTAGTGGGGCCATAGAGTCTGAATATGGAGGAAAATTTTGGCCTCAAAATGATACCGTTATCCATTTCAGCACAAGTTCCAGTCGCAGTTATGTTAATGTTGATTTTAGCGTCGATAAAAGAGAGAACTGTCATTGGACTACCGATTCGGTAAAAGAACGTTATGGAGATTTTTATTTATATGGATATTGGGATTTTGAAATAAAAGGTATACCAATGCGGTTCTACACCAACGAATACAGCGAAAATGGTTCTTCTCCCAATAAATTTAATACATATGGATATAATGACTACCTCTTTTTAGGTGGACGATTGGTAGTTAACCTGAGCAAAATCGAAAATACCATTACGGGTGTATGGAGCGAGCTATACGAAAATAACTGTGCAATAATAACAAACTTATATAGCAATGGGTCAGTCATTAGCTCCCGTACAATCACAGGTTCGAATCAATTACTTCCTAGTAATGACGGTATGTACCATGTACCACAATTTATCCAAATTGACGACAATAACAAAATTGATTCCATAGAATATTTAAGCCCAGAAGGTATTGCCTATAAAATGCAAATAGAACTTATCGATTTGGCTGCTCCACGAGTAGACTTAGGTGATGATATCAAAATTTGCCGTGGCGACTCTACTCTACTCGACGCAGGCTTTATTCCTGGAGCCGAATATATGTGGAGTAATAATGCTACCACTTCAAAAATTTGGGTAAAAGAGACCGGTGATTATCACGTAACGGTTAAAAACACGTTGGGACAAGCGAAAGATACCATAAAAGTAGAAGTATTGGAGCCAATTGTTACCATTTTACCCGATACCATTTATGCATGTGTAGGCGACACGGTTACCCTAAATGCAGGTGGAACAGATTACGGTTATTTTTGGAGCGTACGCTATCCTCAAGACACACCTATTCGTAAAGTGACCGAAAGTGGCCTATACCAAGTCATTATTAGCAATAGTGCTTGTATGGCTATTGACTCTGTTCGCGTTATTTTTCAAGGTGCTAAACTGGATGTTTTCTTCAACCAAGGAGGTATGTGTGGTGCCAACGACGTACAAGGCGAACTTTATCGTCGTGAACAAGTTGGTATGTTCAATGTATTTACACTTTACGAAAGTAAGAATATGCCCCAAATGGTACAATTTGATTCCTTACCTGCTGGTGAATATTTATTCAAAGCACATTTTGTATCGTATTCATTTGTTGGCGAAAACCCATTTATCGATACCTACAATGGTGGAGAAGCAACTTGGTCGACAGTAACGCCATTCACACTAACCTGCACAACCGATACTACCATTTCATTCTCATTGGCTAGCAAGCCTTCTGCTTTTGAATTTGTAGGAACAGGCACTATTGCAGGACAAGTCATAATGCCATCTCCAAATCTTGTACGTGGTTTTGGTGCACCAAGCAACATATCTACATTTAGCAATATTTTAATCATGCTGTACGATGGAACAGGCACTTTAATTGCCACCACGTCACCTGATGCAAATGGTTTCTATAGCTTTACTAATTTGCCTGCTGGCACTTACAGCGTAAGTGTAGAACACACAGGATACAGCTTACAAAGTGTATTTAGCACCAATTTATCGGAAGGCGCTTCAGTTTCGAATGCCAACTTTAGTATCGAAGAAGAATCACATACCATCGTTCAGGGCATCAGCACAGAAATTGGTCAAATTTCAGACAACGATGTACGTGTAACTCTGCTTCCTAATCGTATACTCACATCGGCTCAATTGGCAATTACTAGCAACACTGCTGACCGTGCTACCGTAACTTTATACGATATGACAGGACGTGTTTGCAACCATTTTCAAATGAATTTGGTAGCTGGTAAAAACGAAACAACCATTACCAAGAACGGTATCAAAGGATTATATTTACTAAAAGTGGCAACTTCAGAGAAAACAACCACGTTGCGCGTTATTTTTGAATAAATAACGTTTCTAGTAAATTACCAATTTTCTTCCATCCAATAGGCAACTATTGGGTGGAAGTTTTTTTTGTACCAAGTCGACATGAGTACCAAGAAGGTCACACTTAAGGCTATTTTGCAACAAATTAATATAAAAATGAATTTAATTCAATTTAAAAAATATTTAAAAGCTTACTTTTATAGCTAATTGAAACATATTTTGTACCTTCGTGGCTCAAATTCTATTAATCTAGCAGCCTATGTGTGGAATTGTATGCGCCTTTAACATCAAGCAACCAGTGGACGAATTGCGCCCGCAAATTTTAAATTTATCGAAGAAAATCCGCCACCGTGGACCCGATTGGTCAGGCATCTATTCGAACGATAACGCCATTTTAGCGCACGAACGCCTCGCCATTGTCGATCCTGCATCAGGTCGACAACCACTTTACAGCAAAGATGGCAAACTCGTATTGGCGGTAAACGGCGAAATATACAACCACCAAGAGATACGCCGACGGCTAGAAGGCAGCTACGAATTTCTCACCAAATCGGACTGCGAAGTGATTCTAGCGCTCTATCGCGAAAAAGGGCCGAATTTCCTCGAAGAGTTGAACGGTATTTTTGCGTTTGCACTGTACGACATCGAAAACGACGTCTTTCTCATTGGACGTGATCATATCGGCATTATTCCACTCTACCAAGGTTGGGACGATTACGGCACCTATTACGTGGCTTCGGAACTTAAAGCACTAGAAGGACAATGTACGCTAATTGAAGAATTTTTACCTGGACAATATCTGTACAGTCCCGACCAAAAGCCGACCAAATGGTACACACGCGACTGGATGGATTACAATAACGTAAAAGATAACACAAACAATATCAACGAGTTGCGCCAAGCGCTGGAAGATGCGGTAGAACGTCAACTCATGGCCGACGTGCCTTATGGCGTGTTGTTGTCAGGTGGTTTGGATTCGTCCATTATTTCGGCTATCGCCAAGAAATTTGCCGCTATGCGCATCGAATCGGGCAACACGGAAGCCGCTTGGTGGCCACAACTCCACTCGTTTGCCGTGGGTTTAGTAGGCTCGCCCGACTTGGCTGCCGCTCGTAAAGTAGCTGACCACATTGGCACCATTCACCACGAAATTACCTTTACCATTCAGGAAGGACTCGACGCCATTCGCGACGTGATTTACCATATCGAAACATACGACGTCACCACCATTCGTGCTAGTACGCCAATGTATCTGCTCGCGCGATTTATCAAATCGATGGGCGTAAAAATGGTGCTTTCGGGCGAAGGCGCCGACGAAATTTTTGGTGGTTATCTCTATTTCCACAAAGCACCAAACGCCGAAGAATTTCACAAAGAAACTGTGCGTAAACTCGATAAACTCCATTTATACGACTGCTTGCGTGCCAACAAATCGTTGGCTGCATGGGGCGTGGAAGGACGCGTACCATTTCTCGACAAAGAATTTCTAGACGTGGCGATGCGCCTCAATCCGAAAGATAAAATGGCGGGCAACGGAAAAATGGAAAAATGGGTGTTGCGCAAAGCCTTTGAAGATTATCTACCCGAAAGTGTGGCGTGGCGCCAAAAAGAGCAGTTCTCCGACGGTGTTGGCTACAACTGGATTGACACGCTACGCACGCTGACATCGGCACAAGTAAGCGACGCACAGATGGCGCGTGTAAACGAACGTTTCCCTGTAAATCCGCCCATGACGAAAGAGGAATATTACTACCGCTCGCTGTTTGAAAAACAGTTTCCCTCCAACCAAGCGGCACGCTGTGTGCCCTCGGTGCCTTCGGTAGCGTGTAGCACGCCTATTGCCTTGGAGTGGGACGCAGCGTTCAAAAACATGGTCGATCCTTCGGGACGCGCCGTGGCTGGCGTACACGACCAAAGTTACCAGAAAAATAAATAAAACAACAGTATACTTCACACAAAACGGATGACACCACACGGTGCTCATCCGTTTTTTTGTGAGATAAAAGCCATTTGTGAAAAATAATTTCCTAAAACAGGTGACCACGTGAAAATATTATGTAAATTCGTAGCGGTATTATTAATAAAAAACCGAGTATTATTATGGGTATATTAGATAAGATTAATAAAAAAGTTGAAGAAAACGTACAAACCACAAAAGGCTTTTATTTTGGTTCAGCTGAAGCTGAAGGCGAAAATGTTTCTGGTTCAAGTCTCTTAGATTATTTTGAAGACTATTTAGATATACTGGAGCAATTACAAACAGGAAGATTTATTTTTACTGGGAGAAAAGGTGTAGGAAAATCTGCAATTGCCAAATTTATACATGATAAATCAGAGCACACTGCAGATTCTTTTGCAAAACTACTAAGAATAAATGATTTTGAAATTGAAAAAATTATTCAATTACCTGTGGAAGAGGGAAATAAAGAAAGATTGATTTTTGAATGGCTAATTTTGGTAAACATAGTAAAACTCATTATTGCGAATGGAAATGGTGAATATACAGATGAATTTAAAAAACTAAAAAAATTTTTAGATATTAATGCTGGAATCGTGAATATTGACAATTATCAACTTGTTGGAGGAGAAAAATCAAAAGGTGGAGAAGTCAATTTTGCAATGTTAAAACCTGTATTCGGCAGTGTATTTAAAAATTACTTCAATATAAAAATTGATAAGGCTCCATTCTATAAATTAATTCCACCACTAAAAGAAATATTAAAAATTATTCTTGATTACGACATTAATAAAGATGTAGAATTCTGGTTATTATTTGATGATTTAGATATAAATTTCGATTTGAGAAATGAAAAGGACACAAACAAAATTATGGAATTAATCCGAATATCAAAAATTTATAACAACGAAGTATTTAAGAATAATAAAGCTAAAATTCTAATTTTTTTACGTGAAGATATCAGAAATAATATTATCACTAAATATGCTGACTCAGCAAAAACTTTCACTACTTATGAAATAAATATAAATTGGTATAATGAAAAAAAGGAAGATGAAATTCCTTTAAAACAATTAGCAGATAGAAGAATTAGGCTAAATTTTGAAAAACATGGTATACCATGTGGTGAAAATCCCTGGAGTGATTTATTTGATTTTGGGAAATGTTATCAGGCTTATTATTCTGGTAAAACATCGTTTAAATATATTTTAGATTTTACATTTTATAGACCAAGAGATATAATTACATTTTTATCCTTGATGACTTATGAAAGCTATCAATATCCAATTAACGATGAAAATGTAAAGAAACTATTAAAAAAATATATTGATATAAATATTGATGAAATTAAAAGTGAATTAAAACTTTTTTTCACAGACAATGAAATATCTCAAATTTTCAAAACCCTTTTTCAATCTGTTGCAAATAGTTATAGTGATATGTCGGTAATTGAATTTAAATCAGAAATTCAAAAACTGAATTTTTCATTAGATACTGACACTGTCTTTGAAATACTTTCTGAATACTATTTAATAGCATTTAGAAATGATAGAGGAAATCTTTTTTACACTTACCGTGATAAATCAGCATTAGATAAATTGGATATTGACAAAACATTTATTTCTTTGCCAAAATGTATTTATCATTATTACAAAAGGTTCTTCTAAGTGATTTATATTCGGCCAGTTGTATATATTTTCAATTTTACAACGCTCTGTCAGGGCGGATTTGTAACCCGTCCTCCGGATAGGGTTTTGCCCCAGAAAATCGCCAAATATTAGCAACTATTGGTTGGTTTATTGGGGAAACCAATGTAAATTTGATTTCAATTATTGACTAATTGCAAAATAGATTAACATCACAACGGATTGATTTAATGAACAATATAAATTTAATTTAAAAACACGTATTATGACAAAAATCACATTAAAAGGTAACGCTATACATACAAGTGGAGCATTACCAAAAATAGGAAGCCTAGCTCAGGATTTTAAATTGACAGCTAATGATTTAACAATTAAAACACTGAACGACTTTAAAGGAAAGACATTAGTGTTAAACATTTTTCCAAGTATCGACACAGGAACCTGTGCGGCGTCAGTTCGGAACTTTAATAAAGCAGCTGCCAATCTTACTAACACAAGCGTTCTTTGTATTTCTAGAGATTTGCCATTTGCCCAAGCTCGATTTTGTGGAGCAGAAGGCATTGACAATGTGTTTATGCTATCAGATTTTAATACAGGGCAATTTGGTAAAGATTACGGTTTAGAGATTGTAGATGGTCCACTAGCGGGTTTACATTCCAGATGCATCGTTGTAATTAATACAGAAGGTCTGGTAATTTACACAGAACAAGTAGCCGAAATTACGGAAGAACCGAACTACAAGTTGGCTTTAGCAAGTTTATAAAACTACTCACAATTTAGCTCCACTGCCTTAAAACGCAGTGGAGCTAACTTGTTATGGGGACATTTTAAAATACCTATCATGAAAAAAATCTTATTATTACTACTTTGCAACATCTCACTTGTATACGGCCAACAATATATATCTTGTTTTGGAGATACGCATTCAAAATGGACAGAGATTTTTCAAAATGAATATCCTATGAGTTGGGAACTCGAAGTTATTGGTGACACGACTATCAATAATCTTAAATATAAAGAGGTTTTTCTGGGGTATGCATTAAGACAAGATTCTACCAATAGCAAATTGTATATGTTAAATTATGAATCTAATGAAGAGTATGTGATTATGGATTTAAACTTAGCTAAAGGTGATTCTTTTGAATTGAAGAATCCATATTTGGAAACAAAATACATAGTCGTAGATTCTGTTTATAGTGAAAATGGAAGAAAAATAATTCAATTAAATTATTCAAAAGTTTTTGTATATAATACCTATGACTATGAAAAATTCAAATTTATAGAAGGTATTGGTTCAAATATGGGGATAACCTATCAATTTAATTTTATGTTTGATCATCCTTATTTATTATGTTATCAAAATGATACAGTTAGTTACAGAAGTCCTTTTTTTGAATCTTGTGATTATGTTTATGACGTGGGGCTTTCTGATAGCCAATATCAAAATTATAAAATTACCAATACGGTCACCCATGATTTTGTAAAAATTCAAGTATTTGACAATGAATGCTATACACTAACTGTACTTGACTTAAATGGTAAGGTTATTAGCAACACAAAAATTATTGAAAATGAGACAATAATTGATATGAGATTATTCCAACAAGGGATATATTTATTTAAATTAATTGATAGTTCTGGGATGATAAGTTCTCAAAAAATAGTAAAACAATGATGATTGGAACTAGCTGTTATATCCCAATACAAAAAACTAATTACGCCTAACATCCTACTATATTAACCTGCTTGACTTGTATTTAGCAAGTTTTGCTCCCGCATTCAGTAATGCTACGCATGATCAGTTCTACCACTTAATGTATCGAAAAACGAGAAGAAAAACGCCTCACACATCATAAATACTTATGCCAACATACAAGATAATCAACCATTACGGATGGATAATAAGTCTGCTTATAGGCTTAACCGCTTGTGGTAGTATTAACGAACCACAAGTACATCGCCAGTTCACCTCATCGTTTGAGCAAATTGACGATTTCAAGAATTTTTATATTGCCCCAGGGGAAGCGTACGCTAGTTTTCAGGAATTAACCACCGAAAAAGTATACGATGGAACCTATGCGCACAAAG
>Ga0265295_1009140_pt1 | contig 10713 bp, 11 predicted proteins | sample Munlansysbiofilm_FD_192503 | JGI IMG/M metagenome (GOLD analysis project Ga0265295, IMG submission 192503) | Leachate microbial communities from a municipal landfill in Southern Ontario, Canada - Methane capture system biofilm | ecosystem: Engineered > Solid waste > Landfill > Unclassified ... | reverse complement strand
TATGAAAGGAACCAAAAAGGCAGTGCTTATGACCGCAACCAATGTGACTCTTTCCTGACTAACATCCCGATTTTGCACCTTGTTCCTCCATCTTCATAAATTCCATCAATTTTTCCAAATACCACCTCTTAACTTAAAGAGGCAAGCTGTTCATGAACCGTTGACCATGTTCCTTATTATACCTCCAATTGCAAATCCAATAAAACTTGAACTAAATATTAATTACCTTATCTTGCTTATGAATCCGGCCTCATAATTTTTATACATTATTGATTTCAGTTCTGGACAAGATAAGTTATATGCTTCTAATCCCAGGGCATTAATTCGCAAGAAAATTGAGGTGATTAATCTTGAGAAACTCCCGCAATATTATGGTACTTATGCTAATAATTTTCATAATAGGTTTGGCTGGCTGTTCAAAAGGTTCAGCCGAAAAAAAGCCCTCTAATAATGCAGAGCAAAAACCTAAAGCACCCTCCGAATTAAAGACCATTGCTGCTGATCTAGATACAATAATTTCTGAGCTGGATAAAAAATTGAAGCAGAAAAATGCGCTTCCTATGCAGCAAAATATTCAATTAAATCCTCAGGAAAAATCTCCAGGAGAAAAAACGCAGGAGGGACAAACACAAAATAACCAGTCGCAGGGAGAGCAAAATCAGAACCAATCACAGGAAGGGGAGCAATCCCAGAGTGATCAATCCCAGGGCGAGAAATCCCAGTCGGGCCAATCCAATTCCAGCCAAACCCAGAGCAAGCAGTCTCAAACCAGCAATTCTCAGACAGCCCCAACTAAAACAGAACCTTCAAAAGATTGGCAAAAAGAATTTGAACGCCTGAGAAACATTCACACCAGTTGGAATAGTGTGATGCCCGAAGCGGTTCAAGCTGGCATGAGCATTGAAGCTCGCAATCAGTTTACCAAAGCTCTCGATCAACTTACACAGGAGATAAGCAAACAACAACCGGGGCCAAGCTTGTCTGCAGCACTCTCCCTATATAAAAATTATGCGGACATGGCGCAGGTATTTTCTACATCAATTCCGGCCGAGTTTTATCAAGTTAAATATGAAATAATGGCTGCTATTTTTGAAGGTAGTCAAAAGAATTGGACCAAGGCTGAGGAGCATGTACCCAAAATGAAAGAACATTGGCTTTATCTGGGTGCCCAGGCTAAAGATACCGATTCTAAAATGCTCAGTAAAACTGAGTTCGCAATCTTAGACCTGGAGCAGGCTATCAAAAGCAAGCAAAGCGACTTGATCATGATAAAAGGCGAAATTGCCATGAACAACCTGAAAAGTCTGGAGGGCAATTTGGCCAAATCTACGGGTAGCAGTCAAGATGAGTCATCTGACCAGAATGCTAAGAATGGGGCTAAAAGTTAAGACTATATCTCCGCCTCAACGCTCTCAGTTTCTGGTTTACTTTTGACCATAATTTTTCGGTTTACTAATTCACGTACCACTTCAGGTAAATTAAAGTTCTGCCCCAACATAATTATTCCCAATAATACAAATACCCCTCCGGCAAATTTGTTGATTAGGTCAGGTCCTATATAGTTAGCCAGAGTAAGCCCTATAGTAACCTCAACCAGCACGCACAATATCAGGGCCAAAGAACTGGCTAGAAATATGGTCCATTTCTTATGAGGATTATTGCTGGTAAATAATAATACCGCTAACTGGGTTTTATCACCCAGTTCACATAAAATTATGATGATGTACGTAGACAACCAGGTTAACAGTTTAATGTTCATAATTCACCTCTAAGGAATTTTGAAATTGCCAATAATTCCGAATAGCAGTAGGATCCCCAGCGTCAAAAACAGAAATGCGGATACGAGATTAATCGTCCGGGGCTTGAAATATCGTGCTATGATGTGGGAGCCAATAATTACCTCTAAGAAGGAAGCACATACCAGTGCAGCAGCCGATCCCAGTGCTACCCATACCACATACATGGGCTTCGCTCCAGCCAACAGTAAAGTAGTTATTTGAGTTTTATCCCCCATTTCAGATAGAAATACAACCCCCAGGGTTGATAAAAACAAGCGCCAATCCAGCCATACCATCACCTTTTTGTACAATCGCTTGCACTCCTTTAGATTTAATTCCACTAAGCCATACGCTCGAATCGTTTGTTAAGATTGCTATTTTTTCCCTGGCATGCGTCATCATAGCAGCTACAAATTAGTAAATATTCCATATGTTAACGATCTCTTCAATACATCATTCTCGGGCTATTTCTCAATACTAGAGTCAGCAAACTAATTTAAATGTGTCTTATTAAAAATCGAAGGAGTGTTTATCTTGCTTAGTAAGGATGGAGTCATTGCCCGTTATATTTTTGCCTTTTGTTTTTTCTTCCTGTCCGGCACGGAATTGGTTACCGGATACCCGGCCTCGGTTTGTGGAGTGTTGGGAACTGTTGAACTTGCTACCGCATTACTCTGCTATTCCCCTCTTCACGAATCAATCAATTATTTAAGCGAGAAATACAATAATTTGGTACAAAACCAGGCAAAACTAAAAAAGAGCGCCGAATAATTTCGGTTATTTGGTGAGAATCTATTACTGCAGATGTTTTTTACATTACTTAATAAGGAGGTAAACAAATATGTTACAGGCTGTCATACGGTTTATAGTTTCTGCCGTGGTACTCTTAATTGTCGGTTATCTCGTTCCAGGTATCCAGGTGGCAGGAATCTGGGGTGCCTTGGCTGCCGCCCTGGTTATTGCTCTAATGGGATACTTGATCGAAAAAGTGTTGGGTGACAAAGTATCGCCGCGCAGTCGCGGTTTGGTAGGGTTCGGCATCGCGGCTGTGGTAATTTACCTGGCCCAGTTTGCTATCCCAACCTTACTTAACGTTACTATCCTCGGAGCTCTGCTGGCAGCGTTTGCTATTGGCTTGATAGACGCGTTTGTACCCACCGAACTTCGTTAAGAATGCACGGTTTTCAGCTAGGCAAATTGCCATGTTGCTGACGAAGGCGGGGTGAACAGGGGAACAATTCCACCTATTCACCCCACCCCATTCCCCGCCCCCGTCCCCTCATCCGACCGGTTAAACAAGGCCGAGTTAACCCCCTTCTTCCCCTATTCAGCAGTTAATAAGTTTCGTCTTCTAGCCATAATATGAATTTACTGCTCATTAGGTTACTGTGCATTGAATCAAATAATGTTCGATTTTGTTCATATAAAATCCAACCCGGTAACTAATTGTCTCCTTATCTCATAAGATATATAGATATTGATGAAAGGAGGCTAATAAGTGATTAATAATTTCGGAAGTCGTATTCTAAAGTCCGGAAGCAGCGGGGACGATGTAAAAGTATTACAGAGCTTGCTCAATTACCTGCCCGCTTCAATTACGGGTCCGGATTTAGTCGTTGATGGTGATTTCGGCCCTAAGACTCAAGCTGCGGTTAAGAAGTTGCAGACCTATTTCGGATTGAGTTCTGATGGTGTCGTGGGTAAGAATACCTTTTTATATCTGGGACAGCCAACCGGCTCATTCGCATCCGGTCCAGTGTTTGGATCAAGAGTGCTGCGGAAGGGGATTTCAGGCAAAGATGTATGGATACTGCAAAACCGCCTGGCCAGCACCGCCAAGAAATACGCCATTGCTCTGGGCGGGCCGGCCGATTCGATTTTTGGTTCCAAAACCGAGGCAGCGGTTAAACTATTTCAACAGGATAAAGGCCTTACCGTAGACGGAATCGTTGGTGATAAAACTCTTTACCAGCTGTATCTTAATACCTTTATGGGAGGACGGTTGCTGCAAAGAACACGTTCCGACCGCAACCAGGGGTTAGATGTCTTCGCACTGCAAAGCAAACTAAAGGATTTAGGATATTCTCCTGGTACCCTGGATGGACAATTTGGTCCGTTAACTGAGGCAGCCGTCAAGAAATTCCAGACCGCAGCCGGTATCACAGCTGATGGGGTGGCTGGCCCGGTAACTTATTACAATCTTGGTTTAAAAGGCGCCTAATCAATCAAGAATTTATATTACTTCCTTCAACCTGTCGACCTCGTCAGTCGACAGGTTATTTTTGTGTTTAGGGGAAGCAAGGGGACGTTCTTCGTGCTTCCCACAATTATCTGACATCATATCCCATCACACAGGATTTCTAAACAGGTTTTAGAATTGGACAAAATTCCAGAGATCCTCCAATCATAGCTGGACTTGTCCATTTCAGATGGCTTATAGCCAATTTGAATAAACAGTGGCAAGACTATAGACTATAAAATAGCACTACCTGCTAAACTGCTTCGTTCAACCAGGTGAAGCAAACAGTCGTATTAAAAAACATGCCCAACAGTTTAGAAAGGAGTAATCTCATGTCAGGTAAAAGACTCATTATCCCGTTGTTTATATTAGCATTACTATTTACATGTCTGTTCACATCTAGAAATGATCTTGCCACAGCCACACCGGACCAATCCATCAATCAAACCGCTGCGGCAGTGCAATGGCAGCAAATATTAAATAGCAAAGGATACTGGTGCGGGGCCATGGATGGCATTTTGGGTTTCCCTGCCTACCAGGCAGTAATTAGATTCCAAATTGATTACAATTTGATTGCGGACGGCTTAATAGGGCTTAGAGCCAGACAAGCACCAAGCCTGGCCCTCATTGATACGGCCTCGGCCCCGACTCCGGTTTTAGCCGAAAACCCGGCTCCGCCTGCCAACTCAGCGGCTAAACCCTCTAATTCCGTCAACAGTGCACCAGTACCAGTCAAGCCCGTTGAAAAACCGGCGGTTAAGGTGGCTGAAAAGCCAGCCGCCGTATCCCGGGGGACTTCCAGCACATCCGGGCAAGGCAAGGTAATAACTATGGTGGCCACCGGCTATGACGGCTGTTATGAATGTAATAAACCATACTATGGCTACCCATCCTACATTGGTCTTCCTCTAGAACGAGGGATCGTGGCTGTAGATCCTAAAGTAATTCCCATGGGAACCCGGCTTTATGTAGAAGGTTATGGTAATGCCATAGCTGCCGACCAGGGCAACGCCATTAAGGGAAATAGAATCGATCTTTTCTTTGATACCCATCAACAGGCATTGAATTGGGGCATGAAAACGGTTAAAGTCACGATACTGGGAAAATAAAGGGGTGTCAAGGGGACGGGGTTGTTGACAACTTTGGAAGTTGTCAACAACCCCGTCCCCTTGACACCCCTTGACAACCTGGCGTGCCTTGTGACAATCAATATGATATTATTAACATTACGAAAATATCGATTGGAATATTAGAAAATTGCTAAAGGAGTGGAACATGGAAATTAAACCGATTAAAAAAAAGCTTAGACTCTATGGTTTCAATAATCTTACCAAGACGCTGAGTTTCAATTTATATGATATTTGTTATGCCACCAGTCCGGAACACAGACAGGAATATATCGAATATGTTGATGAAGAGTATAACGCGGAAAGATTGACCAAAATTCTGACCAAGGTGGCCAATATAATAGGGGCGACTATCCTAAACATAGCTATGCAGGATTATGATCCCCAGGGCTCCAGTGTTACTATTCTTATCGCTGAGAATGAGGGCCGTATCGAAGCCTGCGGTGATCTCACTAAAGAATCGCCTGGTCCTTTACCCGATGCAGTGGTTGCGCATTTAGACAAGAGCCATATTACCGTTCACACCTATCCTGAAAGCCATCCTGATCGCGGAGTAAGTACCTTCAGAGCTGACATTGATATTTCTACCTGTGGGCAGATCTCACCGCTTAAAGCCCTGAATTACCTTATTCATGTTTTTGGCCCCGATATCAGCATTATTGATTATCGGGTGCGGGGGTTTACCAGGGATCTTGATGGCAAGAAGTATTTTATTGATCACAAGATCAATTCCATTCAGAACTATATATCCAGCAAAACCCGCAGCCTCTATCAAATGATCGATGTAAATGTCTATCAGGATAATATTTTCCATACTAAAATGCTTTTGAAGGAATTTGATCTGGACAACTATCTATTTGGAACCGCCAAACAAGATCTCAAACCCAAGGAAAAGGTCAAGATAAAAAAACAAATAAAAAGGGAAATGTTGGAAATATATACAGGGCAGAATATTTCCCGCTGAGTGTCAAGGGGTTGTCAAGGGGACGGGGTTGTTGACAACTTCGGGAGTTGTCAACAACCCCGTCCCCTTGACAACCCTAGTAAGAGTCGAGGTAGGAATATTTTTCGCCATCTCTTTTCCATCCCAGAATACAGTCCATGTTCACATTTTGGGTAGATTTCATTATAAGCTTGTCTATGTTGGGAAATCTCCCCTTCAATTCTTGAATTACTTCTTTGATCTCATACCGTTTATTGCCAATCCTCTCCGCTGCTACCATGCAGGCACAGTTTAGCGGCCAAATCCCATGTTCATTAGTGAACTTGGCGATAGCTTGTTCCTCCACATAATATAAAGGCCGGATCAATTCTAAACCCGTAAAATTAGTAGACTTTAATTTGGGCAGCATGGTTTTAAAACTGCCTGCATAAAACATGTTCAAAAGTGTTGTTTCAATAACATCATTAAAATGATGCCCCAGGGCCAGTTTATTGCATCCTAATTCCTGAGCTTTCGAGTACAGGGCTCCGCGGCGCATCTTGGCACACATATAGCAAGGATAATCTGAGGCGATTTCATCAACGATGTTAAAAATGTTGGACTCAAAAAGATGGATGGGAATATTTAATTGCTGACAGTTGTCAAGCAATAATGCCCTGACACTCTCATGGTACCCTGGGTCCATAACAATGAATTCTAATTCGAAATTACGGTTGCCATGGCGGTGCAATTCTTGAAATAACTTGGCCATCAGGGTGCTGTCTTTACCGCCTGAGACAGCCACAGCGACCTTGTCTCCATCTTCAATTAAATTGAAGTCTTTGACCGCCTTAGTAAACTTGGACCAAATCGGCTTTCTATATTTGGTTATAAGGCTGCGTTCGATTTTTTGCAGCGGTGCTCTTTCTTGTATCGGTGGTGATGCTTCACAACCGTTGCCAGCAACTTTGCTCACTTTTTCTGCCTCACTTATAAGTAAAACGTTATATCCCGTTACCATAGTATAGCCTATTCTGGTATTTTGGAAAGACCGCGCAGCAAATTCAGAGTATTAGCCAGGTGTCAGTTAATAGTGTTGGGACAGATGCTTTATTTCATTATTTTACAGATGTTATTGGTAAACTCCAACGGATCCTCCAGCGGCAGTCCTTCGATCAACAGGGCTTGATTATACAGTAAATTGGTGTAGAGACTCAGTTTATCTTTATCATTTTCGCAAGCATCTTGCAGTGCTTTAAACACCTCATGGTTTACGTTAATTTCTAACACTTTATCAGCTTTGATATTCTGTTCATTAGGAACAGCATTCAGGGTTTTCTCCATCTCAATGCTGATGGCACCCTCGCTGGTCAGACACACGGGATGATGCTTCAGCCTTTTGGAGGCCCTGACATCATTGACCTTATCGCCCAGCATGTTTTTCATGTCTGCAAATAATTGCTTCTGTTCATCTGTTGCAGCGGCGGTTTCACTTTCTTCGTCTGCAATACCGAGGTCGCCGCTGGCTACCGATTTAAACTCTTTTTCTTGGTAGGTCATCATTATTCTGATGGCAAATTCGTCGACATCATCAGTAAAGTATAGTATTTCATATCCTTTATCAGCTACCAGCTCGGTTTGAGGCAATTTTTCCAGTTTCTCGATTGATTCGCCGGCGGCATAATAAATATATTTTTGTTCTTCAGGCATTCTGGCCGCGTATTCTTCCAAGGTGACCATCTTTTTCTGCTTGGATGAGTAAAACATCAATAAATCCTGTAAGAGGTCTTTATCAGCTCCAAAGTTATCATAGATGCCATACTTCAATTGTCTTCCAAAAGCTTGATAGAAGGTTTCGTATTTTTCTCTATCGTTTTTCAAAATATTGTTCAGTTCATTTTTAATTTTGGTCTTAATATTCTTGGCTATGAGTTTTAACTGCCGATCATGCTGCAGGACTTCCCGGGAAATGTTTAGAGTCAAATCCTCTGAATCCACCATTCCTTTAACAAAGCTGAAACAATCCGGCAGTAAATCGGCGCATTTGTTCATAATTAAAACGCCATTGGAGTAAAGCTCTAATCCCTTTTCGTATTCTCTGGTATAGAAATCGAAGGGCATTTTTTCAGGAATAAAGAGAATAGCATTGTAACTTACCGTACCATCAGTACTAATGTGCATATGCTTGATAGGCTTGTCAAAGCCATAGTGCTTTTCAAAGTAGAAGTTATCATAATCTTCCTGACTGAGTTCGTTCTTATTCTTTTTCCAAATCGGAACCATACTGTTTACGATCTGTTCCTCAGTATAGTCTTCGTATTCGTCTTCACTGCCCTCTTTAAGTTTGGTTCTGGTTACATCCATCTTAATAGGATATCTAATGAAGTCAGAGTATTTCTTGATAATGTTTCTTAAGCGGTATTCCTCCAAATACTCGTCATAGGTTTCATCATCGGTATTTTCCTTTATTTTTAGGATAATGTCAGTGCCGACCGTTTCTTTTTCGCACGGCTCAATGGTATAGCCTTCTATCCCCTGGGATTCCCATTTATAAGCCTCATCGCTGCCGAAAGCCTTGCTGATAACTGTAATCGTGTCAGCAACCATAAATGCAGAATAGAACCCTACCCCGAATTGGCCAATGATGTCATAGCCATCTTTCAGTTCGGTATCCTTTTTAAAGTTCAATGATCCGCTTTGGGCTATGACCCCCAGATTGTCATCCAGTTCCTCCTTTGTCATACCAATGCCGGTATCAGAAATTGTTAATATTCGGTTGGGTTTGTCAATAAACATTTTGATAAAGTAGCTGTCTTTATTGAAGGTCAGTGCTTCATCCACCAGGGTTTTGTAATAAATTTTGTCGATGGCGTCACTAGAGTTGGAAATGAGCTCCCGTAAGAAGATTTCCCGATTAGTGTAGATTGAGTTGATCATTAAATCCAAGAGCCGCTTAGATTCTGCTTTGAACTGCTTTTTGTCCACAATATCGCTCCTCTCGCAATAAAAACTACGTATGTGCGCAACAATAAGTAATGTTGTTAGCACTCTCTTCCTACGAGTGCTAATTTCATCTATAATCTTACTCGTTTTAATACTCATGTCAATATCTTTGACAATTTTAAAAGGGAAATTCGCTGCAATTTTGTTGTTTAAAGATGCTATCCAGCGAAGATGATGTATCCCCGTAGGGCGGATGTAATTCGGTTCATGTTGGCATGGCCGCCTTCTTCATCATCTTCACATATTCCCCCACATAGGGCACACAGTCTATCCCATATTGCTCCACAATTTTCACTATGGCGCTACCCATAATTGCACCGTCGGAAAACTGAACCACTTGCGCCACCTGTTCAGGCGTTGAGATGCCAAAGCCTATCGCACAAGGGATGTCCTTAACCTCCTTGATAAGTTTGACCATTTCGCCCACGTCATTACTAATCTCCTGCCTTACTCCGGTTACACCCAGGGAAGATACGCAGTAAACAAATCCCTGCGCCTCCCTGGCAATCATGCGGATCCGATCGCGGGAGGTAGGCGCGACCAATGAAATCAAGTCAACTCCGTATTTCGCGCAATAAGGCAGGAGCTCATCCTTTTCTTCAAACGGTACATCGGGAACAATTATGGCAGCAATACCCGCCTCCTGGCAGTTTTTTATAAAGCGGTCGGTCCCATAGGTAAAGATCGGATTCACATAAGTCATGAAGGCCAGGGGAACCTGGCATATTTTGCGGATGTTCCTCACCATGGCAAAAATTTTGTCTGTCGTTACACCACCAAGCAGCGCACGCTCATCGGCTCGCTGGATGACCAGTCCCTCTGCGACCGGATCAGAAAAAGGAATGCCCAGCTCGATCAGATCGGCGCCCGCCTCCGCCATCTTAATCACCAACTGTTCGGTAATTTCCAGCGACGGGTCGCCCGCCGTGATAAATGGAATGAAGGCTTTTCCGTTTACAAATGCTTGCTGTATCTTATTCATAGATCTCTAGCCTCCTGTAACGTGCTATCGCTGCAACATCTTTATCGCCCCTACCGGAAAGATTGACCACCAAGATTTGTCCCTTACCCATGGCAGGCGCTATTTTCCTCGCGTAGGCAACCGCGTGGGCGCTTTCAATGGCGGGAATAATTCCCTCTGTGCAGGCCAGGTATTCGAAAGCCTCTACCGCCTCGTCATCTGTAATTGGTACATATTCTGCCCGGCCCACATCATGCAGATAGGCATGCTCGGGACCCACCCCCGGATAGTCAAGTCCGGCCGAAATGGAGTAGACTGGCGCGATTTGACCGTACTGATCCTGACAAAAATAGGATTTCATACCGTGGAATATGCCTATAGTTCCAGTTGACATAGTTGCGGCAGTCTCGGCTGTATCGATGCCATGTCCGGCGGCTTCACAACCAATTAAACGAACACCTGGTTCATTAATAAAATCATAAAACAAACCCATTGCATTGCTGCCGCCGCCAACGCAGGCCAGCAGCGCATCCGGGAGTCTGCCCTCCTTTTGCAGCATTTGTTGTTTGACTTCACGGCCAATTATGCTTTGGAAATCACGCACAATGGTCGGAAACGGGTGCGGTCCCATTACTGAGCCGAGCACATAGTGAGTGTCTTCCACCCGCGCCGTCCAATCCCGA